>WLWD01000521.1_pt1 | contig 33082 bp, 29 predicted proteins | sample 6712731 | NCBI WGS metagenome assembly WLWD01 (sample SAMN12718690, study PRJNA576275) | sponge metagenome | isolation source: marine sponge | host: Mycale hentscheli | place: New Zealand: South Island, Marlborough, Capsize Point | collected 2014-11-01
AGAGTGTGTCCCAGTATGTCACTGTAGGCATATAGAGTGTGTCCCAGTATGTCACTGTAGGCATATAGAGTGTGTCCCAGTATGTCACTGTAGGCATATAGAGTGTGCCAGTATGTCACTGTAGGCATATAGAGTGTGCCAGTATGTCACTGTAGGCATATAGAGTGTGTCCCAGTATGTATGTGTATGTTACTATTAGAGTGACATAGCATCATATTTCCTATAAGAGTATGCTAAAATTTATTATAATATCCCTTTGTTTGTAGGTTGTGGCTCCAGATAGTCGTGTTATTGGGCAGCAGATTATTGTAATAGTAATATTCAGATTCAAGTTCTGAAAAAAAAAAAATTGTACTGGCTTTTTATACATATTATTTCCTTTTATCATTTCATTTCATGATATTTTACAGTTGTCTGTATTATTTGTGTGTTTATGTGTGGAACAGTAAATTTATCATTTCATTTCTTATTCTTTTTCAGTTATCTATATTTGGTGTCTGTGTTTTTTGTAGGTGAAGTATCGTTCCAGTGACAATCCAGGAGGCTTCCATGAAGTCGAGTTTTCTGCATCATCAATTTCGCCACAGTAAGTCGAAAATTGTGTGCGTGTATGTGCATGTGTTTGTGTGTGTATGTATATGTACACCAATAAATATTTATTATTTCATTTCTTCAGTTACGTATTTGTGTTTCATTTTTCATTTTTAGAGGTGAAGTATCGTTCGAGTGATAATCCAGAAGACTGATTGGAAGTGATGTTCGAACTTTCTGGAAATCTGTGATATCTCCTCCGATAGTGTAAGTTGAATTTCATGTTTATCTGTGCGTGTGTATGTGCACAATAATAAGTATATATATATGGAGGACGTGGATGGAGTGGAGAGAGAGAGGGGAAGTCATGGATGGGTGTGTTAGCCAGGAAGTAGATTACTTTTCGTCCTTTATGTTTATAGTGGGAGGACTCATCAGCTGGCCCCACTGACCTAGTATTTTGTATACCAAACATGCACAGTATATTACCATGATTGTAGGGATATGCAGTTTTTTGTTGCCGTTGTTATTTTACTGCTCGCTATGTGTAACGTGCAACACAAATATTTGGTTGTTGGCATACAATATTTTTGTTTATGTATTTGTGTTGTATTGTAGTGAACTTCATATGAACTTTACAAAGGTATTCCTCAAGTGGTGACCACTACCAGCTTTATGGCTGATACAGACCGAGGGCATGATTTTGTTGGGGAGAGTATCGACAAGTTTCTGCAACTGAGATGCAAGAACTTATTTTTATGTCATTTATATACAATATATTTATTATTGTCTCGAAAATAATAATTACTTACGCTTTATTTTTTTTTATAAAATTCATTATAGTGTTCAAACCACAAAGTATGATGGGGTGTAACTCTGTGAATACTAGGGGGTTTCTAAAAGAAAAAAATGAGGGGAATGCCCAAAGCAAGCACAATAAGGCTATATAGCATTGCTAAGATGATTTCCCAGTCAAAACTGGGGGAAAAAATAAAAACCATTAACAAGTTTTTACCGTCTACCCGAGGTCGACAACCTCGCGGTAAAAATTAAGTCCGGCCCGAAAGGGTTAATGATGTATTCACAATTTTCTGGTTACATGGATGAACACAGTAATAATGGTACCTTAAGTATTAATGGTTGGTTGCTGTGAGCACATGTTGTCGCTCAAGTATTAATTTTAGCTGACCTTCCAGCCTCTTATGTAAACCATGTACTGCAATGTGTGACAAACAAGATTAATGTTCCCAGTCATATCATAATATGAAGTACATTTATCTGGAGATGTAATATGCCCAGACACTTTGGCTTAATGCTGCCTTAGAGGACAGAAAGACATGTTACCCCTTCACTGACACACAGGATAATTTTCATTGGCAATAGTAAAAACATTTACTCAATATTCTCAGTAGTTGTCTGTATTCGGAGGAAGAACTGTTCATCATCTGTGTTCTTTACCTGGATTGAATATATTTTACTTACACTTCAATTTGAAATTTTCAGTGTGTACAAAAGTAACAAAAAAAGTCTAAAATTAGGTCCTAACGTTATGCTGATTTTCAGCAAGGTACATATTCTGACATTTATTTGATAAAGACAAAAAAGAAAAAAAAACTGATTTGTGTTCCTCTCAGATGGCACTAGTTCATTATTCTGAATGATAGAAACTCACTTAATAATGCTTAATAATGCAGCCCCAATGAACGATGATAGAAGAATTAGCTATACTGCGGTACAGAGTAGCATTACGCCAGTCATTGAATCAATATCTCAATTTCTTTTCAGCATTATTTTATGTTCAAGAAAAACAACAAATGTCAGAAATCAAATCCACATAAAATATTTAGAAAATGTTCTTGTGGTCCTACATGAATGAAGTCACTTCCGCTCCAGGAACAAGCTTCTTCTGTTATCACTCACTGTACTTATAATGAAAAAAAAATGGGAACGGTATTTTATAATGTTAACACACTCAATTCTATTATAAATGAACACTAAAGGAACTGTCACAGTACATAGCTAAAATACTTAAAATTTCAATATTATCTGGCTAGTATGTTAAACTAGGAACTACAAGCATCATGTAACCAGTATTAGAATTGCACAATGGATGACATCCATGGACATGTACCAGCTAATAAGAATACATGCGTCTATGGACATGTACCAGATAGTAAGAACACATGCGTCTATGGACATGTACCAGATAATAAGAACACATGCGTCTATGAACATGTACCAGATAATAAGAACACATGCGTCTATGGACATGTACCAGATAATAAGAACACATGCGTCTATGGACATGTACCAGATAATAAGAACACATGCGTCTATGGACATGTACCAGATAATAAGAACAGATGCGTCTATGGACATGTACCAGATAATAAGAACACATGCGTCTATGGACATGTACCAGATAATAAGAACACATGCATCCATGGGCATGTACCAGATAATAGGACCATGGGCATGTACCAGATAATAGGAACACATGCATCCATGGGCATGTACCAGATAATAAGAACACATGTGTCTATGGACATGTACCAACTAATAGGAACACATGCATCCATGGGCATGTACCAGATAATAAGAACAGATGCGTCTATGGACATGTACCAGATAATAAGAACACATGCGTCTATGGACATGTACCAGATAATAAGAACACATGCATCCATGGGCATGTACCAGATAATAGGACCATGGGCATGTACCAGATAATAGGAACACATGCATCCATGGGCATGTACCAGATAATAAGAACACATGTGTCTATGGACATGTACCAGATAATAAGAACACATGCGTCTATGGACATGTACCAACTAATAGGAACACATGCATCCATGGGCATGTACCAGATAATAAGAACAGATGCGTCTATGGACATGTACCAGATAATAAGAACACATGCGTCTATGGACATGTACCAGATAATAAGAACACATGCGTCTATGGACATGTACCAACTAATAGGAACACATGCATCCATGGACATGTACCAGATAATAAGAACACATGCGTCTATGGGCATGTACCAGATAATAAGAACACATGCGTCTATGGACATGTACCAGATAATAAGAACACATGCGCCTATGGACATGTACCAGATAATAAGAACACATGCGCCTATGGACATGTACCAGATAATAAGAACACATGCATCCATGGGCATGTACCAGATAATAAGAACAGATGCGTCTATGGAAATGTACCAACTAATAGGAACACATGCATCCATGGACATGTACACTTGGCAATCCCTACAACCTGGGATGTACTTTTAGCTCCTGACCACAACCACATTCAGGTACTGGTGACCACACACATGAGAGACCAAGCACAGTCAGGCAGTCAGAAGTGTCAGGTGCTGAGTGTACAAGGTCACACTGGCTATTTTATAAGAGCACTGTTTGCTATTACATTTGGAAGGAAGAAGATATCCTCTAACTGGTCAGAGAATTATCACAGAGTATGGCTACTGTAAGTGCTCCAAGTCATGTGTAATGTGTAGAATAAGTAGAAAAATTGAATAACCTAGCTACTACAAGTGACCAGAGTATTGATCAAAGCTGTGGGTGATATAGCCAGCATAGTGTGCATAGAATAACTCACAAAAACTCAAAAATTTACTCTTGTTTGAGATATATAGCCAACATGCAAGCAACCATTGGTCAAGAGCCGAGTTGTTCTGGTCTCTAGAGCACAGATATTCACGACCATTAGAAAATAATAGCTTTACTATTCATTTAATTATTAGTGTGCACACTGCATTTTATGTATGTACCATAGAGAGCAATGGCCAGACTTGTGTGTCCGTTATGCCCAGAGCAGGATACAGCTCCATTCAACATGAAGTTGAAGCACTACATACAACACATCAAGGAGTACCACGCCCACTCACCAACATTTTCCATCACTTGTGGACTTTATGGGTGTCCTAGAACGTTTCACAACATGAAAACGTTTCAAAACCATGTATATGATGTGCACGGTGGTGATCCTCTCGTCACTAATCGAGCTGCACTTTTCTGTGGTGGCAATAATGAAAGTAGTCCTCATTTGGAACAGGGAGAAAATTGGTTTGGGTACCACTAGTTATAGTAATGAGATGCCTAATGACAGAGGTAAAGTGGTAGTACTATGTGTATTCATTTCCTTGTGTGGGCAATAATAATGGCATGAATTGAACACATTTACAATATGGGAGAGCAAAAACAAAGTGTTTTTGGAACTGGAAATGAGCCACAAACATACTGTAAATCTACACTATATATATATATCATTATGTGGACTAAGCACCACAATATACAAAAGTGGAATAGAAACGTAAATATCCATTTAATAATGTTATTAATAGACGAGTATCGTGCAAGTGATGGGAATGGGGACTCTGAAGGGACACTATCCAAGCTAAAGGAAGCAGCAGCCCTCACCATATTAGGCATCAAGGAAAAGCACAAGCTATCTCAGCTGGCCACCCAAGCTGTCATTGATGGAATGACAACTTTTACACAGGTTAGTTACCTAAGTGTGGTGGGGTTACAAAAAAAAAATCATCCTTTCACCCTCACACACTGTAGTGTTTCTTTACTTGTTTTTTGTGGTATGCTAGCATATCATAGACATATACACATGTAGGTATACATACTGTAGTCTACCATATAGTCTACCAATGTAATAATCAGGAATATGCTCACTTAGGAATGGCCAGCAAGCCGGCTCTGGCTAGGCTATCAGATCTGGTGGATTTTGGTGATTAAGACAGAGCTTAGTAGGCGACAAATAGAGCGCAATTGAATGATACCCTCTTGAGTTGTTGCGTAGTCCTTCAAACTATTTCATCATTGTGGTCAATTTTAATGTGTTTTTCATATTCATCAGCTTGAATGTATAAGAGAAGTGGTTTGGGGTTGTGTGAAGTCACATATTCATGACCTACCAGCTCTGTAGTAGAGGACAGCATAATGCATATAGAAGATACAATATACATACAACTGTACTTTGCCTGCTGAAAGGTGCATCCCTTCCCTACCCTCACACACATAACTGACACCACAACTGTGCAATGCAACCAAATACATTGGGATATTGTGCCTAATGAACTCCACTATGCTCTATGACATTTCACAGGTGCACCTCAAAGCTCTTCGTGCACAAATAGAAAAACAGTTGCTCAGAAGTGGGATAAGTCAAGATTGCCTCAAACAGAGTCAGATAAACCTGCTTTTTGAAGATAGCATGTCGATATGCGAACCCATTTTCTGAAGTTGCAACTCCACACCGGCAATTAAATTTCATCCGTACTCACTTGGATTTTGTGGTAATGTTGTATTCAACAACAATATACACCAGTATAAATTAATAATGTATCTATTAGGAGCCCACCCCCACCCGTGTGGTACTAGGTGAATACCACACATGGAAAGGAAGTGGACATACAAGAAAACTAGTGATACCATGATGTATGTTCCTATCCTTAAAACTATTGCGGGCCTTCTTAAATGTGATGATGTGATCTCAGAGGTAACTATTACACAGTAGGTAGTTTTGAATAAAAACTTATAGAGTAATATGGTGGTTCAACGTTTGCAACTGTCATTGAATGCACATGGGTAGATTGAGAAAGGACACAAAAACTCATGTTCGGATCGACTCAGTGACTTTTGCGATGGAAAGCAGTTCTCATCACATCGACTATTTTCATTGGATTCAACTGCACTGCAGATCTTCTTTTACTACGATGATCTAGAGGTGTGCAATCCACTGGGTTCAAAATCAAAGATCCACAAGCTCAGTGAGTGGTTTTGATATACGTGTATCAATGTAGCAACAACACAGCATCTGGTATATTCACTAAATCTTCATGAGAACTGCTTGACCAGAACGTCACATCCTATCCATTTTATGCAAGACTTTAACACGTAATCACTAACACCTGTATAACTTGGGGTTTTATACAGAGGGGGGGGGGGCTGGCTTCTTGGGGATATCCAACCCCCCAGCTGAGTCTCCCCACTTCAGCTTGGGAGTTGAATGCTAAAATATACAGTGAAAGTTACATAAATATTTGTGTGGCTAAAATCCTGTATGGCTCTATAAAGAGTGTAATCCTTAAAATTTTCCCTTTTGAATATACCAGACTTCCTCGAGTAAGTCATGCACCTTAACCACCTTGCGCTCTCGAATCTAGGCTACTTGTTGCTCTTCCCAAATAATTAATTCACACACCGATAAGACTTTACTACATTTATAAGGCATTGTTTTAGTTAGATGAACATTTTTATCATTGCAGTTAAACCATTTTTTACAACAGTTGCACTAGCAAATAAGGACAGATACAAAACCGTCTTCCCCAACAGGGATACAGAGAGGGGAGGGGGTAGGGGGGCGGCACACTGGAATTTCCCCCCCCCCCCATGTCATCTAAAATTATTATTACATCATTATATGCGTCAGATAGCATGCTTTGCACTAGTATACAAAAATAAGATGGTTTATGTGTGTGTGCACACGTGGTGTATGTTTGCATGTGTATTTTGACTACCTTTTCACTTGGACCACAGGCATGTTCTACTTCACACTTGGAAATTTGCCTCCCAGAACTAGATCCAAGTTAAATTGTATCTATCTGGTGAGCATTCTGAAACAGAAAGTCCTGTCCAAGTATGGAATGCATGAAGTAATGAGACCATTTCTAGCAGATGTGAGGGAATTGGTAAGTGATGTGCGTAGTAAGATACATGGTCAAACTTGTCTTACTGTTTCTAGGAACAAGGTCATTCATTCCACCTGAAGGGGGGTACCAGAACTTTCAGTGGAACAGTGGCTGCTGTGTCAGCAGATAACCTGGGAAGCCTAGCTCTAGGAGGTTTTAAAGAGAGCTGTACTGCATACAGAATGTGTAGGCACTGCATGGCTACTCAAGGCACTGCAAAATCTAAGGTTACTCAAAATTCTGTGAACTATAAATATGTATTTTTCTGTAACTTGTGGTTTACAGTTTGATGAGCTACAGTTTGAACTTCGTAAAAGAGACAGTTATACTCAACACTGTGCAGCAGTAGCTACTAGCCAAGATGCTTCCAAGGAGTACGGAATAAAAAGTAACTCATGTCTCAATGATACTCGGTAGGTAAAATATATAAAACCACAAAGCCAGTAAATCAAACTTAGAATTATAACCGGTTTGTTTCTCTAGCAAAAGGGGCCACATAAGAAGGAAAATGGAAAGAAAAAAAAACAAAAAAACAAAAAAACAAACAAAAAAAAACAAACAACAACTATAGTTGTACTACCTAAGATCAGCTTGGAAGCTGTGAAACCTAAACCACTAGAACATAAATGTCACCATCATATCCAACCCTCTTGTACAACCATTTCATTCTTGAGAGGTGTTGGTAGAACCAATGTCACCACCACCTCCCACCCTCTTGTACACCACCCTTTGCCACCTGCTGAGTGGCCGTTGGTAGAACAAGTATACCACCAACAGCCACAACCACAGCCACAACCACAGCCACAACCACAGCCACAACCAATGAACCGTGGTTATGTAATATGTATGAACAATTCCTACCTTGTGGCAGATATTTTCATGTTTGTGATGGGGGCCTCCTTCCAGACATAATGCATGATCTATTAGAAGGATGTCTTCAGTACGAAGTGAAGATCATGCTTAGAGAGTACATACAAGAGGACCACTTCTTTAGCCTAGGTAAATTTATACAACACAAAATTGATCACAACTCTACATACATACTACATGTATAAGAAATATTTGTTCTTACCAACTTTCTCAATATTCTTTGTAGATGATTTCAATAGCCGGCTTAACAACATGGAGCTGGGGTATATGGAAGTGCAAGACAAGCCAACTCCAATTGCTAGCACTACTTTGATGAGTTCTGGCCATAGCCTAAAACAATCTGGTTGGTTATAAGGAAGAACACCACATAATACACATTTAGTATACACCTAGTGTACAAATATTAAACATACGATTTCAACTGAACCACATTAATCACTATGTATCATGATTATGACTTTACTATTGACATGAAGTGTATACTTCTTACATATGTAGCTGCTCAGATGTGGCTACTAGCAAGACTTTTACCACTGATTGTTGGTGATTGGATCCCCAAGCTAGATGACAGATGGGAAAATTTTAGGCTTCTCATGAAAGCTGTAGACAGACTCTTTGCACCAGATATCACAGTGGACAACGTAGCCTATTTGAATCGCATCATCAGCGAACATCATCATGAGTTTGTGAGGCTCTATCCAGGACAATCAGTGATACCTAAAATGCACTACATGATCCACATGCCACGCCTCATTTATGAGTAAGTTCATTTGAATGTTCTGCTAGTGGATTTATCCTTCAATGCAACTTAGATTTGGACCACTACTACGACACTGGACTATGAGATATGAGGCCAAACATAGTTATTTAAAAAAACTGGTCACTTCCATCGGTAACTTCATCAACTTGCCTTACTCATTGGCCATGAGACATCAGCAACACCAGTGCCTGATGAGATCATCAGTCACCAAGGAGGACACAGCAGCAGGGCCAGGTACAGCATGGGAAATAATAGTGATGATGAAAAGGAATGACAAAAGTAGAAGTGAAAATAAATTAAGTGGCAGTAAAAGGGGTGGGTCAACGGCAAAACTGACTTAAAGATACTCAATGAAATGATAATTTATGATGATTAGGCCATCAAACAATGTGGTGTGGGATGGACTTAAGGTCTAGTATTATCCCTCTTATTCCATGAAAGGGGTGGGGCAAAATAATCTGAAAATAGTCATATTTCCGTGCATTCCTTTTGAAAATACTTACAGCTGTAGAAACGTACAAGCGGGTAATGGGAGGGATATAAGCGAGCACTAGGGTTTTCCTAGCTGAAATTCTCCCCTCCACACACCACCACAGAATCAGGAATTATAATCATGGATTAAAATGATAGTATGATGCAACACTTTTTTTAATTTTCAGAACTTCATGCCTCTTTCAACTAACAAACAATTACACTAAATAAATTGTCACATACAAAGATGGTAGTAAAACAAAAGCAAATCAAATGTTTAGTATACAGTTGAATTAGAAAATTGCAACCCCCTTCCTTTATAAAAAAAATCTCCATATACAAGTCGATGCACCTCATCATAGCGGACGTTTTTGGACAATAAAGTGTTTATTATAGTGAAATTCTCAAATGTATTAAAAACTATTGTAGTCAGGTTTGTTTCGCATCATAGTGATTCCACTGTACAGTAGACCCTCACTAATCCAGCACCTCATTTGTCGGAACATTCAGGACATACTATTCTTATGATGCAACTATGAAAAAAGTCTGATAACGCGTGCATACCAGCTGCTATTCCCAATTGTGCCTGACGATCCTTAACGGCCATATCTTGCCCGTTTCTCTGCAGACTAATGTCCCAGAAGAGACACCAAAAAACACTTTCTCCTGACAAGAAGTTAACAGATTTTTAGAAAAACTACCTCTCACACTCACTGTCAACTAGCGGAGCAATATGGAGTAGCGTGTCTAATATTAAAAAGAAGGGTGACAAGCTGCGAGAGCATGAACAAAAGCTAGCATGGTTAGAATAATCCACTAAATTAAACCTAACTCATTTTCTTCCATTTTTCCCCACACACAAAAAAAATTGCACTTGTTTGGGCTTCCGACTCACCCACCCACTTGTTCTCACATACAACAAGAGCAGAAAGTTCAAAGTTTTCATTAGAATGAACTATAATTGCTGCTACGTGTCATAGGATAGAATAGCCTAGGAAGCAGAGTTTAGATCAATGTAACTAAATGATTGAGATTATTCCCTATTATTTGTGTACATAAGTGCTACTACTAAAGTACTAAAAGATTAATACAGCTAATATTATGTACATGTATTCTTGTACAGCAACCAACATTGTACCTGCATTACTTCAAGATGAGCTGACTATACCAATACAAGTTGCACATGAGTGAGTTTTCCATACATGTAGAAACAATATGACTAAAGCAATATAATATCTTTACATGCAGAACTAAATGGGTCAAGAGAAACACCCACCTCTATAAGAGAGGTGCTGGTATCATCTACAATGTAGCTGAGGACAAGTTGGAGATGTTAATTATAAGCAATATCTATGTTATCAATGAAAACATTCTCACATTCAAAGGCGATGTTTTTGATATTGACTTATGGAAATATGAACCACACTTCCGATCACACATCCTTACACCAAAAAACACTTCAATTTTTATTTTTTATGATGACTTAAAACTCTACACACCTCTTCATCCACGCACTACCAGAGTCCTTCCCAGCCACACTATTGTCATTTTACCTTTTTATGTATGTTGATTTCATGACATGTCACTATTAGATATAACTGTACTCATCAACCTGATCTGAGAGGTTCTTAAAAGTGATGTAACAATTCTACCACCAGGTGGTAAACCCAAAAGTACAAGTCAGCAGACCAAAAATACAAGTTGGCAGACCAGAAGGGAGTGGAGTGGGGAGGAGATTTGAGGAATCTTGCATCACGTGTAAGTTGTAGCAGTGATAAAACTCAGACTAAGGTCACAGAAGTGAACATACCTGTAGCACAACAAATCTGCAAGATGGTAGAAAGCTTTTCCAGTGTTGAGCTCGCTTCCTTCTTGGAAGATAATGGTGTCAGTGAAGAGGTGGTTGAAGCATTCCTAGAAAACGACATAGAAGGGAATCAGTTTCTTTCTCTATCAGAATTGGAAGTGAAGGAACTGGCCCCCAAGATTGGACATAGAGTGAAGCTAAGACAGATCATTGTAAGCACTCCAGTAAGACCCAATACTTCACAGTAACATGTATTTTACTCAAGGTATGTTAAAGTATAACTGTTTACTGCACTAATTCTATTGGAAGACTATAGGAATATGAAATTTTTTTTACTAGTATGACCAGTGGTTTTCTGTTATTACTAAGAACTGAAACAAAATTATGGGCAACAAGAATATCCAAGACTCCAGCCTGAGCTGTTAGGAATTGAAACTGTCATAATTTTGTAAACATTGATAGTGAAGTGGAAAATTACTAAATGTGAGACAATTTTGAAAGAGAAAACCATTGATTTATTATAATAATAGTATAAGGTATGACAACAAAGCAAAGCCTTTCTAAGATATGTTGTATAAAAGGACATGTGACGGAATGGATAAACAAGTGTCATCATTCTCACTAGAAGCCTATTACAGTGAAAAGAAGATTCTTCCATATTATCCTCAGTTTTGTTAATATAAAGTATCCTACAGTAACTTAGTATTAGTGTAGATTACTTTTGCCCTTAAGTTTCCTATAATTACCAGTCAGTTACATTTCAATAAATCTATTTCCAATCTGCAGAGTGAGAACAGTTCCTCACATCAACCAGTGTCCACTGCACAGGCCTCACCTTCATTATCCAGCTCATCGTCCATACTATTGGCACCATCACCAGAATCGCAGACTGCCTCAGCAACATCCACTCCATTGTCCCACTCCAATGCAGACTTATCCAATCCATTGGTAAATAGTAGACATTCCTAGAGAATAATTTCCCATATTAAATGTTCATAAAACCCAAACTTTAAATTCGTCTTACATGATATTTTTTACTGCATGTATATACTTTATTGCTCTTCATTATTATAATGTTATACCATGAATAGGATGAAAATTGGCTTCTAGTCTTCAGACTGCCAGACAAGGAGAAATTTGGCTATTCTGTTGAGCAATGTATAGACAGTGGGATAATCACAAGTATGGCTAGAAGGAAGATTGTTACCATGCTGAGGAACATGATACTCCAGCACACCTTAAATCCCACATCACTGGAGTATACAACAGTTTTAACAAAGCTAGTTGAGAAGTTCCCTAAGTTGAAAGACCAGATCGGAAATGGAATTGTACGATTAAATCACTAGCTAATGAGATGTGCATACAATTATAATACTAAAATAAATTTTTTTGCCTTTTTTCTGCCTAGGGATCGTGGAAAATTTCCCTTCGTAATTCTTTTAAGAATTATAGAAGGGATAGCAACCCCAACACTAGTCGACAAGGTCTGAAGAGGCTGCTGGACTTTGCTTCAGAACCTCCGTCAAAGCGAGAAAAGCTTAACTTGCAGGTACAGCTGAGACTCTTCATCTCACAAACCAACTCTCTGACAGTCGATCAGTACACACAAACAAACTCTTGCTATCCCAGTAAAATAATTATCAATGCATGATAACAGTACTGTTATGTGACATATGACATATTATCACTTAGAGCTATTTTCTTCACACGCTTTAAACATGGTATCAATGTTTTAATTTTATTGCTATAGGGCTCTGATACAGAAATGGATGAAGAAATGGACAAGATTGTAGAGGAAATGAAGTCATTGGCAAGCACACGAGGAAAGCATAGGGGGAAATGCCACCTGTTGATGGAAAGGTCACGACCTATGAGACGTAAATGGATCGTAAACCAGAGACCAGAGACGTCAGAAATATATACACGATATCCTCTGTATGAGCTTATCTTACTTTTAACTTACCAAACAAGTCATTCTTTTTTTTTTTTGTTTTAGTTCAGAAAAGACTTCGTCCAAACAGTTGGGATGACTAGAGATGAAATGGTCTCCGAGTGGAATGGGAAGTGGCGGAACACCATTGTTAGTGTAGCCAGACTGGAATCATCCAGGCCGGCCATTCAGAAGTGCCTCACTCTCTATGAGAATACAGAGGACATCATATATAAAGATGGTATGTAAACAACAAAATAATGTAGGACATGATACACTGGAACATTGTGCTAGAAAATTCAGTTTTAAGCATGTGTGAAGGCGTCAACAAAAAAATCTTGAGCTCCTTAATTACACTGGCCACAAATACATTAGAATCATGGTAGGGTTACAGATGACAAACTTTTATTTCAGACAAATAACACTTGCCATGATTCAATGATTTAGTATTAAACACAGCTGATCTAACAGGTTAGGGACCTATGTTACCAGGAACTTATATTTTGATTGTACAGATTACCAGGATTATTGGACCCTAGAGATGCTCTTCAAATTACTATTTCCTAGGGGAAGTAAAGGTAGCATCTTTTACAAACATATTCAAGTAAGTAAGAACACATCTTTTTAGATCATAAACACATCAAACTATCATGCTTCTCAAACTGTATATCAACACTTGAATAACAACATCCTCCCACCTATAAGAATAGTTTTTGTCGTTAGAACTGATCTGGGGAATTTTCCCAGGCTAATTACCTCTAGCTGAATAATAAAAAGTCATTGTCTAGTTCTCAGTATCCACTGCTCTTGAAAACAATTTGTCCTTTGTTCTGCAGACCCTTGACGTTGACATGGACAAGGAAATAGAGACCATTACTCAGCCGGAGCCTTTCTTGGTCATTAATGGGAAAATTGGAGACAGTCCACAGTACTTACTCTATTATGAAAAGAGATTAATATTCGAAAGCAAAACCTTACTTGATGCTCTACTGGATATATTTGCTATTTACTATAATTTTGACATTTGCTACAATAAAGCTACTTTACCTATTTTACTTTTTTTTCAGTGTCATGCATTCAAAATCAACAAATTAGAGAACAAAAGAATTCCAGACAGTTTAGTAAAATTTATACAACTAGCAGATTCCACCGTTTAATTTTTGTTGACAAATACTTGTATTCATGAACTTGTAAAAATTCTATTTCATCTATTTCGGAAAAAAATACTAACCAGCTATCCTGGCAGAGACAGTAATGATCCAAGCAGATGCTCACAATCATAAGGACGTCTTACTATGTCATTCATTAATAACATGGCAACTATAATCTGCCATCGCCCACACACTTGTTCGGATCTAGCCAAACTTGCTATAGGTTCACCAAGTGACCTCTCAAAGCTCCACCCCTCCAGTCAGTTGGGTAAAGGGTCTAGCCAGACTGGGCCGATTGCGGCGATGCTTTACCGAAATACTTTTTTTGTGTGTGTGACGAAGTTGCTCATGAAAATTCATAGCTGTACGTGTAGTAATGCACATCTCAGCAAACCTAGTAGGAACATAAGGGAGTGTCAGCCATGCATTTAGAGTCACTGCATCGGGTTAATACTTTAACAAAACGCTTTTATTCCTGGACCAGTTGGATTTTCTTGGCAGTCAGGAGATGCTGTTGTCATTCTTCAATATCCATGACTATATTCATATGTACCTAAATCCACATTTAAAAAAAGAAGTGGTATTAATCACACTAACATAAAGTACACATTCACCAGTGCTACATTAGAGCAATTGTCTCCATACTTTACAATGTGTAGTTGGAAGTTCTCTCTTTACTGGACAGGAATTGTGGCCCTTGCAAATTGCTTATAGAGAGGATAGCTAGCCATTTATCATGCTGGCTATTGTTTCAAATTGAGGAATTTCTTTGTATACATTTTCTAGATTCACCCAACTTCATCACTCGAATCATTACATTATTCTTTTCTATAGTGCTTGTAACAACTAGGGGTACCTTACCAGTATAGTATAGCTTCTATCACTAAAAAGGTTGCCAAACACTCTTAGAGTGTAATACACTTTGTTACACTCACATAAGTGTGACAGAACACCTGATAGGTGTAACAATAAATATAACACCCCAGGTGTATCCAAACACCCTAAATGGGGTGTAACAAAACACCCGATTTTTAACAGTGTAGTGTATATGTATACTTCAATTACTGACGAAGAAGTAAAGAGTCAAATTGTGGTCTCATTTTCAGACGAAAGAGCACCTCTTCGATTGGTAAGTGCAACGTCAGCATACAGCATGGGTGTGGACTGTCCTAATGTCAGAGAAATTATTCATTATGGTGTACCATCTGACACAGAGACTTATATACAAGTAACTGGGTGAGCTGGTAGAGATGGCAAGACCTCATTAGCCATTCGTGTATCACTCAAGTCGGTGACAAGACATGCAGAAAAATCTATGAGAGACTACCAAGCAAATTATGACATTTGTCGGAGAGACTATTTATTTAATGACGTGGACAATTATGTACATGAAAATTCAGTGGTAGGCTGTATGTGTTGTGATATATGTTTTCAAGCATGTGAGTGTGGAACATGTGTCATAAAACAATCAGATTTTATTTTTATTTAACATTTATAAGAAATTTTTTTTTTATGCAGAAAAATTGATGTATTATAATTAGTTTTTAATATGAGCCATGATCCATCTTTTTATAGCAACAGTTGAATGTGCATGCAGTGGATGCCTAGGATTAGGAAAAAAATGTATGACAGCGATTGGGAAATACTTTGAAAACAGAAGTGAGCTCATTCAAGATAATTCTCATGTCCTTCATTTCACTTGCTTTTTGATGTCTTCCACTTTCATGTGCCACTTCGTTTTCTGTGTCAAAATTGTTTAGCACTGGAGATAGTACATGCAAAACCCTTGAAACCTTCGTAATGGAATTTACTGTCTTGTTGGCACCAAGTCCACTGATTGATGTCTTAAGGGTGGAGACCCATCCGGCCCACGCATTTTCCTTAAAAATTGATGCTGAAAAAAAAACAACTTCAAGCAACGGTGGCAATTCTTTAACATGCTGAATTTATTTAGGGTGATAAGGTCTCTCTGCACACCAAAATTCAGACCATTTGCATCTTCGTAAGCCCAGTTAGGAGCGATTTACTTCTGCGGACATTTCGTGTTGTTTCTCCGCAACCGTCCAAGCTTTTCTGCCGATTCAAGACTCTACGGCTTCCTCCCATTATGTTCCCGCTTCCTACGTTTAGTTTTTAGCTATAGCAACTTTACTTTTCTAAATATCCAACCACTAAGGTCAACTTTGCTTCCTGGCACGCTATCAAGAAAATCGAAACGTAGGCCTGTTCACCTTACGTCACCGAATTACTGTTCCAAGTTTAGACTGCATCCCTTGACCCCTTATAGCTAAAAAATACAGCCCGCTAAATCAGGCTTTTTGCAGCCGGTCGCAAATTGCAGTAGGAGCGTTTGGAAGTGCGCGTGAAACAGAAACGCCCCTAAATGTTAGTGAACAAACGCCCCGCCCACTTGACTTCGTGTGGGATTGTTTACCTCGTAGCTCAGCTGCTTCAAACTTTTTTCTGCTTCGCTCCGTTAGAAGACTGTCCGGTAGTGTTATGGAGAGAATGGCCGGGCAATTCTGTCGAGGAACTACTTAGCTACAACGTGTGGATTTGGAGGCAGTGAAGTCGAAGTCTTTGTCTGCCGCTGCTGGCATCTGAAGCGCTTAGCAAATTATACAGATCCTTCTTGTACAACTACACCATGACTGTAAGTGAAGTAGAGTATGGTTTAGCGGAACAGTTTAGGTGGATAGCCTTAGTTTTTTGCCCCATTTTAGAGATTTGTGGAATACTACCTTTTGTTTTGTTTGAATTTTAATTTGGTTTTCAATGCCTTTAGCTCATTTTATTTGTTATGCCTAGCCTGTGCTGGCAGGGTTTAGTTGAGCCTCATAATACTTCTAAACATGTGAGTTTGTGTATGGATATCCAGGTGAAATCCTCTGTGAGGTAGGTAGTGGCTCTGAAAAGAGCCGGTTTGAAAAAAATAAAAAACACAGAAACAAAGAACTACGAGCCACGGCTGCACTGGAAATGCTTGGACAGCTTATCCTGAAGAGGCTTGCTGTTGATGCCTCGGTCCTTCAAGGTACGCATGAATTCTTCACGGTCCTTGCATGCTTGCCTGAGTTGTTCCAGGTCACCATAGCCCAATCCCATGCCATCCAGTTTCTTCGCCTGAGCAGAAGTGATGGTGTGCCTGCCAAGCGACCTTATCAGATTTGTTGTACGCTGGAAGGATCTCTTCTGCTGAAGCCACATGTCTCCTTTATTTCTCGGCAAACGGATTGGAAGCTGAGATAGGCAGTGCACAAGGAGTGGATGGGTAACCACGGATTCTAGTGCTTGGACATCTGGCAGAGCTCTATGTGCTCCTGCAAAGTATATAAATGATAGTTTACTTCCTGATGATGTGTAGTAAATTGTAATTTTACCTTCTAGGTCAGTCCCAAGAAAATGTTTGTGGAGAGCTCCAACACCAAGTGTACGTCCTGAAAGATTACGGTCTCCATCCTTCTTCATCTAAGACAGGTAATAATTATTTTGTAAAATAATATATATATATATATTGCAGCCTTGATTTATTTGCATATACATTTCGGCATCATGTGAGAATTCTGTATTCTCCTATATTGACTCTTATTATTGAATGCTCCAAGTAGTTCTTGCATAGGGAGTAAAATCAATGAAATTTTTTTTGCTACCGGTTGAATAAAAATGTCATGTCAGTAATAAATCACTTATCACACTCTTCGTACAATATGGGAATGATATTTACTCTCACTCCTTATTTTCCCATATTGTACTCTGACTCGTGTTATAAGTATTATATATATATATATCATGCCCTGTTGTATTGTCTGGTAACTAGGGAAACAAACCTTTCGCAAAAGTAGTAACGTGTCACTGAAATGGATATTGTTGTCCTCAAAGACAGAGACAGTCAACTGCCTTGGACGCCGCTCAACTTCTGCTAGTAATATCGGGAAGTCGAAACAGAAACCATTGTGGGCCACCAAGACTGTGAAAAATTGTAAGTTAAAAACAGTATTGCATATATATTTTATACAGTATTTGCTTACCAGGATAATGCACAGTGTCTGTATTGTCACTGACATACTCTGTGGTTGATTTTATCCACCTTAGAAAGTGTGGCAAAACCTCCGACAATGGTTTCTCGTTTCTTAGTGAATTTGCCGTTATCCCAGTCAGTTTAGAAACTATGGCACACAAAATATAATTTAAATTGATTCATACTGAGTAAGTTAGACATACCAGGTGCTGAGATATGTTTTGACGTCTTCACCAAGCTTGAAAAAGAACCGTCACTAAGAGGCACAGGACTGGCTATGACCTTGGCAGCAATGTCAGTGATGCGGTCATTGTAAATACTTAGTCCAGTTGTCTCGCAGTCGTAGAGGAATAGCAATGGTTCCGCATCACTTGAGACCTCATTGCACTCTGAGTCCTCCACATCTTCACTGACTGGACTAAGTATTTCCGTTGCTGCACCACCTGGTTCAATTGCACCACCTGGTTCGGTTGACACACTGTCACCCTGTCCATCCCCAACATAGTCCCCGGTAACGTTTCCTAAGCCACGGATGGAGTCCATGTATGCCTTTTCTCTTTCATACCTGGCCTTTTTTGCCTTCTTCTGCAGGTTCCTGCAAGTGGGAGGAGCACTCAAAGCATGGTATGTCTAATGATCAAGATGTGTCGAGATTTGTACCTTTTGTGGAGGTTCTCCTTAGATGAAGCCTTCTGTCGCTTCTTCTCCCAATCTGCCTGCTCCTTCAAGACAGACCTGGCTGCATCCACAGGAATGTCTATTCCCATGGATGCCAGGCAGAAAGCCTTCCACACGGGACCCAAGTTCTACCACAAAAAAGTTAGTTTAATTTATTTATTTAATAATATTATTTGTGATTGTTCATATGAAAACTAGGCATAATGCGATCCCACAATAACCAATTTACAGGCAGGCTTTTTAAATGTTCGTTTCCCGACAATGATGTATGCATGTCATGCTCAGTTTCTAAGGCAGCTTATAGGGTTTTCATTAATTTGAACCACACCCATTACCATATTGCTTATGGTCAGATATTATTATATATATTTTTTATTATTATTACATTATAATTATATTATAAATACCTTGTGGCAAATGGCCATATTGGTTTTGCACACGTAGTGCTTGTGGCCCAAATCTGTTCTCTCGCCTCTGTACAAAAGAGCTAGTCCATGAAACCCTTCCACGGCATTGGTGGTCAGTCGGCCGTGGTCGGATACGTAGTCCTGTGGACTGGTTGCCATGCTGTCCAGCAATGCCTTGAAACTATCGGCCTGGGCTTTGCAGTTGAAAAACTGCTTGCTCTTGTATGCCGTGCCATCCTCGTTCAACTGAATATATTGTTAGAAATGAATTGGCAGGTTATGCGTATATTTTTCTATTTACCTCATTATGATGACACCATTTCGATGTGTGGCTGTCTTGGCAGTAGTGGGCATAAAAGTTCACGATGGCTTCTGAAAATGATTTCAGTGGGTCTTGGTCACCTTGAATCACATCTGAAGAAATCAGGTTACTCAGTGACGCCTTGCAGTGATTTAAAAAATCCTCAGGCATCCTCTTGCAATGAAACTTGCTGGCTCGACACTGAAATTTATAAGAATTTAATTTAATTTACATAAAATAATTTAAGAGGACAACATACCTCACACTTGTTCTTTTTTTATTTCTCCAACTGTTTGTGGAGATTTTTGGTGCAGTGGTTGGAGCAGTAGGTCACTGTCCCTTCGGGGAAATGCTTACAATATATGGCATTTGTGGTCGAATCTTTGTCTGTGACAAGTTCTTTTACCACAAATCCAGCATCCTTCACATTCGTAAGCACTTCCTCTAGCATGTCCGCCTCTGCTCCGCCTGATGTTCCCACCCAATTATGCCCTGCACCCGTCTTGGTTCGGTGTGTGAACCAGGCCACGCCTCCACCATAAAAATCATGTATGGTTGCCGAGGAATTGTTTGAATAGTGCCCTCTAGTTAGATAAAACCCATCAAAAGACGCTACCCACTTATCCCTGTCTCCTCGCTGTTCTATTTTCTCCCTTATGTGTTTGCAGGACCATTCTGCCAACTGCGTGACATGTGGCTCCAGACGCTCGATTATTCTCTGCCACTGTGACTTGCCACAAGATGGAAGCCCCAACCATCCACTCAGTTTAGTGTAGTCTGCATGTAATTGGCCATTCAGCAAGAAAGACAGGGCAGTGTAGTGCTGTTTCCATGACCAGGCTTTGTCATGGACACGAAGGGTAGGTCCAGACGTCTGGAATTGAATTGCTGAATTCTTAACAAATTCAGAGAGTGTGGCGACATCAAATCTCAACCCGTTTTGTTGAGCTATAGCTGACAACTTCTCAACTGTGTCTTGGACAAGTTCCTGCGGAGTTGCAGGAGCTTGAAAAACTTCAGTAATACTTGGAACTGGAGAAACAGGCACTGAAGAGACTGGAGTTGAAATCTGTATGTCATTCATGGCAGGAGATTCAGGGTCTCGATCATTTGAGACCTGAACTGAAATTGAAAAAACTTCAGGAGCTGGCTGATATTCAGGAGAAGGGGGTGAGTCCACAACAACTTCAGATGATGATTCCTGCCCAGCAGAGTTAGGGACAGCGAGACTATTGAAAGGAGGCTCATCATGAGAAAGACCATCAACAGTGGAATCACTGGACACCCTGTCTGTACCACCTAGCACTGCGTTTCTCTCTATTCAGACAAGCATTTTAATATTTATATGTATTTTTGTAATTTTTATGGTGTATTTGTTCATCATTTACCTCTCCTCAAAGCACAAGTCTTTTTCCTAATTTCTGTGGCTGCACTAAGAGCCCTCTTCCTTTTCCTTGAAGGCATAGTTTAGTGTTCCAGGCCAGTTGGTTGTAATAACAACGTGGTCAATGTGGTCAAGGTTCACCACGCGTGGTCGCACTTCCACTATGCTACCGCTAATATTGCTATCAGTGGTTATGCTACGCGCTAATATTGCAATCAGTGGTTATGTTTGCGTGGTGCACACGGAGCTGGCTTGAGGTGAGATTTCTGTGGTTGTTAACACTTGTTCGCTCATTGAGGCCTTGGTAACCAGTTGCCATGGGTCTCCTCCCTTAAGGGTGCTGGCACATAGCAATGCGCGTGCACTGTTAATTGACCCAATTGAGCTGCCAAACCACGGAGTAGTAGCCTGTGGTTTGGGCTTAAAGAACACGCGCACACAATCCCGCCTATAACTCTATAACTCGCAAATTATAGTTGGCGATCTCGCCCTTACAACTCGTGGCTTTTATTCAAAGCAGAGGCTCGTGGCCTGTTATCTAATTGTGGTTAGTATGGCTAGCAGAGCAGGCACAAAGAGCTTTCTGCAGCAAGGCAGAAGAAAAGATGCTACTCCAGTAGAGGAACCTATAGCAAAACATGATAACATTGATATTTGAACATCATACTTACAGAATACAATCTGTTAACAGTCATGTTTTGAATCATTCTAAATATTATATATGCTTAATATTTTGTTTTTAGTCTAAAATTTATTCATTTTTTCAAGGTCAGCATAAAATTACACGTTTTTTGATAAATCTGATGTACAGTCTCATCTATGATAAATATTGTAAAGGTCCCCGTTGGTTAGTTATGATGGAGGTGACAGAAATCTGTCTGTGCCTCCCAGCACAGGTCCGTGTGTGCCCTCCTGCGCAGGTTTGTCTGTGCCCCTCAGCCAGGTCAGGTCCGTCTGTGGCCCCCAGTACAGGTCCAACAGTGCCCCTCAGCGCAGGTCCATCTATGCCTTCTGGCTCATGTCCATTCCCAGCAAAAAAATCTTATAAGATCTTACAAAAAAAAACTTGCAAGATCTTGCAAGTTGCAAGATCTTACAAGATTATTTGACGCATTATCTTACAAGATCTTATAAGATATTACTAAGATCTTACAAAGATCTTATTAAAATCTTAATAATACCTTGTAAGATCTTGTACATTTTAATAAGATTTAATCAAGATCTTGATTAAGATCTTGCTGTAACTTACAAGGTCTTGATTTAGGTCACCTTAAAACATGCAAGATTTTAATTAAGATCTTGATTTAGATCTTGCTATAACTTGCAAGATCTTGATTAAGATCTTGCTGTAACTTACAAGGTCTTGATTTAGGTCACCTTAAAACATTCAAGATTTTAATTAAGATCTTGATTTAGATCTTGCTATAACTTGCAAGATCTTGATTAAGATCTTGTTGTAACTTATGATATCTTGATTAAGCTCTTGTTCAAACTTGTAAGATCTTAACTAAGATCTTATAACTTTCAAGATCTCGATTTACGTATCTTAAAACATGCAAGATTTTGATTAAGATCTTGCTATAACTTACAAGATCTTGATTAAGCTCTTGCTCAAACTTGTAAGATTTTCATTAAGATCTTATAACTTGCAAGATCTTATCATGCTGTAACTTACAAGATCTTGATCACGATCTTACTGTAACTTAAAAGATCTTGATTAAGGTCATCTTATAACATGTAAGATTTTGAAATCTTACTATAACTTGTTAGGTTTTGTTTAAGATCATGCTGTAACGTACAAGGTCTTGCATTAGATATGGCAAGATCTTGACTTATATCTAGTTAAAATTTACAAGATTTGATCTAAATCATTAGCTAGAACTTGCAAGATCTGTATAAATATTACTCAAATTTGCAAGATCTAAAACCTACACAGTCTTGATTAAGATCTAGTCAAACTACAAAATCAAAAGCAAGTTTAACACAATTTACAATTTATAATTAATCAAAAAAATGCAAATATTAATATACACTTAAATAAATAAGTCAACGTATCTAATGTGAAACTGAAGCTTTTCTTAGTTTGGAGGAAATATCGATGCATTTTTGATTTGCTTTGCGGCATATTTCTTTATAATTAGCTGTATAAGCTCCTTCACCAAATTTCTCGTTTATACAGTCTAAATAAAATAATGTAATAATAAATAATTATCACCTATGTTTCATTCTTACCTTCTATCAGTTTTTTCTTTTCTGAGGAAAGAGGAGTTTTAGACCCTTTCTTCGACAAAACTATATAGCATTTACTTGCCATTTCCTCATCGGAAAAAAGTGCGTCCATTAATGCCAAGGCGTACTTGGGAGGATTAGGAGAACGAATTGCCAGCAAATCAACTCCATTATCCTGTAATATTAACAGAGAAGAATAAGAGTTATCTAGTTTAACATTAAACAATACAACTTACTGAATAACATTTTTTATCAGATTTTACTACAACTTCGGCACTTTTAGAAGATGCACAGTGAGGCTTCTCTATTGGCGTACAATTTTTTACATAATCTAATTTTTTTTCTATGTTTTTAACTGTAGAATGAATCAGCATTACTGATTCTTTTACTTTCAAAATTTCCCTCCAGCAATCTTCTGTAGAAACTAAAAGATCTTGATCCTATAGAACAAATGATTAATTTCATACATACATCTTATAGGATCCATGTATCAAATAAAGTAAGCCCACATAATGATCCATAATGTAAATACTGTCTTTTTATAATATTTAGAATATATAACTATCTTTTACAATTGACAGAGCTACTGTGCCTTTGAATGAAAAAAGAAATCAGAGGTACCTTCAGTGGATTTGAAACTGAACCACTCTTCATGCCTTTTTCTGCTTTGTCTATAACCACATCAACTTCATCTTCGGAATCAAATGTTTCATAAACTTTCCTCATCTATACACCAGAACAATGATAAATTAAACGCTTACTAATACAAAGGTTTTTGTCAGTAGTGTCTACATCTGACGAGTCTGTGCAAGGCCTTTTATTAATACTAGGAGATGACTTTGAATCTGTAACACCGGGAAACATTGAATTTACATGCACTCTATCATAATATGTGTTTGTTGCTTACCTGACACTGTAATCAAGGTTGTAGTGTACTTATTCCCCTTTACCCTCCAAAGCAAAGTGTTTCCAACTTTCAAATCCTCAACACTTAAAGTTTCGGAATCTTCAGGCTCTAAGAAGCGAGAATGAACTGTATGACTTTTGCCATCTTCATGGCAAAGTATTGTGCACCATTCTATTCAATTACAATACAACACACTAATAAATTGATGGTTTAAAACAACAACCAAATTTACTCTGAATTGCGTTATCAGATGACAACGACATCTCCTCACCCTCAATAATTTTAACAGTTGGCTTCTTGGCTCTGTTACTAGTCCTTGTTTAAGTATGAAAAAAAAAGAAGTAAATATTAATACTAGCTAATAAAAAAAAACTTAACTTTGCATTGCTTGGCATCAACTTTAGCTTATTGTCACATGACATCAAGCTTTGTCACATGATTTGAAGATTTAGTGCAAACCAGAACATGGCACAAAATAAAAAAAGATTATATCTTCGTGACTCAAGTGTGCCTATGCCAAAATCTACAGGATTTACTGAACAGATAGGTAAGTAGATCTTTTAAGACTGGTGTTTGGTGAAAGTACCTAATAATTAACTATATTAATCAACATTACCTTGTAGTCATGGTTGCTATGTAATTGATAGATTTGTGACTTTTTCCCTAAAATCAGTCCAAAGTGAAGGAACTAAGTATCTCTGTTCAAATTAGAGAGCGGTACATGTGCTTGATCCTGCATTTCAACTGGTGGTAGCATGAATGAAGGTGTGAAGTGCCGAGTAAAAGTTGTGCCCACCATATGAATTGAAATGTATAGCTAGTGGTCATAGCTAACTAATTAAACAACAAAGAGAGGGGGGGGGTGAACTAAGTGATTCATGATTTTGTCCACGTGTTATTGCAGTAAAAAAACGAAAGTTATATTTGAGAAATCCACAATGCCAGATTCCTCGCCAGACCTGTATTTGGTGTCAAAGGTGCTTCTGTATTGACACCATATTTAAATATTGTGAAAGACACACCAATAGATTACATGCATGGAGTCCTAGAGGGTGTTACTAAAACTTTGCTTCACAAATTTTGGTTAAATGGAAAATATAAAGATCACCGCTATTATTTAAATAAGCATGTCAAACAAATTGACAAGTTTCTTCTAAAGATCAAGCCACCGCATGAATTCAGAAGGTCTCCGAGATCCCTTGAAAAATCTGGAAAATATTGGAAAGCTTCTGAGTTAAAAGCATAGCTTTTGTATTATTGTATTCCGACCCTTTTTGAATTATTGCATGTAGACTACACAGGGGAAAAAAAGATGATTCCTTAACAAGAAACCAACTTTAATCCTATTCTCATCTTGACAATTCCTTGAGGTTTCCTTGTATATTAATTATTTCTGAAATGTGATGTTTCATTGCTTAGGATACATCAGGAATAGGCACAATTCGGTTGTTAGGAATCATCCACTATTCTTGACATTTCCATTTGTTTCTGGTAATTAAACTTTAAGGATACACGACAAGTCATGATACATAAAAATGGGAATTGTCAAGATTAATTCTAGGAATCTCTCCCATTCTATATATTAATTGTCTTAATTACTTTTACTGAATTTCTATATTTCACGGAGAATTTTTTTTTAATCATTGACTGAAAAATAGTAGAAATGGTACAATTACAAAATGTAAATGCATGAATGTGGTGTCACACAAACCATAATGTTATAATGTTCTTATGTGATCTGTAGAAGAATCAGCTCTTTTTGGCATTCCTCTGGATGGCATTCTTCAGGACTGCACTTTTTCAGAATAGCAACTTCAGTTTCATTTATATTCTGTACTTCCAATACTATTCACTAACATAAGAGGTTTAGCCTGTATAACAATTAAATGATTTTATATACAAATCATAAAAATGTACAGTATATAAACACATATCAAAATTAGTTGCATTATTTTCACATTAATTATACTAGCCAGTAGCCACAATCAATTTTTATAGTCTTCACAAGTACCTTCTACAAAATTTATAAAAGTGATAACGTATCATGGTAAAATCTTCTTTCAAATGAAATAATGACAGAAGATAGTGGCAATACTCTATTTAAGATGCCCTTTCGTTACTAATATTCGCAATACCACCATTTACCCACAATTAGAATGGACTCACTATTTTAAATTACACATTTCAACCAGAATTTTAATGCATATTTTACCCACAAGTTGGATGATACTTCACCCCACAATTTTGATGACACTGTACCAACCAGTTTGACTACACTGTACCAACAAGTTTGACGATACTGTACCAACAATTTTGCCTATACTGTACCAACAATTTTGACTATACTTTACCAAGACTATTGATGGCACACTTTTGGATATAGAGTAGGACTTCAGTTATCTGAACACATTGGAACCAAGAGGTGTTTAGTTAACTCAAATGTTCAGATAACCATATTACAAAACAAATATGAAGGGGCGCGGTAAATGAGTTCTTCATGTATGCATGTGCTTACTATTATATTTTGGTGTTGTATATTGTTCAGTGCTCAGATAACTGAAGTTCTACTGTACTTTAATACACTCATGAACATAACATCTACAGATACACTATACCATCACACTTTACCATCCATAAATAATACTATATCAACGTATATAATGACATAATTTATCAACGTACACGTATTGACATACTTACACCATAGACAAACTTCACCAACGCACTTTACCCACACACGTCTGAACTCACTTTACCAACACACCTACAGATATACTTTACCAACTATGAATACAATTTATCAACACAACCAATGGTGCATTTTACCAACACAACTAACAGTACACTTTACCAAACAAGACAGCGTTGCATTCTACCAACACAAGTAATGGCACACTTTACCAATACAACTACACTTTACCAAACATAACCAATCACAGAACACAACACTTTACCACACACAACTACATTAAACACAACTATACTCTACCAAACACAACTACACTTTACCAAAACACAACTACACTTTGCCAAAACACAACTACACTTTACCAAAACACAACTACACTTTACCAAAACACAACTACACTTTACCAAACACATTTACCTATAAAGACAACCAATAGTACACTTTACCAAACACAAGTAATGGTGCACTTCACCAATACAACTACACTTTTCCAATACAACTGCACACATCACACTTTACCAACACAATGCACTCTACACACACACCACACTTACCAACACACTGCACCTTACCAACACACTGCACCTTACCAACACACTGCACCTTACCAACACACTGCACCTTACCAACACACTGCACCTTACCAACACACTGCACCTTACCAACACACTGCACCTTACCAACACAGTGCACCTTACCAACACACTGCACCTTACCAACACACTGCACCTTACCAACACACTGCACCTTACCAACACACTGCACCTTACCAACACACTGCACCTTACCAACACACTGCACCTTACCAACACACTGCACCTTACCAACACACTGCACCTTACCAACACACTGAACTTTACCAACACAATTTTACAACACACTGCACTTTACCAACACAATGCACTTTACCAACACAATGCACTTTACCAACACAATGCACTTTACCAACACAATGCACTTTACCAACACAATGCACTTTACCAACACAATGCACTTTACCAACACACTGAACTTTACCAACACACTGCACGCTACTAACAAGTGGAGGCCACCTGATATCTTGCTGGTAAGAAGTTAATGACATCATTAGCAGCTTTAGCAGCATGTGACTGCTTTTCTGAACATTAATTATACATTATAAGACTAGTTACAAGCATTTCAGTACTTTAAAAGTACTTCTAACTTTTAGTAATATGGGATATGCTCAAATACCGTACAAGTATTTTCTACTCAATTTACCAAAAGGATTTGAGTACTTTATGACTTGTATTAAGCTTGCATAAGCACGAGTACCAAAATACTTATCAAACACCACTAATAGTGCACTTGACCAATACCACTGTACCTTACCAAAATAACTACACTTTACTAAACACAACTAATGGTGTACTTTAGTTAACTAATGATAAATTAAAAAACAACAACACACAATTAATGGTGCACTTTACCAAACACAACTAATGGCATACTTTACCAAACACAACTAATGGCATACTTTACCAAATACAACTAATGGCATATGTGGGGAGCGAGACAAGGAAGAAGAGAGAAGATGAAAAGAAGGAAGAGAAGTAAAGAAGAAGAAACTTATATGTATTTCATTTTTATGTGTTGTGCGTTATTTAGTATTTCATTCAATGTTGTGCGTTTATTTGAGTTTTGGGTGTGGTCACTGAACGTTTCCATGTATGGTCATTTGTGCGTGCATATAAGAACGGAGTCGTGAGACCTCGTGTCTCAGTTCGTGTGTAGTCAGGTCTTGTTTAATTACTTGATTTCTGTGTGCGTTCTTTGTAATTTGTATTATAAACGTGCATCTTACTTAGGCGCAAGCTGCGCTCAGCCACACGTTCTCTGGTGGCAGCGAAACGTTCCTGAAAGTGCGAGGTTGCCTGGTGATTAAGCTCTCCAGACCCCCACAGCATACTTTACCAAACACAACTAATGGTATACTTTACCAAACAAAATTAATGGTGCAAAACTAATGGTACACTTTTACAAAACACAACCACTTTAGCAAACAAAACTAATGGTCCAAAACTAATAGTACACTTTACCAAATATAGCTAACGGTACACTATACCAAACAAAACTAATGATCCAAAACTAATGGTACACTTTACCATAAACAAAACTAATGGTGCTAAACTAATGGTACATTTTATCAAACACAAATGGTACACTTTACCAGACAAAATTATTGGTACACTGTACCAAACACTTTACCAAAAATCAACTAATGGTACACTGTACAAAACAAAATTAATGGTGCACTTTACCAAACAAAACTAACGATGCAAAACTAATGGTACACTTTACCAAACATAAATGGTGCAATTTACCAAACAAAATTAATGGTACACTTTACCAAAAATCAATTAATGGTACACTGTACAAAACAAAACTAATGGTGCACTTTACAAAACAAAACGAACGGAGCACTTTACCAAACAAAACAAACGGCGCAAAACTAATGGTACACTTTACAAAACAAAACTAACGGTACACTTTACCAACTAACGGTACACTGAACCAAACAAAATTAACGCAGCACTTTACCTAACATCTAACGATACACTTTACCGAACAAAACTAATGGTGCACTGTACCAAACAAAACTAATGGTAAACTTCATCAAATTTCATTAACCCTTAGCAGTGATAATTAATTCATAACAGGTGTGATGTAAGTAAACTGAGTACACAAGTCAAAAATCTGTGACTGCACATGCACATAAATTGAATAAGGTTGTCACGAATTTGACAGGTTGGTTCAAGCTCTATTTCTGTACTAACAGCATGCTCCGAAATCCAGAAGCTTTAACTAACAACAAGAGCAAGATTGCTATAACAACTATTGTGATAATTAGTCAAGTATAAGTGATCATGGATTCCAATCCACAACATCATTGAATCATCTCAACAATTAGTGACTACAAGTAGCAGTGAATAGAGTGGGACGGATGCATTCCAGTAAGCATTGGCAGTCCAGCAAGTGGGTGTGGTTAAAAAGGAGTGACATAAGATCCCTTAAAAAATGGTATAGTTATAGTATAAAGAAATAATTATTAGAGCTTTGAAACTAGTACATACCACCATCCTATTCAGCAAATATATACATAAGTATATCTAGAAAAAATACTTGTCATTCAAATGTATGCTAAATTCCTACCTAGACCCGTGCTAGAAACAATCTACATTATCATACCCTAGAAAAATGTTTTCTTTCTCATGGCCACTGATGAAATATTGTCTCTACAAATTAATCACTTTAATACCTGCACAAAAATTGGCTTGTCAATGTTCATCTGGTAAGGGTTGTTATTATGTTAATGACATTTTACTTACACTACAATGACAAACTTCACCAACATTTGGTACACTTTAATCACACTACCAATGGCACACTAGCTAATGCAATGAATTCATTCACTGCCTTAGTTGCCACAGTTATGATTGTAGTTACACCCATTAACCCACCTTTCCTCTTACATTATGGTGCGTAGCTCATCCTTTAATATCACGGCTCTTACACACAACTTCTGGATTGTACTACTCCTCTAGCCTCTGCTTTTTTAGCGCCCCCACTGCACTCTAATTAAAGCAATCCCTCGTTTCACCTCCTGCCTTTCTTCCCCCACCCCCACCGTACCACGCGCTTGATGATCTGCGCAGTGATCTTGTATGGTTATCGCGCTGGACTTTTTGTGTACTTACTATTTGGAAAGAGCTGCTGCTGAGACTAAAGATGAATTGGCTGTACTTGGGTGTGAAACATTCTGGTTCATACCTGAGCTACGTTACCTTTGAGATAAGTATTTCTAAATACTAAGTGGCCAATTTGGACAGTAGCATCTGTGCTTTTACTAAAGTTACTAAACTTTTACAGATATTTATCATTTACAATTTAACAATTCTGGCTATAGTAGTTTGATAAGGTGATTTAGGGGGAAAATATTCTGATCTTTTTTTTTTGACTTGATACTTTTTATTTATTTTGCGAGTTGTACATGTAATCGCAACTTATCTAATACTTTGATTGATTTATTTATTTTCATTTTTATCATTTATTCAGATTGGAACGACTAGAGTGCTGAATGACTCTCTGTTATTGACGTCTTTCTCATTCATACCGCATATAATATTTTATTTACCTTTTTTTTTTTTTTGTCAATAATGTATGTACATTTTAGTATTTCATATTGTAGGATATATGTATATAATATATATAACTCATCAGACATCAAATTTGTGTATTATGATGTAACTGTTCATTTGACATTAAGTCATCAATTAGGTTACCCACTAATTTCACTACTCACTCATTTCAATGAAATTGCCAAAAAGAGTGGATGAGGGGAGAGAAAAGCCGGGTTTGTTTAGTCCACTAAGTTCCTTCATCAACATATAATCCACAAAGTTCGTCATTTCACATGTAATCCACTAATTTCATCATTTCTCATATAATCCACCAAGTGTGGAGTCATTTCATTAGTTCATGAGTGAGTGTGGAGTCATTTCATTAGTTCCTTATTGAGTGTGGAGTCATTTCATTGGTTCGTGAGTGGGTGTGAAGTCATTTCATTAGTTCGTGAGTGAGTGTGAGTCATTTCATTAGTTCGTGAGTGTGTGTTGAGTCATTTAATTAGTTCATGAGTGATTGTGGAGTCATTTCATTAGTTCGTGAGTATGTGTGGAGTCATTTCATTAGTTTGTGAGTATGTGTGGAGTCATTTCATTAGTTCGTGAGTATGTGTGGAGTCATTTCATTAGTTCATGAGTGATTGTGGAGTCATTTCATTAGTTCGTGAGTATGTGTGGAGTCATTTCATTAGTTCGTGAGTGAGTGTGGAGTCATTTCATTAGTTCGTGAGTGTGTGTGGAGTCATTTCATTAGTTCGTGAGTGAGTGTGGAGTCATTTAATGAGTTCATGAGTGAGTGTGGAGTCATTTCATTAGTTCGTGAGTGGGTGTGGAGTCATTTCATTAGTTCGTGAGTGAGTGTGAGTCATTTCATTAGTTCGTGAGTGAGTGTGGAGTCATTTCATTAGTTCGAGAGTGAGTGTGGAGTCATTTCATTAGTTCGTGGGTGTGTGTGGAGTCATTTCATTAGTTCTTGAGTGTGTGTGGAGTCATTTCATTAGTTCGTGAGTGAGTGTGGAGTCATTTCATTAGTTCGTGAGTGGGTGTGGAGTCATTTCATTAGTTCGTGAGTGAGTGTGGAGTCATTTCATTAGTTCGTGAGTGAGTGTGGAGTCATTTCATTAGTTCGGAGTCATTTCAGTCATAGTTCGTGAGTGAGTGTGGAGTCATTTCATTAGTTCGTGAGTGAGTGTGGAGTCATTTCATTACTTCGTGAGTGAGTCATTTCATTAGTTCGTGAGTGTGTGTGGAGTCATTTCATTAGTTCGAGAGTGTGTGTGGAGTCATTTCATTAGTTCGTGAGTGAGTGTGGAGTCATTTCATTAGTTCGAGAGTGGGTGTGGAGTCATTTCATTAGTTCGAGAGTGTGTGTGGAGTCATTTCATTAGTTCTTGAGTGAGTGTGGAGTCATTTCATTAGTTCGTGAGTGGGTGTGGAGTCATTTCACATGTTCGTGAGTGAGTGTGGAGTCATTTCATTAGTTCATGAGTGGGTGTGGAGTCATTTCATTAGTTCGTGAGTGGGTGTGGAGTCATTTCATTAGTTCGTGAGTGTGTGTGGAGTCATTTCATTAGTTCGTGAGTGAGTGTGGAGTCATTTCATTAGTTCGTGGGTGTGTGTGGAGTCATTTCATTAGTTCGTGAGTATGTGTGGAGTCATTTCATTAGTTCGTGAGTGAGTGTGGAGTCATTTCATTAGTTCGAGAGTGAGTGTGGAGTCATTTCATTAGTTCGTGGGTGTGTGTGGAGTCATTTCATTAGTTCGTGAGTGTGTGTGGAGTCATTTCATTAGTTCGTGAGTGTGTGTGGAGTCATTTCATTAGTTCGTGAGTGAGTGTGGAGTCATTTCATTAGTTCGTGAGTGTGTGTGGAGTCATTTCATTAGTTCGTGAGTGAGTGTGGAGTCATTTCATTAGTTCGTGAGTATGTGTGGAGTCATTTCATTAGTTCGTGAGTGTGTGTGGAGTCATTTCATTAGTTCATGAGTGAGTGTGGAGTCATTTCATTAGTTCATGAGTGAGTGTGGAGTCATTTCATTAGTTCGTGAGTGTGTGTGGAGTCATTTCATTAGTTCGTGA
>WLWD01002478.1_pt1 | contig 33074 bp, 20 predicted proteins | sample 6712731 | NCBI WGS metagenome assembly WLWD01 (sample SAMN12718690, study PRJNA576275) | sponge metagenome | isolation source: marine sponge | host: Mycale hentscheli | place: New Zealand: South Island, Marlborough, Capsize Point | collected 2014-11-01
TCTCCTTCAACTCTCTTGTGGACACATCAAATAAATGCACTCTATATTCTCCAATGATCAGAAGTTGGGCGTGGCTGCTATTATACTCTATACATGTAGCAGTAGGATTGAGACCCAAGAGAGGTCCACCTGAATGTAGTCTAGCCCAGTGCTAAATAGAAACAATATAAATAATACTATCATATGTTGTGTCTGATATTTCATACACTTACCATTGTGGACAAGTCCAACATATGTATGTCACTGTTCAATCCTCCACATTTTATGACTTGATGAGGACTCACTTTAGTGAAGGCAAAGTATGCATCACCACCAGGTACATCTCCAGTGACTGGAGGAGAAGACCAAGTCCCTAACAATACATACAGTCATTAGTAACTTAGTAAACTGAAATTGTTTAATTAAAATAATAAAAATACAAATAGTAAATTAGAGTAGAGTAATAAACATAAACACACTGGCAATAACAAATACACATATATAACAATACAAACAAACAAAACACACTAAAATAATTAATTACTACTACACAGTTACATATGGTATGGTAAGGATCATCAAGTGCCTCCACTATATTGAGTATAATGTGCTAGTATCACATGAAGGACAAATTTACAGACTTTGTGTGTAACTTTAGAGCTATTATTTCACCACACTGAACTTCTTGGAGGGGAAGTGGAATGGTTCCCCTCCCCATCCCATAAATACAACCTTGACTAATATAAATTAAATATTAACATATATATCACTAATTAACATATTTCATGATAGTTTGAACTCACCAGTTGCTAGGTCAAACATGTGAAGATCATTATTAAGTAGTCTACCATGTTCATCCCATCCTCCATGTACTAGTAGTGAGCTTTTATAGTCTATCACACTACAGCCAGACTTCACACCAGGACTACCACTAGCTTCTGGAGGAGACACCTCCTGCAATGTCCAATTAGTTAGGTTTAGTCGATACAATGATCCAGTTTTCTCTGCTCTCGTATCCCAAGCTCCATCGAAGTACATACTCTCATAATAACCCCCATAGAAGTACAGACAGTCATCTATCCTAGCACATCCTCCATCATAAAGTCCAGGAGGATGACGACCTTGTAACTGGTGTCTGGTCCATGTCGCTGTGGCAGAGTTGAATTCATGCAAGTAGTCCAAGTCATCCACTGGCACACCTACGTCCACGCATCCACCCCATAGATATACAGAAGAATGTGTACCAACAGAGAAGAAGTCATATCTTGGACTAGGTTCTAATGAGGACATCGTTGATATTCTATACAATATACCAATTAACATACAAACATCAAATAAGAGAAAATATACACATACAAACACACATACTAACTACCTCACATACAAACACACAAACTAACTACTTCACATACAAACACACATACTAACTACCTCACATACAAACACACATACTAACTACTTCACATACAAACACACATACTAACTACCTCACATACAAACACACATACTAACTACCTCACATACAAACACACATACTAACTACCTCACATACAAACACACATACTAACTACCTCACATACAAACACACATACTAACTACCTCACATACAAACACACATACTTAACTACCTCACATACAAACACACATACTAATTACCTCACATACAAACACACATACTAACTACCTCACATACAAACACACATACTCACTAACTCACATACAAACACACATACTAACTAACTCACATACAAACACACATACTAACTAACTCACATACAAACACACATACTAACTAACTCACATACAAACACACATACTAACTAACTCACATACAAACACACATACTAACTACCTCACATACAAACACACATACTAACTAACTCACATACAAACACACATACTAACTACCTCACATACAAACACACATACTAACTAACTCACATACAAACACACATACTAATAAACTCACATACAAACACACATACTAACTAACTCACATACAAACACACATACTAACTACCTCACATACTAACACACACACTAACTACCTCACATACAAACACACATACTAACTAACTCACATACAAACACACATACTAACTAACTCACATACAAACACACATACTAACTACCTCACATACAAACACACATACTAACTACCTCACATACAAACACACACACTAACTAACTCACATACAAACACACATACTAACTACCTCACATACAAACACACACACTAACTACCTCACATACTAACTAATTCACATACAAACACAATACTAACTACCTCACATACAAACATACATACTAACTACCTCACATACAAACACACATACTAACTACCTCACATACAAACTAACTAGTGATGTGCTTGAGCACAAATGGCGAGCGAGCCTAAAGACTATACTATTTTTATATGAATGATTTTGACTTCTAACACTGAAGCTACTGAAAATAAGGTCCAGTTTTTAAATTTAGCATACAGGGTAAAGGGATTTCAGTGCCATAGTAACAACTCCCTGCAACTGCTTGGAAGGGGAAAAAAACAAACAAAACAATACACGTTATTTAAAAGTTTTCTTTGTGATATTCTTTAGCTAAGTAGTGGTTGTAACACACAATGCTATATTTGCTATACTTGCTGGAGAGAGATGGCCGAAGTTCAGATCTTACTTGCTTTTGGAAAGAGAAGCAGCAATGGACAATGAAGTCGAAGATGAAGAAGCCATTGAAGATGAAGCAGTTTATTCAAAACGGTACGGAATGCAACGATAAAAACTACAGTTATTTTACGGCCGTACTACGGAACTGGAATTCGGAACTTTATTTTGTCTCCTACTGTAACAAGGTTCTTGTAGTGAACATTTGTATAACATGGGGGACGTAACAACCCCACGTGATTGGGCGAGTGAAGCGAGACCCTCACTAACGAGTCTCAATAGAAACTATGGTGTATACATATGTATATGGCAAAGCTCAAAGAGGTCAATGTGTGTCAACCTCGGGTGGTCACTTCAAAACATTAACATTAGTGTGGGCGCAAGAATTCTGGAAGAAACACATGAAAATCCACGAAAAAAATAAAAATAAAAACAGCAAAGAGAAACAGAGAAAGAATAGGAGAGATGTCTGTAGTTAGGTCTTGCAAACTTAGCGGAGTTCATTTTCTATTCTATTAGTGGCAATGATAAGTTGCTATGGTTACTGAGCCGTTTGTCATAGCTATATGCCTGGCATAACAGATTTGTTTCCTAATTGAAAATCCTTCGTCCAATAGTCAAGTCACTAAGAGAATACAATCTAATAATATATCAACTAGAGCTCTGGTACAATACAGCATTTTCAATGAAGTGTCCTTTGGAAAGGAAGCTTAGCTTCAACAGAATGTGTTGCTTTATTTTTTTTTCGCAATCCTGTATCACATCTGACACAATCCTAGAACACAATCCTGTATCACATCTGACTCTATCCTAGAACACAATCCTGTATCACATCTGACACTATCCTAGAACACAATCCTGCATCACATCTGACACTATCCTAGAACACAATCCTGTATCACATCTGACACTATCCTAGTACACAATCCTGCATCACATCTGACACTATCCTAGAAAACAATCCTGTATCACATCTGACACTATCCTAGAACACAATCCTGTATCACATCTGACACTATCCTAGAACACAATCCTGTATCACATCTGACACTATCCTAGAACACAATCCTGTATCACATCTGACACTATCCTAGAACACAATCCTGAATCACATTTGACACTATCCTAGAACACAATCCTGTATCACATTTGACACTATCCTAGAACACAATCCTGTATCACATCTGACACTATCCTAGAACACAATCCTGTATCACATCCGACACTATCCTAGAACACAATCCTGTATCACATCTGACTCTATCCTAGAACACAATCATGTATCACATCTGACACTATCCTAGAACACAATCCTGCATCACATCTGACACTATCCTAGAAAACAATCCTGTATCACATCTGACACTATCCTAGAACACAATCCTGTATCACATCTGACACTATCCTAGAAAACAATCATGTATCACATCTGACTCTATCCTAGAACACAATCATGTATCACATCTGACACTATCCTAGAACACAATCCTGCATCACATCTGACACTATCCTAGAAAACAATCCTGTATCACATCTGACACTATACTAGAACACAATCCTGTATCACATCCGACACTATCCTAGAACACAATCCTGTATCACATCCGACACTATCCTAGAACACAATCCTGTATCACATCTGACTCTATCCTAGAACACAATCATGTATCACATCTGACACTATCCTAGAACACAATCCTGCATCACATCTGACACTATCCTAGAACACAATCCTGTAACATCTGACACTATCCTAGAACACAATCTTCTATTACATGTGACACTATCCTAGAACACAATCCTGTATCACATGTGACAGTATCCTACAACACAATTCGTTCTGAAGTACAGTAGAACCTCAGAGATCAGAACATCAGACAACCGAATTAACCGGTTAACCGAACTGCGAAGGAACATCGTAATGGGTACTGGGTCGTCCGATGATTTTTTTTTGTGGAATTTGCAGTAAAATGGCTAAATAATTACTATCAGAAGAAGCTTAATATTAGGAAGAATAATAGATCAAGGAATATTTTATCTGGAGGTGCTCAGGAGTTTGGCTTAGGAAAGTCCACAATTTCAGACTTATAGAGAGACAGGAAGAATACAGAAAGGTTTTCAGCAGAATCAGGTGACACTTAGCCTGAAAAAGAGGTTCCTGTCAGGCGATATATTGATAAAGATTTTATAGTGCAGTGTATTCTGGTTTACTCAGAAAAAAACAACAACAACAAAACACCAGGGACCATTTATCTGGTTTACTCAGAAAAGAATCTCCAGGGTACACCATTAAATGGCCAAAATACTGTATGCATAATATTTTAGTCATTTAAATGTTTTAGTACAAGTTTTAGTACAAGTTAAATCATGTTATATTCTGAGTTACGTACTTTTCAGAGTTACGTACACCTGGTTTCCCAAGGGGTATGTAACTCTGAGGTTCTACTGTACTACAACATTCAATACAATAGAGTATGTGGTAAAGGGTGGTAAAGTACTCAACAACATTCAATACAATAGAGTATGTGGTACAATAGTACTAACAGCCACGCCCTCTGCTTCCTAGATCACTGACACAATAGTACTAACAGCCACGCCCTCTGCTTCCTAGATCACTGACACAATAGTACTAACAGCCACACCCTCTGCTCCCTAGATCACTGACACAATAGTACTAACAGCCACGCCCTCTGCTCCCTAGATCACTGAACACAATATACTAACGCCACCCCCTCTGCTCCCTATAATCACTGACACAATATCTACAGCCACGCCCTCTGCTTCCTAGATCACTGACACAATAGTACTAACAGCCACGCCCTCTGCTTCCTAGATCACTGACACAATAGCACTAACAGCCACGCCCTCTGCTCCCTAGATCACTGACACAATAATACTAACAGCCACACCCTCTGCTCCCTAGATCACTGACACAATAGTACTAACAGCCACGCCCTCTGCTCCCTAGATCACTGACACAATAGTACTAACAGCCACACCCTCTGCTCCCTAGATCACTGATACAATAGTACTAACAGCCCACGCCCTCTGCTCCCTAATCACTGACACAATAGTACTAACAGCCACACCCTCTGCTCCCTAGATTACTGACACAATAGTACTAAAAGCCACGCCCTCTGCTCCCTAGATCACTGACACAATAGTACTGACAGCCACACCCTCTGCTCCCTAGATCACTGCACAATAGTACTAACAGCCACGCCCTCTGCTCCCTAGATCACTGACACAATAGTACAAACAGCCACGCCCTCTGCTCCCTATATCACTGACACAATAGTACTAACAGCCACACCCTCTGCTCCCTATATCACTGACACAATAGTACTAACAGCCACGCCCTCTGCTCCCTAGATCACTGACACAATAGTACTAACAGCCACGCCCTCTGCTCCCTAGATCCCTGACACAATAGTACTAACAGCCACGCTCTCTGCTCCCTAGATCACTGACACAATAGTACTAACAGCCACGCCCTCTGCTCCCTAGATCACTGACACAATAGTACTAACAGCCACGCCCTCTGCTCCCGAGATCACTGACACAATAGTACAAACAGCCACACCCTCTGCTCCCTAGATCACTGACACAATAGTACTAACAGCCACGCCCTCTGCTCCCTAGATCACTGACACAATAGTACAAACAGCCACGCCCTCTGCTCCCTATATCACTGACACAATAGTACTAACAGCCACACCCTCTGCTCCCTATATCACTGACACAATAGTACAAACAGCCACGCCCTCTGCTCCCTATATCACTGACACAATAGTACTAACAGCCACACCCTCTGCTCCCTAGATCACTGACACAATAGTACTAACAGCCACGCCCTCTGCTCCCTAGACCTCTGACACAATAGTACTAATAGCCATGCCCTCTGATCCCTAGATCACTGACACAATAGTACTAACAGCCACACCCTCTAGATCACTGATGCAATGTACAGGCCACAACAGAACAATAGTACTGCCAGCCACACCCTCTGATCCCTAGGTAAAAGACCAGCTCTGCCAGACTACTCTGCTCCCTCATCACTGACACAATCACTTCCTGTTATAGAACACAACCACTTTTCTAATCTTTAATCAGCCCAGTCCTTATTTACTCCACAAAAACCCTCTTACCAGAGATCCCCCAACTTTTGTCTGAAAATTTGCTGTGGTCAGTGTATTTCAGCGACCTTTTCCACAAATCGTTTCTGACCCGCAGGAAGGCGTTTTCTGGTTCTAATAATTGGAAATTTCCATTTGGCTAAAACAATAGACTGATATTCTATTAACTCACAGTCACTCCCTCCCACTCCTAAATCAGTCAACAACAAGTCACGCAAGTCAACGGGTTCCACCAAAAACGCCCATTGCGCTAGGGGGAGGGGCGCGGGGGCGGGTCAGTCAGTACTGCGCATGTGCATATGTGTCCGTTTATTTCGCAAAGAGGGGTTGGACCTCCACCTCTCTCTGTTTGTGAGTCGGGGATGCTTCCGGGGCGTCCAATGTCGCAACTTACGTGAACTATAGAGACTGGTGTAAATAATTGTGTTGAGGTAGCTGAGTATAATTCTGGGAATGGGGAATTCATGTTTAGCATTAGGCTGCTGTATCTGTGGAGTGTAGCTAGGATTCATGGAGGAGTTGCTGGTAGGAGGGCTCTGCAAGGACACTATCACAGAGTTATAGATTAGTCACTTGAAAACAAATTTTAGGTGAAGATATACAAACTGATAGGAATATTAAGGAAATACATAAAGAACAGCTTCAGAAGTGTTGCAGGGTGTGTGGGAAGAGATGGAAGACTGCCAAGACAGTCAGTTGCCAATGCACCGGAAGTTCGTAGACCGCCGTACATTTTTATTTGCGTCTGCCGACGACCCTTTTTAGAGTCATGAATTATTCATGATGTAACAAAACTGCTTATTATTTGTTACCATGGGGGGTAAAAATTGGGAAATTGTATTCATATTATAATTTGATGTTAATTATAAAAAAAAATGCTTAGAAAGTTATGAATATACCTATGAATTGATGATATACCGCTTCATCTAAATCTCGTCCGAAAAACTTTGCTGCAGTAAGTATTAATAGTACAGCAGATATGTGAAAAAATCGTGCCTTTTGTGATAGAATCATGAAATTTTGCATACTAATAGGGAAAACCCTACAGATGATTTTAAGCTATAGGGACATCCATGATTTGACCTTTTCTGACCTTTGGGCGCTAATTAATGTGCCTAATTTTATACGTCTACAGTAATTTTTGAATCATTTAATTTAATTATATCAAGTTTAGTATCAAACGAAAGCTTACATTAAGAGGAGTAAAATAAACTTTGAATCAAAGACACATCTGTTTTTAATCAGAAGGTATGACCTTTTGAAGTAATACCATTTACTATACAATGTGGTATAATATAAATAGCCCTGCAGCTATTGTGCATTAATTGTTTAGGAAGGCTGAATACATGGTAGTAGTTAACCAGTTTCTTCCTAAATTAGGCTCTACCCTTCTTTGTGAATAGTTCTTTTCTGGAATCATTCACATGCTCAAGACTGCTCGTGCAGTCGTAGAGTAAGACTACAAATCGCTCCAGAAGAGGTAGCCATTGCTCTATGCACTGTACACTTGGAGTATTAGCTAATGCACAAAATGCAGGAGTGACTGAATCATATGACTTCCAAGTATTCCATGCAGTCTTTTTGCTTTTTCCAAAGAAAGACACTGTGTCACATCCTGTCAGTGAATGAAAGAAGGTGATTTGAGATTTGAGGACCAAGAGTATCAGCTATCTCATGTATTGGAACGAACCTGAAGTGTTTCCCTGTTCCGAATGCAATCCAGAGTTCAGATATTCCCAACCGCTGAGCTGATGAAATGGCTATACAACAACATCTGTGTCCACAGTTCGGATCAACGCTTTGTTGTATTGCTGTTTTACAGCATCTTTCAGATGGAGTAGTATACGTGTGTCGGCTTCTTCGTGTGTAAATGGTGCCAAACCTGAAACATCCCGATGATTGTTGCAGAGAACTTCAGTTAGGCATGTGGCAATGATAGCTTTGCCACTATCAATTCTTGTAACTTGTGATGACAGAAATGAAAACAACTCTGTTTTGTTTTCATTGATTCGCAGAAATGCTCACCAATTCTGGGGAACTATGCTTGATGCTTCCACTCGTCTTCTGATACCTTTCCCTCTCTTGCTGCGAGTATCTTCTTTCAAACTTTCTGGCTTGTAGACATCCCATACAACATCCAGTCTCAAAACATGTTGAAGTTGAGACTGAATGTATGGCAAAAACACATTGTTTGCATAGTCCTGAAATGTTTTTGAATTCACTGGTTTAAGCATATTAACGATAACAGCACCATCAAGAATAAGAACTTCCACTGAAGGATTAGGTATGGATTTTTCTCATGAAATAAGCTCTTCTAGGCCGTACAGCAACTCTGCTTTGTCCCCATCTCGTATGCTACCATTCTTTGCCAATACCGGTGGACATGCCTGATTTTTGTGACTGAAGAAGTCGTCCAAATCTCCATTCCGTGTTTGAGATGCTATATATAGCCTAGAAAAAAGAGAACAATTATTCTTCAGGGATAAAAGTTGCAGTTGCTTGCTGGACTTCTTATGAACTGGAGGTCGGCTAAAGAGGTAAAGATTGTTTCGTTTAATAGGGTCAGCAATTGCTTTCGTCTGCTTCACTAATCTTTCTTCTACATAGGTTTCATACTGGTCTAGGCCAAGCTGTTCAATGTCTTTAAATGTATCACTCAGAGCTGTGTCTACAATGTTTCAGCTGTCCAGAACCAGAAGATCCTCACTATCCTCAAGGAATGGATTTCCCAATTCTTCAAACACTTCATTTAGTGATTGCATGTCTCGTGCAAATGCAGACTGTATGTGCTGCTTTTGTTCATGGTGACAGGTTTCTGTGCTTTGTTTCTTCTTTTCATCAGATGTCTGAAATTCTCCAATCAAATGTGCCATTTCAGGGCCTGAGACCATCCATCGATGCAGAGCTGTAGAGTTTTCTGTGAGCCCAATAGCTCCACCATCACCTTTCACAATGGCATTATTTTGCTCGCGAGCTTGATCTATAGAGATGGCTGATAATGAGCGTTTCGACTTCTTGACTACAAAATTCAGGATGGCTCTGTTCCAGTGAAATCATGTCGTGCAAGTGAACTGGAGTCCACCTGGCATAGTGAGTGTGGTCCAAGGCAAAATACCACGGGATGATCTTCACAAGAGCTTGAACATAGAGTTCAAAATTTCCCTCAGTATTGATCTTACGAAGATCAGTAGGAAAAGCTCATGACAACAGAATGAGACGTGAAATTCGTTGCTTATTATCCATACTGAATTAAACTCCTACATCACAAATAGTAAATATTCAATAACTATTGGTGAGCTTACTACATAGATTTCCAACTGTAATATGATGGACTAGAACTGGAACTGGGGGCATTTTTGAGCTTTTTCACCACACCACTTTTCAAATGTTCTATCTTCGATTTCATCTTCTACTACTGACTCATTGTAAGCCTTATTTAAAAGCAAGTACAGACTACTAGCGGTAAGTTGATAAGCTTGGCGTGTGCATGTTACATGTGAAGCTTTGAGAAATGATTCCGCTTTTCCACTTGATATTATATAGGTGTTAATTGCAGCTGCTATCCAAGTGTTTGGTTACTGTTGCTCCATTTCCCGTAATGTTTTTGCCTCTCTGCTACATGAAGATCATTACTGTCCTCAGTGAAAGGATTTCCCATATCTTCTATAACTCCGGTCAGTGATTTTCACATTTTGCGTAAAGCAAGTTGGCTATGACAAGTTTAACTGTGCAGAATACTATGTGTATATCACTTAACAGTTGCTTAAACGACCATAACTTTTGATTGAAAATAGATATAACTTTGATTCAAATTTTATATTATTGCTCTTAATATGAGCTTTCATGTGATACCTAACATGGCACTAATTAATTTAATAATTCAAAAATTAATACAATTGTAGTAATTACGGCATACTAATTAGCACCTAAAGGTCAAAAAGGTCAAATCAGAGATGTCCCTATAGCCTAAAATCATCTTCAGGTTGTTGGCTATCAGCATGCAAAATTTCATGCTTCTATCACAAAAGTCACAATACCCCTAAAAACATGCACATATCTGCTGTACTATAAGCTCTTCTTTCAAAAATGATGCTGTACCCATTTGGCCATGGTTAGTTATTCATACCACCCCACGTGGTTAATGTAATAGTTTCTGTTAGTGGTGAAGCTTGAGGCAGGAAGTTTAGCTACTCTGGTTGATGTTTAAGGCAGGAAGGAAATTTGTAGTTTCAGCTTGACACAAAACTGCACTAGGTAAGAGAAAAAGCATAAACTCTGGAGCAATACATAATATATAAATTAACTTAAAATTACGCATAACATTGTTACAAAATAGCTAAATATAGCTTCGAATATGCATAAATTAATTAATTATGTAATGAAATTATAATGTAGTCCAATATCATGGCGGAGAGAAGCAGGCGCAGGCTGTCATATTCATCAGTGTCAACACTGGGTGAACAAGGTGAAGTCTGTGGTCTGTGTAGTAGGGCTAGTTTCCAAGTATCCAAGTTGGACAGATAAATCCTCCCAGCAGTGTGTCCAGTCATTGGGAGTTGATGCTGCACAGAGTCCAGTCTGCCGTGCTTGTAGAGATGATGTATCTCGGTTAGTAAAAACTCTGCATTCACACCAAGATGGGAAAAGGAAAAACAATATGAAACATGTGTAATTCAATCTTGTAATGGCAAAGACCTTCACTATTCCCATATATACCATAACTAGTGATGAGCTCATTGCATTTGGATTGGATATCCCTGATGTAATACCAACACCATTTCCCCTGTGCAAGCACCATTATTATACGGTGGAAAAAAAAATAGAAAAACCGCAAACCCACTGTCCAATGTGCAACATTAGTGTAAGAAATATTCATGTACGATCTTGTCCCAACAGTGACTTGATCAATAAGATCCTTCTTCAGCAAACAGGTTTTGAGGGAAATCTTTCAAACAGTTCTAAAGTATGTTTCTCTTGCTATAATTGCCAACTAGAACTTCTTAAAGAAACTCAGCTGTCTAGTACAGACTCAGACTTGTCCCACCTGATAGCTACCTTAAACAGCAAACAAGTACCACTAAAGTGTGCCTCCACAGATGTCATTGACACTGCTATTGCACTATACATCTATTTTTGTGGCAGAAATATTACTGCAGGGGGAAAGCCTACTTTTGCCAATGGTACATACTTTTTTTGATAAAAAAGTCCAAGAGCTAGTTGGGAAGCACAACATAAATATTGATGAAATAAATGTTTCGGTTACGTCTAGGTGGATCCTCAGCAATCTCACCATTTCACTAGCCCACCATCTTAGCTGTGCATGCAAGGTAAAGAAGCATGGCACCATTTTGTACCGAACTAATGGTGATATTCTTCTTGCACTTAGCAAAGCTTTGCACAAACAAAAGAATTGCAGCACTGAGGAAAATCCTACCATAGCTACTACTGAGGAGCTAAGCAATGACAGCGTACTTCTTGACAAGGCTGCTGAATGTTTAAATAAAAGCTTTCAAACTCAGATACGTAAGTATTTACTGGAAGACAAGGTAGCTCCCTTTCAATTTGACCAGTTAAACATTGACAACTGTATAGCAGACCTAAATCCAACCATTTGGAGATTCATATGTAGAGTAACTCAATCATGGTCACAATCTAGCGGGCGTTCTAAAGTATGTGACACTACTACACATGAATACCATGTGAAGAAACTACGCCGCTTCACTTGTATGTGCACATTAATGTATTGTATTGATGACCGATGCTATTTACCACTACACTGCATAATTACTGACTTAATTGAAAGCTGTGGGGGATCTACCAAATTGATTAGATACCTAAATAGGTTTGTTCTTCCCTCGATACATTGTCAAGAGTAATTCAACAACATGTAAAAATGAGGGAACACAAAGGCCCTGAGCAGGAACTACGTTCATCTGCAATGATCGTTGTATCTGCAGACAACATAGACTTTTTGCACAAATATGCACACAACTTTTGTGGAAGGCAGTCTACGAGTTGGCACGGAACAACAGTAGGGCACGATCTGGTGCTGAAAGTGTTCATGTGAACTTAGCTACACAGTTAGCAAATGAGAGTACAAGTGTTCAAAGTTTAGCTTTATCAGCTTGGAGACATTTGGAAATGTCCTCATTTGAAGTTTCTTCAAAAGAAATGAAATCAGTGGAAAAGCTACAAGAAAGTTTGTGTACGTACCAGCTGACTAAACAAGTGTTTAATCAGTATGAAAAAGGTGATAAATCGGAGGTTCTTTTAGATTTACATCAATTTTTGATTTCACACCCATCATCTTCACTGCGGCAATATTGAGGACACAGCATGGGCCGTTACCAGAGACCGACAACCATATCCTAATCCATTGTATACATGTAACAGTGAGGAAACTGACACGAGGATGTGGCTACATGTGAAACAGACTGAACAGTCAAACATTCTCATTATGTCACCTGACACAGATTGCTATCACATTGGAATGCCACTGAATCATGGTTCACTAAAAGATGTGATTGTTCAACTAAATAAATACACATCAAAGGAGATAAAATTCCTAAACCTGCTAGCACTGTTACAAGCCATTGGAGAAGACCCAGACTAATCATTGATTCCCAGTATTCTACTCCCACAAGTGTTTTCCACACTATTTGTAGCAACTGGATGTGACTACACGTCCTTTTTTAGAAGAATTAGAAAAACCACTTTCTATCGCTATTTTTTCCACCATGCAGAATTTATTACGAGTGGCCGTTTACCAGGTACACTCGCTGACATAGGTTTGAGGGACAATGTTTTTTAAATGGGCTTTCTTTCTTTCCTGAGACTAGTAGGAGTCACCTACTTAAAAAAAAAAAAATTCTGGGTTCTCTCAAGCAACCCCAGAAGCCCACTTTCATTGTTTTTTTCAATAATCATCAAACACCTCTGTGTCACCATAAACTATGGATAGACAACATAAGAGTAATTATTGGAGATAGATGTCATTTTGAAAATGAAATGATGCCCTCTCTAGATGCTTTGCACAGACACTGGAAGAGAACATGCTGGGTACTTGATATGTGGATTCAAGCAAACAAAACAATATGCAGCTACTACCAATGTCTGTGTATGGGTGGAAAATCCACAATAATTCACTCACCATTGACTGGGATAGTCCAGCAAATGTAGCCGCTGTTGACGCCAGAGTTACAGGTTTGTTGAAGGGCTGCAAGTGTAAAGCTGGATGTAGCACTAAGAGATGCAGCTGTAGGAACAAAGGTAGAAACTGTTCCATTGGGTGACTGTATTAACTGTACAAACACACAGATGAAGGAGAATGATGAGTTGTTAGACATTGTTGTTGATGAATTCCTGACAGAAGTGACTAGAGAATCCTCGGACGTACCAGATGAAGCCAATGACATCTTGGATTGGGTGTTTGGTTCTGAAGAACTAGAATATGAAGAAGAAATTGACGAAGATCAATCAAATTCAATATAGCATAGTCAGTTTTATCTACTTTGTTTTCAGTTTGTCAGGCCTGCATTTTCACAAGATTTTCTCATTTTTATTTAGTATTTATAATAAAATTTACTTACTTTCACTAAAAATTAAGTATGAACTTGTTCTTGCCAAAGCTTAGGGTATTAACATGATTTAAAGTTTCTAACTACAAACTGCACACTAGTTGACACATTCCTTATCTGTACCACCATGGAGATTAGAATCCAGTTCATTGCAACAAATACACCCAGTAATAGACTGCTTTTCTGTTTACAATTTGTGGTACAAAACAAAAATCACAAACAACCAACCTCATTATGAAAAATGTAACAATAATTCCATCCACACTTGCTATACAGGAGTGATTAAGAGTCCGTTGACAATTTAGGTGAGGCTGGACATCATGATTGGTTCTGAAGGACTAGATAAAGAAAATAATGTGAGCAAAAAAAATTAAATTCTCCATAGACAGATTTCACTTGTTGCTACATGTCCTATTGGAATCGTCCGATCTTCATTGTTGCACAACATATTAACCTTATTATTATTGAAAACTGTCAACAAAGACTTAATTTTGTGTATGGACTTGTTCCCACAATCATTTAGCTGTACATGCCTCGTAGTAAGTCGGTGATTAAATGACTTCACACTTGTAGCTAGGTACAAAATAATCACAGGCTAACCGCCCACAAATTACGATATTCAAAAATTAATTCTTTCTACAAGTTCACTAACCTTACCTGAACAATTCCCCAAAGTCTCGAAGTAATATTGCAGCCAGTTCTGAAGATAAAGCTCTAACTAGCTGACCTCAACCACACCCGTAACTAACCCCATTTTCTGTTTAAAATCTGGCGCTTTGTGCAAATAAAATCACGTGAGCCCTACGTTGGCGAACTGACTGAACAGATCCTTCTCTTGCATCTGTAACAGTAGGCTTCTCCAAGAGACCTTCAAAGTTGACGTCAGTGATGATATGGAATTCATGGCCTCCAGAATATTGATTTGCTTTCAGGGAGAGATAAGAAGAACAATCCAAGCTTACAAAAAAAGAGTTCCTAATTGTGGAAATGCCACCACCAATCATTTTCAATGGTGTAGACATAAAGGAGAATGTGAGGTAAAAATCAAATATAATAAAATATTATAATTACGAGGTGAAATAGATATGTGATTAATTTACCTATTTAGTAACTCAGAGGTGGACAGAACAAGATAGTGCCTTCTACATTTGGCAGACCTTGTGGAATCACACCTGCATCTTGTATAGCTCAAATGAAAGAAGTCGCACCTCCTTCATTATCTTCTGACCAAGTTCCTCCTCTGAATGCTTCTTCACAATCACCATTGTGCAAAGTTCGTGCTGGAATTCCAGACAGGCAGGCACAGTGAGCTAACTGTGGAGATATTGCCTCTTATAAAGTGTCTGTGTATGCAATGTACAACATAGTAATGGCCTTACTTGTCCCTGCTGTAAATCTTCATTACAGTCAAAGGAGTCAAGCTACCATTTTCAGAGACCTTTACCAGTGCTTAAGTGCAAAGATCATTTTGACCAGTCAGCAGCCTCACCTTCATAAATACTGCCAAACAAGTATATTGCATCAGACTTCCGACTCACCAGCAACGCCAGTTGATAAGAGAGTAGCTAGTGGCTAATGTCAGCAGAAGACACATGTCTGGAGAACCTCACACTAGAGGAATGACAATTCCAACACAAGGAAAGGTAAGTGAATTCAGTAGTTAGAATGAAATAAAGTCTTGTTTAAAATAATACATAAGATACCTTCCAATTTAGCCATTATCACTACTGTCAGTACCTGACAGTCAAGCCGACCTTACTCAATTCATAGGCAAGCAGATCTTACTCGATTCTTCAGACAAGCAGATCTTACTCGATTCTTCAGACAAGCAGATCTTACTCGATTCTTCAGACAAGCAGATCTTACTCGATTCTTCAGACAAGCAGACCTTACTCGATTCTTCAGGCAAGCAGATCTTACTCAATTCTTCAGACAAGCAGATCTTACTCGATTCTTCAGACAAGCAGACCTTACTTGATTCTTCAGACAAGCAGATCTTACTCGATTCTTCAGACAAGCAGATCTTACTCGATTCTTCAGACAAGCAGACCTTACTCGATTCTTCAGACAAGCAGACCTTACTCGATTCTTCAGACAAGCAGACCTTACTCGATTCTTCAGGCTAGCAGATCTTACTCGATTCTTCAGACAAGCAGACCTTACTCGATTCTTCAGGCAAGCAGATCTTACTTGATTCTTCAGACAAGCAGATCTTACTCGATTCTTCAGACAAGCAGATCTTACTCGATTCTTCAGGCTAGCAGATCTTACTCGATTCTTCCTACAGCAGTTCTTAATAGATCTTCAGACACAGACCTTACTCTTTACTCTCGATTCCCTTCAGACAACAGATCTTACTCGATTTTTTTTTTTTGTTTTTTCTACAGACAAGGCAGATCTTCTCAATTCTTCAGACAAGCAGATCTTACCCCTAGTTCTTCAGAACAAAAGCAGACCTACTTCGATTCTTCAGACGAGCAGATCGTCCTAGATTCTTCAGACAAGCAGATCGTACTCGATTTCTTCATACAAGAGATCTTACTATATTCTCAGACAATCGACCTTACTCATTCTTCAGAAAAAGCAGATTCTTCTCGATTCTTCAACAAGCATATCTAACTACTCGATTCTTCAGACAGCAGATTTTGCTCAATTCTTCCAGACAAGCAGATCTTACTCCGATTCTCTTCAGACAGCAATCTTACTCGATTCTTCACAGACAAGCAGAGTCTTACTTCGATTCTTCAACAAAGCATATCTTACTTTAACTCGATCTTCAGACAAAGCCGAATTTTACTTAAACCTCTATTCCTTCAAAAACAAACAGATTTTTGCTCATTCTTTCCGACAAGCAGATCGTACCTCATTCTTCAGACAAGCAATCTTACTCTCGCATTTCTTCATGACAAGCAGATCTTACCTCAATCTCAGAACAAGCCAGATCTTCCTCGATTCTTCCAGACAAGCAGATTACACGAGTAGAGATTCTTCAGACAAGCGAGATTTTGCTCAATTCGTCAGACCAAGCAGACCTTAACTCGATTCTTCAGACAAGCAATCGTACTCGATTCCTCAACAAGCAGATCTTCCGCGATTTCTTCAGACACGCAGATCTTACTCGATTCATCAGACAATCAACTCTTTTACTCGATTCTCAGACAAGCAGATTTTTACTTGATTCTTCATACAACAGAGTTTGCTCTTCTTCAACAAGCAATCTTCTCGATTCTAGACAAGCAGATCTTACTCGATTCTTCAGACAAGCAGATTTTACTCGATTCTTCAGACAAGCAGATTTTGCTCAATTCTTCAGGCAAGCAGACCTTACTCGATTCTTCAGACAAGCAGACCTTACTCGATTCTTCAGACAAGCAGATCTTACTCGATTCTTCAGACAAGCTGACCTTACTCGATTCTTCAGACAAGCAGATCTTACTCGATTTTTCAGGCAAGCAGACCTTACTCGATTCTTCAGGCAACCTTTGCCAAATTTGAACAGTGTCATAGAGGCTCCACAGTGATGGTGCTATTGATGATATAGCTATTGACCAGCTTCAGTAGTGAAATAATACGTCTTGCTGAGACTTTTTAATGTGCTTTAGTTTTTTTGTTTTGTTTTTTGTTTTTTTTACAGAGATTGACATTAAAACATTCCTAAAGCACTATAGATTGAACTTTCCCAAAGCACAGGCAAAAATGCATATATTAGTAGCTGCCACATTTTACAAATTAATTTATTATAATTAGAATTTTATTTTGTACTTTTAGTACTACATACAATGTGTTATGATTGCTATTGACCAAAATATTAATCCCAGAATGTGATGTTTCAGATTATTATTATATTATGCCTTAATTGATCAACAATGCACCTTTGGGTTCACTTGCACATTTATCTACTTACACTGAAGTTCCATACCAGCCCATGGGCTACAACTCCTTGGGCAGCTGTTTAGTAACAATGATTACCACTTAGCAACATTTTATTGAGATTCAGTCCTCAATGCTCGATTCATCCAGTAACTCTTCACTTCACTTCTATATTTAACAATTATTTAGTACTCTTATTGGCGAGCGAGCGAATCGAGCGAGACACTATCAGGGGTAACTCAATCGAGATTTCGCTATATTTATTTATTTATCTGTTTGTGGGGTACGTGAGACCTTCTGTTTTCGCCCGGGCTTCTAATTACGTAAGTTAGGTAAAGCGTTCACAGTTTCAGTATTTTTCAATTAACGAGCGCGGAGAATCCTGCTGCAGACGCAACTTTGTTTCAACCAAAACGTTTACAGCTACTCTCTTCTTGAAACAATTGTGAAGTCTTTCTCAAGCTGCGCTTCTTTGCCACTGCTTTCGAAGTTTATTCAGGTAATTCTGTTAGTTTAGTCTGGGATCAGAGACTTTAGATTCTCTGATGCTAACTGAGAATGGAAAGGGTTACACTGTGCACTACAGTTAGATGTAATTTCTGTCCTATTTTTCTGTAAAAAGAGTCTGCTCGCTCGCCATGCATTTGTGCTATTCGAGCGCACCACTAGTCATATATATAATCCTTATTTAATTGTCATGTATTTTGTATTATCTATTTGTACTATATTAAACGGTGGACTACAATTATCCTGGACAAGACAATAATTTGTATTGCATTCAAATTCCTCTACTAGTAGACTAACCCCTTCAATATATCTTAATAAAGTTTTCTCTAATGTCACAGTGTCCACTGCAGGAATTACAGCTCCAAACTAGCTTTGTATACTGTAATAGCAATAAGCTGGAATATATTCTTTAAGCTGGAGTACATTGTTCTTTTTTTCTGTCATTATATCCCACTCGTGCCTATTGTAAGCTAGAGCTATCTCTGATCTTTATATCACACTCATGTCTGTCATAAGCTAGAGTATATGTCTAGTCTTTATATCACACTTATGTCTGTCATAAGCTAGAGTATATCTCTAGTCTTTATATCACACTTGTGTCTGTCATAAGCTAGATTATATCTCATCACACCCATGTCTGTCATAAGCTAGAGTATATCTCTAGTCTTTATATCACACTCATGTCTGTCATAAGCTAGAGTATATCTCTAGTCTTTATATCACACTTGTGTCTGTCATAAGCTAGAGTATATCTCTAGTCTTTATATCACACTTGTGTCTGTCATAAGCTAGAGTATAATATGTCTAGTCTTTATATCACACTCATGTTTGTCATAAGCTAGAGTATATCTCTAGTCTTTATATCACACTTGTGTCTGTCATAAGCTAGAGTATATATCTAGTCTTTATATCACAATTGTGTCTGTCATAAGCTAGAGTATATCTCTAGTCTTTATATCACACTCGTGTCTGTCATAAGCTAGAGTATATCTCAGTCTTTATATCACACTTGTGTCTGTCATAAGCTAGAGTATATCTCTAGTCTTTGTATCACACTTGTGTCTGTCATAAGCTAGAGTATATCTCTAGTCTTTATATCACACTCATGTCTGTCATAAGCTAGAGTATATCTCTAGTCTTTGTATCACACTTGTGTCTGTCATAAGCTAGAATATATCTCTAGTCTTTATATCACACTCATGTCTGTCATAAGCTAGAGTATATCTCTAGTCTTTGTATCACACTTGTGTCTGTCATAAGCTAGAGTATATCTCAGTCTTTATATCACACTTGTGTCTGTCATAAGCTAGAGTATATCTCTAGTCTTTATATCACACTTGTGTCTGCGAAATTTTTAAGATTTAAAGTGTGCATGTGGGAATATAGATATAATCAGAATTATCAGGTCTTTCACAACTCCATTTCTCACATGAATTCTATTGTTAGATTATAGCAATTGAAAGTTTGGTATTGGAACAGGTCAAACAAGCAAGATTATCAGTAGACAAAGAACGCTTCACATTTATAGAATGGTGTTTCAGAGAAAAGCAATGAATTCTATGTCTGAAACACAAATATCACGACTTCTGTTGATCTGCATCATTGTCTCAGTCACTGTAAAGACTCACACTGGTCATTGAAGTTACTGTAAAAAATAGTTTCGTATGTTCTAGGTAAGACTTAATTTTCTCTTGTTGGGGCTGCCATATATCTGTGACTCTACAAAAAACGGAATTTTAAATCTAAAATTGCACTTTGAGAAAATGGAGTTTAAATTTTCAAATTATTCCCTCCACTATCTCGGCATGCTTATTGCTAGCTACCCGAATCTTTATATATTTGTAGTAAGAACAACGGTGCCCAGGATGGATATAGCTAGCATTTTACATATTGAATTTGTACTTTACTGAATGGATTCACTAGCAGAAATTAAAATTTCCTTATCTAGAATTGTTGTGTGATAGTTGTAGAAAAGGCTGAAGTTTCTGTAATATTTCCTCTGTTCAAGATAGTGGGCACTTCTTTATACATGCATGCAGTAAGATAGAGCCTAATTTCAGGTTTGTGAATGTAGTTTGATTAAGTGTCATATATTTGGATAGTGGAATACTATTGGACATGTTGTACATCATTACACGCACAGATTATCAATACTATCACTACTTTTGCTTTTTTCTTTGGTTATTCTCAGTTGTATTATAGTCTACATAATGTATAGAAATTTGAGAGGATGGTAAATTTGCTGATGATATATCACTAAAACATTGTCTTTTCTATGCCGCTTGCTTGAGGTGTGTTGCAGTCTTCGACTGACTTATCCACTGTTGGAGCAAGCAAACAAGTGACAAACATAGGCCAGATGGCACAACAATAAACAATTAATTAATGATTTACACCTTATTGAGAAAGGACAAACATACATTCACACTTCATTCAAACACGCATTTACGCATTAGCTTCATGAAAACAACCCCCCTTGGACTGAGCTACAGTATATAGTGGACTGACCCAGCTCAGTCCAATCAGTTGTGCAGTTGTTCAGTTTTGTTGCATTTGTTCAACTCTTCTAGCCATTCATCGCATTCTTCATTTCATATTTTCTTGAATATTATTCGACTTCCTATTCGTTTACTCATCATTGTACTATTCTTCAATTTCATATAACTTAAAACCTATCTACCTTTGATTGTCTGAGGCGTAGTCTAACTGCACTCTGGATTAGCATACAACAGACATTTGCGCAGGAAGAGACATACCCAGTGCAGTGTTCGTTCATTTAAGGGCGAGTTGTGTTGCTACTAGGTAACCAGTCGCTACGTTTAATTGCGCACTAGAAGATTCATTCACCATAAATCATTTGGAAGGAGCAGACATTGTTGTGTATACGGCAGAGGTGACAGTAATTCCAGAAAGTTTTGTCTTGTTGAACCAACTAATTGATGATAGTGTGAATATTTGTAGTCTCAAAGGAAACTTTATGTGGCTAGGTTGGACGTGGTTAGTTTTGTTGTGCAGTCTTAGTCTTTCACAAAGTTAGCAGTAGTACCTGATTCCATGTGCACTAGTTAGCTATTGTGTGTAAGCCATTACTAGTTTCATACTTAATGACTGATGACAAGACACACTCTTCAGAAAGTGAGCAGTAGCTACGGAGGTGTATCCAATTACTGGTAGCAAATTTAAAAAGAAGATGGCTGAAATTGAGTATGATAGACTAGAAGATTGTCGGGATATATGTCCAACTCCTTTTGAATTGGGATGAGAAAGATGTTACTAAGGAGTACATGGATAGTGATTTAGTTGAGGAGTGTGAAATGGGTTCTGGGAGTGAGGAATTGATTGGAAGCTGGTGTAGTTGTGCTGATTCTTCAGAAGAAGTAGAGGGAGAAGGTGATAGGCAGGAAGATATGTTGAGGAATGTGGAAGTGATTTGTGTGGTAATGATTGGATTGGTTTGTGTGAGCTAGGTGCACCAGATGTTGCTGACAATAAGGAAGAGACTGAGCAGTTGGAACAGGAAATTATGCAGTTTCCATCCTTCAGACGTGAAGTAGTTTAGCTGACAGGAAGGAGAGAGACTACTACTGAGCAAGGGGCTCATTGTTTCACAGACAAATGGTGCATGACCAAGAGTTTAAAATAGATTGGTAGTTTCAGAGTCAAAGAATAGCATGACTTTTAAACTAGCTCATGAAATTAGCAGGCATGTTGTGTGTAAGAAAATGACTACAATAGTTAGTAGTAAATTTTATTGCAGAGGATAGTGAACTACATGTTAAATCTTGTATTACTTGCTCAAAGGTGAATAAAGGAAGTAGGGTACTGACAGATATGATTGACACAGACATTTGAAGTTATAGCAATGGACAAGTGGGTCCATTACCTCCTGGGAAGGGAGGGATGTGTTTCAGACTTACTTCATGTTACATCTACCAGGTGGCTGATGCTGTGCATCTGAAAACAGCTGCAGCCAGGAAAGTAGCTGATGCTTGCATAGTTATATTTAAATGGGTCTACCATTACAGGTCCTTACAGTCATTTTGAGGAAGGTGTATTAGTTTATGGTCGACAATTACGTGGACCTATGGATATTTAATATGCAGGGTGGATAGATGATTCACTAAATGGCATAACTTACCAAGTGCGTGAGTGAATGAGCTGGCTGAGAAACTAGAGGTTCTGGGAGATGATGTTGTTGATATGGGAAGATAATTGAGAAGAGATAAGAGGGGAAAGATAAGGATAGAAATAAAGAATTAGAAGTGGGAGTGTAAGAACCAGAAACACCTCACCCACATTATCACAGGGGAGTATAGCGTAGGGAGTACCATAACTGAGAGGGAAGAGGACTGATGGCAGCACTTGAATATTATACCGAGACTTAACATGCACCATTCAACGAACACACTGATAATTTGAAAGGATGTGAAAAAGAATCACCAGAAATTAATGCTGAGAAGTATGTATTTGATGTGTGTAGTAACACTGATAGTATTGGTAGTCAAGAGTTCCCTGAAGATCTTGATGATCCTGGTGCACCCGAACAACCTGATCAACCTGAGCATCCATATCAATCTCAATATGATGAAGCTGAAGTATTGCATGATCTACTAGAGAGAGATGTAGACCTGACTATTATATACAACAGAGTCATGTGAGTGAGACTCCACTAATGTATAAAGATTCTGCAGTTGTCGGTGGAGTAGCTATGATCCATGGAGGAGGAGTTGGTGGTAGGGCTCTGCGCGGACACTATCACAGAGTTACAGTGACTAAATTAGTCACCAGCTATCTTATATTAAAGAAGTGCTGGGAGCACTCTTCTTTGAGAGCTTACTAGCAGAGCTACTGGCCATTGATCTAGATGAGGAAGAGAACATCAACATAGCCAGTTATCTGTTACACTGCTAGCCTGTCTTTGTGTGTTTCAGAAACTGATTTGTGTAATACGCTCAAAGAGAAAACATAAAGCGATGCTCACTTTGTCCAGCAAATTAACAATCATGACATATTATGCTTATTGCTGCCAAAATACACAATTATAGTCTCATCATTCATACTGCAGAAAGTTTAGAAGATAAAAAGTGTCCAAAATTAGTATCATTATACAAAGAAAAGAAGTTGACAATGAAATTGTTTAAAGCAATAATGGAAACCAGAAATAGTATGGAAACTAGTGAACTCCATCTAATTGGATGTGTTGGAGAGTTGAGAATGTAGAGTTGCATATTTTGTGATAAGAACACTGCCACTGCCCGCTCTGGAATTGTACATTACTATTTGTTTGTCCCAGAAATTGATGAACTTCATATCTGTTTACTATGCATGATCTGCAAAGAAGTTACTTATAATAATAGCAAATTTTCTCACTCATTCTAACAGCCAATATTGTTAATTAAAACTTAACCCGACATTTCGACTTCTTGCCAAAGTCCTCTTCAGGGATCAACTGAGGTCGAACTTTCCATAGTGATATTATAAAAAGCAAGATTTCTGGAGTGCATGCTTACTGTTTATTATATCCTGGAGGGTAATTTGCACGCAGCATGAACAGCCAGTATCCTAGAAGCTATCAACCTATGTCACTGTTAAACTTTTGTTGTTATTGTCTGGTGTCATCTGTATACTCTTACCTGGGTGATGTTGCTGCCAAGTATGTTCAGCAATGGTTGAATCCTTCTCATCACCTCTCTTACAAGCATCCTGATGTTCTTTTACTCTCTGCTTAAGCTTTCTAGTTGTTTCACCTATATATAGTTTACCACAACTGCAGGGTATATTGTACACTAAGGATGACTCTGTGGTAATGGGTATAGTATCTTTAACTTTAGTAAGATGTGATCTTAGTGTCTTACTCGACTTAAATGCTGTTTTGATGTCAAAGTCTCCACACCATGAATACTCTCACTCAAGCCTGCTATGTATGGAATAGAATGAATTAAACCTTTCTCTTGCTCAGTATCTGTGTGATCTCTAGAAGGTAACTCTTTAGAGCCTGCCTTAATGGTTGCGTTGTCATAACCATTACTTTGAAGCACTTTGTGTAGGTGTTTCTCTTCTTCCTACAAGGTTTTACTCATATTGGTTACCCTCCTAGCTCTCTGATACAAGCACCTAACTACTCCTGTCTTTACATTGTTAAGATGATGAGACTTAAAGTGAAGGTATCTATCTGTGTGTGTGGGTTTACTGTACTGTACACAGTGGATGTAAGCATACCATCACTCTCTCTCTTTAATAAGCAATCCAAAAAAAGGTAGCTTACTATCTTCCTCTAATTACATGGTGAATTTTATAGGAGGTCTTACAGAATTTAAATGGTCCAACCAATGTTTTTCAGTTCCTTTCATAACTATGAAAAGGTGTCATCTACATCTCTTCCAAAATACAGGTTTAGCGCTGGAGCCGAGTTTAAAGCTTCTTCCTCAAAGAAGGTACAAGTAGGCCACAACTGCAGAAACAAGAGAACCACTAACTCTACCCCTTAAATCATTTGCCTTATCCTCACTAAGAAACTTAGTTACAGCTTCAACAGTAGTTATTGTTACAGTGTCACTAAGGGGGAGTTTCGGAGGAGCTGGTGCAAAATCTTCCTGGCTTTCAGTAAAATTTGGCTGTTAGAATGAGAAAATTTGCTATTAATATAATTATTTCAGCCCCTGAATGACTGAATCATTGAAAGAAGTTACTTAGTTAATACAAATTCAGAATTCTTCAACTTTTCTATATTAAAGTCGATTCAGAGTTCACAAAATTGTAACTACTGGTACCATTATTTCTGCAGAAACTCTTAAAATCATGAAGTTTTAACTAGCTAGTTGCTGATCTGAAACTCAGACAGTCAGCAATTTGAAAGAATTCACGATAATGGTTTTCTAGTATCATAGTATTTGAATGTCACTGTGCTTGGAGTGTGAAAAAGTTTAAAATTCTGCTTTGAAACCTTGTTTATTATGTGGAAAAGTTTTGTACTTGAGGAAATTTAAAATATTGCCTCACTATAAGTTCCACTAGTAAAGACCTTTCAGTTTTTTTTAATCTAGATGTAGTTAATGCCATTAAAATAAAACTTAAAAATGAACATCATACTGTCCAATAAGTATAGCTATATATTGAACTATTTACATCAACACTATTCTAGCTAACAATTGAATCAAAAGCAAGATTCTTGAAGCATAGCTGCTGAATTGATTTTTTTGTGCCTAAAAAGAAGCCTAACAATCAATGTGACACCTCACATTTGTTGCATGCAAGTTTAAACTCTTGCCAAAATGCCATCTAATTTGCCAGATGAGCATCATTTCTTTTATCACATGCATTATAAATTGCTTCTTTTAAACAAGTGATGTTTCACCTTGTCTACAAGCATAGCTATGCAGGGTGCAATCATGCTGGATGTTTGTATGTAATGGTTGGAACTCTTCTGCTTTTTTTGCTGACTCTTGTCATTCAAGTTTGTTCCCATTAATGAATGGATTTCTGTATAGTTATGGAACTATTTATTGACATGTGGGATGGACAAGAGAATACACTGGATATTTATTAATTAACTGTTCACATCTGCTTCTCCACTTCAACATTGAGACCATCTTTAGCTACTTGTTCATGATATCCTAAGAAGTGGATGTCTTTCTTCAAACTATTAGCTACAAGTAGCTACCTCAGTCAATCAATTCATTAATTTTATGTCACCAGCACCTCAGGCAAGAAGCAAGATTATGCAAGCACAAACCCAATGAAAATAATTTTGAAAAGATTTAGTCAGCAACAAATATTAGTTTTCTGGATTATGAGGTTGTACTGTTTAAATATTAATTAAATCTAGATTTTTGATACTTTGAATTTGTCAATACCACAAAATTAATATTGAACTTTAATTTAAAATTGCAAGTAGCAAAAGCAAAAACAACAAAAATATAAACAACAAATTATAACCTCTTTATTTTATGCACTGCAGGAACAACTTCCCAATTGATCAGCCTTTGAAACTTTCAGGCATGAATTCATGTGGTATCAATTGAGGTATGGTCTCCCCATTCTTCATGTAGCAGTGCCCCTTCTGGTAGTCTGCAAATGCTCTGACCATCAAAATTTTTATGTTTCTGATGTTTTCTTTAGAGCTCTCTTCTTAGGAAAAGGTGAAGTGTATCCTTTCTAGACATTGAAATAAGTGCAATCTCATTTTCTTTTACTCATAAAATATCTTTTACTCAAAAAATATCTTGTACTCGTAAAACATCTTTCAAGGGTCTTCCATGCACAAGTGCAGTCACATTAGCTATGGCATAGAGCCCACAATCATATTCACCAGCCAGAATTTGTGTGTCCATAAAGTTTGTCTTTTACATGCTTTCCTACATAATGATGATACATGCTATTGTATGTAGCACTAGCTGTTGAAGGCAGACGTTCAATAGTGGATACTGTAAGCCAGTGTCCATTCCGATTATTTACAATTTGAACAGATTCAACTGACTCCACAATAAATGATAAAGCCACTCCACAAATTGCATCCTGAAATCCAGTAATCTAAGCACTAATACATAAGGATCTGGTGATGAGATCATCAAATAGCTAACCAAAAAGTGGACTTAAATTGGTAGTTCTTTTAATGTAATTTGTATTCTCATAACATTATTGTAGGAGTTATTTATAGAATTTAGATCCCGTTGCTATATTGTTACTAGGTGTACTAACTTGGTAAGTGTGCACTATTTTTTGCCTTTAGGTATATGAACTGTGCATACTAACCACCCTTGGGGTAATGCTATTTTTGAGTTTTAGTTTAATAGAATAGGCCTGATAAAGCAAGGAGCAGGTTATGTGAGGCCGGATATGCAGAGGGTCTACTACTCTCTCATATCCACCTACATGGGACCAGCCCTATCATATAACTCTCCTGCTGCAGCTCTCATACCACAGGAATTTACCATAGCTAGCTGCTTTACTGCTTACTGCAGAGCAGCCCTGGACGAAATTCTCTCCATTGCCGACATCACTCGGCCTGAACTAGTCAAGGTCAAGAGGTCCTCCAGAAAAGGGAGAATCACCAGACTAAAGTCAAAACTGGAGGAAGCTCGAGCCACTCCACTTAACACCCTGCATAGGAAGACCCGTACCAACCTGCGAGACGATCTCGCAAAAGAAATCAAGATCTACGATGCCCTCCAGGCACGTTACGAGTGACTCCTAGCTGAGAAGGAGACACCCGAAGCTCAGCTCACCGAGGAAATGGAAGCAGCCCTCGAGACATCGGACATGCATCTTGACCTCCAAAGACGAGTCGAGGAGCTACGCTCTCTGCAAGCTCTTCACACTGACGCTCTCAAACTAAGAGCAGAGTATGACACCTTCTCCGAGACGGCCAACCCCGATGTAGCCGAGTTCGAGAAGGACTGCTCACGCATTCAGAAACATCTCAACGCCTTCCTCCATCAAACTCTCACCGTAGAGGACGAAGACATCACAGCTCTAAGAGAACAATTCAAGAGGAACCTTGCAGAGAGTCATCATCAGCTCAATCGATGCCGAGAAAAGAGAGCGCAAGACTGTCGGGACAGAACCCTTGCCGAGACCGAGACCAAGGAACGACCCAGCAGTGGACCTAAGATTAAGTTAGAACTGCCCACCTTCTCTGGAAATCCAATGGAATGGACACACTTCCACAAGCTATTCACGTCAGCCCTCAGCTCAAGAGGCAGCTCGTTCAGCGATAGGGAAAAGGTCTGTCTGCTCCTCAACGCTATGAAGAATCCAGAGGCCGAGAGGATTGTACGTCTCCACTCGTTCTCCGACGACGGCTACGCCCAAGCTATGGAAGCTCTCATCGACAAGTATGGATGCGCCATGAAGATCTTCCCTCACCTGGTTAAGAAGACGCTTCACCGAGAACCTATTGACTTCAGTGAAGAGGGATTCGTCAGGTTGAGAGAACGAGTGTTGATACCTTATCAAGCCATGGAGGAGTGTGGCTGTGCTACTCTATCACAGTTCCTCACCGCTCTCGTGTGCAAAGACTTCACCCCACGACTCCGAGATGAATGGACCAAACATCTAGCCACCAAGAAAGATGTTCCCAACCTCAAGGACCTATTCGACTACACCAAAGCCATTGGAACATACTCTCAGTAGCATCAGCACCATGGCCGGTACAGCTATCGACAAGTCCTCCAGTCATCGCAAGACAACATCCACCATCTCTTCTAACTCCACCTCGTCCAAATCATGCGCTCTGTGCCAAGAAACACATCGCCTGCATCAGTGTCCTGTCTTCTTGGGTTATGACATCTCGAAGAGGATGAAGTACATTAAAGATAAGAAGGGGTGCACCAACTGTCTCAACCTTAAACACTCTCGAGCCAACTGTTCGTCATCCTTCAGCTGCAGAAAGTGTAGCGCTAAGCATCACACTCTCCTCCACAAAGAGGATGCAGCCACAGAGCCTTCTCTACAAATGCTCAACGCTGCTACAGAACCTCCTCCTACTACCGAGTCTCCAACAGATGCTCCTCCTAAGGTCGCCTTCCTTCATACTGCTCTCGTGAAGATCAAGCATGGCAGCCAAGAGTCCCAAGCGCGTATCGCCATGGACACTGGAGCATCTTCGTCCCTAATGACAGAGGCTCTAGCTTCACATCTCAAACTGAAACGCCACCCTCAGAGGCTGACCCTAGCTGGAGCATATGGCAACGTAGTCAGCAAATCATTCGTGAAAGCAGAACTTGTCTCTCTTCACGATGAGACCCAACGCCTCACCATCAAGTTCTCAGTTGTCTCCAAACTACCCAGCGCTTATCCACTTAACAGGAAGGAGGAGATAGCAGCGAGTCCACACATCTCAAGGACTTAGCTCTGGCAGACCCTGAGTTCGGAGGCCCCTTGGATGCCCTGATCGGTACCCTGGATTATGGACGCTGTGTGTTGGGCTCGCTTACATACAACATTTCTTCAGACATTGCTGCCCAACCTACATTATTCGGATGGACAGTAACAGGTCCTATGGACTACACCCCGCCAGCATCGGCCTTCTACAAAATCCAGACCACTGAAGACACTCTATACGAGGACCTCAGCCTCCTCTGGGCCGTCGACAAGACGCCTGAAACTGCTCATCTTTGCTCAGCCGAAGAAGACATAGTTAGTGAGTTCAAGGACACTCACGTTATCAAGACAGATGGACGCTAGTCCGTGAAGTTACCCAGAGTCAGCAATCCTCCGGAACTGGGACAGTCTAGGAACATGGCGCTGCGCCGCTTCCAGCAAAATGAATGGTCCCTGTCCCGGAAAGGGAAGCTAGAAGAGTTTAACCAAGCTCTGATGGACTACCTGACCTTAGGACATGCGGAGGTGGTTCCAGATGACGAGCTCGCGCAGGATCATTACTACCTGCCTGTTCACGGAGTCTTCAAGGACTCCTCAACCACTACGAAAGTGCGCCCAGTGTTCGACGCCTCAGCTCGCTCAAGCACTGGAGCATCTCTCAACGATACGCTTCACATCGGACTGAACCTATACCCTCTCCTATCCGACCTTCTAATAAGATTTCGTCAACACAAGATCGGGCTCTCCTCGGATATATCCAAGATGTTCCGAGAAGTGGAGCTGCATGAGAACGAAAGAGACTTACACAGGTTTCTTCTCAGAAACGAATCGGGCAAAGTCCTGGACTGCCGTATGCGACGCCTCACTTTCGGAGTTCGACCATCTCCTTACTTGGCTACTCAAGTCATCCGACATCCGGCAGAAAGACACTCCTCTACTCACCCTACAGCGAGCAAGACAATACTCAACGATTTCTACGTAGACGACTTCGTCTCTGGCGCAGATTCGGTCGAGGCCGCACAAGAAATAAGAACTCAGCTATGCGAGTTGCTCCAGAAGGCTCAGATGACCCTAAGGAAGTGGAGGACCAGTAGTGACGCCTTCAGGGACACCATACCTCAAGAGTTGGTAGAGACGGGAGATCTTCAGCTTGTCTCCTCAGAGAAGTCCCTAAAAGCTCTAGGCATCCACTGGGACGTGTCACAAGACTGTCTCCGCGTCCCTTCTCCAGAGATAGACGACAACACCATCCCAACCAAACGCGTCGTCGCCTCAGTCACTTCCAAGGTATTCGATGTTCTGGGGTTCTTTGCTCCTACAACTATCCTGGCTAAGATATTGCTCCAGAAGTTGTGGATCGCACAAGTGTCTTGGGATCAACCCCTTCCAGAGGAGCTCTTGCCTATCTGGGAACAATGGGTCCAAGGCATCCCAGCCATTACCAAACACCCAATCTCCAGACAATACACATCCAAGGATGACCCAGTCACCTCTAGCGAGCTTCATGGCTTCTCAGATGCCTCTAAAGACGCCTATGGAGCAGTCATCTATCTCCGTCAAATTCACGAGGACGGAACTCTCTCTGTCTCATTGGTGATAGCCAAAGCCCGAGTAGCACCAGTCAAAGGGCTCACCATCCCAAGAGCAGAATTACTGGCCGCCTACCTAATGGTCAAGTTACTCAAGTATGCAGCACAACTCTTACACATCACCAACACCACAGCATGGACGGACTCTGCTATCGTCCTGTGCTGGATGAGGAAGATGCCCTCGTCGCTTAACGCTTTCGTGGCCAATCGAGTCATGGTTATGCACCACCTTCTCCCAGATGCCAAATGGAAGCATGTTGCAAAAACGCAAAACCCTGCAGACTTACTCAGTCGGGGTATGACAGCTGCTAATCTTCAGGCCTCAACACTCTGGTGGCAAGGACCTCCATGGCTCAAGCTACCAGAACAAGAGTGGCCGATTCCACAATTCGCGGTACCCAAAGAAGTTCCTGAAACCAAGGCCGTCACTCTGATCAGCCCTCCGGTCTCCAGCAACACGTCACCCATCTGGAAGAACTTTTCATCTTTCTACCACTTGGTACGAGTCCACGCCTGGATTCACCGATTCTACAACAACATCAAGAAGGAGAAGAGCCAGCGAGACTTAACTCCAACCCTCACTTCTCAGGAGTGCGAGGACTCCAAAGCTTCTCTAGTCCGTCTCTTTCAAGAAGAGACCTTCCGAGACGCCTGTCGTAAAGGCACTCATCCACCCAAAGGCCACCCATTGGCCAAATACAAACTCTCAATCAACGAAGTCGGGGTACTCCAACTCGCAACTCGAGTCAGAGATCCACGCCTGCGACAGCAGCCCAAGACAGTGACTCCCTTGTCACTTAAATCAGGATTAACCAAACTCATGGTCGAGTCCGAACATAGGATACTTCTCCATGCAGGCACAGCCACCCTCATGGCCATCCTGGGAGATTCCTTCTACATCCCTGCTTTAAGAAACTTCTTGAAAGGAATAAGCAGAAGTTGTCCTGCCTGCCAAAGAGCCTACAGCTCGAGCATTCAGCAGCCTATGGGCCTTCTTCCTTCAGTAAGGACTACTCCAGCACCACCCTTCACTTACACCGGTCTGGACTTTGCTGGACCCTTCCTCGTCAGACGAGGACATGTTGGAAAACCGGTTCTGATCAAGACGTACGTCTGCCTGTTCGTGTGTCTCTCGGTCAAGGCAGTTCACTTGGAACTCTGCGCGGACTTGTCTACAGAGGAATTTCTAGCGGCACTCCGACGCTTCTGCGGACGTAGAGGCAAACCCATCGCGATCTACTCGGACAACGGGAAGAACTTCGTTGGAGCCAACAATGCGTTAATGAATATTCGACAACTCCTCTCTCGATCATCTCAGAGCCTGTCCCACTTTTGTGGGGAATCTGCGATCTCGTGGAACTTCATTCCTCCCCTCACTCCTCACTTCGGTGGTCTATGGGAGGCCGGAGTCAAGTCTATGAAGACGCTCATGAAGAAAGTGCTTTATCCTCATACACTGCAATTCCATGAGTTGTCTTCCGTTCTAGTCGAGATCGAAGCCATTCTTAACTCTCGCCCCATAACACCGATGGACTCTATCGAACCCGACAACCCAGTGATCACTCCAGGTCACTTCCTTATCGGTAGGCCTCTGATGGCCCCTTTAACCAAACCGGTGACTGCCTCCAACATATCTTCTCTTCGACGTTGGCAACTCACTCAGAGGCTGACTCAAGACCTTTGGACTGCATGGAAGGCGCAGTACCTCCAGAGCATTCAAGCTCGTTCCAAGTGGAGGACCGTGAACAACAACTTCGTGTGGGAGACTTAGTCTTCCTCAAGGACGTGACGCTTAACTACAGACGATGGCCCATCGCCAGAGTCACAGCTGTATTCCCTGGGGATGACGACATTGTGCGTGCAGTGGATGTGGCATGCGGCAGCAGGACCTACAGACATTCTACTCATCACCTGATCCCACTACACATAGGGGAT
>WLWD01004654.1_pt1 | contig 33063 bp, 23 predicted proteins | sample 6712731 | NCBI WGS metagenome assembly WLWD01 (sample SAMN12718690, study PRJNA576275) | sponge metagenome | isolation source: marine sponge | host: Mycale hentscheli | place: New Zealand: South Island, Marlborough, Capsize Point | collected 2014-11-01
TTGCTTTTGTGGTGCCATTCACAATTGTATTCATCTCTGTGAATGTGTTTATAAATGGCACTGGGTATTTTTTCCAGCTAGAAATGAGTGTGGACGACCTCCTGGAGTGTATCCCAAATATTCCACTTCCAGTCAAGATCTCCATTCTTATAGACACAGGCAGCAGTTCAGTTTACTTGCATAGTCGAGGACCTCCAATAGTTCTTCACAGAGACCTGACTGTAAGGAACATCCTCCTCACATCGTCTCTGACAGCTAAGATCACTGACATGGGAAACTCTCGTATGGTAACTGTAAACCAACTCAACTAGCCCAAACACTCTCAAAAAATCCTGGGACCACTGTGTGCATGCCACCAGAGGCTCTCAGATGTGTTCTCATTCGGACATCTTGCCCTTTACATACTCACACAGGTAAGTAGTCATAAATATGCTACTTTAACATTATTACTGGACTGAGCTACGACAACCAGCCAGCAAACTAACACTCCAATTCTAAATGAAAACCACAAGGCATGGCAACAAGTTCATGTTGATTTATTACAAATAAATTCGCAAATCATCTATAGACAACTCTTTGTTACGTGTACAGTGCTTCGTTGATTATCCAGACACTTTTGGTCAAAAAATATTCTCTTAATAATTGTTTGTTTCCAAATAGAAAGCATTAATTCCAAATTAAATACACTGGTACACTTTGATCTCAGCAGCAACATATAAAATATTATAATTGCATATTAAAGACGGAAAATCTAAATATTCATTAAATGTATTCTCTCTCTTTCACAGGCTTTTTTTAACAAGTACAGAATTAAAAATGTTTGGTCACCTCCGGGAATCGAACCCAGTACCGCTTGTATAATGCATAAGCTCTCAGCCACTAAACTACAACAACCAGCCAGCAAACACACTCCCATTTGGTATTTATATGTTTAAAGGGTACCGCTATGCTACAGTCTCACTCTCAACAGACCAACGAAAATTCTCTTCTTTCAAAGATTCTTGTTATGCGTTGAATTTGTTTTCTTTTTCTTTTCTTTTTTTTAACAATAAGAACCTTTGAAAAAAGAGAATTTTCGTTGGTCTATTGAGAGTGAGACTGTAGCATAGCAGTAACCCTTAACAGTAGAAATATAGAATTGGAGTGTTAGTTTGCTGGCTGGTTGTCGTAGGTCAGAGCGCTTGTGCATTATACAAGCAGTACTGGATTCGATTCCAGGTGGTGACCAAATATTATTTTAATTCAAAAATGCCTGTGAAAGATAGAGAATACATCGAAGAAGGCTGAGAAAGAAATTGTGAAATGTAAATACTGCTGTATTAACCTAGCGAAAGGTAGAGCATGTTCATATCTGACATGTTTATGATAAATCATTTTCAATATTATTTTCCTCTCTACAACATTGTTTGTAAAGTGTAATTTTTAGATCCAAACTTGAGGGGAGTCCAATTAACTCATTGAAATTTTCAGGGGAATTTCTCATTCCCATAAAATTGATAATAATTTTGTGTCAAATGTAACCATAAAGATCATATTAATTTTCAGGGGGACAAAACTAGTTTCAGGGGGAGGGATGCACCCTGTACACTCTTAACACCGCCCCTCCCCCTAATATATTTCATCTCCCTCTCCACTGGCAGTGATTGAGAGATGATATCCAGTTAAATTCACAAGACTAAGACTTTTTTAATTAGTGTAGCTATTGAATTTCCAAGAACTTGATATTTAATAGATCAATCAAATGGGTGCCACATGCTTACAGACATGAGAGTATAGGTTATACTCTGATACAAAGTTAAAAGTTGCATCATAAATCACTATAAACATTACACATAGCAACAAAGTTACGTAAAAGCCTCAACGTTTCACCGTAGTGCTGAGCCCATTATTACTACAACTTCTATAATCCAATAAACAAGTATTCGTGTCAGTTTTTTATAGATACTGAGGTGGCGTAGTTAACCATTGGCAATGAAGCTGGCTAGTCTTACCAGTAAAGAAACATGATTTTAATTAATGGCTAAAAATAACTATGATTCATATCTGCATGCCTTAATTATTTGTGCATATCACTCTATTTGGTTGAGAAACATTGCTTGCCAAGGCCTGTTTGACTGAAGTGTACTATAAAATTACTGCATAGTTATCCGTGCAGTAACCACAGAATTTCTAGCAGTACACTTCAATAAATCCAATGCCCACAGCCAGTGAAATATACTTCTGCTGCAGATATGCTGTGGAGAAACAATCCTCATGAACATAATCATAGTAGCAAGCTATATCCCTTTTATATCAATATTATTATTGTGTTTTTGTGTATATATTTGATTGGACATAGTTAAATAAATACGCCATTCACAAATTCATTATTTATGCACTGTATCATTCATTATTCACAATTTAATTGTCTTAGCAACCAAAATTATAACAACTTAAAATTTAGACTGCTGTTAGTAACTTGATTGACAGAATTCGAGTTGAGAAGGAGTAAAAGGATTATAACTTCCTACATAAGCAATTATAACTTTTTTGTAGTATACACAATTATTTTCAGCAGGTGAATTAGAGATGAATAACACAAGAAATAAAAACAATATCAATGTCTGTTACTATGCCAACTATGGTGGTATAATAACATAATAAGAAGGTTTTATATCAGTTCTATCGAATTAATTCAGTTCTCAGATTGCATTCATTGCTACGCGTGTATTTAGTGAACCTTGCCACACTTCCTATAATCTTGATATCAAAATACTCATCAGAAGTTCTCTACCAATGGTATAAATGATCATTTTTCAATTTCTAATGCAATTGGTCTCTTTTCCTAAGTATTGATACATATGGATTATTATCAACTCTCAACATGCATACACGACAGGGTTACGTATAGGGTCTGCTGGATTATGCTCGAAAATTTTTGAATTACATTCTTTTTATTTTATTCTAAAAATTTATGTCCAAATGAATGACATGTTATTTTTATAAATTTTCTTATTATTGTCATATTATTCCAATTAGAAAAAAGTGAAATACCAGGTGACTATTGCAGTAGCAATATAAAAAGTTGGTATGATATGAATGTATGAGAAAAATAGATCAGTCTCTCCCATGTTATGTTGAATTACTCAATATAGAGGATTCAATATAGCATGCTAGCTACTCTATTAGTGAAAATCTTGAATATCCCTGAAAAAAGTTCAAAAAATTGAGAAAATATGCTCTGCTTCAGCTGTAAACTTTCAATTATGAGAAACCCTACCAGAAATTTGTAGAACAGTGTGGACAGGAGCATTAACGAATTTTAATAATGAGTTGGTAATAGTCTACATTTTCTTGTCAATTATGTTGCAGTATGATGGCTGGAGTTGCTCAAGAAAAGAAAACTTCTAGCATGATCCTCCAGATGACTTGCCGACTCTGAGCCTGAGCTGACGACCTCACAGTTTAAACTTCTCTCCAATTTTGGAAATGCAATAACTGGCCAACACAAGCCCAGCTGCTTTAATCAAGTAATGAAGATCTAATATAACACTTTTATTAATGTTTATTTCCTTATGAAAAGGAATTAGAATAATCACTTGTATAAATGGATCATGGATATAGATTGATTATCCCATTAATAATCTTTTAAATGTGTATATTATTCTAGAATTATTCCACTATGCAATTTCCTATCTATTATTCAAGTAAAATTGCTAGCATAGTCTGGTAGGGCCTAGTTACATAACTGGGTTTGTCAGTGAGTCAGTCAGCCAGTCATTCCACCACATAACAAATAGCGGATCTTGAATATGGGAGCTTCCCATAGATTGAAACAACCATCAAAATGTTTGCACTCCACATTGTAAGTCCCTATAATGTGCCTGATTTTTCATTTTCATATTATTTTAAAGGACTAATGAATTAGTGTTGTAAATACAATAAAAAAAATCAAGACAGATTGGTAGTAAATAATTAATATTATATTGTGACTACATATAATAGAAATAAAAAAGCAGTCCCTTAAAACAAATAAATTTTATTCCAAAAACAATAATACTAATAATTCTTTTGCTACAGTTGTAAGTAAAAATAAAAAATATGTATGCTATAATCAACTTAAAAAATATATAAGAAAAGTTTACAAAGAAACGAAATGAATTGTATGTTAAAAGTATATTAAAATTCTTTCTTACATAAAACTCAATAAAAGGCTCAAAATACATTATTGCATGATGTTCATGGTGCATGTCTGCTAATGATGTGGATTGTTCAAAAATCAAATTTGTAAGTTTAGACTGCTTTGCAATAGGAGGATATTTTTCCAATGGAGGGTTTTCAACTATTACAGTTGAATTGTTTATGACAAAAGAATCATAAGGAATAGCAAATAACATATAACTTACAGCAAATAAAATATTTTGCAAATATATATTAGTATCTTGAAGGTAGCAATCGACAACATAATCATATATACTCAATTGAATCAAATAGTAGCAAACTTCAATATAATCATTGGAATAGCTTCTTATAAAGTTTTCAGCAATCAGAAATTCTATTAGATTTGGGAATAGCTTTGATGCATCGGAAAAGTTCCCTGCTAAATAAGCTACTTTACTCTTCCACAATGAAAATCCGATGAACTCAAAAACATTAAGTGATGTGTTTTGAATGCGTTGAAGGCCATAATTAGAAAACTTAACCACTCTTTCATATTAATTCATATATAGCAATGTTTTGGCTATTTCATAAAGTTGATTCAAAGATATAATATCCACTTTTTTTTCACCAAGCTCATGCACAGCATCAAGTATTGTTTCACGAATAGAATTACCTTTGTCTCTCTCTCCAAGTGAATCAAGTATATTTAAATAATTGAAATAAACAACCTTATAAGAATAAACCACAGATGATGGCTGATTTCTGGCATCCTCAAACAATTGCTCTACCAACTTTTTTTTAATTTTCTCTACCATTGTATAATTTTTATATGCAAAATATAAATCATATAATGTTTTAACTGATGAAATTGATTGAAATGTATTCATCTCATCATTTGCTAATGCCTTTTCATAAAAAGCTAAACTAGTTTTGTGATCACCCACAGAAAAATATCCTGAAGCTATATGAATAAACGAACAGTTTGTGTTCCATTTGTGTACTCCACATTTTATATCCTTTTTGGTTAGACTGTCTAGCAATCGTGCATGATACAATGTTGCATTGTCTTGGTCAATATTGTCGAAATTTAGAATGAATGAATAAAAATCAGAATAACTTTCACTGCTGCTACTTAATTCTTTCACTTTTTCTACAAACTGTATTCTTCTTGTACATACACTTAAGGCCAATTCATCATCTTCGTGCAGTGATACTGATGAAGAGAGTTTCAATATCAATCTAATGTAAATTTTGAAGTAGAATAAAAAATGTGTACTTTCTTGCTTTATGAGAAACAATTCAAAATTATCAATAACTTTGTTGACACATTTAAATAATTTTCTTGGACTAAATTAAGATACAAATAGCCCGATAAGAATACTTTGTTAAAAGTAATAATTATATTTGTATAATAACCTTGATTGGAATATGTCATATCTTGTATTGATAAAATAAACTTATGAATATTATGTTGTTCCTTGTCCATTTTTGTGATGGCTTTCTTAGGATCAACAGCATACTCGTTAATCCATTGATGTAATTCTTCGGCAAAATATGTCTGAAATGCAGCTAAAAACTTCTTCTTTTCAGAAGATTTTGCATGAGCAGCAAAAAAGCTCTTTATAAGCTTGTGATAAACATATCGATTAGAATCAGTATCGAGCTCAAGTAGAGAGCGAGAAATAAGGTCATTCAGTGGATTAATAAAGTATGCATTATGTCGTAATTGTGCAGATGCCAATTGGAGCACTCCTATCACAGCAACTTTGTCAAACGATCCAGGAAATAGAGCTAAATATCGGCCAATTCTTTGGGTGGTTTTGTCAAGATAGTTATAAGACAGTAAAATTGATGCATTTAGTTGCATATTCCTTTGCAAATTTAAAGGACTCAAAGTTGGAATAGGGTGCTTTTTCATACTAGCTATAATTTCAGATGGAGTGGGTGGGTTCACACCATTATTAAGAAGTGCACCAATGATTTGTAAGGCAAGAGGAACTTCTCCAGTCAAATCCGCAATTGCTCTTTTTTCAGTGAGGTTAAGCAAATGTGGCACTCTGTTTTCAAGCAACAAACATGCTGCCTTCTCATTTAGTGGCCCAACCTTGTGAGTTTTATAGTTCTCCAAATGCATCAATGTTGACCGACTGGTTGTAATTATTTTAATTTTTTTGTCAGAATACTTCAGTAGCTCTTCAATAACCTCATAAAGTTCATCTCGCTGCTTTTGTACACTATTCTCACAGTTGTCTAACAAAATTATAATGTTTAGCCATCTAGCATTGGCCCAATGTCTGAGATGCTCAAATGGATTTGTTAATTGCTTACTGTCATACTGAGACAAAGATAATATTTTGGAAGATACAACTTGTTTTTGCCGCTCCTGGATTTCTTCCATATTAATGTAAAACACTCTTACACCATTTGCAATGACTTCATCACCCACCTTAATGGCTAATGCACTCTTTCCAATTCCTGGAGGTCCTACAATATTTACAATGAAAATATCTTCATTGGAAAAATCTATCCATTCCATAATTAAAGATATGTCATGACTTCTTCCTACAATTCCTTTATTAAGATAGGGAAATGCAGGGGACAGTGGTCTCCAAAGTTGTTTTCGTAATGGTTTCAGCCATGATGTCTTCCAGCACATAACCACAGCAATAATCATCAATAATAGAAGCATTATGGCGGCAATTTTCTTTTTCTTAATACCTGAAAAAACTAAACATACAAGTGTGGGATATAGTTATATGAACATGTGCATATGAGTGTGCGTGTGTACTTATTGTCATCTGTATATAAAATCAACCAAGTCAAACTAAATTATGCATGTTATATAGCTATTACTGCAACCTTTCTCTACAAAAACGTTTGAATCTATACTTTTAAATCAATAAACTATTATCCAGTAATTATTTCAAAAATAGCTCAATAATTTATGAATACTTAAATAAAGTTAATATTTAGCTTATCGTAGCCTCGTTGTGAATATTAAAGCTTAAAGGGCATGTCCAAACTATTTAGCTTCTAGTGGGGGGTGGTGCGGGGTTAGATATTGGAGTTAAGGTTTTGGGGCATTATTTGCTGACTTGGCTGCCACTCAATTAATTTCATTCAGAAACAATTCAGAGAAAGAATATAGTGTCGATTCTAGTCTCGATCATATGCTGTCATCGCCACAAATCTGGGTGGCAACAAACAGAGAATTAAAGCTTCGTTTATGCTATCCTAACTCAATGGAATTTTACCTTTGTCAGAATGAAGATACCCCAAACTTTCTACAGCTTTTTTGGCAAAGACTTCACAATCACTTTCATAGGATGTCTCTATCAAAAATCGTAAGGTGGCTTGGTCTCCATGCTTCTTTGCCCACATTCTCAGCATGGCTACTTTCTGCATCTCGTTGCTATGCTTATAATCTTCCTTAATATCCTCCATTTCTCCTTCTGATAAGCCAAAAAGTGATCCCTTGACTTGCCATTCTAATATATTTTTTGATATTTTTGCAAGCTGATTTTCTTTCAAGGGTTTATCAATTACTTCTAGAGGAATACTGCTCAATATCTCCGATTTTAATGCCCCTTTGGGGCAGCAGAGTGGCCTTACCATCTCAAAAGAACAACGCTGTTGCAAACGCTCACTTCTTGTTCCTTAGGGTATTCCCAATACGAGGTGGGTGGATTGAAATATTTGGGTGCCTCCGCCCCATTTGAGATGGCTTTATGTTGCCGTGGCAACGTTTTCTCTAGCCTACGCCAAAACCTTTTCCAAACCGCACGCGGCGAAAGGGTCATGTGCCATAGACCTAGTGTTGCTTCAGGCCTGTAGCCAGTAGTTTTCACAGGGGGTTGGATTTCGTAGAAACGCAAGAAAGCCACACCTACTGTATATTCTTTAAAAAGCGAAAAAGAAGGGGGAAATGTGCCAAAACTAATAATTTATCTGATGCTCTATTAATAAATTCATTGAACACTGCTGATTAGCGGCAATAAACGGTAAACTGCTAGCGCTATATCGTTCTAGCGTAACCAGGCTTCTAACCACTACCGTGAGCTGTGGTCTTTCGTACTTTTAGTTACCTAAATAAGTACATTACGGCACACCATAAATAGAATAGTTGTAGCGTAGCTTGCTTTATCAGTGCCATAATGATAGAGTACAACTACTCTAGTGTGTAACTCTAGACTATATATCCCCAGACATTCAAGTCTAGTGTGTATATATCCCCAGACATTCAACTCTAGTGTGTAACTCTAGACTATATATCCCCAGACATTCAAGTCTAGTGTGTATATATCCCCAGACATTCAACTCTAGTGTGTAACTCTAGACTATATATCCCCCAGACATTCAACTCTAGTGTGTAACTCTAGACTATATATCCCCAGACATTCAAGTCTAGTGTGTATATATCCCCAGACATTCAACTACTCTAGTGTGTAACTCTAGACTATATATCCCCAGACATTCAAGTCTAGTGTGTATATATCCCCAGACATTCAACTCTAGTGTGTAACTCTGGACTATATATCCCCCAGACATTCAACTCTAAGCTCTCTCACTGTGCTCGGTATGCTACAGCCTATAGGACCTTCAGCAGACCAAAAAAAGTAGTTGCCTCTGAGGCAGTGCCTATAAACATAGTTTTAGCCAGCATGAATATTCAGGTGTATGGTGGGAGGATTAAATAGTCTGGGGTGATTGGTCGGGGTGGTAAAGGGGGACATCCCACCCTCTTATTTTTCCTGCAACCAGTTTTGGTAGCTCACTCAATGTGAAATCAAGATATTTCACACCGTATCACAGTCCGAATCATATAATAAGTATATATATTATATTATTATATATAATATATATATATACCAAAAGGCTAGTGCCGAGAGTGAAATATCTTTTCATATCACTGGATGAGTATAATAAGTGGTTTATTCTATCCTAGATATCTTCACTCATTAGTTTGTACCAGTAAAGTTGAACGCACCCATTTAAGTGGTAGGATATCCTATTAACACACATGAACAATTGACAAAAATAACTTGACAATTACACATTTGAGACCGTTTGTCCAAGATGATTTTTTTAAGTTAGTTAATAATGCAGTAATACAGAGAATTCAACTTTGGTTGCAGTATTAAAGAGACTAAACTAGAGCTTGACTCCAGTGTCAGGGGGATTAGTAATACATATATTACATTTGTTTCATGCTTTTAATACTGATAGTTTAGGATTTCCTGATTACTACACTGTTTGTATTTCATTCCATTCATAAGACCACATGCTACTATAGGAGATGAACTACGTGAAAACATTGCAGGGCAAGCACATTAAACAGAAATCATCATCTAATTCATTAGACAAATTTTAAAAGATTGTAATTTTTTTTAAATCTTCCGAAACAGTGAGATACAATAATATCTGTATTATGAGACTCACAATAGTGCGCTTGATAGATATAGCATCTCAAAGTAATGCTTCATTATTGGTGCATTTAGCTACTGTGAAATATTCTACTATATTGATCTAAAAATTATTAAAATTTTGTTCTTTGGTTTTGTACCACAGATTAGTCACCTAGCAATTTAATCAAAACAGGAAATGAATATTTTGAGACACTTTTTCCTAATAATTAGAATAACTTGAACTTCAAAGCTACACATACAAGTTAAATTATAGGGAGTTAAACATCTCAGTTAGTTTGAAACTTTCCTCATTATTATAGAAGAACATCAAATGAAAGGTGAACTAATGCTTCAGTTTGAGACCCACTTCCCATCATACTACTCTCTAAGGTACATACTTTAGTAAGGAAGTGAGGATGGTTGTAGGGTGGGGACCCATAACCATGACAAGTATTCAGCCCAGACAGTAGCTTATTACCTAGGTAGTCTGCCACCAGAGTTCAAGGCATTAGCTAGAACCTTGCAGGTAAATGATTCTCGATTTCAGTAGTTAATTAAAATACATAACTGGCTCCAATACCTAACAATAACCAGATGGTAATATAAATTCAAAATGGAACTACACTACAATGCTCACAATTTTTAAATGGAGGGAAATTCCAACAATGTATGCGGAGCTGGGGCACCACCTGACGATCTTTACATCTCACACACAAAACGTACACCGCACAGATAAAAATAATAACTTGACAATACTGTAATGAGAAGTGCTCAGAACAAATAATCTACAAATACACAACACAGAAATTCATTCAAATCTATCTTCTCTCGTCCTGTAGGAGGGCGGACCCCACAGTCGTTTTAGAAATAGTGCGAGTGCCTCTACAATGTTTCAGATTGTTTTTAAGTTAAAATGGCAATTATCAACCCTTTGGCATTTTAGATAGCTCAGTGCACCCTTAAGGCACAATATATGTTCAACATTTATCTATCTTTAATGTCACATTCCTGTATCCTGACTCTTCATGCTAGACTTTCTTTCCTCTTTGCAAGAAAGAGTGATTATAAATAAACAAAAGCTGTAGAAAATTATGAGGAGAGGGAGGGGAGGAGGAACGGAAATGAGTGCAGTACCCAAATTTTGTCAGTGCTGTGGATATAAACTACAAGCAGCTATTATGTAATCTAAAGTATTTTCTAATTAACAATATTCTTACTGAGGATTAAACAAGGAGCAACATGCAACTAAAAAACCTAACCCAGACTGTTCATAAATGAGAATAAACTGATTATGAAACCATTTTCTACTCTATTCAAATATCACAGAGGTCTTGTATTAAAATATGGAGCGTTATAATATATAAGTAGTAGAGAATTAGTTGATGGAGGTTGGGGGGGAGGGGGGGGCGGAGAGAAGGGCACCATTCTACTGCATTTCAGGTACTACATTTTCTTGTTCTGACTACATATAGGCATGAATTACTACTAATGTATTTATGTTTCGTGATGTGTTTATTGATATTGTTGTTGATTTTTTTGTGTTTGAGAAATTAAAAACCCAATTTTGTGCTCTAAAAATTACAGATTTTGTAATTAACCATTAATGTCCAATCCTTTCCCACATTGTATAGTTTGTCTCTCCCCTCCAGACATTACATAGTTGTCATCACCCACGTTTATTGAACTCTTTATTGAATGCATATTATAGTACTTAGTGTGCTATAAGGTAGAGTAGATGGCTAACAGTGCAAATAACTTTACATACTGCTTATAATTGAACTATAGTTTATCTATTATACATAACTCATTTTTTATCAATATATTCTATAAGCTGCCAGTGTTGTCAGGCTGAGTAAGTCCAAATCAGATACTCACAAAATAGCGAATACTGAGAAAAAAGGGATGACAAATTGATGACCACTATATAGCAGATCTGGCCAACCCTTTATGTCCCCAAATCCCAACCTAATGGAGCCAACGGGTTGGTGGACATGAAGTCTTACATGTCTGTTATCATAGAACGATGAGTATTGTGTATTCATAAACGTGCTACACGTACACAATAATTCATTGAAAGACTAGAATACTGAGGGATCACCACTCAGGTTTACAAGAAAGTAGAAGATTTCCTCTGCCACCAGGTTGTGCAATGGCTGCCCAGTGTACTTAAAGATTTCTTATTGGAAATTTCTAATATAAGTTCAATTGCCAAAATGTTTGAAAAAAAGAACAAGAATGGAGTGGAACACTATGCTTTTATAAGCTATTGAAAGTGTACACACTCTCTAACAATGTACAACATACATTCCAATCCAAGCAGGTAGCTAATCAAACAAACAATAAACAGTTCCAACAGTTCTTGACTTCAACTCCTCCTATCATCACTCCTCATGGGTCCCACCCCAGTGAGCAGTATGTGTCCGGGGCGGGGGCTGATTCATGCATGAAAAGCTCCCCAAATAATAATAATGCAAATTTATCATTTTGCCGCTACTAAATATATATAATATAATACTTATTATATGAGGCAGAGTGTGTATGGTGAAAAGTTTCACATGCTGACTAATGTATTTTCACGATCGAGTAGCTCATAAAACCATACCTGAGAGTGAAATATCTTTCCATATCACTCTGATGAGTGTATTTAGTGATTAATTCTATGCTAGATATCTCCAATGTACTACTGTTGTTGGTAACTCAAGTTGAAAGTTGGCTGTAACACTTAATATTAATTCATGGGGGCTCCCCACACTCTCAGCTATTTACTTTAGTAGCTGCTCTGACTTTGTTGGGTAGGCTTCCCTAGAGGAAGGTAGCTGTAATATCTCAGGGAACTCTACTCTAAGCCCATTGCTATAACTACAGTGGTCTGCTGGGTTACGCTCGAAATCATTAGTTTTATTCTTTTTTTTTTATTCTAATAAATTGATCTTTCAAAAAAAATTATATTATTCTTTTATTTTTCTTATTATTCTCATTATTCAAATTTGATATAAGTGAAATAGTGCTCAGTACAGTAGCTAGCTGTATAAAGTTGGTAATTTATGAAATGGACAAGTAAAACTATGACTAGCCAACCAGATCATATTCTTTCTTTTTCTAATTATTCATATTACTTGATTCTAAAAAAGTATGGTGCTATTCCAAAAGAATAGTGTATTATTATGATAAAAGTATGTATGTATATAATTGCGGGGGAAAGATGGTGGTCCTTTGACCAGTTTAGTCACTCGACCTACTGTAATCACTGCCACAGAGTGCCTCCAGCTGCTATTTCTAAAGTTCAACTCAGCTTCACACACTTCAAAGTACTACGTAAAAACATACTCAGGGAATTGAGGGCAACAACTCAAAACTAGGAACTAAGATGTATACTGAAATGTATATTATGTGCGCTGGTAGTTAATCCCAAAAGAGACTAAAATATGTCTGACATATCAAATTTTGCTCATGCAATAAGTAGTAAGTAATGTGTAACTATTATGAAATTTGGCACTATCATACCTAGGAAGATATAATATTGATACGTTTCCTACAGTGTGAGACATGTAAGAATTTTCAGTTTTGTCCTAGTGATATACCTTTTGGAATGCAGAAAGCACATATTTCATTTCAGAGAGCCAAGGATGTTGTCTTAAGGGATTGTCAGAACTTCAGTTTGGCTTATTGGACAATATTGTTATTGGCTAGCGAGCGTAGCGAGCTAGACACTTACAGGGGTAACACAATCGAAAATCGGGGATGTTTGTTTGTTTATTGGCCAGCGAGCGAGACACTTACAGGGGTAACACAATTGAAAATCGGGGATGTTTGTTTATTTATTTATTTGTATATATGTTTGGACGTATGTATGTAATTAAACGCGCGCGCGTGGAACTTTTTTTCCCCAAAAAACACGGCTTTTTAGGCTTGACCTTAGTTTATTCTGAAACTACAGGATTAAGCAAGCCTTACTTTATACTTAAGCTCCAAAGTGTGAGAAAATTCCTGCGAAAATGCTTGCTTTTCAAGAAACAAAAAGTTGATTCGACCGGTTACTATGGCATTGAAGACCCTTTTCCAGACTTAATTTCAAAACTTCGCCGTTTTTATGGGGGGATACGGAGTGCCGGTTGTTGGTTGTCAAGAGCTGTTGGTAGTCCGAATGCCGTAGTATTAATGCTAAGGAAGCTACTACTTCTCGAAGGAAGCTGAGGTAAGTAGTAATTCCATATTTGTTAGCTAAATATGCAAAATTAACTCTGGCCTTTCTTTTTTGTAGCTAAGAGCCAACAGTGACTGGTAAATTCAAATAGTCAGATTGACTCAAATTTGGTACTACAAAAGTTACCACTGCTCAAGAAAATGAGGCAAGAAAATAATTTTGTATTTGTGTGCTAAAATTGATTGTTATTGTTTTTGTAGGTGAGAGCTTGTTGTCAAGAATTCAAGGTAATTCAGATGGTCAAAGTAGCTTCAATCAGAAGTTATCAATACTCAAGAATGATGTAAGAGGTAATTTCATATTTGTTGGCTAAAATTACAAATAATAACACCGGTTTATTTTTTATCGTAGCTGAGAGCTTGTTCAAGAGTTACTGGTGATTGAGATTATCAGAATGGTTGATGTTTGATACTACAAACGTTACCATTAATCAGGTAAGAGAGTGATTTTGTATTTGTTTGCTGAAATAAAAGGTCATAACTGCTATTATAGTGTTTGCATGAACTAAGCTAAAACATAGTAACAATACTTAGTTTTATGTTACCTAACATCAGGCTCGCACGCCATTTATGCTCAAGCACACCACTAGTTTATTTGTATATATGTATGGACGTACGTAAGGCATTTTTGTACTTTGACTTCGCGTTTTTGTGTTAGTTACGTGGTCGACCCCGTCCCAAATTGCACTAAACAGAATCCTCTGGTTTATCGATCAGTACCCAGAAATTGAATTGTTTACCGTTTTGAATTCTTTTGCGGGTGCAGTTAAAACTTGAAAACTTGGGACTTCCATTTCTATTCGAGTTAGTGGCGGTGGTAAGTCAATGCGCTCTTTGTCATGGTTATAAGCCGTGCGCAACAGTATTTACTTGAAAATACATTGTCCACTATACTACTGCGAAGGTAAGTCTGTGTAGGTGCATGTCCAGTTGTGTCAAAGCATTGTGTGTTACAACCACTACTTAGCTAAAGAATATCACAAAGGAAACTTTTAAATAACGTGTATTGTTTTGTTGTTGTTTTTTCCCTTCAATTCAAGCAGTTGCAGAGAGTTGTTACTATGGCACTGAAATCCCTTTACCCTGTATGCTAAATTAAAAAACTGGACCTTATTTTCAGTAGCTTCAGTGTTAGAAGTCAATAAAAATAGTATAGTCTTTAGGCTCGCTCGCCATTTGTGCTCAAGCACACCACTAGTTTATTGGCGAGCGAGCGAAGCGAGCGAGACACTATCAGGGGTAACTCAATCGAGATTTCGCTATATTTATTTATTCAGCGAAGCGAGCGAAGCGAGCGGAGCTGACTCTCTAATGAGTTCGCGATATATATATATATTTAGGTCTAGAAATTGTTTTTGTTCTTGCGTGGGCGTACGTGTGTACCCTTTCTCCTACGCGCTTGCGCGGGCCGGGTAACCTTCTTAGCAACATTTTGTTTTGTTTACCCGCCGTACGAAGTAGCGATGCCCAGTAGACAAAACGTTAGAAACGCTCGGTCAAGAGCTTTGAGGGCGTTAGAAACTCCAGAAGAAAAATTAGTAAGGAGAGAGATAAGAAATGAAAAAGACAAGGCAAGGAGGAGGAGAGCTAAAACGAAACAGAAACAGGTAGCAAAGTAAAGAATCTTTCTTTTTGAAAAGCCATTAAATGTTCCTAATTTATTTATTAGACTATTCCTGAGGATTACTGTACCAATCAACTTTATACAGCTGTAGACTCAACTACTCTTGAAGACACTGAAAATGCAGCCACACCATCTGAACAAGAAGCTAATATCCCCACTACTTTTTGTACTGCAAGAGGAAGGAAAAGGCATCTATCAGAGGACATCCATTCTCATATACACCCAAAGCAGCACAAAAAGTTGCAGAAAATATAACTCAAACACTTTCGATACCGCAAATCCTTTCAGCTTATCAGCAACGAATGCAAGAGGTAAATATAAAATAAAATATATACTTCAATAAGTTAATACGAGACATATTTTCGTTTAGGAAACCATTATGCAGAGAGCAACGTACACCACTTCAACGGGAGACTAGATTGTCTCAAGTTAGGGGGAACAGGTCAAGGCAACATCCCCAGGTTCCATTGCACCATATTATTCAAGCATTTGATAATCCTCAAGTTCACACAGCAATGCGTAATTTTCATGCTAAAATCTCATCGATTACTATCCCAGTCTGCATAACGTGAATGGAGAAGTTTCCAGGCACCAAAATGAAATTTAAGTCATTGGAATGTTGTCGATGTAGCCGGGATAAACATATCCCTAAGCTCTATTCAGCCCAAAATAACATGCATCCTGGAAACATTCCTCCACAATTGCAGGTTAAATTTAATGTAAAACTATAAAAATTAACCTAACTCTATTATCAAACTATGTAGTCTAAGATCTACATCCATTTAACATACTCTGCTCTCCCACTGAATATGTTATAGTCCCCAAACAAACTCTTTTATTTTTTATTTTTATTAAACCACAAAGTTTACATCAACTATAACTGTAATGATGTATGACATTTTTAATTAAATAGCTGTATATTCTGTCTAAAACACCAGCCAATAACTTTGCTGGTAAAATAATTCATTATTCTTATATTATCACAAATAATATAACATTTAAACTTTATTATATAAAGCAATACTATGTAGCTGATTACGAATTACATTAATAAAATAAATAATAAAATAATTCATTACTCTTGTTTTACCACAAAAAGTATAACATTTAAACTTTATTAGACATAGCCTAAATTTTATAGCCTTCATCATACAGTGGTATAGAATAGAAGCACCAATGAATCTATATGAAACAACAGACAGACATAACATTAACAACATCAAAATAAATAACTGTATCTATAGCTGCAATTACAGGGAACATGCATCGCTCGCTTCGCTATTTTGCGCTATTCGAGCGCACCACTAGTTGGCGAGCGAGCGAAGCGAGCGAGACACTATCAGGGGTAACTCAATCGAGATTTCGCTATTTATTTATTTATTTATCTGTTTATGGGGTACGTGAGACCTCTGTTTTCGCCCGCGCTTTTAATTACGTAAGTTAGGTAAAGCGTTCACAGTTCCAGTATTTTTCAATTAACGAGCTCTAAGACTCCTTAGTGGCGGTGGTAAGCAACAGTATTTACTTGAAAATACATTGTCCACTACTCTACTGCTAAGGTAAGTCTGTGTAGGTGCATGTCCAGTTGTGTCAGTAGCTTCAGTGTTAGAAGTCAAAATCATTCATATAAAAATAGTATAGTCTTTAGGCTCGCTCGCCATTTGTGCTCAAGCACATCACTAGTTTATTTACCTGTTTATGGGGTACGTGAGACTTCTGTTTTAGCCCGCGCTTCTAATTACGTAAGTTAGGTAAAGCGTTCACAGGTCCAGTATTTTTCAATTAACGAGCGCGGAGAATCCTGCTGCACTGCCCAACTCTGTTTCAACTAAAACGTTTATAGCCACTCTCTTCTTGAAACAATTGTGAAGTCTTTGTGAAGTCTTTGTCAAGCTGCGCTTCTTTGCCACTGCTTGCTAAGTTTATTCAGGTAATTCTGTTATTGTTAACTCTTCATGCCTAATCAGTTAGATGTAATTTCTGTCTTATTTTCTATTTTTCTGTAAAAAGAGTCTGCTCGCTCGCCACTAGTTGGCGAGCGAGCGTAGCGAGCGAGACACTTACAGGGGTAACGCAATCGAAAATCGGGGATGTCAGTTTATTTATTTATTTATTTATTGGCGAGAGAGCGTAGCGAGCGAGACACTTACAGGGGTAACACAATTGAAAATCGGGGATGTTTGTTTGTTTATATATATGTTTGGACGTACGTAAGGCATTTTTGTACTTTGACCCTCGCGATTTTGTGTTAGTTCGGTGGTCGACCCCGTCCCAAACTTCACTAAACCGAATCCTCTGTTTATCGATCAGTACCCGTATCACCCTAGAAATTGAATTGTTTATTGTTTTGAATTCTTTTACGGGTGCAGTTAAAACGTGAAAACTTACGGGACTTCCATTTCTATTCGAGTTAGTGACGGTGGTAAGTCAATGCGCTCTTTGGCATGGTTATAAGCCGTACGCAACAGTATTTACTTGATAATGCATTATCCACTAGACTAACCGCGAAGGTAAGTCTTGTGTAGGTGTATGTCCAGTTGTGTCAAAGTATTGTGCTTTACAGCTACTATTTAGTGTTTTGTTGTTGTTGTTTTCCTTCAATTCAAACAGTTGCAGGGAGTTGTTACTATGGTACTGAAATCCCTTTACAGTGTATGCGTAATTTAAAAACTCGACCTTATTTTTAGTAGCTTCAGTGTTAGCAGTCAAAATCATTCATATAAAAATAGTATAGTTTTTAGGCTCGCTCGCCATTTGTGCTCAAGCACATCACTAGTTTATTTGTATATATGTATGGACGTACGTAAGGCATTTTTGTACTTTGACCCTCGCGTTTTTGTGTTAGTTCAGTTGGCGACCCCGTCCCAAATTGCACTAAACAGAATCCTCTGGTTTATCGATCAGTACCCGTATCACCCTAGAAATTGAATTGTTTACCGTTTTGAATTCTTTTGCCGGTACAGTTAAAACTTGACAACTTAAGGGACTTCCATTTCTATTCGAGTTAGTGGCGGTGGTAAGTCAATGCGCTCTTTGTCATGGTTATAAGCCGTGCGCACAGTATTTACCTGAAAATACATTGTCCACTAGACTACTGCGAAGTCTGTGTAGGTGCATGTCCAGCTGTGTCAAAGCATTGTGTGTTACAACCACTACTTAGCTAAAGAATATCACAAAGAAAACTTTTAAATAACGTGTATTGTTTTGTTGTTGTTGTTTTTCCTTCAATTCAAGCAGTTGCAGAGAGTTGTTACTATGGCACTGAAATCCCTTTACCCTGTATGCTAAATTTAAAAACTTGACCTTATTTTCAGTAGCTTCAGTGTTAGAAGTCAATAAAAATAGTATAGTCTTTAGGCTCGCTCGCCATTTGTGCTCAAGCACACCACTAGTATATATTATGTTTGGACGTACGTAAGGCATTTTTGTACTTTGACCCTCGCGTTTTTGTGTTAGTGTGGTGGTCGACCCGGTCCCAAACTTCACTAAACAGAATCCTCTGTTTATCGATCAATACCCGTATCACCCTAGAAATTGAATTGTTTACCGGTTTGAATTCTTTTACTGGTGCTGTTAATTAAAACGTGAAAACTTACAGGACTTCCATTTCTATTCGAGTTAGTGGCTGTGGTAAGTCAATGCGCTCTTTGGCATGGTTATAAGCCCTACGCATTTACTTGAGAATGCATTGTCCACTAGACTAACAGTGAAGGTAAGTCTTGTGTAGGTGTATGTCCAGTTGTGTCAAAGCATTGTGCTTTACAGCCACTATTTAGCTAAAGAATATCACGAAGAAAACGTTTAACCCTTTCGTTCCCAATCCCGCTTTGAAGCGGGTGAAGACCGGTTGGCTTCTCCGAATTTTTAAAAATAGTTACTTTATAGCTAGAACCTTCAGATTGCATACACAGGTGCCCAATGCGTTGGAGAAGCATCTAAAATAGCTTTCAGCCAGGGCTGCTTCGACAGTACCTCACAGCAGTTGCGTTTATTTCTTCCTCGGCAAAAAAACAACAACATCGGTTCTCCGTCGAATTTTAAAAAAAGTTACCTTCTTCACAGCAGCTTCATTTATGGATCCAGTCCTCTCCAGAGCTTTGTAGAAGCAGCGAAAAATTGCTTGAGCCCAGTAGCCTTCCATAACACATTGAAACAACCGCTTCTTTGCCGACCAAGACTTTGCGGTTTGACTTACTGTCTTCTTTTTTTTTTATAAAATCGCCAGTTCAACTGGGGGCCTCCCTATTACGTACAGTCTTAGGTAATGCTTATTACATCATAGGAAAAAAGTGAGCGTGTCGTGTGATCCAGGTAACTATGCAAAAAAAATTTTTTTTTCAAAGTCAATTTGGAAAGATGGCGTCTACCAGTTACAGTGCTGTGGAAGGTTTATACTTGCTTGATACTGACTCTAGCGACTCAGGATCAAGCGGAGAAGAGGGAGACGACATCTAGGGCTATAGGAGGCCCTGTATCAGGGTTGGGGACCAGACCCGTCAACTCTGACACTGACAATGGAAGTCAAGAAGATGATCGATGTAAGCTTGTCTTTCTCTTGTCTTTCTCTTGAAAACTAGCAAGCTTCTGTTGTGGAAAGGACTTATTTATAGCTATATTGAGATAGAGAAAGCTGTTTAGCTATAATATATATATATTTCATTGAGTTTTGAGATTTGAAAGTGGGTTGTGGTTTGTTGATCAATTTCAAATTTTCAAAAAAATTTAATTTTTTTTTACCAGAATGTACTACTAGGACCAGATGTGTATGCAGTCACCGACTCGATTGTGAAGAGGGATTGTGAAGAGGACGCAGATGAGGCAACAGGAGCAGAGTCTTCCATTGATGAAGGAGATGCCGGACCTGGCGAAGTACACTCGGAGCCCCACCCCCCCTCCCTCCCAAACAAAAATCCTGTATGAAACCGCATACAATACATCATAAAGTTGTAATTATATAGGATCATGAATAATTTGTTGTTTGTAATACAAATATCTTTGTTGTTTGTGTTTTTGTGTATATGAAATTGTTTTGTAGTGGAGCTCCGATGTCCGATGGCATATGTTCCTTGTGGACACTCATAGATGTCTCCTACATGATCACAATCAGCACCAAACACAGCAAACAACATATTTTATTGTTGAACTAATATAATATTGGTATAAAGTACATCAAACAATATTATTTCTATTTTTTTTTTTTTTTTTGTTGATGGGAAAAGTGGAATTTTTTGGGGAAAAAAATTTTTTTTTTAAAGTAATAGTAGAGGGCCTAAATATTATTCAATTTTCTCAATCAAAAAATGAGGGGAATCCCAAACTATTGGTCTATTTAGTGATATATGGTTGCTATGGGGTTTTCCCAGCCAGCATCGAGTTAAAAAAAATAAAACGGTAATGCACTATTCCGCGGTAGAAGATTAGATTTTTCCGCGCGCGCGTCCAAAAAATTTGGGAACGAGAGGGTTAAATAGCATGTATTGTTTTGTTGTTGTTTTTCCTTCAATTCAAACAGTTGCAGCGAGTTGTTACTATGGTACTGAAATCCCTTTACAGTGTATGCGTAATTAAAAACTCGACCTTGTTTTCAGTAGCTTCAGTGTTAGAAGTCAAAATCATTCATATAAAAATAGTATAGTCTTTAGGCTCGCTCGCCATTTGTGCTCAAGCACACCACTAGTTTATTTGTATATATGTATGGACGTACGTAAGGCATTTTTGTACTTTGACCCTCGCGTTTTTGTGTTAGTTCGGTTGTCGACCCCATCCCAAACTTCACTAAACAGAATCCTCTGTTTATCGATCAGTACCCGTATCACCTTAGAAATTGAATTGTTTACAGCTTTGAATTGTTTTGCGGGTACAGTTAAAACGCAAAAACTTATGGGAGCTCCATTTCTATTTGAGTTAGTGGCGGTGGTAAGTTAATACGCTATTTGTCACAGTTATAAGCCCTACTCAACAGCATTTACTTGAAAATCCATTGTCCACTAGACGAACCACAAAGGTAAGTCTTGCGTAGGTATGTTCAGTTGTGTGAAAGTATTGTGCGTTACAACTACTATTAAGAATATCACAAAGAAATTTTTAAATAACGTGACTCGATTTTGTTGCTTCTTTTCAATTCAAACAGTTGCGGGGAGCGGTTACTATGGCATTGAAACCCCTTTACCGCATATACTTAAATTAAAAACTCGACTTTATTTTAGTAGCTTGAGTGTTAGTTGTTAAAATCAATCATTTAACAATAATGTAGTTTAAGGCTCGCTCGCCATTTGTGCTCAAGCACACCACTAGTTATTATACAGTCACTGTGGGAAGGAACATTTGAATTATTTAGATACTGTTGACTGTTTTGAAGATTCCGGGATTACCAAGCGGAACATGTGCAGTAACTAGGGGACTGTGGGGAGCCTACCAATCTTAAGGCCAACCATAAGTTCATTTTGTAATTAAAAAATACCATTAATAATAATAATAATAGTAAACACTCCACTTCTCCATGATGACAAGGCCAGCCAAGACACCAATGTGGTGTCCTACAAATCACAAGCCACTGTTTGATCTGTCGTGTGGCCATCTAAACAAAGATTTTAAAATGTTAGAAGGCAATGAGAAGTCCACAAACTACACCTCTTCCAGACGATCTTGACAGCTTTGCAGCGAGGAAATGCCGTGGCTATCATGGGCTATGTATGCCCACTAAATTTATTATTATCATTATTATTATTATTATTATTATTATTATTATTATTATTATTATTAATAATTATAGTTTTTATTATTGGCATTATTATAATATAGGTATTATTATTAATTATTATTTCCTATGGAGTTTTGGTTTTAGCTATAGTTAACCACTAGTCTTGAATAGTCTAGGTACTTATGCTTGTATCATGCTGGCGAATTCTGATGTTGATGATGATGATAGTAATAATAATAATAATAATAATAATAATAATAATGATAAGTAATAATAAATATAAATAAATAACCAAAAGACAAAGCATTCTACTCTGAAGATTGTATATTGAGCTAGAGCTAGACTCCTTTAGCTGTCATTGTTAGTCATAAAGAAATCACAAATACAGCGTGATAGCATTGGACAACTGAATACTTTACAAGCTTGTACCACTTTCCATTGTCCTATTCACAAAACCACGTGCTACAATTGATAATCTACATTATGCCACATAAGACTAACTGCACTGGAAAACTGTACACTAAACATGACTCATTATGAATTGGGAAAGATTCTACTAAGAGTGTTTCTTGTGTTACTGTTAGTGGGAATCGCTGAAGTAGTCATTTTATTCATCAGACCACCTTTGAGTAAAAAAGGCAACCTTTCTAAAACTTCTAAAACAGTGAGGTAAGCATGATCAAGCATTATTTGACTCCAAAACAGTGGTGGGAAACTTAAAACTCCTGTAATAACTTTTCTTAGACTAAATAGTATAGCAATGTTCAGGCTTGATATATTACACAATTAGATATTATTCTACAATCTGCATGTGCAGTCAGTAAACTCAGAGTAGTATCTTAACTCAGTTGTACCTAAACTTCTGTAGAAAGTGGCATAGGAATCTGGACAAGGGATGGAACAACCAAACTGGTAAGGTGTTTCAGTTATCTCATCCAGTCGTTTGCTATCAGACTTCAGAAGGCAAGGTATTTCATTAGCTAGCTAACTAGTAGTACATGAATGTATCAGTCAAATGAAAAAATTATCATCATCATCATCATCATCATCATCATAATAGACATTATTAATAGTAACAGAACAACATTAATGTGAATCAAATAATAAACTAGAGCACTGAAGTGCCAACCATCAGCGCTAGTATAAAGAAAATAATAACAAAGGAAAAGTGTAGAACAAAAAAAAAAAAGAAGGAGAAGTAGCATGAAGAGAGGCAGGAAAGAGAAAAAGAAGGGACAAAAGAAAGAGGAATGAATGAATGTAAATTACTACCAGTTAACTATGAATGTGAAGGGAAGAGATAGTACAGATTTGAATTTTTTCGGCTGCAGCAGAGCATGTGTTTTTCCATTCATTAAACACTTCGATGGGATGTTCAAGGCTTTACTGAAAGTTTAGCTAGCTATATAGAATCTTTCATATTGAGTAATTCAGTAAAAGACTGATAGTTTTACTCATTCATTTCATAACATACCAACTTTATACAGAGCTACTGCAGTCAGCACTAATTCACTCATTTCTAATTAGAATAATAAGAGAATAATCAGAAAATTTCTAAAATAATGTACTATTCTTTTGAAATAATAATAATATTATTTAAGATTTAAAAAAAGAAAATTTTTGAGCATAATCTGGTAAGCCCTACTTGGGATATAGTCTTGGCTTTAAGTCAACTAAGGTATTTGAACTAAAGTGTAAGTACATATTTATCTATCAAATACTGCATAGCAACCACTTCTACTTGCAAAGCATAGGCACATATTCAAAAATATTTTAATGAAATGAGTAGACAATATTAATTGGTATAATTAATCTAGCTAATAATGATGTTTTCAATGTTTAGCCATTTCTGATTACCTTAAGTTAACTATCCAGTTACAAATTTCTTTGGTAGGTAATAATTTTCGTAGCTTCTGTTGTTGTTATTCTGGTTGGGGTATGGTAAATTTATGACTTAAATATTACTAATCAATTCTATTACCCTTTCTTTTGATAGATATTATAGTTACATGTTAATACAGAGAAAATTACAGAAAGTAAAATAATTAAGGTGGTGTATTATGTACTGAGGTAGATGTAGCATATTTCAATGGTTGAGAATGAGAAACAGGATTATATTGACACGTGTACCAGACATGAATTGTTTAGCTTTAGATTACTCTGGTATTGAATATTTTATGACTGTGTGCCATTTTCTCGTAATAACTGACCAGCAGTCTCTTAGCATGACTCTTTCGCTGATGTACCCTCACACATTAATCATGCAATGAACTGCTATTTTAAATTGAAATTTTAAGCTAATAATAATTGATATTGTTTTATAGAGTGTGGAGGCAAGGCACTTAGTAGTGAGTGAGTATAATTATGTATTATTGTATATAGAGCATTCATTATGCTAGAGAATTATGTAAGAATCATACAAGTTTGTGTTGGCATAGAAAATTCTGCCAAAATTTACTACGGTTTCCCAGATATCAGACATGCATTTTTGGATAGAAGAAAAGCTGCTCTATCCAAGCAGTGTAAGTATATAGACTCAGTATTAAAATACAGTAGAATTGTAATCTGAACACTACCGAAGGGTGGTTGAATGAATGAAAAAATCTGATTATTGGGAGTATATTATACACTTTTAATGGTAATGTTTGCTATTTTATTGTAAGAGCCAACATTGTTTATGGTACAGTGTTACTAGTTTCTGTAAAGAAACAACTTCTGTACCAAAAATGAAGCTGTAAAAAGGATAAAGTAGCTTAAACTTCAGCTCTCAAGATGCAGAATAAGTGGGTTTAAGGGGTGGGGCTCAATTTGCCAGATGTTCAGATTATCTGGTATATCAGGATTAGTGAGCTCCAGATACTGAGGTTCTACTGTACATATGAAGATTAAATGTTAAGCTGGCTACTATTGAAAATACAAGTTCAGGCCCTAACCAGAAATTCAAAGCTAAGGATTTGGGGTGACAAGGTGGCTGTAAAATTTTAGGACAACTGGTAAGGTATTAATGTGCACATCTATTCTACTAGTTGAGTTCCTTTTATTCTTTACTAGCTTCTACCTATCCACTCATTAGGTCAGAAAGTTCTGACACTAAACAATTTACATAAACACATAGACTTTATATGCTCCATTAATCATGAGAAACTGTAGCAACACAGTGAACATATTTTACTTTAAAGATGCCCCTGAAACTATTTGCCATTATTCATGCTCTTATGAGTGTGCTTTATTGAAGTGGGTATCTAGGCAGTTATATTACTCTCCTTTCATATGTCTCTGATTACCATGCATGAGGTCTATTTTGGAATTTCACACTTGATTTACTTAGAAAACAAACAACTCCTTATATGTAATTCATTAGATAAATTATCTCATTGAAAAGTATACAGCATCCAGTATATCTAATATGGAGTTTTATGACTGACTTGTAAAATGAAAAGATAAATTTTGTAATGAATCAACTAAGAAAATATTTGCCCACATAGAAACCTGAGAGTTGGGGCAGAAATGAGCCACCACTCAACACAAAGTTTTGAAAGGGAGACACAGCCCACCCAATCAAACACAGAAAGCATGGCAGATACAATTACCAAATAACACCCTACTTCGCTAATTAAATATAAAATATATATTTTGGCCATCTCAATGCTTTCCACTTCCACATCAGAATGCTGACCAAACTTTTTCCATTGTTTTCTTGACGATGTCTTCCTTATGAATATCTACATACTAAAATGGGGAAAACCACACTACTATTCTCCTGTGAGAGTTGTATGAAGTGCACGAATATAGTATTGTGTGATCATCACTAGATTAATGGGTACAGGAGGGAAATATTCCTTTATGTCACAAACAGGTGACCATAGCCAACAATAGTGCTCAGTAAATTATTTTACAACTTCTCCAGGAAGTAATGGTATTATCAAATTTTCATAATTTTAACCTATTAAGATTTAAATGCTAATCTATAATGCCTGAAAATGATCTAGCCCAATTTCTTTTACACCTAGGCTCTTTGCAAGCGTTACCTAAAATGTTCGATAGGTAAGCATTCATTGGGGGAAAACAATGTTTTCAATTACAACTCATTAGGGAACTCCTTCAGTGGAAGTAAGGACAGATAGAAACAAACACTGCCTGAAAAGTGTCCATTGACTACCATAACAAAATCAAAAACTAGTGCTTAATGTGTTGATAACTAGTTTGTTAGCCTCTACGGCCTCGTAAATTTTTTGTTAACTCTAATTATCAACTCAGTTTATGTATTTTGTTATGGTTGTAAATGGACTCTTTTCACCCTGTGAAAGCACCATTTAACTTACACTTTTGAGAGTAATGGATAGTACTCCATATTTAATGGCTAATTCAGAAAATGTACCAAGATCTTAGCTTGCACTTTAGCTAAAGTGACAGATTTAGGGTCATCAATGGAAGAATCAACCTATAGGAATTTCAGTCTCAGATAATGGTCAGCCATATTCTAGCTATTCACTGAGCAATGCTAAGTGCTCATCCAGTCAGCGCTTTATTTTGGGCATCGCATCTATATTGCCAGCACATACCGCCAGCCGGACACGTTTCTTGCGCGTGCTGCTCATTGGGCGTGGCGCCACGTCCCAAACTCACCGTTTGTTTACCTCAACTATTTTCGGAACTGTGTGAGAAGATATCTGATGTAGACCCTCCTCTGTTAGACCATGGCTAGACGGTATCCCTGGTTCAGAACCTTTAGAAAAGATTCCAAACTGCAACAGTATTTCTTAGACCAGGTGGTACCTACGGGGAAGACACTTGGAACAGGTTCATATGGCTCAGTGTTAGAAGTAGGTAGACTATTCTAATCTACAAAGCTCAAAGATTACAAAATTATACAGTTTATGTGTTTTACTTACTAGAATGGTTTAGCAGTATAGTTGTTTGATGCATTTATAAGCTTAAAATATTGCTTAAATGTTAAAAAGAAAAGTTTTTGTACTTTACTTATAATCATTGGAAGGTCTGTTGTGTCATGAATAAATAATTATTAGGAATAATCAACAATTCATTCCATTAAATAATAATAATGCTAATGAACTATGGAAACCTTGTTCAATTTGATAGGTTTATACGCTTTGCTATTTTAGGTAAAGTATAGCAAGGTTATATGTGCTGCAAAGCGTATGCATGAACTATTACTGGATCCTGGGAATGAAGGAGTTGGACAGACTGTAGACAGATATCAACAAGAATGTCAACTCATGGCAGGTCTCCGACATCCTAACATAACACAGTTCCTTGGTCTGTGTTTCCTTGAGGGATCAGAGCTACCTCTACTGGTGATGGAGAGACTAGAAATGAGTGTGGATGACCTCCTGGAGTGCTATCCTAATATTCCACTTCCAGTCAAGATCTCCATTCTTACAGACACAGGCAGCGGTTTAGTTTATTTGCATAGTCGACGACCCCCAATAGTACATAGAGACCTGACTGCGAGGAACATCCTCCTGACATCGTCTCTGACAGCTAAGATCACTGACATGGGAAACTCTCGTATGATAACTTTAAAACAAAAATACCTTCTTCACAGCAACTTCATTTATGGATCCAGTCATCTCCAGAGCTTTATAGAAGCAGCGAAAAATTACTTGAGCTCAGTTGCCTTCCATAACACATTGAAACAACCGCTTCTTTGCCGACCAAGACTTTGCGGTTTGACTTACTGTCTTCTCCATTTTTTATAAAATCGCCAGTTCAACTGGGGACCTCCCTATTACGTACAGTCTTAGGTAATGCTTATTACATCATAGGAAAAAAGTGAGCATGTCGTGTGACCCCGGCAACTATGCACAAAAAAATTTTTTCAAAGTCATTTTTTGGAAGATGGCGTCTACAAGTTACAATGCGGTGCAAATTTTAGACTTGCTTGATGCTGACTCTAGCGACTCAGGATCAAGCGGAGAGAAGGGAGACGACATCTAGGGCTATAGGAGGCCCTGTATCAGGATTGGTAGACCAGACCCCGTCAACTCTGATACTGAAAATGGGAGTCAAGAAGATGATCAAGGTAAGCTTGTCTTTCTCTTGTCATTCTCTTGAAAAATAGCAAGCTTCTGTTGTGGAAAGGACTTATTTATAGCTATATTGAGATAGAGTAAGCTGTTTAGCTATAATATATATATATATTTTATTGAGTTTTGAGATTTGAAAGTGGCTTGTGGTTTTTTGAACAATTTCAAATTTTCAAAAAAATTTAAAATTTTTTTTACCACATATACTACTAGTACCAGATGTGAATGCAATCACCGACCCGATTACGCAGAGGAGGGGACAGGAGCAGAGTCTTCCAGTGATGAAGGAGAGGATACCGGACCTGAGTCTTCCAATGATGAAACACGAATAGGCAGCAGGTTCCAGTGATGAAGAAGAGGAAGTGGCTCCTCCTGCTCCGAGTTCTGGACGTCCTCGCGGTCGGAGAAGGCAGGAACTGAAGAAGAAGAGTCGGGTGGATGAGGTAGGGGGAGAGTGGAAGAAAGATGACAACACACACATTGATATTCCATAATCTTTTGTGTGAAGGACCACAGACTTTGATATTTGTGGCTGCTCCCCCCCCCCCCCTCCCCCCCCCTGAACATCCCAAAAGTTGTAATATGTATTGTTATTGTCGTTGTCGTTGTCTGTGTTTTTGTGGTGTTGTAGTGGAGCTTCACACTCGATGTATATGTGTGTGCGTGGAGTTGAAATGTTATTCTGGCGCTTCCAGATCTAACCGGGGAGGGAACGAACTCGGGGGGGGGGGTGGGGTCTTTTCCAATCGGGGCTACTATGCCCATGTAAGTTGAATTTCATGTATGTGTGTGTGTGTACACCAGTCAATTTATATTATACATTTATTTTTATGATCTGTATTCACCTGTATCTTCTTTTTTCTAGTGTGTGTGTGTGTATGTGTGTGCGTGCATTTGTGGAATGAGAGAGAGCAACCGTGGACAAACAGTATGTGGCGATTCCGTATACAACCTGGGAGGGAACTCTGGATCTTTTTGGATCGTGACTACTATGCCCATGTAAGTTGAATTTCATGTGTGTGTGTGTGTACACCAGTCAATTTATGTATAATAAATTATACATTTATTTTTATGATCTGTATTCACCTGTAGCTTCTTTTTTCTTGTGTGTGTGTGTGTGTATGTGTGTGCGTGCATTTGTGGAAAGAGAGTAAGTTGAATTTCATTTCAACTTACTGATATTTGGGTGTCCAGCTAGGGCTGGGGGGGGGGGGTTATGGTACAAGAATGTCAGTGAAAAGTAATGACGGGGAAGGAGAGGGGGCAATTCAGCGAGGCCAGCTGTTATGTTACAAATATCATTGTTGTCTTGTGTTTTTTTGGTATTGTATGGAGGTTCCGGATCCTATGGGAGGGATCGTTCAGTCTGTGACACCATCCATGCCGGGTAAGTTGAATTCCACGTGTGTGCTTGTACTGCTTTTCATTTTCAAATTACACTTTCTCAATACAACGATTGTTTCTGTCATGTACAGTGTGGAGTATACATACCAGGGGTTCATACAGTGGGAGGCTAGCCCTCGGTTCCCCCCCTAGAATTTTGGGAGTTGAATAGAAATGAACATTTTGGAAGCATTTATTTTTAGTCTGATATTGTATCCCATTATGTTTCTATCATAACTGAGTCATTTAGTGCATAGGACCGAACACTGATCATCAGTGTGAAGTATAGACTCTTATGCAAAGATGTGCATCAAAGTAGTGTAGGTTCCAAAAAATGGGTGTGGCAAAGTACACTCGGAGCCCCACCCCACCCACCCCCCCAAACAAAAATACTGTATGAAACCGCATACAATACATCATAAAGTTGCAATTATATAGGATCATGAATAATTTGTTGTTTGTATTACAAATATCTTTGTTGTTTGTGTTTTTGTGTATATGAATTTGTTTGTAGTGGAGCTCGACTTCCAATGGCATATGTTCCTTGTGGACACTCATAGATGTCTCCTACATGATCACAATCAAACACAACAAACAACATATTTTATTGTTGAACTAATATAATATTGGTATACAATACATCAAACAACATTATTTCTATTTTTTTTATTTTTATTATTGATGGGAAAAGTGGAATTTTTTGGGAACAATTTTTTTTTTTTTTTAAGTATTAGTAGAGGGCTTAAATATTATTCAATTTTCTCAATCAAAAAATGGGCGGAATCCCAAACTTTTGGTCTATTTAGTGATATATGGTTGCTATGGGGTTTTCCCAGCCAGCATCAAGTTAAAAAAATAAAACGGTAATGCTCTATGCCGCGGTAGAAAATTAGATTTTTCCACGCTCGTCCAAACAATTCAGGAACGAAAGGGTTAAACTAAAAACACAAGGCATGGCAATAAGTTAATGTTGATCTTCCTTGATTATCCAGACACTTTTGATCAAAATATTTTGTGAATTTTCTGTGTACACGAAATTTCTTTCATATTTGAATTTATATTCATTAGCTACCACAAAACATTAGTTTATTTACCTTTTACAGTTGTACAAATGTACATATTTAATTTATTTGGTGGCTGAGTGTATGTGAGTTTAAAGACAGCTGAGACTAGGATAACCTTTTCTTGCTCTTGTAGAAATTAGCTTTTACTTAACTTCTGGCACTCACAAAACATTGCCTGTTCTACATAAGTATAAAATCATTATCAATGACTGACTGTAGGATATTCTTTGGTTTTAATCTCCTTTTACCATTACGCCATGCTCTATTAAAAAATGATTCTAGCTATGTAAAAATCAGCTAATCACTATCATAGTACACAAGTCAAGTTGCCCTCAAATTTTTTCATAGTTACGGTCCAATTTGAAGCTTACATGAATTATTTGGGTTTATAACAAACACTATTGTTGGTAAAATTTGTCCCTCATCCAACGGTTAATAATGAATCAATGATTTATAGGCCAGAGTGTTCCAGTAAAAAAGTGGATAATGTTTCCAGTTTTTAAATAAACAAATATAGTAAATTCAAATATGCCGCACAATCAACTATGATCCTTTTATTGACCACCTAATAAATAATCATGAATGTATTATTATGTATAGATATTTCCAGGAGAGCTACTATCACATACACATTCAGATCCACACAATCCTAGTCGACTTATAGGTCGCTCTGAAGTAGAGCGTCGTGAGGTGTACATGAAGAAGTTGGAAAATCTATTATTGGAATCTCATCCTATTCTAGTAGAGATGGTGATAAATTGCCTGCACAATACTCCTCAAACAAGACCTACTGCTGAGCAACTACTGGAGACACTAACACCAGTACAGGATGCAATGGAGAACATACATGGAGGGAATCTTGGGAAGACCCTCAGCATAGCCAATGTGTTGCACATGAAGGAAATAAAGGGAAAAAATACAAGAATAAAAGAACTCGAGGTAAATTTAAAATGTAAAAAAAAGAATATAAATACAGAAGAATTTTGTTTGAATCATATTTAAACTGAACAGTTGAAGTGTATTGAGATTGGCTATGGTATACAATTGATTAAGTAAAATAAAGTAATGTTTTTAAGTCTTTAATCTTTATAAACACATTAGAATATACTAATCTCATTCAAGGAGGTTGAAGGAATAGCAAAGTGAAATATAAAATAATCTCTGTTGTAACCCAAGAATCAAGCACAGGATCCTTAGTTTCAGCCACTACTGCTCATCCACTCAAACATCAGTGGCAATAGCCAGAGGTCCAGAGTTCAATTCCGTGCAACTATCAAAAAAATATTTTTTCACATTTTGCCTTTCATTTCATTCAACCTCTTTCATAGAGAAAAGTACATTCTGGTTTAAAGTACACAATTACTTTGTTAGTTAATTTTGTCAAGTAGTTAACCATCTCACTTAAAGTCATTATTACTTCTAGTCACTCTAGAAGACTCTCAAGTACAAAAGTGGCCTATTAAATGCTTTATAAGCTGCAATTTTCGCAGTGTCCATTAGGAAAAACTATATTTACACTCTACAATGGTGTGTGCTCTCTCTAGGTTTCATACTTTCTGATCTGAGTGTTCAAAGTTCGTAGCTAACAAACAAATTGGGTGCTCAACATCCTGAAAAGTCTCAGTCAAAAAAGTATCGGATCTCCTTTTACAAACAAAACAATATGCAGTCTGTCCACATGGGATCAACTTTTTAAAGGAAGTATAATACCCTTTTTATATATAAAAAAAAATGTAATAACATTTAATCAATTTTTTAAGTCAATAAATGCAAACTTGTTCTAACCCGCACATATGCGGCTATGGTGTAGAAAGGGTAAGATACAAAAAACATTTATAATGCTACTATAGAGTAACAACATACCATTTATAGTACATTAAACTTTTCCCTAAAAACTATTAATAATGTTTCGCTCCCCCTCAGATTATTAATTTGATAAATATAATCATCATCTAGTTTTATTCAAAGAATTCAATATTTTGGTATTCTATATTGATAAGTATTTTATTGATCACAATAAACTTACAACAGTAAATAATGGCTTAGACAATTTTTTGTCACTTTCATATCCTATACAATTAGCAATTTTATTTAATTGGGCATTTGCACACACTTCATGTTGAATAATTTGTATACAAAACATTTCCAATAATTCCATTATTAGATATTAGAATGCACTGTTGCATAGGATGTGTTTTATTCTTCAGATCTTTCAAAGTCGATTAGAAGCAGAAAACAAAGAAATAAATGAAGAAAATACAAGACTAGAATGTGACAAAGAAATGCTTCAGTCCTCAAATACACAACTTATTGAAGAGAAACATCAATTAGAGACAAGTGTCTTGCAATTGGAGACAAGAGTCATGCAAGTACAGGCAGAGAACAATCAACTGAAGAGCCAGATAGCAGCTGAAAGAATTCAGTTAGAATCTCATCACAAAGAAAAGCTTCATCTAGAATCTCGCCATCAAAGAGAGAAGCAACTTCTCCAACCTCA
>WLWD01004771.1_pt1 | contig 33055 bp, 26 predicted proteins | sample 6712731 | NCBI WGS metagenome assembly WLWD01 (sample SAMN12718690, study PRJNA576275) | sponge metagenome | isolation source: marine sponge | host: Mycale hentscheli | place: New Zealand: South Island, Marlborough, Capsize Point | collected 2014-11-01
CAAAAATCATATATTCTGAATCTGAAAGCATGTGTAATTAAAAAACATTGTTGTGCATGTAAATTCTTAAATTCATGATGTAATTTGTAGGAGAATAGATGCATAAACATCAATGCATTTAATACTCTTTTTTTTTCATTACTACAATTACTGATGAGTAGACATGGATGTATAATACTCATGAACAAAGTAATCCAAGTACATTGAAGTATTTATCAATCTTAATTTTATTTGATACATTATTAGATGCCAAGTACAGCTAACTTTTATGCATATAACCACATGCTATAAGACCTAAACCTAATCAACCTATCAGTGAGATCAAAGCTAAAGTTCAGCACAAAATGATAAGTAGTAGTGACTTTTGGAATATCGTATTGAGAACATCAAATTATATGCATTTGAAGGTGCAATGCAATTAAAATGCATTTTTGGAGAAAGGTCCACAAAATCTACTGTTGTTGTGAGTAAACATCTGAATTTAGCATTGCAATTTATTTAAAATTTTGTTTCTTGTTGCCATTGTTTTTGTTATGATGTTATTATGTAAATATTCCTGTGTCATTGGTGTTGTTGTAAATAATGAGATTGAAATTGACAAAAATTGACTCACTGCAATATCAGCATGAGCTGATAGTACCATAATCTGCCAAGCATTTCTTGAATAGAGTCTGAATAATGCATAATACACAAACAATTTTTACATAATAAAGGAACAGTTGTAATTTGTTTGTTATGAATATGCCTCCACTAATTGAAGCAATTCATATCATTTTAACACACACATACGCATGGCACATACACATTGCAAACTTTAGCTGACAACTTTTCTGCTCTTGACTTGCCACTTTCACATCTCTATTTATTGTTATTATTATCATTCTATCTGCAACTAAAACGTCCTAACAGATCATCAACAAAGGTCTTTATAAAGAAAAAATTGGATGCATTTTATTGCAAACAATCTACCTATTGTGATATTGGGGAAAGAGAGAGGATGCACTTGAAAGAATAGCATAATTTATGCTTATTATGGTTATAAGTGCGCACTTTGACAATAATACTGCAGAATCTGATCATTTAATTTCATTAGAAAAAATTCTTTTATTTATATTAAACCCCAATGGTGTCAGCTACAAACATCTATAATGCACTTATAACAAAAGTTGTACTTTTAACAAATGGCCGCATTCATTTACTTCTGTTATGATTAGATATTTCAAGATTTAGTTATAAATACTATATACTTTGAATTAATCTTCTTGTAATTCATCACTCGCTATTGTTGATAATCCTATTTGAGATATTCTGGGATGGGCCTGGCTTCACTTTAGACTTAGCCTTTACCTAGTGGGAAGAGAAGCTTCCAGTCAGGAGTTTTGTTCTTTTCTAGGGCAATTTGCTGTTCTAGTAGAATAATTGTATATTGAACATACTCAGTAAAAGTATCACCTTTGCAGATAGAAATATATCACAAAGTATGTTTTACTTAAACATATAATGTACATATTATATTAGCCATGAAAATTTGCTATTAAGTATTCTTCAAAATATCTAAATTTGTTATTCACAATTTAACAATTTGTTTCTTCATAATATCTGACTCATAGATAGACCATATAAGTATTTTGTTGTAAGTAGCCAACTCGCTTGGCATCAAGCTTCAGTACTGAATTAGAAAGAACAGAAAGGGTGTGGTCACTCGAAGCCAAATTGCGCACTGTAACTGAAGAATCGCGTTATGGAACGAGAAGCCCCATGACCTTTGACCTCCAAGTTACAATCTTTTTTAACTGTGATTAATAAGTAAATAACACTTTCCTTGATAACAGCTTCATTGGAGTAACGTTGCAGTGTATTCATCTTCACACTCTCCCGCTGACTAACAGTGTCTTTTGGTATATTTTGACCTGTGCTTCTGGTGTCAGAAATCTCTGAAGTAAAATGTAAAACACATACCCTCTGAATACACCGTTTCTTTTTTCTTCCTGGACCACCAAATTTAGGCATGTCCAGGCAGAACTTGCAGCACCCACAGTCTGCTGTAAGACACCCTGAACAGCTGCATGCTTTCTTCCGTTTGCAACCTATTGTATTATTCAACAATACTTCACTTGCAGTTTATTATATATGTTTACATACCAGCTTTAGAAGGCACTGTCACTTTACTTTCTGACATAACTTGACCCTCAGAATAAGATGTAGTCACCTTACTTTCAGAATTTACTTGACTATCACGGCACTCTGCAAATAGCAGTAAGAATAAAATAGTGTACAAATATTTGTGTATCTTACCAGTAGCAGTAGCAGTAGCAGTGCTTGTGTCAATTGTACCATCTTCAAGCTTCTTGAAAATCTTTCTTTTTTCTTCCAAATTTGCATGTCTAAACAGTATACACAATGTTGTTAATTACAGAGCAATTACTAATAGTATTACAATACTTTAGTACTAGTCCACTTTTCTTTCTTCCAGGAACTTTAGAAGTTCTTTGAAATCGCCACTGAAGTTCCTTGGTTTCTCCTGGGGCAATATTTTCTTTCTTTTCCAAAGGTAATACTGAAGTACTGTTGACATTCATTGCTCCTCTGCATACAGCCACAGCACGCTCTAATATAGCATTTATATGTGGAAGGTACTGTAACAGTGGGGTATTATCATGTGTAACAGAAGTCTGCAGTTCCCTCATCAGATTCTCAAAACTCTTCAGTTGTAGTGAGTTGTCTACAATCAAAAATTTTTAACACATTTTAAACATCTAAAATGCCAATAAAACACTAACCTAGTTTTGGATGAAATACTGACTCTGCACAAGATAGTTCAATTTCCAAATTCTCAAAAGACTGATTGCCTGAAGACAAGTCAACATCTGTACTGTTTTCTAGAGAATGGACTCTATGAATGTGTTTGCATATGTGCCCATTGTTATATTCATAACATGAAGAGTCACACTTATACATATGTGGACAAAGATATTGACACTCTGCAGCCAAGCAGACATTCCTTTCTTGTAGATGTGATGATGCGGAACATTTTGAACAAGTGGAACTGATTACTTCAACACGATACCCATTGAGATTGCAACCTGATTGGCTGTTTATGATCCATGATCCATCTTCCATTTTCTAAGCAAATATCCTTATGACATTGCAGACATGATGCAAAAATAAACTATATACCTTAACATCTTGGATTGGGATTAAAAGTCCACGCTCATGTCTGCTTAAGCTTTCTTTGAACTTGCGATCAGCTGCTGGTGGAAGCTGGTGATTTCGCTTGTAATTAAAAAAAGCATCTTTTTCATACTGCAGTAACTGAAAAATAAGGAAGTCTACCCTACGATTGACCTTTCCATTCAATTGAACAGTTTTCAGCTGGTTGTGAAAGCTGAAGTGCATGCATAAATAATGGTAAAATAATGGTAAAACAAACAAACACACACAAATAAATAAATGAATAAAAGAAATGTGATTACCTTTCCAGATACATATTTGTATCTGTATCGCCATGCTGAAAATGTCTATGACATTTTGCCCATTTTTCTACATGTAGATATAAATTAATAAAGAGTCAATATAAAATTTAGATACTTACCTACTCTGTTTGCATAGTTATTGGTAAAGTATTGTATGAAATCCGGTTCTTCAGGCAACCATAGCTGAATAAATTTGTCCATCTTATCTTGAAAAGTGTCGCAATCATGTTCTAATCTCAAAATGGACAAAGTTTGATAGATTTCTAACTGGTGTTTGCAGTCAACAGATCTTAGTTTGTTCTTCCATGATCTGCTTACACATAGCCAGAAATTTAATTTAAGCTAGCACTATTAACTTTCAGCAAACCTGTCAACATGCCAATGACATAGAAGATGTCTAAGCTGACCAAATACATCTCTTGCTGCTGACCAACCTGTATTGTCTGTGATGATACCATAACATAAACTATGCACACACTACCAAAATAATAAAATTACCATCATCTGTCATCAAAGTCCTGATAATAGTGTTAGGTGATCGAGCCTTCATACGTTCCAAAAATATTCTGATAATGACACTGGTTTCTGAATCAGAAATGCACCACCCCACAGGTTGCCCTGTAAATAAAGCAATAACGTTTAATATAATTAATACTTATACAAATAAACTTTTTGTACCTTTTCCTTGGTCATCTGGAACAACTGCACTGATAAGTTTAAATCGATACTGATTCGTGCCATGAGTTGAATCAATACACATGATTGTGACAGCAAACTTTTGATATAATTCTCTTTGGAACTGCGTCTGAATTGCCAAAACAAAAGCTTCTTCTGGTAAACCATGCTCATCATCTCTTTTCCCCTGAGGTTTGAAAATCAATATTGGATCATATGCCTCTTGCTGTAATTCTGCCACCATCATAGAAACTGAGGAAGCGTCATCTTCATGACGCTTAACAATTCTGTCATCAACTTTTGCTTTGATGTTCCTTATGTCCTGCTTAGTGAGAAAGTGCTTTCTGCTTACACTCTGGTCAAAATCTTCCCTCTTATTACGATCACCAACAGTTTCTCTTATATCTGCATAAAAGTGACAATAACCATATAGATTATTTATATTGTCAAAATAATCTTTAAAGTTCAAAATGCATTTTCTTAATGAAGGCATTATGATAAACTATTAATTTACAGCACATGTCAAGTTAACATCAAATTTAATTAAGTATTTTAGACTAACTTTTTATATTCCATTAACATCAACATGAACTATTGTCACAGACAAAATTCACATACTTACACGTGAACAAATTGAAAACATTCACTATGTGATATAAGCGGACTAGTGTGTCATGGTATTCTTCTAAAGGCACACTGTGGTAATTATATATAATAAGATACTTAGATGTAAATCAATTTAAACTTTAGGATTGCACAATTTGAAACAGGTTTTGAAAATAATAATAGTAAGATTAGTGATTGTGTCTAAAACTAAGTTAAGCATATATTACATATTTATTTTTAAAATGCCGAAACACACTACATTCACCATAATAATGTTAAAGAATTTCATTTCAACATATAGATCTACTGCCAATATTATGTTAATATTTGAATATTTTCAGAAGTTACAATTGACTAGGTTTAACTGAACAGCATCCGCCACTGCTTAATTAGGGTATGCTCACTTTATGATATAAATAGAGCACTTAAATGCAAACCCTCAGCACTAGTTAGGCACACTTAAACGCAACAATAACTTTCCCAGCTATAGTGAAAATAGCTATTTTCACTGGGGCTGGTTTCACTCAGGTAAATGCTAGCATTCATTCACATGATCAGAACCACTAAAGAGAGGTAACCTATACTAAACTGGTAATGAGTCTAGAATTCTACCTGCTGTTTTTGTGGTCCATTGAAGGCACTTACTCGTCTATAGTTCTCTACCTGTGTCATTTGAGAGCCTGGTAAGCAGCCGTTTTTGAGATTTAGTGTTGACAGAGGCAATGAATGAATGAATGAATGAATGAATGAATGAATGAATGAATGAATGAATAAATGAATGAATGAATGAATAAATAAATGATGAACGAAGTCTTTATTTTAACAAGTTACAGTTTTAAAATTAAAGTGACTGAATATGTTCTTATAGTACAAGGTTATATATGTAAAAATGGTATTAATTTATGCATGTAGTGTGTGTTGGAGTAACACTTTTTAATAACTAATTATCATTGTATTATTAGAAAATACACTAGCCGTGATATCTGTAGAAATAGGCGTTTCGATTACTATTCAGTGATCTTCCTCAGAATATGTATGAAACACATTTGATGACTTACGAGTGAAAAAGTAAACAAACGTGCGTATGTTAATTAATTTCTGGGTGTGTCCTATTACAGGGAACCATACATATTTCCTTGCCAGATCGACTTAAAATAGCTTTCATGGCTGTGATAGGGTAATTTGTTTTTTGTATTCACGTTTACCTTGTAATATCCTGGCAGATGGAATACCTATGCTGACTTTCAGAGCCACTTGTTCCTTAGTACTTGCTGGAAGTGGTAAGCACTTTAATTCCTGGGACCCCAACTCGTGACCTGTATGAGCTGAAATATATCGAACAACAATGCTACCATCTTCATATTCATCAGTAAACATTCTGGAAATGCAGGTCGAGTCTAACTTCCTGGATTCTTTCTGGTGATGACGCAATTTACTTGTTTTTCTTTGGTCTGTATTTACATGATGTGTCCCATTTCGGCAGCAAATGAAGTAGTAACGAGCTACAATATCTATGTATGATGTGTTATGTCAGTCAGGGATAATATAACAACATGCACAGTAAATTACCTGATGCTGAAGGCTTGTATGTTTGTTGAGTTTTTACATAAGCAGTATAAGTTGCCTCCTCTTCCATCTCTTTCCAGCTGTTAAATTCAGTCATAGATTTAAAATGCAATGTTTTACTTCCTAGAAAAAAAAAAGAAACCATATATTTAAGTAGTTAGCTAATCATGTAAGTGTCATGCTTGCCTAATTTATCATCATGATACTCCTCACAATGATGAAGAAGCTCAGTACTGGTTCGAAACAACTTAACATCTCCACAGCTGAATGGGCACTGAAAGTTTCGGGTACATTGTAGATCGCTTTCAATACCATGAATATTTTTTTGATGAGTTTTTAGTCGATAATGTCTGGAATATTTTTTGTTGCAGCCAGGAAAGGTACACAAGTGGCCCTACAGACAGATATGTAACAACAAAGACTACAGCTAATAAATTATTGTAGCTAAATAAAATCTTATAATGGTACTGATATCACTGATACACAAGATGAATAGTATGTAAAGCATGTTAGTAGAATAACACAACCTCAGTATCAGAAGAAATTGAAGGCCCCACTGACTCCATTATGGTGCGGTCAGAACTAGGGTTGAAGTTCAGTGGCTGCGGCTGCTGGCCACCGAGGTCGAAGGTCACGGAGCTTCTCGTTCCATAGTGCCATTCGTAACTGAACACCCGATCCAGGAAATTTTTGAACTATGCGTACTTGAAAAAAATAACAACAGAACTTTCTAACTAACCTTACTTGGGTATAGTCTCGCGTAGCCAGACCCTTTACCAACCCTAACCGTTACGGTTGGTAAAGGGTCTGGCTACGCGAGACTAACTTGGGTAAGTGGGATTGTAACGCCAAATCGGGTCCTACCCAAAATCGGTCCCCCGGACTGAAATTGGCTGCTAAAAACTGTCCGGGACTACAATTGGCTGCCGAATTCAGTCCGGGCGGACCAAATATGGCTGCCAGATGTGGTCCGCTTTGCCAAATTTAGTCCCACCTAGCCCCAGAGGAAAAAAAATCAATTGTGTGATTAACTGGAGGTGGTGAGTTATATCAGTATTATGTTTAGACTGCTCTTTAGTACTTCTTGTTCATGAGTTTACCTTTCAAATTCCCATTCTCATAAATACCTATAATAGTATATTCAATAAATTATAAGCTTCAAGACTTCATCATAGTGCATATGTTTGACTACCTTGAACAATGCAGCAGCTACATTGTCAAAATATTTACGTTTCATAGGAATTTCCTCAACAAAATTTGTGAAATAACCAGTTATAGTCAAGATGTATCTGTTTCCTTGATGTGATGCAGGAGAGATGGGGCCAATGAAGTCAATACCAATGTGGTGCCATGGTGACACAACTGGTACTGGATGGAGCTCTGGAGTATATTGGCTTAATTTGCCATGACACAGATCACAATTACTAACCTGGATATATCACAATTAAAAAATAACAACACTCTTTGTTATCAGTTGACCACACTCACTTCTGTATGAGTTATTTATTTGCTTACCAATTTATTAACATCATTGACCATTTCCTGCCACATAAGCCGCTCACTAACTCTTGATAAAGTCTTTTTTGTGCCTAAATGTCCAGAAGTGGGATCACTGTGGCAAGATGCTAGAATTCAGATCTCTCATCCAAATCAGTAATGTAACGAACATAAGTTATGAAAGTCGTTATGAAGTTTTCTCCTTTTTTAATCACAATTTTTAATAGTAACATTTAACTGGAACAGTAACATTTTTAACTAAAGCTTTTTTTTTAATGTTCTGAACAGCCCTTGGCTAATCAGGTCTCAATAATTATAAACTTTAGATGATGTATTTTGGTGTGGAAAAACATATAGCTATATTTCCAACAAACATTCCTGTTAGAAACTCTGGAACCCAGTTATCTAAAAAGCTAGTACATCACTATATATTGCAAATTTATACAATTGTAAATATTCTTTGAAACTTGTAAATGCCTTCATGTATATTCAAACTGAAGCATCTCACTTTTAATTCCGGTATAATCTAAGTCATCATCCAATAATGCTATTAGTGTGGTTTGGTTGAGAGATTCCAGTACTAAAAAATATCTTAAATGCTTAGTTTTTAGTTTTTTCCCTTGAAAGAGTAGTTTTTAGTTATACTATCAATTGACTATAGTTTTGGTTAATTTGTGTTATCTCAAATTTTTAACAATAAGACCCACAACAACAAAAGTACGTCCTTATCGGTGTCAATATCAACCACAGGATTGGAATCCACCAAGCCTCTATAATTCAAATTTTTATTTAATTCGAGCGCACCGGGCGGACCGAAATTAGCAGGGCGGACCTATTTTGGCTGCCAATTTCAGTCCGGCCGGACCGTATTTGGCGGGGGACCAAATTTCGCGTGACAGGATCCACGTTGTATTAAAAATACTTACGCGATTAGGAAATCTTTCCGCGCGAATTGAACCTAGTTCTGCAAGTGAGAACCAGTATTCTCTTCTTCTGTCTGGTATTTTCGTTGGTTAACTTTAAGGCTGGCAAGGTAAAGCTAGGCCTAGCTTTACCTTGCCAGCTTTAAAGTTAACCAAGCGCGGTAGAGGTGGGAAGTCTGTGACTTATCTCTCTAGGACGTTGCAGAAACAAAGTCACAGTGAGCCAAAGGAGGAACAGCAGTTGTTAGAGCCTGATCAGTGACCTCAGGATGATGACACCAAGCTATTTCATCTTCCACTATCTGAAGAAGACCCCAAATAAATGTATTGGAAATGAAGGTGGCTGCAGTTGAATGGGAACATATGAGAGGAAAGCTACTCTCTTCCATTGTGGAATCTGCTGGTATGTTTGTTAATGAATACACGATTTGTTGGCTTGGGGAGGGTAAGGTTGGGATGTAAGACGGGGGAGGGTGAACAAGCAATATCCTGTCATTACTTAACCCTTACCAGCACCAATACCTACTTTAGTCCGGCGTAGCAAGACCCTTTACCGAACTGCTACGATGGGAATGGGTCTGGAGACACGGTCATACCAAATTTGTTCTGCTGCACATATATTGCGGCGGTCAATTACTGGGAATAGTCCTCAACCACATATAGAAATTCCTGTGCGTGTCACACCACCCTTTCCAATGCTAGGTTTAGCAATCATGGTTAATTTTGCGGTAGAAATTCAGATATAAAGGAGGTGGGGCACTCACCACTTCCACATTCCTCCAGAACAAAGAACAAATTTGGTATGGCCATGTCCACAGACCCTCCGCGCGCTTTGCGTGCTAGGTGTGTGTGGTTCCGCCAGACTATGCCTACTTGTGCTAGTTTGATGTAGCTGTACCTTTACCAAATGTAATGTGCAGTGTTTCATCCAGACATTCTTGCAAGGGGGGGGCAAAATAGAGTTTTGAAAATGTAAGGGGGGGCGGGCGGCACTGGTCACCATGGGAGTGAAATAGAATTATTGGAAGGCCTATGTCCTACATTAAAAAAACATAATCTTATCTAATGAGGTCTGCGTATGTCAGATCCTGACAAGTTAATTCAGCTACTCATTTCACCTCCACCGTCTAGCAATTTTCAGTCAACTGTGACATTCACTATTTAGATGCTTTTCACACACTATTCAACTCTGACTCTCACCTCCCCTTAGGTTTATCACACGTTGATTCACACTTACGGTTGCTGGCTGGCTATAAAAAGGCCAGCCCTCAGCTCACCGTAGCAGTTGTTGAGTGTTGATCTATACAGATTCTACAACTTCCAGAACCAGAACTCTAAGCACTCGTAGTCCCTGACAGCTTAAGATAGTCTCAAATGGATATTCGCTCTTTCTTCTGTGGTGCAAGCTCTTCAAAGTCACCTGGCCACTCAAGTAGCAGTGACACAGAAGATAAAATTGACAGCAATCAATCTGATACTGAGTTTTTGGAGCCAAGTCCTGCCAAGAAAAGATTAATTGTCCATGAGAAGCATGCAAAGGAAAGATTAACTACACATGAGAAAAGCAAAAAAATCACTGCAAGCAGTCGAAAATACAACAAAAAATGGGAAGAGAGCTTCAATTGGCTGATGTTTGATAAAAATTTCCAAGGAGCTTTTTGTAAGGTTTGCAGGAAGAGAGGAATTTCTCTTCAAAGAACAGGAGGAACATGGATCTCAAAACCTTTCACGAACTGGAAGAAGGCAATAGAGAAGATGAAAATTCATGCAAAGAGTGATATTCACCTCCTATCATGTGAAGCAGAGATGGCTGCAGCTACAGCACTACAAGAATGGTCAGTCATTCAGCAACTCCAACAAATTAATGATGAGGAAAAGTTGAAGAACAGAATGGCCATTAAAGCTCTGATTCGTTGCACCCATTTTCTAGCTCGTCACCACATTCCCCACACAACAAATTTTGATGAACTTATTGATCTAATCGTAAGTTGTGGTGCAGAAGATTTAAAGGGGTTCCTTGAAAGAGCTAGATTAAATGCAACCTACACATCTAAAGTTGCTGTTGTTGAATTGGTTGAGGCAGTTGGCTTATGGGCTGAAGAATGTTTACTGAAACGGCTTCGCCAAGCTTCCCATTTCAGCATAATGGCAGATGAGTGCACTGATGTGACGACCACAGAAGAGCGTTCAATTTTCTTCCGCTGGGTGAACATGGACGGTCAACCTGTTGAGCACTTCTTGGATATAGTTCCATTGAAAGCTACTGATGCAAAGACTATTTATTCTGCCCTTGTTGAATTCATGAAAGATAAAAACATACAGATTAGCAAGCTGGTGGGTATGGGATTCGATGGAGCAGCTACTTTCTCTGGGAAACACAATGGTGTGCAGAGTCTCCTGAAGAAATTTCACCTCATGCACTTTTCGTACACTGCCATTGCCATTTGCTACAGCTAGCATGCGTTCAAGCAGCTAATGCTACCAGTGGGATAAAACATGTGTACATCACACTCACCACCCTCTGGAAATTTTTCCACTATTCTCCTAAGCGAGCTGAGAGTCTCAAAGCAGTACAGCAGGTGCTTGACTTACCTGAGCTGAAAGTTGTGAAACCATCAGATACTCGCTGGCTGTCCCATGAACGCTGTGTGAAGGCAGTCAAAGCTAGCTACAGTGCAATTGTGAATGCTCTAAACAATATCTATGAGCAGACACATGCACCTGAAGCTCTAGGTATCAGTAAAGCCTTATGTAGGCCCGCAACTTTAGTGGCCATATACCTCCTTGATTATGTTCTGCCACAAGTGGCGAAGTTGAGCAGAGCTCTCCAGACTGAGAGAATAGACTTGACAGCTATCACCCCTCTTGTTGATGCCACTCTCAATACACTTGATGATGCCATGTTACCTGCTGCTAACTGGGTATTAGAACTGATGGATGCAAAGAATTAGATCGAAGAAGTCACTGACATCACGTTAACCACGGAAAGCATTGCTACATTCCAAGGACAAGTGGCTGAACCGTTTATCAGGATGCTGAAGGCAAACATATCCAGCAGATTTATTTCACAAGATATTGTCTCCTCATTTGGCATCTTTGATCCGAAGAAAGTGCCAGTTGCTGACTCTTCTGACTTCCATACATATGGTGAGGACTTAATAGATGTACTATTAGCTCACTATGGTGCAGAGCTGCCTGCTAAGACTGCTGGTGGAGATGAATACACCAAAGAAGCTCTTATTTCCCGCGAAACCCGAGAGGAGTGGAAAACATTTCGAAGCTACTTATCGAAGAAGCCGAAAGGTAACCTGCACTTGCAGTTGAAAGAGCTCACCACAAGTGATATGCTTAGTGAAATTTTTCCAAACATTATCACCCTGGCAAACATATGTCTATCTATCCCTGTCAGCACTGCTTCAGTGGAAAGGAGCTTCTCCAAAATGAAACTAATTAAAACACGAATTCGAAATCGAATTGGGCAATCACAATTATCCTAGTTGATGAAAATAGCCATGGAGACACCCGAGACGCTCTCATCTACACAATTAAATGACATTATTACAGTATGGAACAAAAAACCTAGACGAATTGCTGTGTGAATATTGTTTATTATTAATTTGGTTTACATTTTTCTCTTAATAAATATCGGTTCTTTCAAAAGGGTGGGGGGCACTTAGAATCCAAGGGGGGGCATTTAGAACCCAAGGGGGGGCAAATGCCCCCTTTCGCCCCCCCCTAAATGAAACCCTGATGTGGGTGGGGGGTGGGGGGGTAGGTGTGGTAAACTGGCTGTGGGTGAGTTCTTATTACTTTAGCTAGTAGTAGCAAGAACGACGAGGGTAGAGAGTTGTGGTGAGTGGTCAGTAGGAGAGATAACATAATGTTTGCACACTGCATTGACTTTGGAGACAGTTTACCTGTGTGCGGCAACTACATTTAGTCCTAAATAATCTACACTGGTACAGTGGAGGAACTTGTACACTGAAGTCTGATCTTTTAGGTCCACTCACATCAGGTCTGGAGTAAGATATTAACTGAGCTGTCTTCTCTCCTTCTAGTACTCGCAACTATGTATTATCAATGGACAAGCATAATTACAATTATACCAGATAAAGGCCGAGTTTTTTTTTAAATTATGTCTGGTAAATACCATAGTAACCTTTCACCATAACATTTGGTGACTTGGAAAAAAAAAAAAGAAGTTCTAAAGAATTACTGCACAGTGTTGAATCTAGCAGTAAGTTATTAAGACCTAAGTGAGTCTTGTGGCATTCAGAAACAACCTAATATGAAGGAATAGATAATTTAATTTCCTTGAATGATACGGGATCGCCAAACCGAAAGATTCTGTTTAGTGGAGATATGGGAAGGGGTAGACCACGAAGCAAACACAAAAACACGAGGGTCAAAGTACAAAATAACATACGTATGTCCACATACATATATATAAACAAACAAATATCCCCGATTTTTAATTGTGCTACCCCTGAGAGTGTCTCGCTCATTTCGCTCGCTCACCAAGTATGTATATATTGAAGTAGTATGTCCATGTAAAAGACCATAAGAATGCTAGCTAAATACATACAATTTTCAATAAGAAAGGGAATGGCAAGCCACAGTACAAGATTAGACTTGTATTCATAGCTAACATTAAATGTTGAACCTTCAGTCTTCCGTTAGGTACATTATAAAAGGTATCTTGCTGTTTCAAAACTGTTGCTATGAATTAGATTAAAATAATAATAAATTTACTAATAATAAACGAAACAATACCTCCAGATTGGCTTAGCTTCTTAGCATTCCAGGGCATAAGACCTGTTCTTTAAAATAGCTTTTATCTCTATATTGGTTGGCATTTCCAACACGTTTACTGGGTAAGGGATCGTTACAACTGCTTGTACAATAAAATTGACGACCTTCAACTCTTCCACAAACCGCACCCGACGCGAGATAGACTACACCCACCCTGAAAGAAAGAGTCAAAATGGTACGGTATCGCTTATGGCGGAAAAAGAAACACAAACAAAATGGGAACTTAATGTTTTGTTAGGCACCTACAAAAAGCCAGTCATGGGCCGTAGTCAGACATGTTGTGAGCTACTATTGTCGCACTAAATTCGGCCGACTAGTATTCTTATGGCTAAGCAACAATGTATAGAAGTCTCTCTGTTCCTGGTTGTAGTAGTGCTGTGGCTAGCATGCAGTGAAAGTCAACCTTGCCAAGCTGGGAAGTGAGCCATATTTTATTTATATTTTTTACGAGAGTTGTTTCTAATAATTATTTTAATTATATATATATTGTTATTATTATATATATATTTTTTTGTTATACTTTATGTTCAGGTTTATTCAGCATTTCTTGTTTGGTTGTAAACCAGTCTTCCCTACTGGGAGTTTCCGAGATTATTGCTATGAAACAGGTGAGATGACATTTAAAAAAAATTAATTCTTAACTTGTTAGTCTGATATATTATGTCAAGGAAGTTGATATTAAATGAGCCCTATAGAAAAGATGTGTCTAGGACATGTTGCCATTTCCATGTTCTTTCACTAATTATACATGTATTGGACATGTGGCAAAAAAACATAGCTGTATTTGTTCTAATTTAGCAAATGTAGGACTGAAGGCGTAAATTGGGAGACAGTGGCGACCAGACTGAGCCCTTCAACTTATGTAGTATTTACTTTTATTCACTGTCGCCAATGCTTTCTTGTTGTTTACAATTGTATTTTACCAGGTGTGAAGCTCTTGAAATACGTATATAGTCTTAAAATACATGTACTTACCATTCAAGTTCATGTAGAGGCTTTGCTGGTATATTTGTCTAGTAATGGGATATTGTGGATTTAGCTGAGGAGACTACATATCACCAAATAAATCAGATCCTAGGCAGCAATCAAACAAAACAATAAAGATTGATGTTTATTTCACACAGGTTTTGTTGTTGTTATTGTTGTTGTGTTTGCTTGTGTCTGTACAGGCCATATCGGTGAACATTCAGCCTGGGAGTCCTGCTCTTGTCAATGGCTCGGCTATCGTGACAGAACTTGCCGCTCAACTGGCGGCAAATCTGGACGAAGTGGCGAATGCTGTGAGGTTGAGTTGGCAAGGCTGATTGAAGGGGTGGGAGGATGGGTGGCAGGGTTTCATAGAGAGGGTGGGGGGCACTGGGATTTCACCCTCCCCCCCCAGAATTTACAGGTATTAATTTTTATAATTAATCATTTAAAGTTGAATACAATGGTTCTTTTATTTAAATACTTCAAAATTTCACTAAAATCAATTTCTGATTGCAATTCTCATCAGTTTAGGTAATGTAGAATCGCTAATTCTGTTACAAAGCCTAGTTTTAATTAGTTTCATTTTACTAAAGGAACGTTCCACACTTGCTGTGCCGACTGGGAGGGCCAAACTTAAGTTCATTAGCTTGAAAATCTCTGGAAAAATATCTGTGTAAGCACTAGTAGACTCCATTTCAGTCTTGACATGTTGTAGGGTTGGTGGCTTGGTAAGCTTATTTTTCTCCATAAACGCTTTCTTCTCTTTGGCAAAAGCTCTCTTGAAAACTGTCCATTTTCCCATTACCTCTTCAGTATCAACAACGGGCAGGGATGTGTAAGTTGTTCCTTCAAATTCCACAGTTGCTTCTTTACCATAAAAATCGACCAAAACTTTCAATTCTTCTTTTCCATATTCAGTGAGAGCCATTTCTTCTGTGGGAATTGAAGCTGGGTTGAATGATGAACAGACAAGCAATTTCACAACACCTTCAGAGAAACGACTGTTAATATTGGAAATGAGCAAATCAATATATGGGATAGCCACAGTATCCCGAAACTCAGCCATAGTATTTGCACATACAGCATTTCGACTTGTAGAGGAGGTATTTTTCACGGAGATACTATGCTCAGTCTCAAGCATCTCAACAGTTGATTCCACAATACTGCACCATTCTGATCCAGGATCTTTCAGGTGCTTGATTTCGTCCACGATACTCCGGAGAATGATGGGGAGCTTGCTGAAATCAGCAGCCTTTCTTTGCATAAAACAGTTGAGCTTGGCCAGAAGATCAAGCAATGCTGACAGTAGAACAATCGTAGCTACTCCAGGGTAGGAGGTAAGGAGTAATGCCAAACCATATGCCTCTGCATCTCCAGACTCTTCATAAAGTTGTTGGAGAGTGATAATAAGGCAAGGTAACTCTTTCAGAATGGCACGGACACAACGCTCATGTGATAACCACCTGGAGTCACTAGGTTTCACCACTTTGAGCTCAGGCAAGCTCAGTATAGACTGGTAGAGCCTTATCCTTCTCTGTACTCCTGTCTGTTTTCCAGAGAATGCAGCAGCTCCATCGTAACCTTGTCCTATACAAAAAGAAAAAATATTTTAGATGTTCAACTATGATTTTTGTAGTAGCTACTTTATAGGGTGTTTTCTCTTCAGAAGCAAATCGAACAGGAACTGGTGTTGAGAGTCATCTCTAGTTACTACAGAGCACAGAGCACAAACTGGAATTTATATTGTCATGTTTATATTACAGGAAATATGTAAGATCAGCTGGTATGTATTTGGAACCTGGTTCATGTCCTCTTATGGCAACATGTGTATGTATGTAGGGATTTTTTCTGGCCTTTCCCCCCCCCCCCCCACCCACCTGAATAATAGTTATGCCCCTCCCCCCACCTGAAAAATGGTTTTGCCCCTCCCCCCCTCCCAGAAAATAATTATGACCTTCATGATCTTCATGGTGACATTTACCACAAAATTTTCATCAATTTCATAGAAATGAGAAACCCTCATGAAATTTCAATAATATTGATTTGACCCCTCTCTAGTTTTGTTCTACAAACAGCTCACATATGATGTCATTGTTTGTAGAACCTGACGTCCCAGGCCGGCCAGGAATACACGTCCCACTCCTCTCGGAATTGCTGCTCAACGCAATGCCTGCCGCAGGTCGATACCATGTTTAACATCTCTGCTTGCTCAGAGCACTGTCCTGGGGTCTTGGAGGAACCAACCAACCAGCTCAACTTTGACCGGGCAACTGTATCATTATCCGCAGGGTCGGTTGAGATGGGCGTGTTCCAGAGCTTGGATTTCGAACTGAATGAAGATCTCGGGCGCAGCGTAAATTTGAGCAATACTGCGCTCCATTACCTGGTGGATACAGAGGTAGGTAAGGGTGGTTTAATGGGTGGTTTAATGGGTGGGGTGGGAGAGAAGGGGGGGGGGGGGGGGGGGGGGGGAGGAGAAGGAAGGAATTTGTCTATTGCAATTTTTTTGTTGTACTGTATGTATTGGTAAGACTTTTTTTTTGCTTGGTTGTTGTTGTTGTTTTTTTGTTGTTTTTTAACAATTACATTAATTGTTTGATTTCCAAATTGATTAATAGTAGTACTTGTAGGTATTATAATAGCTTCAAAGATATTCGTAACTCTGTGACTAGTTTGTTTGAATTACTATAATGAGGAACTAAATCAAACACGATCGGGCCAGGGGAAAATAGGGTCGTGTGAAAACTTGAATGTTAGTTGTTGTGGTTTATTTGTTCGTTTTCTGTTGATCCAGTTTCTGAGCTTAATTGATAAAGTCAGACTTTGTTTTTTCTTAGCAGTAATCTCGTGATGTGAAGAGAGGAAAATAAATTAAAAAGTAATATTACTACTGGGTGGTTACCATTCCATAGTGTGTGTATGTGTGTTTGTATGTACACTGTAAACCAAAAGGTGTGTAGTTCACACCAAATTAAGCGTGAATCACTTGTAACAATAGTCACACCAAAATATGGTGTGGTGCGCACACCTCATCGTTTGGGTGTGAAGTACACACCAAATTTAGCGTGAATTCTCACCACAATCACTATGAACTCATACTTACATTAATGCTGAATTATTTTAAGTTACATTGATTCTAGTAATACATATCAACATTTTTTTTCCAAAAAGAGATTGGTGTAATCCCAGATCTCATTAATCAGAAGACTAAAATCTTACTCAACTCTCTTATCTAGCACACAAGTGTACAAAACATTTATAAGGTAGATTACAATGATAATAGCATTGGTTTTTGCCTGCATATGAATATAATTAATGTTCGGTAAAGGGTCCATGCTATTCCATTGAGTGTGAATTTCACACTAAGTGTGCATTCACACTAAAAAGAAAGTGTGAAGGACACACTATGCATAGGTGGTGGGCATTCACACCACCAGTTTGGTGTGAATTTGGTGGGTTTTCACGCTATAATTTTTACAGTGTAGTGTACTCACAACTGTGTTGCATTAACTTGCAGCACACACACACACACACAAAAGAATGTGAAAATAATCTCTGTCAATTTTTTTTTCTCAGTCTGTTCAGATATTAAGCAACATACAGTGTATGCACTATAGTATGTCCAAGTTGAGTTGGCGCGGTAAAAACCGTTAATAACTTTTTAACGGAAGTAGCTACGCTTCCGGGGTTTGTACCATTCGAAAGCTCGTGCCGAAGCGGTCCAGAAAATTCCCTTTAAAAACTTCTGAGCCAGCGGGAAAGTGCAGTTTCAAAACTCAATAGAAAAGTCTATGGGAATAAATAAAACCACACGTTTCCCGCGCTACACGCGGCGGGATTTAGTCACGCGCTCAAACCGGGCCAAACACGTGCGCAGTACCTCAGAGACAATTAATTGTAAACAAAAAGCAGTCGTAGTTTGGTGAATTCGTTTCTACCCTTCTGCTTGACATTCTGGTTCATTTTAGGCTCAGGAATTTGTTGCTATTCAAGGCTACTTAACAAGAGCAAGCTACAATGTGAGGACGTTTGTATCACGGGTTGCTTGTCCACTCAGATTTTCTTACCTGTTTAAATAGGGCCTATTTATTTAGAAACTCAGCCAATTTACTGTTTGCTGACCAAGATAATAAGATATACAATTCATCATAGACTCTATATGCCACTATTTATGCTTTAGCTGTCCATTACTCCTCATGTCTATATAGGTACAGTTCTCTATGGTTATGGTGATGCTATTTACCACCCTCCAAATTCAACTGCTGCTTGTATCTACCACAATTTCATGTCATCATAAAATTATATATATAATATAATATATATTGTACATGTCATTATAAAATTATATTAATTGTCAATTTTTTTTGTATAATTTAAAAAAAGTTGAAATTTAACAAGTAGATAGAAAATACAGTAAAATCATGAATAAAATGATATGAATGATTCAGTGTGAAGGACAAAGTAATACTGGAATGTGTGTGGCCATAGCTAAAGTGTAGGTGATGTGCTGGATTCTTCACATTTACTGTTGAGTACTTCAGAAATTCGTCACACCAAGAAATAAGAATAGAGTTTAAATACACGCTTAAGCACACAACAATCAGACTTACTTGAGGAGGCATTCAGCCGCGGTCCTGTGCTTCTTTCCTCTAAGCTTTGTAGCTCCAGATAACCCTCCGCAACCTTCAACCAGTTTTAGCGCACAACTAGAAGCTCGTACAAACTATAAACTACGAGTGATTAGTTATAACTGGGCATATATTGAATACAGCCGCGGAAGAAACTGCCATAGCTTCTTTTTCATTTCAACAAGTAAACTTAAGGTAATAATGCGCACCTAGGACCCGCCCCGTTTTTACTGTGGGCGTCGACGTTTTCGCGCGTTTGAGCTACTACTGTCATGTGACCTTAATTGGTCTCCGGTTTCGCCAAGTGCATTCCTCTTTTGCCACATTTGTGGTCGCGCCAACTCAACGTGGACATACTATAGCTATCTATTCAATACTCTGAGGGAGTTTTATTTCACTTGGCTGGCGTTGTTAAAGTAACGTATCTGAGTATATAGATGACTTATATTCATTCACTCATTCATTTTTTTTCTCTCTTTCGAAATAGATTCGTTCATTCATTCATTCCAGGTAGATTCAATCATATCTTCTATCTATTTTCGACAAAATTGAACTTTTTACCCGCAATACAATATCTACTTACAAGATTTTCAAGGAAAGTATAATTACATTTTAATTCTTAAATGCTAGGCAGTTAGCTGGTCCTCTGGTGCGTCATTCATGAATTAATATCATCCCCAGACATTGCTAGCGAATGTTGTGTGTTCTACATGTTACAGATTCCCGAGTGTTGTGTTTTGCCCAGTGGAGTGCGAACCTCACGCAGTACTTCATTGAGAACAGCATCTCTCCGGTCACCGCCTCTGTGCAGTTCCAGTTCTTAGAAGCCGTGTCTGGAGCGCTCCGATTCTATCCGGGTATGTACGAGTGGGAGGGTCATAGTGGGCATTAATTAGACTGTCTTGCTCCTATTGTGGAGAGGGTACTGGTAGCATGTTTTGATATGTTAATGGGGATTATTTTTGTTACTAAATATTATTTCTTATTATCATTAATATTCATGTTATACCAATTTGATTTTTTATACCAAACAAGCAGTCTGCTGAAACATGTTGGCATTAAAAATGAATTGTTTGGTATAAAAAATCAAATTGGTATAACATGAACTATAACCAGCAAGAAAAAATTTAAAACAGTATCATTAATATTATTATTATTAGTAGTAGTATTACTATTATTATTATTATTATAGTATTTTGTGGTATTCGGGGTTTTTTTTTACATGGTCTGTCTTTTTGTATTTACATACATGTGTGTGCACACATGATTCTGATGTCATACTCAATCCATTCTGTTGTCATGGAGTACATACTAACATGTTGTGCATGTATAATACAAGTGGTGAAATAACAAAGACTGACTATTAGTTCAGAAAGTGTTAACTAAACTTCAGGAATCGCTTAAACACAATTCCCTGTTGCTTACATGCCACACTTGAGTTGTGATGCTGTTGTTCCTACTGCCAGCTTCCTTCTCGCAGATTGCCCTCTAGTTTGTCTTACACCTCGGGGATATAGTTGAAACCATAGCAATGCCGCTGTGAGGTGTGGCATGTGTATTATGAGCTAAGGCGATGTAATTGCGTAACTTTATTTAATTTGAAAAATAGCAACATATTTTTAAATAGTTGATTTTATTTCAATATGCACCCGCAATGCCTGCTTTATTTTCAAGTTGTTGATATCAATGGGTAAGGTTCAGGGCGTGGATAAGTTTTCAACTAGTATTTGCTTAGCGTTATCATTTTAAGGACTTATTACATGTGTTTTTTCAATGATTCAGTCATTCTCGGCTGCAATAATTATAATAATAGCAAATTTTCTCGTTTTAACACCCAATATTGTTAATTAAAGCATAAGCAACATCATCTCATTACATGGGAAGAGGTACAAGTTGTAGACAGAGCCAGTAAGAATCGTGAGTTGAATATGAAGGAAGCTCTATACATACAGATTACACCTGATAACAACAAGTTTAACAGAGACATAGGTTTAGAGCTTCCAGGATGCTGGCTGTCCATGCTGCATGCAAATCACCTTCCAGGATTTAAACAGTAAGCATACCCTCCAGAAATCATGCTGTTTACAACGTGTTATTATATCACCACGGAGGTTTGACCTCAGTTGACCCCTGAAGAGGACTTCGGCAAGAAGTCGAAACGTTGGGTTAAGTTTTAATTAACAATATTGGTTGTTAAAATGAGAAAATTTGCTATTATTACTTGTATTTTAAGCACTAGTCTCATTCCGGCTTGCATTCCCTCACGTACTTTACGTATAAGTTGTTGTTTGTGTGCTGGCACTTCAGAAGTTATTAGGACACTCACCAGCCGTGTGGAAAACTTCACTTCATGCAGCATCAGGCTCTGATGTCTCAACTCACTAAAAATAATAATAAAGAAAGAAAAAACGAGACTTTGGAATAGAAAAGTAACTGACTGATGGGTGTCTATATGTCTGGGTTTTTTGTTTGTTTTTGTTTTTTTGGTTTTGTTTTTTGTTGTTGTTTTTGCTTTTTAACCCTCAATGCACATGAGGGAGAGGAATAGACAATTAATTATTCTTTTGGTCTGAGATGATTTATAATAGCTAGCTAGTGTACAGTAGCAATGGGGGGGGGGGGGGGGGGGGGGTTCACACCTTTGGTGCTTCATTGGATACACACAACACATGCACACTCACAATTGGTTGTGTCTATGTGCTTGGTGATTGTTGTTTGTTTGTTTGTTTATTTGCTTAAAAAGCAGTACGGTATTATCAATAGAGATATGGTGCTGACATTTACATAGGTCACATATTAGACCCAAGTTACTGGCGGTTGACCAATAGAATTAGTATATAGCATGTGACTAGCTACAGCAGCTATGAGGTTTTCATTGTGTGTGTTGCTATATGCTGTGTTGTTATATCTCTAGCTTCAGTATGGTCGTCCTTGAATACGTGCCACCGATGCCCACTGGCGTTTATGACAGCCGGTTCAGACCTTGGTAAGGGATTGGTGGTGGACTCGGGTGGGTATGTGGTAATATGGTAAGGGGTGGTAATATGGTAAGGGGTGGTAATGATAAGGGGTTGTCATTTTTTAAGGGATATCAAGGGATATCAATGCTAATGGTTAATGGTTACTTACTGTGAGCTGATTCGGTCTTACTTGTGTGGGGTGGAACCACTTGATATCTAAAGGGTTACTCCATTTGTCATGAATGCCCCCCTGGGGTGTGGTAAAGGGTGGTCCGTGCTAATTACTTGTGTGAGTGGAATGAATAGGGCCAACAGTTTAGAGGTGGGAAGATCTGATAATGTAGTCTAGTGTGGTAAGACATTCTAGCACAGACAAGATGTCTAGTACATTTCTGCTGAACTGGTCAAATGTCTGCCGTTCCACCTTGCAAATGATTAGTTGGGGGTGCACTCTACAGTGCAGTTGAAGCAAGTAATTGAATGTACTAGCCACCAGCATTGTTGTTATTGGTGATACTTTACCAATTTGAGTTTATTTTTTATTTTTTATTTTATTTTTTTATAAAGGTTCACTAAGTTATTGGTCTTTCACAGTCTTTCTGGTATACCAAACCCATTATATCGTACTGTACATGATGTGTAATTTGTATGCACAACACACACACACACACACACACACACACACACGCATATACACACACGCACACACACACACACACACACGTACACACACACACATACATACATACACACACACAAGCTATTCTAGTGTGAACTATTTATGCTGAGGGGAAAATTCTTTGAGCTTTGATATCCTATTGTGCTGTGTATAGTTTTTCATAGACCATACAACATCTTAATATCTCTGTTGTTGTTTTCCCTCTACGTACTCACATATGTAGGTACATTAACACAGTGTCTGGGACTAAGTTCCTCATCATAGTTCTGGACTTGTAAGTTATAGTGATACTACATTATCATTTGTTTGTGTCTTGTTACGTTTAAACATGCATATAATTAGGATTAACATTTTAAGGTACAAACCTCTAGAATGATCAAGTGCCTTCAGTGCATATGCATTAAACTTGCCGTCTTTTCTTCATTCATTCATTGCTCCCTGAAAATTATTATAACCTTTATGGTGACATTTTCAACAATTTTGATTTGACACCTCTCAAATTTGGTCCTATGAAATACTCTCATGCATTCACTCACTTATTCATTCATTCATTTGTTCATCCATTCATTTACTCATTCATACACTCATTCATTCACTCATTCATTCATTCACTCATTCACTCATTCATTCACTCACTTATTCATTCATTTATTTGTTCATCCAAATCTGACATGATGTACAGTTTATTTGGAGACAGTTTAAGAGAGTTGATCACCACCAGTTACGATTTAGACTACATATTTTTTTGTCTTATAAATGATGACCATAGAAAAAATTACCAATGAGGTGATTAACTTCCACTTGTAGTCTATTGGCTGACACTTCACAAACAACTATCAGTATATTTCTCATGTCCTGCCATTCTGTCTGAGTCTTCACTATTGTCATCAGTAGTTAAAAAAAAAAAAAAATTTTTATTGCAAATTGCAGCTGTGCCAAATGATGAAAATGCAGCTGTATGTTGACCTGCAAGTACAAGTTGTGGGCTAAATTGCTGGTCACACTACAAGTGTGTGCAGTAAACTAACCTCAAGCCCATTCAGGTGTGGTTAGTTAGTTTTGAAGTACTTGCTAAAAGCTTTAACCTCAAGTGCTTCTTAGATTTTAAGTCATAAATAAAACAAAACAGATTAAATTTTTTTTTACTGAAGCACAATTGTTATAAGATTGAAAAATAATTATTATGCAGGACAATCTGGAAAGTGGTCAGCCACAAGTGACCACCACCTCCCTCCTCCTCTATTGCAGATATGGAAACAACTGTAACTATTTATACAGTTCAGATTCCGAAGGTAATAGTAGATTAATGGTGAAATGTGTGACCCTACTATGGGATTTAAAGGAGAGGGTCACGAAAATGGAAGATGAAATGGCAAAAATTAAAAAAAATTTATGTCAGAATAATATACGTGTACCCGCCTCTCCCCTTTGTTCTTCACCAACTGTTTCTTCTCCTTTTTCAAGTATTTCTTCCTCTTTCTTAAATGTTCCTTCCTGTTGTGCATCTTTTTCGGCAGTTTCTGCAATATCTACCTCTTTCCCAATGTTAGTTCCACTGTCTGTTCTCTTCCTTATTTCGTCATTGTCCTCAACTGCTCCCCTTACTGTTTTGTCGACCCAACCCTCTGCATTATCTTCTCCTACACTAACATCTACTGTTCCCACTATTTTACAAACACAACCCCCCATTGTGTCTGCTACTCTTACTACCACTCCCACTTTCAGCACATGTCTACCTATTTCATCACCCTTACCCACTACACCCATCACAACACCTCCTATGGCTGTTCCTGTTCAATCGTCAGAGAATGTAGAGTTACTACAACCCATAGACAGAGTCCTCGCTAACAACAGCCAACTCAGACAACCATCTACCATTGGAAAGCTGGCTTGTAAATTAGCCAGAGAGGCAGTTTTTGGAACTTATGTAATGAAGCGCTGTACACCATATGGAACAAAACAATACCCCCACCCCCCTGCCACCACAAAAATTAAAAGAACTAAAACAATCGCTTTTTGGGGTTTTCCCACAATACTGGGGAAATCCGATCAAGTTTGAACCTTTGTGGAAGGTGTGTGTTGAATCAATTCAGCAATGCTGCAAGAGATTACGGCTTAAACAATAACAGTGAACTTCATATTATAAATAGTGAAATGTTTTCATATTTACATAATTATATTGTATTAAATCAAAAAATTGAATTAAATTAAAAGGTATATTAAAAAGTGTGAAATGACCAATTAGAAAGTATATTAAACAATATGTATGAAACCATCAATATCCAGTTGCTTCTCCATTTAACTCTATGATGCGTGGTAGTACTTTGCGTAAGTGTCTAATGTATTTAGTGCATTTAGTTACAGTTACGGTGCTCCAAAAAGCCTGAATGCCCTGCACAGGTTCTGCCTTGTTCTTTGGCTTCACCTCCCTCCGGTTGTATTCCTTCATCTCATGCCAGAGATTTTCGATGGGGTTTGCATCAGGGGACTCAGCAGGTGTCTTCATCCAGTTTATGTTGTGTAATTGGATGAATTCCTTAGTGTGCAATGATGTGTGCTTAGGGTCGTAGTCCTGCATGAACCGATGACCGAATGGATAAACGTCGTTGATAAGGGCAACAGCGTCTTTTCCAAGATCTCGGTATACAAGTTCTTATCCATGATCCCCTCAAAGATGCACAAGGCAGTTGCACCACGGCATGATATCCCTCCCCACACTTGTACTTTCACTGGATGCTTCGCTCTAAGACAAAGTAAATATAAAAATAAATGACATAAATTATTAATACATTTTGTGGTAGCCACCGTGGTTTGTTCCGAGGCAGTTCTCCTATCTTGCGGCAACAAAACCTTCTGTGGCTCTCAAGCTGCACAGTACACTCATCTGACCAGATGACATCCCGGAACCCAGTCTCAGCTTCGTGTAGATACTGAGTAGCCCACTCCAACCTCTTTACTTTGTTCGCTGCCCGGATCATTTGGCAGTATGAACTACCACTAAATGAGGATCCAATTCAAAATACACAGAAAGCTTAAAATATTTAAGATGTTGTTAAAATAGCCCATATTGATTATTTAATATTGTGTAATTAAAGAATATTAATTCGAAATAAATTCACACCAAAGGGATATTAAAAAACAAATTGAAAAATGGGGAAGGTTTTTGTTCTTGTTAACTTGTTCATGTGAAAATAGAAAAACTATTTTTAAGGGCAATTGGAAATGATCGTATTTCTCTAGTATTTCTCTAAAATTCACCGAAAAGTCCATCCCAACACCTGTCTGCAGCGGAGTTCTGTCCTCACTGACAGCAAGTGGCCTTTGCTCCTTAACAAGGCATGTAACTGGTAGGCTGAAGATTCATCGTCCAGTAGCATCTTCGCCTCCACCACTTCCAGTATCTTTGGAGTAATTTTTGATTTCGTTCCACTACCAGGGCGCCTCGCAATGGATCCCAGTATTGCCACATACATTATTTGTTTATTGCATTTAAAACAATACTATTTATACATGCTGCTCAGAAGAAAAAAAATTCGTACTGGCATATTCTCTTGTGGTTTCAAAAAAGGAATTAAGAAATAAAACTAAGGTTCACTTAAGACTCATATACCATAAAGAACAACAACAAACAACAAGTATTTATATTGGCCTACATCTAGGACTAACCTGTTAGCTTATATGTTGTTAAAAATTGTCTTATTTCTCTCTCACTTGCAACCATCCCTTCCTCTTCCAACAAGCATCTGAATTCTTGCTGGGTTGCAGCCTTTCTGAAAATGTAGGTAAAGAATCCTCTGCTTTTTGTAGAGAGAGAACACCATTGCTGCTAGAAATACAAGTGGTAGCACTGCTAAGCAAGAAGAAAGACAGCGACTAGAAAACGGTACTCAATGAGCGAGCGGTAAAAACGGATAAGTCGAGGCGCGTGGTACACAGTAACTGTATTTTTTTTTTTAATCGCGACCACGCGCGTTTAAACGGTAACGCCGTTTTGCGCAAAACGGTACGACCGTTCCGTTGCTACGCGACTACCGTTTTACGGGCACGCAAACGATAAAAAAACGGTGAAAAAACGGCAGTTTTTTTAAGCGTTCAACGGCCGTTCTACGGAACGGAATTCGGAATTTTTCTGTGTCTCCTACTGTAGCTACTTTAAATATTTTGTTAGGCTATATACTGTTGCGTAGACATAGGCGGCTCTGTGCATCGTGAACTACCGCCCTCAGGCCCTAAGTACTTCGCTGTGCAAGACGCTGGACTGTTATAATAAGGCTGTTTCCTCCCCAGCAGCCTCGCAAAGATACTGCATTATCTCCACCCGCTTCGGGCACCTACCGCTACCACATGTGGTATAAATTCCGGAAACCCTATACCAACTATAGTGCATCAAGGTGCTCCACATATCCTCAAATAAACCAACACGCGCGTAAAAATAAAAAATAAAAAAGCGTTGCCGTCCGCATGCTACCCTATGGCTTCTTCTTCAGATGATGATCCTGCTGATGATCTAACTTCTGGTCACAGAGAGAATGAGCAAAATACTAATCAGAAATTTTCTAAGGAAGTATTGGCCGTCTTGGAGCAACTATATGTTGGTGGAATGACTGGTTGGGGAATGATCACTGTAGAGACATTGAATTAGCAATTGTGAGCACTGGCCTTAGTTTATCTCAAGTGAAGGTAAGATCATATGTTTATCTGAAATAAATATTCCTCAACATCCATACAGCCATCTGGGATGGTACAAATTTTTTTTTATAATAAATAAATAAATGAAGGAGTGGGCCAGCCACTTTCAGAATGAATAAATAATTATTAATTTCGATGATCCCATCCACAAGAAGGTTGTTGATGTGTGATTAGGGGAGAGGAAAGGGATATATATTTTGTATTGCATTTTTGATTGGATATTCTTGCGTAATGCAAGTATATTGTATGATTCGTATTGAATGCTTGAGAGCGGAGATCAAAGAATCACTTATGATATTTGTCGTGCAATGCAGAAATAATAGTTTGCCCTCATGCCATATTTTCACTTGCCTTCAGCTTGTGAAAATACCTATTTGGCATGCTTTTAAATATTTCCCATGTAAAATGTGGGGAAATATTCACTAGCAAAAGAAATTTGGGTGCACTTGGCTTGCCCCCTAGCCACCGGTTTCCATCTACAACCTGCCTATAATCTGTTATTAAACCGTTTTGATTGTACGTGCCAATGGTTGAAGTTAGTTACATAACGGGTACAAATGTGTAAGGGAAGTAGAACATCTGATGGTTAATTTCATCTGATGACTGTAATGGCCTATTTCACGTACAGGATTTAATACATGGGAAAAGGGGATCCAAGTAAAAGAATCCTCCCTGAGTCTTTTTTATATGATTGCATGCTTGTGAGACACACAATAAAAAGATTAATGATTGGACACATCGGGAACATCACTCGTTGCTTGGCGCATTAGCACTGCGCTAATGCAGGTCCACCAAACTTGCGAAATGATATTTTGCGATATCCAAAAATTAATGTATATATAATATGAGAAACTGGCAAGCCACACTCATATGCAGGTGCCATTAATTTTCCACCTTTCAGTTTTTAAAAGTGAATAAAAAAGCACTTTTCTGATTTGTGTCTTTATTGTAATTAGAGTCCTCTTAATTAGTGTTGGGGCCTTTTATATTTTGCTGATAATTTTTTATACTATTGTTTATGCCATTGTTTTCTCTCATCAACAGCATATCTATAATACTTCTACAATGTAGTTTACTTCATTTTTTTTTCCTTTTTTTTCTTATAGAATTGGATAAGGCGCAAGAACAGAAAGAGAAAGGCTGCAGAAGATCTTTTATCTCATCCATTGCCAAAGAGGCGGCTGACTAAGTGGCAACATTTTGTGAGGAAGTATGGCGAGACCAAAGGTAATAGACAACATGTCTGTGTAACAGTTTTTTCACATAACATTTTATTTTTATAGAAGGAAAATCTGCCAAGCTTATCAGCACTAGCCACTTCAACCAGACAGCTGGCAAGGTGTATGAAGGTCTTTCTGAGCATGAGAAGGAGGAATTAGTTGGTGAGGCATCCCAAAGTGAGGAAAGGATGACAAGACGCCAGATGAACCGGAGAGCTCTGACAATATTTTCTCATATTCAGAAAGAAGTATGTGTGTAAATTGCCGAGTAGTATTTATAGATGGGAGTTGTAACTGTATGTGTGTTATGTTGGGATACAATGTTATCCCACTATCAATTTATATTTTATTTATTTATACTGGAGAATATCATGAGTCTTTTGATTTAGTATTTACACGAGTGCCACAGGCATGAGTATAAATACAGCCAATCCAATCAGACTAGTGATATTCTACAGTATCCATACATTTATTATATATACTACTCATGATATGTGAACACCACAGTTACCATTGTGGCAACTAAATCTTATATGTCAATTCTCTCTTCAGTACAAATAAATGGAGTACTTTATATGTGACCGTCTACAGGAAAACCGGGCACAACGCGGCTCCCTTCAAAAAAATTTTTTTTGCACTTACAGAGTTGTCGGAGTCCAGATATTGAGCTTTCCAAGTTTTATCGTTGTAGCTTAAGTCGTTCCCACTATAATAGACCTAACCGTTCCCTTCCGTCGGCTTGAAACAATACATTTTTAAGAAATCGATTGATCTTTTCTCGATATTTACGGACGCCGCGTTGTGCCCGGTTTTCCTGTAGACGGTCACATATCAAGGATTGCTACAATCTTCTAATGATCAAATGAATTGATGTGTTCAGGGTGGTAGTACAAGATTTATGTTCTAGTATTAGTAGCTAAGGTGTGGAGTTATATCTGCTGCAACCATTCTGTCTAAACACAAACAAGTAAGTACCTTGTAAGTGCCCACCTCCTCTTTTTTTCTCGTTTAAGAAAATAAGCACCCATACCACTTTTCTGAGATATATTCTTTTGATTAATTACCTGAACAATTAATAAGAATGTGAGGACAATGATGAGTTTAACCAGCTCAGAGTGTTGAGCAGTAAAGAAACCCATCCTTTCAAACTAGATCACTATAGCTAATTAGTGCATAGAACAATCTATTCTTCTGTTTTGTTTTCTTGCATTGTCCTGATGAAGTTACACACAATTGCGGCAGAGGGAAGTGTCAGGTGTAGTTAAGGTGTCATGTGCAATAGCTTTCAGTGCCATGTAGAATACTCTGGGTCCGTATTCTAGTTAGTGCCCACCTACCGTGGAATGTTTAAGAGCCTAGAATGCTTCACAGTACTCTATTGTATTGCTTACATTCCTGCAAATCAATTGTATAAGAATGGTCGGTCTGGCTTGAACCACAATGGAACTCCACAATGGGGTGTGCCTCAATAAAGCAAACCATCTTCTTTGTTGTCATTAAAATAAATCCATTACTATCCATGTTAAGGGAAGAATCAAATTTTTAAAGAGTAATTTCTGCAGACATGTGAACCTCACATGGTTTGTGCCACAGTGTATAAAGGTTTATTTTTGGCTGGTGTTTGAGTAATTTAACAGAATAGCCCATTGAAATCTTCTCTTTCTCCTAAACCCTAAGGTTTTTTCTTCTGTTATTGATTCGTCTGGAATATAGGTCATGTTTTTACTCATTGGTGTTTCTCTTATTAGCAATAACTGAGATAACATTATCATCTATCCTAAGAATGGTTTCATTAGTGAAAAGTTACTTTTTTATTTAATTTTCTTTACAGTTTGCTGAACTGAAATTGCTGGGCTACAAAGGCTTTGCAGTTGCGTTTTGTGGTGGCAAAACTCAGTTAGTTGGCCCTGACACTATTATTGCTGCTATCTCTCCCAGCGTTTTAGAGTATCTCCATGCTCTTGTAATTGGTGGTAAGTTGCTTGAGTGAGGCATATTGCTATTTAGTTTGGTATTTACTATGCATCATCACTTATCCTAACCCCTCTGTGCAAGAGAATTTGTTACTGTTTAGTAAGTGATAGGTCTGATAAGTGAAAGCAATAGAAATGGTTTAATATTCTCATAAATATAATTAAATTTTCATATATACAATGTATGTCATAATTTGTGACCGTCTACAGGAAAATCTGGCACAATGCGGCACGCGTAAATGGGAAAAGATCGGTTTAATTCTTAAAAATGTATTAAATAAACCTACAGAAGGGAGTGGTTAGGGCGGATATATCGACAACGGTTGAAGCTACGGCTTTAAAACTCGGAGAGCTCAATATACGGATGCTGTCGAATGTGTAAGTGCAAAAAAAAAAAGTTCTTGACAGGGCCCGCGTTGTGCCTGATTTTCCTGTAGACGGTCACATTTGTTGAACATTCGAGGATTACGATAAGCGAAGTTCATATAAGTGGAGTTGCTCTGTACATACAAATAGTGTAGTGGAAGTTGTGCAGTGAAATTTGCATTGTAGTACAGTATGTGTACAACGTTTAACAAATTTGAAAACATACTAGTGGTTCTCCACTCTATAATTCTTGCAGTTTTTCCAGCACTTGCTGGCACATTTTCCATTTGTTACACTGAAAAAAAATTTTAATACCGAGTTACGTCATTCCATCTGTCACTCACTTAGTCACCGCCCGATGTTCAAGGCTACCAAGAGTCTCTCTAAATATGCCAGAATTTTTGTGACTATTCACGAGTCTGACGCCAGCATTGGGGTTGATTAGTGAATGATTTTGCTTATGATTACGATTACACAAAAACTTGAAATCGATTATCAGGGATTCATGCAGGATTTTTTGCTTGGGGGGGGGGACGATACATGCACAAATGAACTTCAATGTCTATATACGGTGCTTCCTGCTTACCCTTTTGTTCCTGACTTATATGGCGAGGTCATCGATCTCAGGTACCTCAGAAAGCGTCTCATTTTTTTTTCTTTTCTTTTTTTGGCTGAAAACTATTTTCGAAATTCTGCAATGCTTTGGGCCCCTAAAGTCTAAATTATGAGGTTCTAGCTACACCGTAACAATGTTTTAAAAAGTCAACCCGGTCAACCACACCGCAGAAGATGTCTCCAGGAATGAAATGGTTTAACGGATGAATAATGAATTCAGGTTGAAATTACTTTTCAGAAATATAGTCTTAAACGGGACTATCGTTAAGATAAACTGAGAAAACTCAATCGTTTGAAGTAGAAATACCAAATTTCTATTAGGTGATTTCACAGCATATGATTACTTGTAGAGTTACAACCGAAACATTGAAAAATCCTACAAAGTATGTGCATGATGAAAGTTAAAACTTTTGAAATCGTATCCATAACTTGACCGCATATTTTTGTGGCTGCTTTCATACGTGGTTATAGGTTATTGATATGTGTGTTAGCAAATGTATTTAGGGTCATCTGCTCAAACAGAAAACATAATTAGGGTAAATTTAGTCATTGTGTTACTATTATTATTATTATTATTTTAGCAATCACTTCTAAAATTCTTGGGGGGGGGGGGACTTGACCTTAAGGGCGGAAATCCCAGTTTCCCCCCTCCCCTCCCCCCCTCTGTATGAAACCCTGATTATGATTGTAATCATATTTAACCCAACTCCCCCTAAATAGAATCAGTCACGACTAATATGCAGTGAGAAAATGTCAATACTTATTATCATCACAAGCTACATACATGTTGGGACAAAAATGTATAGCCTTTACATTGAAAATAACATATTCCTTAAACTGTTTAAACAAAAACAATAAGAAGCACTTACCGTATTTCCTCGAATAGGTCGCGCATCTCAATTAACTCGCGTAGGCCGCCATGGCAACGCTGCACCTCAAATTATTAACTCGTGCACCTTGAATAAGGCGCGCACGCTTAAAACGATACCTTATCTAACGTGTCTGATTGAACCATACCCCGTTCCATACACAATTTTACAATTATACCTCGAATAACTCACTACCTATGCTTATGCCTGAAAATAATAGGCCGCGCGCGGCCTATTCGAGGAAATACAGTAGTTCCATTAAATTATTTAACATCCAGCAGATTTATTATCAAGTATGAATAAGACACGGTTAAAACACCTTGTAGGTTGGGCCCTAAGCCTTCTGAACTAAAATATAACAAATATCTATCATTTTTTTGTATTGCCTATATATGACTATTTAATAGCACTGTGTCATCTGCTGGTTTTTTGTTTAGTTTTTTTTTGTTTGTTGTTGTTTTGTTGTTGTTTTATTTCAGCATCTCTTCCTCCATTGGACACAGAGTTTCCATCTCAGTCTTCATCTCCCTCAACA
>WLWD01005837.1_pt1 | contig 33047 bp, 7 predicted proteins | sample 6712731 | NCBI WGS metagenome assembly WLWD01 (sample SAMN12718690, study PRJNA576275) | sponge metagenome | isolation source: marine sponge | host: Mycale hentscheli | place: New Zealand: South Island, Marlborough, Capsize Point | collected 2014-11-01
ACCAGTATTGTGAATACCAAACGGGGGACTTTTTACCAACCACGTGGGGTGGGGCCATACAGAAACTATCACGTGCACGTGATATTCTCCTGTATCAAGTGAATAATGTAATTATATTGATTTTTTGGTTGTGTAATGTGCGTCAATTTTAGCCAACACCCAACTTGCTTAGTGCTACACACATTATGGCCAGTTTGCAGGAGATTGTAGGTAGGGAAGGGCGTGTTTTCGAGAGGGAAACTTTAGCAAGTGTCCGGCAACTTCCTAATGCAACAGTGAGCAGCAAATCACCGTATCAGTCTCTTCCAGGAATTGTAACTATCCCTACAGTGCCTTATTTTGAACCTGGAAGGTACCGCAGATACAGAATTGACGACTTCCCTTCAAGAGCAGCACATTCTTATTCCTCTGTAAGAAATAAGCATACTGAATTCAAGGGTTTTCTATCTGGCAATCGTGCTTTTCGAGACTCTAATGTTTCGATTGATTGTGACCAAGGTCTTGGTGATATGTCAAATAACGAACTAGTATCACGAGGTGTTCAAAAAGTGGATATTATAATTCGGGAGGCACAAGGGACTCCAGTTGTACTCATAGAGGTTGAATCAAGTAGCAATGTTGAAAGCACAGTGGCCAAACTTTCGATCGGATTAATGAGTCAACTTCTATATTTAAGAAGACGTGGAATGTTTATCGATAAAGTCAAGGGTTTTTTCATGCCCGTTAATGAAGGATATGCTGAAGAAGTTACTGGTACATTTGTTGATGAAAACATTCGATTTGTGTTCGACAGGATAGCGTTAAAACGTGATGAGGTTGAAGACTCCATCGTTCAAGCTTGGCGAAATCAAAAGAATTTGGTACCATTGCTCAGTAATTCTTTTTTATGTCTTCCCATTAATCCACAATCAATTCAAAGATATTTTGGCGAAAACGCTGTTCAAGTGAGGTCTGGGCTTTCAATTGTCATACATGATAGTGAAAAAAAATTGTACTTCAAGTACAGTCTTGAGTCAAACGATCCAGAAATGAAATTAATGTTTGAACTTAATAGACCTGCATTATCAGTCTATCCTGTTTGCATATTCAAGGCTTTTAATAAACTATTCATTCAATTTCCAGAAATGTTACCACCTATCAAAAAACACGATATTACTTCTAATGCTATCTTGATTGAACTTGTAAATGGGACAATACAAGCACTACAAGGGTTGCATGAATCGGGCAATGCTCACAACGATGTGAGACTTGAAAATATTTGTTTTCGTCCCACAGACCATACTCCAGTCTTGATAGACTTTGGTAGATCTTGTGATGTGTCTGAATCTCTTAGGGCTGGTATATTTGGACATTCAACCATGTATGAGTTTCATGAACAATCATGGAATGCCGGAAAACTTGACTTTAGGCAAGTGTCCATAATGATAACGTACATACAGAGTACGAATGCTAGTATAGATTATCACCAAATAAAAGTGAATAATCAAGCCCATCAATTTCTTCAACAGATGTTCTCTCAAGGTATGTTAAATGTTTAGCATGAATATTATACCAATGTATGATCTCTCGTTTCTTTAGGTGTATATGACGGAAATTTGTACAACGACTGGTGTCGTTCACTTTGTGAGGATACACAGAATTGACAATTTCGAAGAAAAGAAATGAAATGCTGTCCAAGTGACTAAACCTTTCAACCCAATTGAAAAATTATCACATTTTAATTTACGTCACAAGAAGTGTAACTATTTTCCTCTAGGAGACCTAAATTGGGAGGGAGTGGTTACCCAGAAACCATATCGTGTAGGTGATACAAGGCACATGAGGTGAACATGGCCACCAATTGGGGTGGGCGTGACAGCTTTCCTTTCCGTAAAACAAGTGCGTTTGTTTGTCGGCTAACGTATTTTCTATGGGGAAAGAACGGGAGGAGACTTAAATTGGGAGGGAGTGGTTACCCAGAAACCATATCATGTTGGTGATACAAAGCACATGAGATGGATGTGGCCACCAATTGGGGTGGGCGTGGCAGCTTTTCTTTCCGTAAAACAAGTGCGTTTGTTTTTCGGCTAATGTATTTTCTATGGGGAAAGAACGGGAGGTACATCCTGCATTATCTTCTAACTCATAGTTTGTACCGCATGTGGTACTTGGTGTACCACCTATGTGAAGTAGTGTGTGTGTGATGCATAATCACTTATTAAGCATGTATCAAATGAGTTACATCACGTACCACGGTGGTATGCCACAGAACAAAATTTCCGTAAAACAAGTGCGTTTGTTTGTCGGCTAACGTATTTTCTATGGGGAAAGAACGGGAGGAGACTTAAATTGGGAGGGAGTGGTTACCCAGAAACCATATCATGTTGGTGATACAAAGCACATGAGATGGATGTGGCCACCAATTGGGGTGGGCGTGGCAGCTTTTCTTTCCGTAAAACAAGTGCGTTTGTTTTTCGGCTAATGTATTTTCTATGGGGAAAGAACGGGAGGTACATCCTGCATTATCTTCTAACTCATAGTTTGTACCGCATGTGGTACTTGGTGTACCACCTATGTGAAGTAGTGTGTGTGATGCATAATCACTTATTAAGCATGTATCAAATGAGTTACATCACGTACCACGGTGGTATGCCACAGAACAAAATTGCCTATTTTGAAAAAGCAATATTCCATCAACTGTAAAACTTGCACCACAAGTAACACTAGTTTTTCAATTCTTGATTGCTTTGTTTTGAAATATACTGCACGTACCATATTTTGTATACAAGATAAATGAAAAAGTATATATACCAACATGTTATCCGTGCTATTCTAGTCTCATACAACAAGTGGTACAATATGTTACACGGTACAAGAATTAAGTTATGATGTATTTTTGATAGTATAATAGGTGGTACGATTGGCTAAAGACTTACATGTGTACCGTTTGTACAATTTCAAGTTTTTTATTGTTATATATAATCAATATCAGCGTGGTACACGAGAACTAGCTTGCAACACTTGTAGTATGATATTGACTACAAATAACATAAAAAAAACTTGAAATTGTACAAACAGTACACATGTAAGTCTTTAGCCCTAGCCCTAGCTCTAGCCCCTAGGTAACACCAGCACTACAGAATTTACCAATCGTACCACCTATTATACTATCAAAATTACACAAGTATATACAAGTATAAGTTGTTTTGTTTTAAGTACTACATGGTATAACTTAATTTGTGTGCCGTATAACATATTGTACCACTTGTACCACTCGTTGTATGAGACTAGATTAGCACGGATAAACTGTTACTATACATACTTTTTCATTTAACTTTATAAAAACAATATGGTACATGCAGTACATTTCCAAACTTGCAATCAGGTATTGAAAAACTAGTGTTAAATGTGGTGCAAGTTTTACAGTTGATGGAATATTGCTTTTTAAAAATAGGCAATTTTGTTCTGTGGCATACCACCTTGTGGTACGTGATGTAACTCATTTGATACATGCTTAATAAGTGATTATGCATCACAAAGACTTACGTGTGTACCGATTGTACACTGGGTATGGCCTCGCGAGACACTTTGCCCCGTCTGATACATGCATTATAAGTGATTATGCACCAAGTACCACATGCGGTATAAACTGTGAGTTAGAAGATAATGCAGGATGTACCTAGAGTGGTACACGAGAACTAGCTTGCAACACTTGTAGTATGATATTGACTATAAATAACAATAAAAAACTTGAAATTGTACAAACGGTACACATATAAGTCTTTAGCCCTAGCTCTAGGACCACCTTGTGGTACGTGATGTATCCCGTCTGATACATACATTATAAGTGATTATGCATTAAACACACTACTTCACATAGGTGGTACACCAAGTACCACATGTGGTACAAACTATGAGTTAGAAGATAATGCAGGATGTACCTAGAGTGGTACACGAGAACTAGCTTGCAACACTTGTGGTACGATATTGATTACAAATAACAATAAACAAGTTGAAATTGTACAAACAGTACACATGTAAGTCTTTAGCCCTAGCCCTAGCTCTCTAGGACCACCTTGTGGTACGTGATGTATCCCGTCTGATACATGCATTACAATTGATTATGCATTAAACACACTACTTCGCATAGGTGGTACACCAAATACCACATGCGGTACAAAGTATGAGTTAGAAGATAATGCAGGATGTACCTAGATTGGTACACGAGAACAATCTTGCAACACTTGTAGTATGATATTGACTAAAACTAACAATAAAATACTTGAAATTGTACAAACGGTACACATGTAAGTCTTTAGCCCTAGCCCTATCTCTAGGTAACACCAGCACTACAGAATTTACAAATCGTACCACCTATTATACCATCAAAATTACCTTATAACTTAATTCTTGTGCCGTGTAACATATTGTACCACTTGTTGTATGAGACTAGAATAGCACGTATAAAGTGTTGCTATATATACTTTTTCATTTATCTTGTAAACAAAATATGGTAAATGCAGTACATTTCAAAACAAGCAATCAAGAATTGAAAAACTAGTGTTACATGTGGTGCAAGTTTTACAATTAATGGAATATTGCTTTTTCAAAATAGGCAATTTTGTTCTGTGGCATCCACCTTGTGGTACGCGATGTAACACATTTGATACAGGCTTAATAAGTGATTATGCATTAAACACACTACTTCACATAGGTGGTACATCAAGTACCACATGCGGTACAAACTGTGAGTTAGAAGATAATGCAGTCTTTAGCCCTAGCTCTAGCCCCCTAGGTAACACCGGCACTACAGAATTTACCAATCGTACCACCTATTATACTGTCAAAATTACAAAATTAAATACAAGTTGAAGTAGTTTTGTTTTAAATACTACACTGTATAACTTAATTTGTGTGCCGTATAACATATTGTACCACTTGTACCACTTGTATGATAATATAAAAGCACGGATAAACTGTTGTTATGTACACTGTTTCATTTAACATAAAGACAATATGGTACATGCAGTACATTTCAAAACGTGTAATCAGGTAGTGTTACATGTGGTGCAAGATTTACAGTTGATGGAATATTGCTTTCTCAAAATAAACAATTTTGTTCTGAGGCATACCATTTTGTGGTACGTGATGTAACACATCTGATACATGTTTAATTAGTGATTATGCATTAAAGACACTACTTTACATATGTGGTACATCAAGTACCACATGCGGTACAAACTATGAGTTAGAAGATAATGCAGGATGTACCAGGAGTGGTACACGAGAACAAGCTTACAACACTTGTAGTATGATAAATAACAATAATAAACTTGAAAGTGTACAATCGGTACACATGTAAGTCTTTAGCCTAAGTTCTACACGGTATAACTTAATTTGTGTGCCGTATAACATACTGTACCACTTGTACCACTTGTTGTATGAGACTAGAATAGCACAGATAAACTGTTGCTATATACACTGTTTCATTTAACTTATAAACAAAATATGGTACATGCAGTACAATTCAAAACATGCAATCAAGAATTGAAAAACTAGTGTTACATGTGGTGCAAGTTTTACAGTTAAACAACAGTATTTACAACAGTATTTACGAGGAATATATCACTTCTATTACATGTACAGTACAGGGGGAAAAAAGTACAGCACAAAGCAACTGAGTTTATGATGACAAAATTAAAAGCATATGAGAATAATTAGAATAATAATCAGTCTACACAGAGAAGGGAGGAGAGAGAGCCCTGGGATTTCGCCATCCAACATCACCACAATCCTAAGTGTTCTCCCCTCCCCAATATTTATGTCCTCAGAATTTTGGAAGTTGTCATTAGCAAATTTGAATTTTATGAGGAATAAAATTATACAACCCTGTAGTGTGGCCAAAAACTGATCTACATGAAATATACACTTTCATATAGGCACGTGGATAAATCAATGGGTATGGCCCAGAGTGGGAGGGGGGGGGGGGCTTTGGCTTTGTTATGTGCACTTGTGGTAAGATGCCCACTCATTTCACTGAAGTCTGCCTAGGAGCAGGCCAAAAAGTGTTAACTAACCACATCCCGAAGTGATGGCTCTAGACTAGCCAAGGTGTATGATTATCCCCAGACCTTTTCTTCACATAGCGGTTAGGTAAAGGGTCTGGCTACGACTAAACTCTGGTATGGCCAAGTAATGACATGCATGGGAGACACTACAGTGCTTTACACCCCCAGCAAAAATATTCTATATGCAATAATAATTGGAAATCACAGCAAAACAACTGCATTTACTAAGGAATATTTCACTTCTGTTACAGACAGCACATTCTATAGGCTCATAGTGTTTCTGCATGATCCAGACAGCATGACACCAAGGAAAATTTCAAAGTATCCAAAAGCATGGAAAAAAGTAAAAGTATGAGACAGAATTAATACCATTTGCATACAACTACTATTGTGAAATAGTCCTGTGAGAACTGTACTTATCCATAGTTGGATCAATTCAGTAGCCAATAATGTATTATGAAAATGAGCTTGTGGCATCCTCTATGTGGGAAATGGAGTAGGAACAGAAAAAGGAGCAAATTAGGCAAGAACGGGTTCAGTGAAATTAATAACTGAAGTTAACAATTCTGTATCAATCTTCTAGACCTATTAGCTATCTCCTATTTGTCCCACAACCATTTCTCATAGCCTAAAATTAAAACACAACTAAAAGTCAACAGAATGCAGCCATTACAAAGAGTGAAGAGTCACAATGTGAAATTTTGACCAAATTCTTAGATATCTTCCAATACTGTACTTGACTATGTATATAAATGGGCATATAAAACTTCTTTAAATCCATACTCATAAGAATCATTACATTATAGGGCATAACCTGCTTACAAGAGGGCTATCATACCTACGCATCACTCAAAACTCTACTACTGGTGGTGGTAACTAAGTGGTAAGTTGATGAGAGAGGGTTGACAACATGTGTGCCTGCCTCATTGTGTGTCAAGCCCGTAGCAAGCAATTTTGGGGTGGTACGGCTCTGGAAATGGGTGTGGTTAATAGTTTGTGGGTGTGGTTTGTCTATACTTTAGTTACAAGAATTTTTATTACAATAGATTGTTACATAAATGATTAAAGTTCTTAAAACAATAATGCTATGAACTTAAAACTTTGAAAAAATACTGCTACGGTGTTCGGATTCGTCTATAAATTCATTAACAATACACTTTAAATCTATTTCATCTGTTCTTGCTTTATGAATGTGAAGAAGCATCAAATAATTAAGACGTTCTTGCTTCATAGTAGGTCTTAAATACGTCTTTATGCGTCTCAAAGCACTAAAAGATCTTTCAGAGGATGCATTTGTAGCTGGCATCACCAAGATTAACTGCAGCAGACCTTAGGCTTGCAAAATGAACCTTTATTGCACACACATATTGCAATTGAATTCAGCATCAGCATGGTGTCACAGCCAAACCACTGCTCTTGTATAGATTTCTATAGCATCCATCTTTCCAATTACAGTAACCACGACTTATCTAAAAAAAATTTAGTAGTTAAAATTTAGTTTTAAAAAGAAAAAAAGCATAGGTTAAACAAGCCGTAACAGTTATTGTTAATACTACAACTTACAAAAGCTGGATCTAAATTATTGGTAGATAACATTGTTCTTTTTGCTGCCACCCCATACACACACGCACACACAAGGCTGTAGCAAAGGGTGCGGCCGGTGCGGCTTTGGCCGCACCACTTTTTTTTCCACTCTAATTATTTATTATTCAGCGCATGCGCAGAAATACTTTGGAATACAATGACATGTAAGGTAAGGATCGGCTACACCGGTGCCACGCAAGACCAGTACCGTGTAGATAGTATGGCTTCGAAGCTGATGAGTGCTCTAACCGCGGAGGTTCCTGAGAAACCATACCAGCCGAAGGATTATAATTTTCCTAAAAGAGTATTTGGGAAAAAAGGAGACACTTCCAGAGCATTTCAATCGCACTGGTTTAAAATTTGGACATTCTTACACTACGATGAGGCGAAGGATGTTGTCTTCTGTCATACTTGCATGGTGGGGGAAGGTAGGTGGATGGGTGGGTGGGTGCTAATGAGTACTTAGGTTTCATGAACAATGTGACAGCCAATTGACTTGGCTGGTTATAGCAGACAATGCTAGCTGATGGATTTATTGACAATAGAGTGAAGTGAGCCAGCCACTCTGACAATAGAGTGAAGTGAGCCAGCCACTCTGACAATAGAGTGAAGTGAGCCAGCCACTCTGACGACAGAGATTGTGATGTATGAGGAGTGTACTTATTCCTGGGAAGTCAGTTTTTAGTGGCAAAACGCTGCCTATAGGAAAACATTATTCTTGCTAAAAGGTAGAATCCACACATCCCCCTATATAACCATTTCAAAACAATATGCACCTGCACATCCCCACACACTACTTGATCAAGGTGCTTCTTCTGGACTAAATAAATGCCTTGGTCTATTATCCCATATACATAAGTGATTAAAAAAAACAACCTCAGGTCAATACAAATCCCCCCCCCCCTCCCCCCATTCCTCCCAATTCATCCCTACTTGCAAGTCTCCCCAGCCAGCTAGACTAGGCAAAGAGTCTAGGACTATAACCCCCCCACACCCGGTGACCTCCATCCAGCATTGGCTAAGTCAGACATAGGTATAAATAGTCCAAATTTGTGAAGAGCTTGCCAGAGTTGCATGGTGCCACTAGCTATGGATCAACTGTCATGTGCAGACTTGAAGAAGTTCCTACAGAGCCATGGACTACATGAAGTGGCCACTGCCATAGTTGCATGACAACGAAGTGTTGGGGTATTTTCATTATTCACTTTTGAACTTAACTTTTGCTCACAAAATTTTAAGAATATTTCAAAGGGAGGGGTGGTGGTGAAGTGACTTCGAGGTTCAAGGAAGGGAGGGAGGGGGTATGTATGTATGTATGAATGTGTGTGTGTGTGTGGTGTAGTGGTTGTGTCCTTGGCTCAGGGCCTGCTTGTTCAATCTCATCTCAGGCAATTTTCCATCTGCCTCCCACCAGTCCACCCAGCAGTAATTGGATACCTGGCATTTGCTGGGATGCAAATTCAAGGCTTTTTCTCAGGAAACAGCAATGGTCCAGGTGGGACTTCGGGTGCCCACACCACTTGCTGTGAGGAAAGGTCTGTTCTCCTGCGAGTTCCTAGCCTAGCTCCAGGAGCTTTGCTTGCAAGGCTCACAATGCCTGTTTAATGCACAGGCATCCTGGCTCTGCCAGGTACACGTGACCGCCTAGCGGCAGCAAGAAAATTTGCATTTGCATTTGCATGTATCAACCCATAAGCATGTTGCCAATATTTACCACTGGCTCCATACAGTGGCCAAGCTGAAGTGCCAGCCAGTCTAACACCCATCTAGCAGAGCTGGCCATTACCAAGTTACGCTAGCACATGTAGTTCTTACTCTTCATGTATTATCAACCCAGATTTACCCAACCACAGCCTATAGAATGAAGCACCTGCTTTTGCTACCAACCTGAGACAGGTAGGCAGGTAACAATTAGCTCAATTCTCACCTTTCAATTTATAGTGGGACTGCTTATGACCTTTGATCCTTTTGAAATAGTGGCTAATTCTGAATGCCTCTAGGTCTGTATACACACCTAAACACACACACACACACACACACCATAGAGTGAAGAAATCTGTATTAACCAGCATATTAGCACATGCAAGTAGTTTATATGGACATCCTATATACATATGCTTAGTCATTCTAAAATAGATGTACATAGTTGAGAGTTGAGTCCAACTGTTAGTTTGTCCTATAAGTGATCCTGAGTCTGAGCCATCCCAGACTTTCCAAAGCTGGACTGATTCTCTTAGGAAGGGATAAATTTCTCTCCCTCGTAAGTTTAGTAAATCTTTATAACCACACATACAAAACTGAAAACTGTCAATATGTGTCGGTCTGTCATTATGGGAATTCACACACACACACACACACACACACACACACACACACAGGTTGGGAGGTGTTAACTTACAGATGGTTTATTTATTGTTTACTTCTTTGTTGGTGTTGGCCAAATCACTACTACTAGGGACTGATGCAGATATACTTGGGCAGGAAACTCGGATGCATACTCTATTTAACATCGTCCAGTATTTGTTTACTGTAATAAAAGTTATCTACCAAAAAAATGAAGCACCAAGAGTGTGAACCCTCAGTGTTAGTATACACTAGCTAGCTATTACAAAAACCAAAAGAATAATTTACTAGGAGCAATACAATATGAATATGTAGCTAGTGCAAGTCAATATGTAAAGTTTTAGCAAGTTGATATGCAACTCAGTGCAATGAAATGGTAGACATTAATGCTGTCTTCATAAGAGAAGTGTAAGTGACACATACCTCACCAGTAGTTTCAATGGGAAACTCCAAGCACTCCGGTAAATCACTGAGCATATAGTGTAAAGAAAAACTACTGCGGGCAGAAAAGAAATTATTTGCTCATGTGATTATCACATGACTATAGGAAATGTTACCCACTGAAGCTTACGATCATATGGCTAAAAATGACAGACACATAAACTGAGTATTGAAACTCTCTCACACATGTATGCTGAGGAGAATTTTTTTTTGTAGTCTCCAAACACATGCGAAATCATTTTTACTATTATTCATTGTTTACGATTACACTCAATTTGTTTCAAACATGACATATGGCATATCACTATGGATGTTGTGGATAAGTGTATAGCCCATCTACATGGTGCCATTATTGTCTGTTTAATTTAAGGTAGGAATTTGAGGGGTGAGGTTATTTTTATCTGATTTTAAAATTGATGTGCCAATCAAAAGATCCTGGCCCAATCTAGATAATTGTACAAATTCATAGAAAAGCAGCTGCAACAGTCCAGACACATGCTATATTAATACAGCCAGTTAAGTGGAATGGGGACTCTCTCAGGAAGCTCGCCACTGCCTCCTCCCATATCAAATGATATTACACAATCTTGTCAATTCCTATGGAGACAATCATGATGGGTGTAAATACTCCTCAATACAGTAACCACTTACAGTTAGTACAGCAATTACTATGGTAACCATGGCCATTAGAATTTCTCACCTTCAAATTGCTAGGTTGAGTTCATCCAGAATAATCCAGTGTCCCTTCATCACAGCAACAACCAGCACATCTGCAAGAACCAATTAAATGTTTATGCTTATTAACACTTCTCCAACTTCAGTGACTTATTCATCATCACACTAATGTGATAAGGGGTAGTGAGTGACATGTATCCAGCATGCATCAGTTTCTTAGAAGATAATTTGTGCTAGCACTTGCTCACTACTCAGATCATCCCAGCAGTAAATCTGTTGTGATTGATTAACAAATCTGTGTCCGAATCTGGGAAGGGCAACAACAACAACCTTTCATAGATTTTTTGAGGGGCAATGAGAGAGACACATAATGCTGTGTAGAGACCCATGCAGTACAAAAACGTGTAACAGTATGCTATAAGGATTGACATTGATTTATTAAGCACTATTATCTCACAGCACTACCCATTATTATTCAAATTTGGCAGTCTATACACACTTCACAAGCCTTGTAATTTTCTAGCCAAGAGATTTAATAATCTTGTAAAAAAAGACTTACAGTCAAGTGAATTCTAAAAAGTTGCCCATTCAAAAATGTATAAAAATGTATCACTACTATTACATAAAGTAGTGCTGCTTATAAAGATGTACCACTATTGTTACATAAAGTAAACTTAATTATAGGAATGTTCCACTAATGTTACATTATGTAACAGTATTGGTACATTCCTATAACCAGCTCTACTAGTTGTGGCCCACTCCCTTCCTTACAACTCGTCAGCTCTGAGTCTTCTTCTATTCAGGACACTACTCACCTCCAATGCTAAGATTGACTTTCTTGGGTCCAAGTCGGAATTATACATGTAGTTGAGGTGAAAAACAGCGTAGGGAGGCATCATAGGCACTCCCTCGAACACGGAGCCGTCCTGTAACTTAACTTTCTTTACCCCCTTCTCCATTCCTCCTAATGGCCGTATCGGCGACAGAATACTCGCCACAAAAAAATGAATTAGGGACTCCGGCCAGAGAACTATAATAATATAGTAAGTTTTTGGCAACTAACTAGTGATGTGCTTGAGCACAAATGGCGAGCGAGCCTAAAGACTATACTATTTTTATGATTTTGACTTCTAACACTGAAGCTACTGAAAATAAGGTCCAGTTTTTAAATTTAGCATACAGGGTAAAGGGATTTCAGTGCCATAGTAACAACTCTCTGCAGCTGCTTGGAAGGAAAACAACAACAACAAAACAATACACGTTATTTAAAAGTTTTCTTTGTGATATTCTTTAGCTAAGTAGTGGTTGTAACACACAATGCTTTGACACAACTGGACATGCACCTACACAGACTTACCTTCGCAGTAGTCTAGTGGACAATGTATTTTCAAGTAAATACTGTTGCGCACGGCTTATAACCATGACAAAGAGCGCATTGACTTACCACCGTCACAAACTCGAATAGAAATGGAAGTCCCTTAAGTTATCAAGTTTTAACTGCACCCGCAAAAGAATTCAAAACGGTAAACAATTCAATTTCTAGGGTGATACGGGTACTGATCGATAAACAAGAGGATTCTGTTTAGTGCAATTTGGGACGGGGTCGACCACATTACTAACACAAAAACGCGAGGGTCAAAGTACAAAATGACATACGTACGTCCAAACACAAATAAATAAACTAGTGGTGTGCTTGAGCACAAATGGCGAGCGAGCCTGATAGTTAGGTAACATAAAATGTTACTATTTTTAGCTTACTTCATGCAAACACTATAATAGCAGTTATGACATTTGATTTCAGCAAACAAATACAAAATCACTCTCTTACCTGATTAATGGTAACTTTTGTAGTATCAAACATCTGCCATTCTGATAGTCTCAATTACCAGTAACTCTTGAACAAGCTCTCAGCTACAATAAAAAAGAAATAAATAAACCAGTGTTATCATTAGTAATTTAGCCAACAAATATGGAAATAACTTACCTCAATTTCCTGAGTATTGATAGCTTCTGTAGTATCAAATTGAAGTTACTTTGACTATCTGAATTACCGTGAATTCTTGACAACAAGCTCTCAGCTACAAAAACAAAAGACAATCAATTTTAGCACACAAATACAAAATTACTTTCTTACCTCATTTTCTTGAGCAGTGGTAACTTTTGTAGTACCAAATTTGAGCCATTCTGACTATTTGAATATACCAGTCACTGTTGACAACAAGCTCTTAGCTACATAAAAGAAAGACCAGAGCTATTTTTACATATTTAGCTAACAAATATGGAATTGCCTACTTACCTCAGCTTCCCTCGAGAAGTAGTAGCTTCCATAGCATTAATACTACGGCATTCTGACTACCAACGGCTCTTGACAACCAACAACCGGCACTCCGTATCCCCCCATAAAACGGCGAAGTTTTGAAATTAAGTCTGGAAAAGGGTCTTCAATGCCATAGTAACCTGTCGAATCAACTTTTTGTGTCTTGAAAACAAGCGTTTTAGCAGGAATTTTCTCATACTTTGGAGCTTAAGTATAAAGTAAGGTTTGCTTAATGCTGTAGTTTCAGAATAAACTGGAGTCAAGCCTAAATAGCCGTGTTTTTAGGAGAAAAAAGTTTCCAGCGCGCACGTTTAAAGAGCATACGTACCATCCATACATACATACATATATACTAGTGGTGTGCTTGAGCACAAATTGCGAGCGAGCCTGATAGTTAGGTAACATAAAATGTTACTATGTTTTAGCTTACTTCATGCAAACACTATAATAGCAGTTATGACATTTTCAGCAAACAAATACAAAATCACTCTCTTACCTTATTAATGGTAACTTTTGTAGTATCAAACATCAACCATTCTGATAATCTCAATCACCAGTAACTCTTGAACAAGCTCTCAGCTACGATAAAAAATAAACCAGTGTTATTATTTGTAATTTTAGCCAACAAATATGGAATTACTACTTACATCATTCTTGAGTATTGATAACTTCTGTAGTATCAAATTGAAGTTATTTTGACCATCTGAATTACCTTGAATTCTTGACAACAAGCTCCGACACTTTGTGATTACTGGGACTCCCTGCCACCCAGTTAGTGAGCTCAGGAAACACCGGAAATCCCAGCAAAAAATGCATTCCTGGAGGTCGTCTTTGCAGAGGCACACAAAGAGCTCAGTGCTCCACATTATTACAGCCCACACATTGTGAAATCAGTACATGAGTCCAAGAATGCTAATTTTGGTGTCTCCTAATAAAGTCAACTCAAACTACTACCATAAAGACAATTCCCGCTTTACAGCAAGAAAGACAAAAATTACAAAGCCTGTGCGCTATGCATTTGATGTGACCACTATTAAATTTTGCCAAATTTAACCAATTACTGCACTGAATTGACCACATCATAGTGGTTAACAGCATGGTGCACATACATAGCTATTGATGTGTATCTGTATGATTGAAATTAAATGTACCATGCACCATACCTGGGATATATAGATTCCAACCACTCACGGTATCATAACTGTATATTGGGGTATCCAGAAGGTGTGCCAATGCCATGACTTCAACCTCCGATCCCCATGCCCTGTTTTGATTCATCCTGGTTGCTGCAATATACTGCTCAATTCCCAGCTCCCATTCTGCATCTGTATAAACTGAGCCAACAAGGTGCACTTCTCCAAGATTTTGAATCTGTCTCAGAAGAGGAGCAATCTGATGTGGCCATATCGCATCCCCAATTGTTCTCATGTGCTGTATGATAGCACCTCGTATAGCTAAGTGCTGCTCTTCCGATCCTGTAAGAATCAAAGAAAAGGATCGAAATAGGCAATTTCCATCGCCAACTATCCTCTTGAAATTGGTCGGACGTGTTAATGGGACATTAGAACCACCAGGAGTGACTCCATTTGGTCCACAGTACTGCAATCCAAGTCTTTCACATTGTGCACACTGCCACTCTTCATTGACAGGGTTATAGTGGAATTGGTGAGTATGGGTGTCAACGCTAGTGACAACAACATCATCAGTGAGACTCTTTTTTCTTTCGACTGGAAGAGGTGGTTCATTAGCGATAACATTTTTGCAGTCTCCATTACAGCAGCCATCATGTGCTTCCCCTGATGATGGAATTGGAATATGGGGCACATTTGTTGCTGTTTCTGCTTCTTCTGCCTCCTCGCTAATTCTGTGATCTGTGCACGACTCAGACTTGACTGACAGTGTTGTTTGTGAGCCTAAACTATTGCTGAGTTTCTCTAATCTGATTGAGTCTTTCCTTATGACGTCTGCTGCTGGCTAGATGTACTACACGTTGAAACGCAAACGGAGGATTGAAAAGCAGATCTTTTACATGCCGCACACGTGAGCATGCCACAAAAGTCAGTCCAGCCGAGAATTCTTTTTTCCCCACATCAATGACAACTTTGTCTAATGTCATACCTTGGGACTTGTGAATTGTAACTGCCCAGGCCAATTTTAGGGGAAGCTGGAGTCTCGAGCATGGGTAGGTAGAGGACAACCATGTCCGGCGTAGTGGAACTATTGGAACAGTGCCATCTGCCAGAGTAGGACCAGTGTAGAAATCAAACTTTACTGTCACTGCTACTGGTAAACTTGGTGGTGATTGATCTGCACCATCGTAGCAAATTGACACAACTGTACCAAGTGCTCCATTAACCAGTCCAACTTGAACCCACAGATTAGCAGTCAGCATTACACATGCCTTGCATGCTAAAAAAATAACTGGTTCCAATCCACCAGCATCACTTGCAGGAATTCTGCTAGCTCTAGGACCAGAATGGATGGCTTCAATTCTTGCTACTGGCTGAGAATTTGTTTGCAATTTTTCAACATTGTACTCAGCCACTGCTGCAGCAGTTGGAAAAAGATGTAGAGCTTCCTGAAATGTGCTGGCATTTCCTACTGCAGCTGGAGTCTGTTTCATCAGAACTTTCCAGTCATCCAAAGTAATTTCACCATTTCTGAGACGCATGAGTAACTCTTTAAAGTCTAGGCTTTCTTGCCTGAGTACTTGTTTCAAAACAATACCACAATCAAAGAGACGATAATTAGCACTGCCAAGGTCAGACAGTTCAGATTTTGTTGCTGTAGTGTACAGTGGCAAGACCATCACTGGTGGTAGTTGACCCCAGTCTCCAGTCAGTAGACAGGAACATCCACCCAGTACCTCATGAGATCTAGATTTTTTTCATTAAAAAAACAAAATGAAACACAGTTGAGTTACGAGTAACAATAAACAGATACCTTTGAGGGAATGCCTGGCGAAGTCTTCTGTCTACCTGACCAAATAGTTTTCGGCCAACCATTGACATTTCATCAATTATCAAGTACCTAACGCCACAAAAGTGATCCTTGAAGAGCACTGAGACACTGTCCCTCCGAGTCCTTAAAGTCTCCAGTGACAGGAATGCTGAGAAGCGAATGAAGCGTATAGCCATCTACATTGTAAGCTGCCACTCCAGTTGGAGCTGTCACACGAAGGCAATCGCCCAACAATTTCTTCAAGCACTTTATCAAATATGACTTTCCAGTTCCTGCTGTGCCAGAGATGATCATCCTTAGAGGTGACCCACACAGTTTGCCATGGTAGTGATTGAATACTATTTGGTAAGCTTCACTCTGCTTTCCTTTCAAATTTTGTGCTTCAGCCTCAGTTTCATATGCAGAGTAGACAAAATGCTGTTTGTGCTGTGCAATAAAGGAAGGCATTTCCTGCAAGTTGTCATACTTTTTTCCAGCAGCAGACCAGTCGACTTCACAAGTAGAAGCAACTTGCTCAAATTCTGTGTGATGATAACAGAGCTGCATCCAATCCAATACAGTGTTCTTGTTTTGATCATCATTGTCATCGTTATCACATGCCTGCAAAAAGAATACATAAAAAAGAATAAAAAATGAATTGTTTGAAAATATAAATAATAGTCACCTCTTCATGCAGTCTGTTGATCTTCTGCCTGTGCCATTTCTAGCCTATGAATATCACCAGCAAGAGATTTTGGCACATTACGAGACTGAAGAAAAGTAGCATAAGCAGCTGCATATGTATCACATCCTCCAAGTAGCTCATCCAGTTGAACAAAAGGCTTGTGAAGCATGAGTTTCTGCTTTGAATATTGCTCATATTGTGGTCCTTGTGGATCTGGTGAGCAATAAGGACGTGGTATCACTATTACATCTTTGTTCCTTGGCACCAGTGCACTGCCAATTTTCTTGGGGATTCTGTACTTCTGAACAAATTTCAGCAGGGACACTTCTCTAAACTCTGGGACATCAGGACGAGCACAATAGTGGTCCAGTTGGGAGTCCACAGTCACAGATTTGTCTTCTTCAAATGTTTCGGTCACCTGTCGAGAACCATCAAGACTAAGAACAACGAAATCTCGAGAAGCTCTAAACAAGGGCAGCATCAAAAGAAGATGACATGTCTCCTGTGCAGAGAAATCTCTCTCTCCAATAGTGCTTGTTAATAGCTTTTGCACTACTTTGAGTGGTGTGGCATCCTCTTTGATGCTTTTCATGATTGTACTGTATACTTCTTGCAGACCTTTTGAACGAGGCTCAGATTTGGTAGCATATTTTGCCACATACTTGATGACTTTGTTTCTGGACATAATGTACTGCATATCAACATTGGCTCTCCAAGCTGACAATTGTACTGGGTTGTAGGCATTCAACAAATTGTCATTTCTGGAAGTCAGCACTACAGGTTCACCTTCTTGTGTGGTGATAGTAGTCACTTGCTGTAATGGTTTGGGGTAGCCGAACCTGCACTCCTGCTTGCCTCTCTTACGCTTCAAGCAATATGATGTTGAGCATCTTGTGTGCCGTTGGCAAGTAGCAACTAAATCAACCAGGTCCATTTCCAAGTTATTTATGCCTTGGTATTGTTGGTTGCACACATGCGGTTTAATCTTAGGTAAGGGAATAGAATTGATTATGTTGTTCCCATCAGCAGGAATTCCTGGGTTCATTGTACTAACCAAGTCATCAACATATGCAGTAATCCTCTCAGCAGCATCCAACAATTCAGCACTGTCATCAGATGACAATAGTTTCTCAATGTCTGGTGCATTGTGCAGCCAAGCTACACCATGTACATGAGGAGATCCCCTGTGCTGCCACTCGAATCTGAACCAGTAATCTGTGGCTCCAAGAACATCCACATAAAATGTTTTCATGAACTTGCTAATTCGTTCATAGAAGAACCAATCAGCAATGGCCGGGTTGTTATTGACTGCAGAGCTGCGGCTGGAACTTTCATCTGGATTTTCAGCAATTAAACGAGCCAGCTCAGGCCACTGATTATCAGCGGCACTATGAGTGAAAAATACAGTGGGCATACCGAGACAGTCAATCATGGAAATTAGCCTACTTCGCTGCTTGAACCAAAATTGCTTAGTTCCACGTAAGCTGGTGGCATAATGTAGTACTCGCTTGCTGAGCTCTTTCCCTCCACTACTGATCATTTCCTTCAAGTCTTCCAAAGACAGACGTGCATCTTTTGGGTGTTGATTTATGTAAATCTTACCAGTTTGGAGGGCACGCCATCTCATTTCGGTGTTGAGAGCAAAATATCGAAAACGAGGATGTTTGGCAAACCTGCCATCTTCATAACGCATCAGATGCTTGAAGTAATTCCCCACCGTTACAGTACGCTGTCTTGGAGCCAAAAAATCACCATTACCAGTGGGAAACAATGTAGGGAAGGCACAGGAGATGTATCCTTCGGTGACAAACTCGTTTATTGGAGTGTCCCCTCAAGACGGCCATGGAATTATATTGTCTGGATGCGGTTTTTGTCGCTCATTTATGGACTTCTTGACAGTCTCTTCTTCTGTGCCCTTTTGCACAGTAATTGGAACAAAGGATCCCAATTCTTGATTGCTTTCATCATTTTCCTCTTGTTGCTGGCTTTTGTCTTCAATTTTGATGGATGCATCTTCAATAGTGGTAATATTGGAAAGATTTCCATCAATAGGGAGCTGCTTAACTTCTTCCATATCAATTGTCACATCACGATAGTACTTGTTGTGCTGTTTTAGCCACAGGAGAGCGTGTAGGACAACTGAGCGTCTCACTCTAAAGTCCTTGTGAGTATTATCTGAGCCATGTTTCCTCACGATCAACACATCAAGATTTTTTGTGTTTCTTGGAAGGCTGGACGCAAAAGAAGTGACATCCTGTGGCAGGTTGATTACATGGCCTTTGTATCCATACTGACCATGGGGCAGTCGATAGATGGACATTAGTGGCATAACAGTCGAGATCAACATTTCCTCTGCTTGTGACAACCCCTTAATTTTGAATATAAATATAAACATATAAACGTTGTTTTATGGTACTCAGTTATATATCAATAGATAAATATATATATGTATATATTTAATAATTATGCTTCACAGCTTATTAGAATGCTTTTATTGCTTTATATGTAATTTAAATTTACTCAGATACAGTTACATGGATGGAATAACTATAAAATGTGTATAATGTGAGGATGCATTTATATTATGCAATGTTAAAGTGATTTCAACGGGTTAGTTCTGTAATACAATAGAAAATTCAAATTTATGTCACAAACCTGTAATTCATTGGGCACTGCTCCAGGATTCATATTGTTTTCAGAGGAATAAAGTTTTGGGTTTGCTTTGTCTCGATAACATCGTATACATGTAGTTGACAGTGATGCCATTTAAGTGCCAGGAAATTTTTCTGAGCATACAATACATATTGTTGACTCGATTGAAGACATTTCGTGATGAAATTTGTCCATCTTCTCTTTCACAACTTTATCTTTAAGAATGGCTTGATGAATTAGAGGAGCAGTTTCATTATTATGTAAATGTTCAGCATCGACAACTTTTAATACTGCATCTTGAGCAAATTGTCATTTATAGACACTCATGTTTTGAAGTCTAGCAGATTTTTGTTTTGGAGTTTCATTGGCCAAAGCATTTTCTTTATAAGCACATTGACGCTTCAGTCGAACAGCTCGTTCATCTGATGTTTCTTTAGCCATTTTATTTTCCTGCAAATTGTTCTGATGTTTCAGTCGAGCAGCCCGTTCATCTGATGTTTCTTTAGCCAGTTTTTTCCCCTGCAAATTGTTCTGATGTTTCAGTCGAGCAGCCCGTTCATCTGATGTTTCTTTAGCCAGTTTTTTTTCCTGAAGAGTGCTTTGATACTTTAGTCTAGCAGCTTTTTCTTCTTGTGTTTCCTTGGCTAAGCGTTCATCTTTAAGAACACTCAGGCGTTCCAGCCGAGCAGCTCTGTCATCTCCGGTTTCATTGGCTAAATGTTCTTTTTGCAAAATCCTCATATTTTGTAGCCTAGCAGATCGATTCTCTTGGCTCTCAACTGCTCGTCTATGTTTTTGCTGAATTCTTATTTTATTTAATCTAGCAGCTCTTCTATCAAGGGACTCTTGTGCTAGTTTGCTCCTCTTATGCTCTAATCTAACTTCTTTGTGCTCTTCAGATTCATTTGTTTCATCAATTTTTCTATTTTTTTGTCTTTGCTCAGTTTCTAGAGGACTTTCTGCTTTGCGTTTAGCCCTGTCCTTTTCATTTCTTTTTTTAAGGCGGGCTTGCCTTTCTTGTTTGGTTTCAGCCCTCCTCAGTTCTTGTGCCCTCTGGTTTCTTTTGTCAAGGCGAGCCCGTTTTTCATTCGCACTTTCCTTTTTCAGGTTGGGATTATCGAGCTCCATTAGTTATAAACCACAAAACTCAGTTTATTTGGTTTTTATACAACTCAGAAAAATAGCTGCGCAGTACGTGCAAAGAGTAAAAGGCGGGAGAAATGTTCTCGGCGTGACTACCATCGGTTTTGTGTAGTTTGCGCATGATCAGTAGCTACTTAGCAGTTAGATTTGTCACCTTCTTTAATAATGGAACCAGAGCCTATGGCAGAACAAGTGAGTAGATTATTTAGGAGAAGAATTGTATCAGTTGTGATATAATTGTGTTGGAACGGAAGACAAAAGGAAGAGAAGACTGAGCCCCCAGTGGCTCAGGAAATAAAAAAAGTTTTAAATAATAAAGTGAGTAGATAGCTATATAGTATTAAAATCTCATAATTTACTTCATTTTAATACAGAAAAAAAGAAGAAGAAGAAAAAAAAATAGGTAAGTCATTATGGTTGTGGAAGAGCCCGTAGTGGTTGTAAGTCACTACAGAGTAGTCTCCCGCAGGTGGTTTTGGGTAAAGGGTCGAAGGACCAGAAGAAGTTAGTCAGGAAGATGTCAACTTGTCGTAACGCAAGCTAAGATCGAACGCAGCCGCTGGCTTTCACTTGCAGCCTTGTCTGATAGCTAAAAGCGCGTACTCTCTAACGTTTTCTAGGCGCTAGAGTCGACAGAGGTAGACTATTTAGACTTCTTAAAGATTATGACTTACACGGAAGTATAAGTGGTGAGTGACTAAAGAGAACATACAGTGGGTTTGGGGAGTTATGAATATGATTGCGTGTGGCTTGAACATGCGTGCATGCAATCAATAACAATCAATAGCAATCTAAGCTAATAATGTTCTAGAGTAGTTCTCTTGGTCTGGGCTAAGTCCCAGACAATGGTTTAACCTGTAGCTGTTATGATATGATGCACTTTTTTTTGTAGACAGCAATACCACCATCAGAAGAGCAAATACATTATAGTATTTAAATAACTTATTTATCTTAACTCTCCATATTAACTTATATATCTTAACTCCATATTAACCCTTTCGTTCCGGATCCCGCTTTAAAGCGGGGTGAGACCGGTTGGCTTCTCCGAATTTTTAAAAATAGTTACTTTATAGCTAGAACCTTCAGATTGCATACACAGGTACCCAATGCATTGGAGAAGCATCTAAAATAGCTTTCAGCCAGGACTGCTTCGACAGTACCTCACAGCAGTTGCGTTTATTTCTTCCTTGGCAAAAAAAAAAAACATCGGTTCTTCGTCGAATTTAAAAAAAAGTTACCTTCTTCACAGCAGCTTCATTTATGGATCCAGTCATCTCCAGAGCTTTGTAGAAGCAGCAAAAAATTGCTTGAGCTCAGTAGCCTTCCATAACACATTGAAACAACCGCTTCTTTGCCGACCAAGACTATGCGGTTTGACTTACTGTCTTCTCCATTTTTTATAAAATCGCCAGTTCAACTGGGGACCTCCCTATTACGTACAGTCTTAGGTAATGCTTATTACATCATAGGAAAAAAGTGAGCGTGTCGTGTGACCCCGATAACTATGCAAAAAAAATTTTTTTCAAAGTCATTTTTTGGAAGATGGCGTCTAGAAGTTTACAATGCGGTGCAAGTTTTAGACTTGCTTGATGTTGACTCTAGCGACTCAGGATCAAGGGGAGAGAAGGGAGACGACATCTAGGGCTATAGGAGGCCCTGTATCAGGGTTGGTGGACCAGACCCCGTCAACTCTGATATAGAAAATGGGAGTCAAGAAGATGATCGAGGTAAGCTTGTCTTTCTCTTGTCTTTCTCTTGAAAAATAGCAAGCTTCTGTTGTGGAAAGGACTCATTTATAGCTATATTGAGATAGAGTAAGCTGTTTAGCTATAATATATATATTATTGAGTTTTGAGATTTGAAAGTGGCTTGCGGTTTTTTGAACAATTTCAAATTTTCAAAAAAATTTAAATTTTTTTTTACCACATATACTACTAGGACCAGATGTGAATGCAGTCTGTGTGTGTGAATTTGTGGAATGAGAGAGAGCATCCGTGGACAAACAGTATGTGGCGCTTCCGTATACAACCTGGGAGGGAACTCTGGATCTTTTTGGATCGTGACTACTATGCCCATGTAAGTTGAATTTCATGTGTGTACACCAGTCAATTTATGTATAATAAAATATACATTTATTTTTATGATCTGTATTCACCTGTAGCTTCTTTTTTCTTGTGTGTGTGTGTGTGTGTGTATGTGTGTGCGTGCATTTGTGGAAAGAGAGAGAGAGCAACCATGAACAAACAGTATGTGACGTTTCCGGATCCAACCTGAGAGAGAACGAACTCGGTGGTCTTTTTCGGTCTGTGACATCATCCACGCTGGGTAAGTTGAATTTCATTTTTTCAACTTACTGTATTTGGGTGTCCAGCTAGGGCTGGGGGGGGGGGAGGGGTTATGGTACAAGAATGTCAGTGAAAAGTAATGACGGGGGAGGGGGGGGTTATGGTACAAGAATGTCAGTGAAAAGTAATGACGGGGGAGGGGGGGGTTATGGTACAAGAATGTCAGTGAAAAGTAATGACGGGGGAGGGGGGAGCTCAATTCAGCGAGGCCAGCTGTTATGTTACAAATGTCATTGTTGTCTTGTGTTTTTTTGGTATTGTATGGAGGTTCCGGATCCTATGGGAGGGATCGTTCAGTCTGTGACACCATCCATGCCGGGTAAGTTGAATTCCACGTGTGTGCTTGTACTGCTTTTCATTTTCGAAGTACACTTTCTCAATACATGTTTCTCTCATGTACAGTGTGGAGTATACATAGCAGGTGTTCATACAGTGGGAGGCTAGCGCTGGGTTCCCCCCTAGAATTTTGGGAGTTGAATAGAAATGAACATTTAGGAAGCATTTATTTTTAGTCTGATATTGTATCCCATTATGTTCCTATCGTAACTGAGCCATTTAGTGCATAGGACCGAACACTGGTCATCAGTGTGAAGTATAGACTCTTATGCAAAGATGTGCATCAAAGTAGTGTAGGTTCCAAAAAATGGGTGTGGAAGTACACTCGGAGCCCCACCCCAAACAAAAATCCTGTATGAAACCGCATACAATACATCATAAAGTTGCAATTATAAAGGATCATGAATAATTTGTTGTTTGTATTACAAATATCTTTGTTGTTTGTGTTTTTGTGTATATGAAATTGTTTTGTAGTGGAGCTCGACGTCCGATGGCATACGTTCCTTGTGGACACTCATAGATGTCTCCTACATGATCACAATCAGCACCACACACAACAAACAACATATTTTATTGTTGAACTAATATAATATTGGTATATAATGCATCAAACAATATTATTTCTATTTTATTTTATTTTTTTATTGATGGGAAAAGTGGATTTTTGGGGGGGAAAAATTTTTTTTTTTTTGAAGTATTAGTAGATGGCTTAAATATTATTCAATTTTCTCAATCAAAAAATGAGGGGAATCCCAAACTCTTGGTCTATTTAGTGATATATGGTTGCTATGGGGTTTTCCCAGCCAGCATCGAGTTAAAAAAATAAAACGGCACCACTCTATTCCGCGGTAGAAAATTAGATTTTTCCGCGCGCGTCAAAACAATTCAGGAACGAGAGGGTTAACCACTTAAAATATATATTTAAACCAATTATAAACATATAATATATGCTTTAAAATGTGTAATCTTTGTATTATCATGAAGAGTTATGTAATGGCTATCTAGCTAGCTCAAAACTCAGAAGTTTGTGGTTATGGGCATAGCACCCTCCATGGTTTTAAAAGTGGCCACACCTTGAACAAGTCTACAATTGTTCTCTTCAATATAGGACCAAATGTAAATTTGCCATTTGAATGCTATCAGTTAGAAAATGGACTCAATAAGTACACAAGACGTAACTGTGTAGGCAAAAAATCAGATAGGTCAGATACAAAAACCTAAGCTGTCAATAAAGGTAAAGATTTTTCATCAGCTAAGCAGTCCTCGTAACACACGGCACCTTCACATACACTTGTTCACTTGATGTACCAACACAAAAATTACTTCCTTCAGTGATTTGATATTAGTAGTATTGTAAGCACAATACTTTCACACAACTGAACATACCTAGGCAAGACTTATCTTCGTGTTTAGTCTAGTGGACAATGAATTTTAAAATAAATGCTGTTGAGTAGGGCTTATAACTGTGACAAATAGCGTATTAGCTTACCACCCCCACTAACTCGAATAGAAATGTAGCTCCAATAAGTTTTTGCACCCGCAAAACAATTCAAAGCGGTAAACAATTCAATTTCTAAGGTGATACGGGTAATGGTCGCTAAACCAGAGGATTCTGTTTAGTGAAGTTTGGGACGGGGTCGAACGTTGAGCGAACACAAAAATACGGAGGGTCAAAGTACAAAATGACATACGTACGTCCAAACATATATACAAATAAACTAGTGGTGTGCTTGAGCACAAATGGCGAGCGAGCCTGATAGTTAGGTAACATAAAATGTTACTATGTTTTAGCTTACTTCATGCAAACACTATAATAGCAGTTATGACATTTGATTTCAGCAAACAAATACAAAATCACTCTCTTACCTTATTAATGGTAACTTTTGTAGTATCAAACATCAACCATTCTGATAATCTCAATCACCAGTAACTCTTGAACAAGCTCTCAGCTACGATAAAAAATAAACCAGTGTTATTATTTGTAATTTTAGCCAACAAATATGGAATTACTACTTACATCATTCTTGAGTATTGATAACTTCTGTAGTATCATATTGAAGTTACTTTGACCATCTGAATTACTTTGAATTCTTGACAACAAGCTCTCACCTACAAAAACAAAAGACAATCAATTTTAGCACACAAATACAAAATTACTTTCTTACCTCATTTTCTTGAGCAGTGGTAACTTTTGTAGTACCAAATTTGAGCCAATCTGACTATTTGAATTTACCAGTCACTGTTGACTACCTCTTAGCTACAAAAAAGAAAGGCCAGAGTTAATTTTGGATATTTAGCTAACAAATATGGAATTGCGTACTTATCTCTCAGCTTCCCTCGAGAAGTAGTAGCTTCCATAGCATTAACCGGCACTCCGTATCCCCCCATAAAACGGCGAAGTTTTGAAATTAAGTCTGGAAAAGGGTCTTCAATGCCATAGTAACCTGTCGAATCAACTTTTTGTGTCTTGAAAACAAGCGTTTTAGCAGGAATTTTCTCATACTTTGGAGCTTAAGTATAAAGTAAGGTTTGCTTAATGCTGTAGTTTCAGAATAAACTGGAGTGAAGCCTAAATAGCCGTGTTTTTAGGAGAAAAACGTTCCCCGCGCGCGCGTTTAAAGAGCATACGTACCATCCATACATACATACATATATATATACTAGTGATGTGCTTGAGCACAAATGGCGAGCGAGCCTAAAGACTATACTATTTTTATATGAATGATTTTGACTTCTAACACTGAAGCTACTGAAAATAAGGTCCAGTTTATAAATTTCGGCTACACGGTAAAGGGATTTCAGTGCCATAGTAGTATATATATATTATGGTATGGGGTACGTACGGAGTTTTTCTCCTAAAAACACGCCGTTTATTCTGAAACTTAAGCAAACCTGCTATGAGAAAATTCCTGCTACTACTTCTCGAGGGAAGCTGAGGAGATAAGTACTATGGAAGCAATTCCATATTTGTTAGCTAAATATCCAAAATTAACTCTGGCCTTTCTTTTTTGTAGCTAAGAGGTAGTCAACAGTGACTGGTAAATTCAAATAGTCAGATTGGCTCAAATTTGGTACTACAAAAGTTACCACTGCTCAAGAAAATGAGGTAAGAAAGTAATTTTGTATTTGTGTGCTAAAATTGATTGTCTTTTGTTTTTGTAGGTGAGAGCTTGTTGTCAAGAATTCAAAGTAATTCAGATGGTCAAAGTAACTTCAATATGATACTACAGAAGTTATCAATACTCAAGAATGATGTAAGTAGTAATTCCATATTTGTTGGCTAAAATTACAAATAATAACACTGGTTTATTTTTTATCGTAGCTGAGAGCTTGTTCAAGAGTTACTGGTGATTGAGATTATCAGAATGGTTGATGTTTGATACTACAAAAGTTACCATTAATAAGGTAAGAGAGTGATTTTGTATTTGTTTGCTGAAATCAAATGTCATAACTGCTATTATAGTGTTTGCATGAAGTAAGCTAAAACATAGTAACATTTTATGTTACCTAACTATCAGGCTCGCTCGCCATTTGTGCTCAAGCACACCACTAGTTTATTTGTATATATGTTTGGACGTACGTATGTCATTTTGTACTTTGACCCTCCGTATTTTTGTGTTCGCTCAACGTTCGACCCCGTCCCAAACTTCACTAAACAGAATCCTCTGGTTTAGCGACCATTACCCGTATCACCTTAGAAATTGAATTGTTTACCGCTTTGAATTGTTTTGCGGGTGCAAAAACTTATTGGAGCTACATTTCTATTCGAGTTAGTGGGGGTGGTAAGCTAATACGCTATTTGTCACAGTTATAAGCCCTACTCAACAGCATTTATTTTAAAATTCATTGTCCACTAGACTAAACACGAAGATAAGTCTTGCCTAGGTATGTTCAGTTGTGTGAAAGTATTGTGCTTACAATACTACTAATATCAAATCACTGAAGGAAGTAATTTTTGTGTTGGTACATCAAGTGAACAAGTGTATGTGAAGGTGCCGTGTGTTACGAGGACTGCTTAGCTGATGAAAAATCTTTACCTTTATTGACAGCTTAGGTTTTTGTATCTGACCTATCTGATTTTTTGCCTACACAGTTACGTCTTGTGTACTTATTGAGTCCATTTTCTAACTGATAGCATTCAAATGGCAAATTTACATTTGGTCCTATATTGAAGAGAACAATTGTAGACTTGTTCAAGGTGTGGCCACTTTTAAAACCATGGAGGGTGCTATGCCCATAACCACAAACTTCTGAGTTTTGAGCTAGCTAGATAGCCATTACATAACTCTTCATGATAATACAAAGATTACACATTTTAAAGCATATATTATATGTTTATAATTGGTTTAAATATATATTTTAAGTGGTTAACCCTCTCGTTCCTGAATTGTTTTGACGCGCGCGGAAAAATCTAATTTTCTACCGCGGAATAGAGTGGTGCCGTTTTATTTTTTTAACTCGATGCTGGCTGGGAAAACCCCATAGCAACCATATATCACTAAATAGACCAAGAGTTTGGGATTCCCCTCATTTTTTGATTGAGAAAATTGAATAATATTTAAGCCATCTACTAATACTTCAAAAAAAAAAATTTTTTTCCCCCCAAAAAATCCACTTTTCCCATCAATAAAAAAATAAAATAAAATAGAAATAATATTGTTTGATGCATTATATACCAATATTATATTAGTTCAACAATAAAATATGTTGTTTGTTGTGTGTGGTGCTGATTGTGATCATGTAGGAGACATCTATGAGTGTCCACAAGGAACGTATGCCATCGGACGTCGAGCTCCACTACAAAACAATTTCATATACACAAAAACACAAACAACAAAGATATTTGTAATACAAACAACAAATTATTCATGATCCTTTATAATTGCAACTTTATGATGTATTGTATGCGGTTTCATACAGGATTTTTGTTTGGGGTGGGGCTCCGAGTGTACTTCCACACCCATTTTTTGGAACCTACACTACTTTGATGCACATCTTTGCATAAGAGTCTATACTTCACACTGATGACCAGTGTTCGGTCCTATGCACTAAATGGCTCAGTTACGATAGGAACATAATGGGATACAATATCAGACTAAAAATAAATGCTTCCTAAATGTTCATTTCTATTCAACTCCCAAAATTCTAGGGGGGAACCCAGCGCTAGCCTCCCACTGTATGAACACCTGCTATGTATACTCCACACTGTACATGAGAGAAACATGTATTGAGAAAGTGTACTTCGAAAATGAAAAGCAGTACAAGCACACACGTGGAATTCAACTTACCCGGCATGGATGGTGTCACAGACTGAACGATCCCTCCCATAGGATCCGGAACCTCCATACAATACCAAAAAAACACAAGACAACAATGACATTTGTAACATAACAGCTGGCCTCGCTGAATTGAGCTCCCCCCTCCCCCGTCATTACTTTTCACTGACATTCTTGTACCATAACCCCCCCCTCCCCCGTCATTACTTTTCACTGACATTCTTGTACCATAACCCCCCCCTCCCCCGTCATTACTTTTCACTGACATTCTTGTACCATAACCCCTCCCCCCCCCCCAGCCCTAGCTGGACACACCCAAATACAGTAAGTTGAAAAAATGAAATTCAACTTACCCAGCGTGGATGATGTCACAGACCGAAAAAGACCACCGAGTTCGTTCTCTCTCAGGTTGGATCCGGAAACGTCACATACTGTTTGTTCATGGTTGCTCTCTCTCTCTTTCCACAAATGCACGCACACACATACACACACACACACACACACAAGAAAAAAGAAGCTACAGGTGAATACAGATCATAAAAATAAATGTATATTTTATTATACATAAATTGACTGGTGTACACACATGAAATTCAACTTACATGGGCATAGTAGTCACGATCCAAAAAGATCCAGAGTTCCCTCCCAGGTTGTATACGGAAGCGCCACATACTGTTTGTCCACGGATGCTCTCTCTCATTCCACAAATTCACACACACAGACTGCATTCACATCTGGTCCTAGTAGTATATGTGGTAAAAAAAAATTTAAATTTTTTTGAAAATTTGAAATTGTTCAAAAAACCGCAAGCCACTTTCAAATCTCAAAACTCAATAATATATATATTATAGCTAAACAGCTTACTCTATCTCAATATAGCTATAAATGAGTCCTTTCCACAACAGAAGCTTGCTATTTTTCAAGAGAAAGACAAGAGAAAGACAAGCTTACCTCGATCATCTTCTTGACTCCCATTTTCTATATCAGAGTTGACGGGGTCTGGTCCACCAACCCTGATACAGGGCCTCCTATAGCCCTAGATGTCGTCTCCCTTCTCTCCCCTTGATCCTGAGTCGCTAGAGTCAACATCAAGCAAGTCTAAAACTTGCACCGCATTGTAAACTTCTAGACGCCATCTTCCAAAAAATGACTTTGAAAAAATTTTTTTTTGCATAGTTATCGGGGTCACACGACACGCTCACTTTTTTCCTATGATGTAATAAGCATTACCTAAGACTGTACGTAATAGGGAGGTCCCCAGTTGAACTGGCGATTTTATAAAAAATGGAGAAGACAGTAAGTCAAACCGCATAGTCTTGGTCGGCAAAGAAGCGGTTGTTTCAATGTGTTATGGAAGGCTACTGAGCTCAGGCAATTTTTTGCTGCTTCTACAAAGCTCTGGAGATGACTGGATCCATAAATGAAGCTGTTGTGAAGAAGGTAACTTTTTTTTAAATTCGACGAAGAACCGATGTTTTTTTTTTTTGCCAAGGAAGAAATAAACGCAACTGCTGTGAGGTACTGTCGAAGCAGTCCTGGCTGAAAGCTATTTTAGATGCTTCTCCAATGCATTGGGTACCTGTGTATGCAATCTGAAGGTTCTAGCTATAAAGTAACTATTTTTAAAAATTCGGAGAAGCCAACCGGTCTCACCCCGCTTTAAAGCGGGATCCGGAACGAAAGGGTTAATATGGAGTTAAGATATATAAGTTAATATGGAAAGTTAAGATAAATAAGTTATTTAAATACTATAATGTATTTGCTCTTCTGATGGTGGTATTGCTGTCTACAAAAAAAAGTGCATCATATCATAACAGCTACAGGTTAAACCATTGTCTGGGACTTAGCCCAGACCAAGAGAACTACTCTAGAACATTATTAGCTTAGATTGCTATTGATTGTTATTGATTGCATGCACGCATGTTCAAGCCACACGCAATCATATTCATAACTCCCCAAACCCACTGTATGTTCTCTTTAGTCACTCACCACTTATACTTCCGTGTAAGTCATAATCTTTAAGAAGTCTAAATAGTCTACCTCTGTCGACTCTAGCGCCTAGAAAACGTTAGAGAGTACGCGCTTTTAGCTATCAGACAAGGCTGCAAGTGAAAGCCAGCGGCTGCGTTCGATCTTAGCTTGCGTTACGACAAGTTGACATCTTCCTGACTAACTTCTTCTGGTCCTTCGACCCTTTACCCAAAACCACCTGCGGGAGACTACTCTGTAGTGACTTACAACCACTACGGGCTCTTCCACAACCATAATGACTTACCTATTTTTTTTCTTCTTCTTCTTTTTTTCTGTATTAAAATGAAGTAAATTATGAGATTTTAATACTATATAGCTATCTACTCACTTTATTATTTAAAACTTTTTTTATTTCCTGAGCCACTGGGGGCTCAGTCTTCTCTTCCTTTTGTCTTCCGTTCCAACACAATTATATCACAACTGATACAATTCTTCTCCTAAATAATCTACTCACTTGTTCTGCCATAGGCTCTGGTTCCATTATTAAAGAAGGTGACAAATCTAACTGCTAAGTAGCTACTGATCATGCGCAAACTACACAAAACCGATGGTAGTCACGCCGAGAACATTTCTCCCGCCTTTTACTCTTTGCACGTACTGCGCAGCTATTTTTCTGAGTTGTATAAAAACCAAATAAACTGAGTTTTGTGGTTTATAACTAATGGAGCTCGATAATCCCAACCTGAAAAAGGAAAGTGCGAATGAAAAACGGGCTCGCCTTGACAAAAGAAACCAGAGGGCACAAGAACTGAGGAGGGCTGAAACCAAACAAGAAAGGCAAGCCCGCCTTAAAAAAAGAAATGAAAAGGACAGGGCTAAACGCAAAGCAGAAAGTCCTCTAGAAACTGAGCAAAGACAAAAAAATAGAAAAATTGATGAAACAAATGAATCTGAAGAGCACAAAGAAGTTAGATTAGAGCATAAGAGGAGCAAACTAGCACAAGAGTCCCTTGATAGAAGAGCTGCTAGATTAAATAAAATAAGAATTCAGCAAAAACATAGACGAGCAGTTGAGAGCCAAGAGAATCGATCTGCTAGGCTACAAAATATGAGGATTTTGCAAAAAGAACATTTAGCCAATGAAACCGGAGATGACAGAGCTGCTCGGCTGGAACACCTGAGTGTTCTTAAAGATGAACGCTTAGCCAAGGAAACACAAGAAGAAAAAGCTGCTAGACTAAAGTATCAAAGCACTCTTCAGGAAAAAAAACTGGCTAAAGAAACATCAGATGAACGGGCTGCTCGACTGAAACATCAGAACAATTTGCAGGGGAAAAAACTGGCTAAAGAAACATCAGATGAACGGGCTGCTCGACTGAAACATCAGAACAATTTGCAGGAAAATAAAATGGCTAAAGAAACATCAGATGAACGAGCTGTTCGACTGAAGCGTCAATGTGCTTATAAAGAAAATGCTTTGGCCAATGAAACTCCAAAACAAAAATCTGCTAGACTTCAAAACATGAGTGTCTATAAATGACAATTTGCTCAAGATGCAGTATTAAAAGTTGTCGATGCTGAACATTTACATAATAATGAAACTGCTCCTCTAATTCATCAAGCCATTCTTAAAGATAAAGTTGTGAAAGAGAAGATGGACAAATTTCATCACGAAATGTCTTCAATCGAGTCAACAATATGTATTGTATGCTCAGAAAAATTTCCTGGCACTTAAATGGCATCACTGTCAACTACATGTATACGATGTTATCGAGACAAAGCAAACCCAAAACTTTATTCCTCTGAAAACAATATGAATCCTGGAGCAGTGCCCAATGAATTACAGGTTTGTGACATAAATTTGAATTTTCTATTGTATTACAGAACTAACCCGTTGAAATCACTTTAACATTGCATAATATAAATGCATCCTCACATTATACACATTTTATAGTTATTCCATCCATGTAACTGTATCTGAGTAAATTTAAATTACATATAAAGCAATAAAAGCATTCTAATAAGCTGTGAAGCATAATTATTAAATATATACATATATATATTTATCTATTGATATATAACTGAGTACCATAAAACAACGTTTATATGTTTATATTTATATTCAAAATTAAGGGGTTGTCACAAGCAGAGGAAATGTTGATCTCGACTGTTATGCCACTAATGTCCATCTATCGACTGCCCCATGGTCAGTATGGATACAAAGGCCATGTAATCAACCTGCCACAGGATGTCACTTCTTTTGCGTCCAGCCTTCCAAGAAACACAAAAAAT
>WLWD01002734.1_pt1 | contig 33046 bp, 18 predicted proteins | sample 6712731 | NCBI WGS metagenome assembly WLWD01 (sample SAMN12718690, study PRJNA576275) | sponge metagenome | isolation source: marine sponge | host: Mycale hentscheli | place: New Zealand: South Island, Marlborough, Capsize Point | collected 2014-11-01
GACTCTGCCATCGCCTGTCTAGACTTCCGAGACTGGGCCCATAACCTGTTGAACAGTTCCCCTTTTAGGTGAGAGATAGCGATTACAATAGATTTATTTACTGCAAAGATAAGATGATTACAGAAATCAAGCGTGAGCAAAAAAGGAAAGGAGTACCAAAACCGTCTAAAAATAGAAAACAATTAATGGTGATGTAATAGGTTCAACATTCAGGTAAGTATCGTTAGGAGAATTGGGTGATTCCATTTCCAATAGAAAGTGTCATGGTTCTCGTGCCGTCTGAGTCCCAAGGAAAAGACTGGAAATTGTCTAGACCCTTCCACTACCAAAATATATTAATTATCTGAAGATTTGATTTTCATTCTTTTATTATTATTTTGTAGTCTTTTTATTTATTGATTCAGACATTCTCGGCTGAAATAATTATAGTAGTAGCAATTTATCTCGTTCTAACAGCCAATATTATGCTATTTATTATTGGGTTAGTTTTAATTAGCATAATATTGGCTGTTAGAACAAGAAAATTTGCTATTATTTAATTGTATAATTTATTTTTTCAGGCAGTGTGGTTCTGATGCATCATGGAAGGATGACACTGAAGTGCCGGAAAACTTGCGAGACTTTTCAGACGATGAAGCAGAGCAGAAACATTGCAAAGCCGATAGAATGGGCAAGCGGTCGAACAAAGATGGCGAACCCCAAACCCAGTCAGGATTGAAAACAGTTCCATTGAAAGCAAGAGTTGGTTGGTCAGGTGCCACGCCCCAGCTCCTAAGTACACGACCAATCCTAAAATGAGTGCGTACTTTCCTTGTGCGTCACCACAATATCCTACTAGGCCACCTCCCTCGTGCTACGCCGTACGGCTCAGGTGGTTACCCACCAGCTTTCAATAACCCACCCGAAGTTCCTTACCCAGCAGGTCCCCAGCATCAGCAACCAGTTCCTCATCCTGCTCTTCCTTCTCATCCACTGGCACCTCAGTATCCAGCAGCAACTCCGTTCTACTCAAATCCAACTCCACTGTTTCCTAATCATGCCCAGCAACAACCCCAATCTTTTTCAAGAGGTAAAGGGTAGTCAATGACATTAACTATTTATCAGCTTGTACCATTTTTGTTTGTGTTTTAGCGCCTTACCGACCTCCTGTTGACTTATCTAACTCCAATTTCATTCCTGGTATGCCAAGAAATCCTGGGCACTTTCCTTCACAGCCAGCTCAGCAGTACCATGGAAACCCACATTATTACTACCAGCAACAGTGATAAGATTACTTCATTATTTCCATATTTTTTTTTGTAAAAATTGGGTCTTCATAATGCAATGCCACTAAAAATGAGCATGCATGTGTATGTATATGAAACGTAAGCAAATTCGTATATCGCAGTAAAACATCGTATTTCCGCTCTAGTGGGCGTAAAGTAGAAAAGATTTGAAACTAACGCACCCAAAAAATATTGTGTTGGTTCGAAGCGTATCTGAGGGAGAATTTTAACGACGAGTGCACTCCACGGTGGAAAAGACAGTTATGAGCTCGGGTGGGTTGGATAAATTGGAAGGAGAAATCACTTGCGGAATATGTCAGGAGCATTACGTGGAACCTAAAGTCCTCCCGTGCCTCCACTACTACTGCAAAGAGTGTATCGTGAAACTAGCTGCCAGGTCGGGTGAGAAGAAGCCATTTTCCTGCCCTGAATGTCGCAGTGAATCTCTTCTCCCCGAAGGAGGCGTGAACAGTCTGAAAACGGCATTCTTTGTTAATCGTTTGAAAACCACCATTACAACGATGGAACGAGCCCAAGGTAAGGTCGAAGTTCATTGTGAGTTGTGTAGCAGGGGAGGTAAAGCTGCCTCATTCTGTCGCCAGTGTGCCATGTTCATTTGTGAAAGCTGCACTCAACAGCACGAAATTATGAAGATTTTTGTCAGTCATGAAGTTGCACTGTTAAAAGATTTAAAGCATGGGAGAGCCCAGCCCATTTATACCAAAGAGCTTCCAAATTCTGTAAAGTGTAAGGATCATGAAGAGCCTGTAATTATCTATTGCTTTGACTGTGAAGTCTTCATATGCCACCATTGTACAGTAAAAGATCACCGAGATTGTAATTTTGAATTCTGTAAAAAGGCGGCATCTGTGGCAAAGAGAGAACTAACAGACAAATTGCAGCCACTGAAGGAGCAAACATTACTCTTATGCGAAGCAATAGATGAGGTGAAGATGGCGAAGGAGAAATGTGAAGTTCAGGGTCAGGAGATATCTCATACTATCGAATCATCTTTCAAGAGACTTCGGGAGATCTTGGACAAACGTGAGCGAGAACTGCTGACTAAAGCCTCTCAATTAGTGCAAGATACAGTTGATAAGCTCAATGTTCATGTTCAGGAGAAGAATTTATCTTCATCCAATGCTGAGATCCAGAGTGTTATTGACTGTACCCAGCAATGTGTGGAACATTGTTCAGACACTGAAGTTATGAGCATGCTCACTGAGATACAGCATAGAATGGAACACGAGTTGGAGCAGTGGAAACAGCAGACGGTTATAGCACCAGTGGAGGTCCCTAATATAGCAGTAGGAGTGGAGTGTGAAGATGCTTTACTAGAGTTCGTTCAAGCTAAAGCTATTGTAAGTGATGTCTTAATGATTGACGCCAGTAAATGCACGCTTACGATGAATAATGGTACTCCTGAAGTTGGTGTAAAAAACGAAGTTATTCTGACATTGAGGGATGGAAACAGTCTGATTTTGACTATATCACGTGAATTGTCGTGTGTTGTGACGTCTCTGTACGATAATAGCTCTACCATCTGTGATGTAAGTCGAGGTTCAAGTGGTGTATATACCTTTCCATACACACCTACTGTTCGTGGACGTCATACAGTTGCCTTGAACGTAGAAAACTCATTTCCCTTTTTTGTTATCGTGTCCCCAAATTCTTTGGACAAGCCTGTTAAAGTATGGAAAGTTCCGGCATTTGGATTAACAGCAAACCCTGCTGGAGAAATTTTGGTTGCCAGTGGTAACGATATTGATAAATTAACAGGCAAGGGAAAGTCGTTGCAAGTGAAACATAGATTTTTTAGTCTTCGAAAAATCGATGTGGATAAAGAGGGAAACATCTATGGCATTTGTGGCTCATCAAACTATCATTTAAAAATGTTAAAATGTGATCCTCAAGGTGCCCATGTCGACTATTACAAACTGGAACATGTCATAGGTGGCATGCGAGGTCTTGCTGTGGTAGATGACCAAGTTCTAGTCAGCAGTACACAAACCGGCATTGTCACTGTTTATGATACACATCTAAACTATATTAAAGAAATACAATATAATATGGGTATGATTTTGGCCATTTCATCTGACAATAATGCCTTGTATTTTGCTGACTACACATACTCCTGCATTCACGTTTTCAGCAGAGATGGTACTTTTTTGTATACTTTTGGTGGGACAAATTTAAAAGAACCATGCGGTTTGTGTGTATCAAGTGAGTATGTGTATGTGTGTGGTGACTATGAATCACATTCTGTAGTAATATTCACCACCAAAGGTCATTATGTTAACTTATTTACTGTTAGTACTTATCCTAGAAGTATTTGTGTGGATAGTGATGGCTTTTTATATGTAGGATGTGATTCTGAAGTGTTATGTTACTAAAAATAATGTTGTTTTTTGTTTGTTTTTGTAATTTTTGCTACAAGTTCATATGTTTAACCTAATTTCTTGTTTTATAGTCATGCTTTTCACATAATTATGGTTATGGTATTATACAATAATGATATTACAAACTTTTATTAAAATGATACTTATGGGATTTATGTCAAATGTTGCTATGTAGCTAGCTATCGGTGTACTGTAGGCCTTGCTCAGCAATAGTTTCAAGCAAAATGGGCCATTTCATTTTGAAAAAAGTCAAATTTGAGAATTAGGATTCTCAGTTTACAAGTATATATTACATTAGAATAACTCGGTAGATTTTCCCATTCATATTGACTAGTTATCTAGTATTTGTTGTAACTATAGTACTCTTCTTGTCATATCTAGTAATCTTCCTTTGCCATATCTAGTATTCTTTTTCCTTATCTAGTAATCTTTCTCTGTCGTATCTACAGGGGTGTACAGGATTTTTCAGATGGGACTCAGTATTAACCTAAAGTCTAAAAAACACCCATTTTACCACAGCCACACCCCATTCCATAAAAACCCCACCCCTATTTAACTTAAAAAAAGATTTTTGGTGAAACCAACCAGCTCGACACTTTGCTCAAGGTCTATTATGATGGAGTGATAAAATGTTTTCGGGCAACTTCCTTCCATCCTACTTCCATCACAAATGCACACTTCCATCATAATTCCATCCAACTTTTATTCTAGTTCCATCTTAGTTATCTGTTGTTTTTGTTTTATTGTTTTGTTTTTAGTTAATTTCATCATGTTAGTTATGGTTTTTCTACAATAATGGCTTCAATTTAGTTTCCGTATAGGATGCCTGTGCAATGGAAGTAGGATGGGAATAGGTATATGGAAGGAAGTGGCCCAAAAAGCCACCATAAAAACGATGAACAAATGAAATGACAAATAAATTGAATTTTTAAAAAAAATTAAATATTTGAAACAATAAACTTGCACATTCCATTTTCCATGGATGCTTGTTGATAGAGTTTACAAACTATCAATGTCTATTTCCATTTCATAATTGATATTGATCAGATATTGAGGGATAATATGCACAACTAACTGGAGCATTAGCTATATTCAGTTTTTAGAAAGATTGATGCATGAATAACAAGGGGATTCACATGAACCACTGAAACCCCACACCCTGCCTACGCCACTATAGCTATCTAGTATTCTTCCTCTGTCACCTCTGGTATTCTTTCTCAGTCATATCTAGTAATCTTTATCTGCCATATCTAACAGTCTTCTTATGCCATATCTAATAGTATTCTTCCTCAGTCATATCTAGTAATATCTTCCTCTGTTAACTCTATTAATTATTCTTTCTCTGTTATATAATATTCTTCCTCTGTAATAGTATTCTTCTTCTAGTAATCTTCCTCTCTCACAACATTATTCTTCCTCTAGTATTCTTCCTTTAGTATTCTTCCTCTGTCATATCTAGTAGTCTTCCTCTAGTAATTTTCCTCTGTCATATCTATTCTGATAGCTAAAATTAGATCTTCTGCCAAGTTACTCAGCAGCAAGCTTCTTCGGAAGTTATGCTACCACAAAATACTTTGTCCATTATTCTAGTGTTATTAAAACTCTTCTTGGAACACAAAATATGTAAAAGGTGGATAAAATGAGTAACTTTACTCTACCAATGCAAAATAAGTAATTGGTTTCCTTTGCTTTTGCTTTTGTCACAAAAAAAATAGAGACACAGGAAGAAATTACGTTAAGACCTAGCTTAGTGGACTCACTTGATTACTGTGGAATATCTTACAGTGAATAACCAGCTGATCACGTCAATTAAAAATTTTCCCCTAATAGATAAGTACATAAGTGCTATTGATGTATTAGTATACAGCCCTCTCTTTGCCAGTCTAACAGTCTTTATGAGAGTACCATACACCACACTACCTTTCTGTAAAGAAAATAGTATAGCTATTGTGAATAATGTAGCTTGTTTAGTATTAGTTTCATATGTGACTTTCCAAACCTGACTATAGCTACTTAGCTATAGCTAACTACTACTAGCTAGCTACTACTAGCTGTCACATTTTCATGAAAGTGTTTAGATCTAGCTATGTCATGTGGCTGATTTTATCTTTGGCTCCAATTAAGTAGCTATATATCAATTCTGTGAGTGCACTTAGGATTTAGCTATAAAGGTTATCTGGCAATCACGGTTCAATCTAGAAAATTTTGTTGGATGAGGAACTCTGTCCCGGCCCATCGGCTTAAATAGCTATTCTTCACAGTCAATATTCACAATCCATAGATGGTGCACGGCCAGATGATGTCATAACTAGTTGTAACATTTACCAGTTTCTAACTCTGTCCATCTCTAACAATTTAGCATCAACCATAATTCTCATGGGTGTGATTCATCAAGTGATGTATCATCAAGTGTGCAGTAATAGCATTCAGTCCTCATGTGCATATGTACTACTCATAAGTCATTAGCCTTGAACATCCATCTTCTGAAGCATTATTACTCCAACTGTAGTAGCTACCTTATCACATTACTAGCTATATTTCAATCTATTTACAGAATTTTGCGGCATATCATGATCATCATCAGATCATAGTTACTGAAAAAGGTGACCACCTGGCTTGGAGGAAGGTGGGAACAACTCAGGGTGTTCCAGCTGACTTTTGGATATTATTTGTTATAATGTGCACACAAAGTGCTTAGCAGCTCCTCTACATAATCAATCTCATACAATGGGGTAAAGCAAACAAAATACATTGTGTCACCAATTCATGAAATTGCCTGGAGCTTAATGAAAATTATTTAATTTCTTGTACAATATGTGATCTATGAGATATTATTTTCATTCTATGCTAGATATCTTCACAATTTCATTTTTAGGTACTTGACCCATGAGATAACACACATTATCACACACTGTACTTTCCAAGCTCATTACCCAAATGGCTTTGACCTGGAAACTTGCATTGGAGAACATAGTGAAAGCTCAATCTGCACAAAAGAAGGCTTATGATTGTATGACAGAGGAACTGATTGACGAGTGGGAGACCATGTCATGGTTCTCATGCCGTCTGAGTCCCAAGGAAAAGACTGGAAATTGTCTAGACCCTTTCACGGTTTGTATGTAGAGGGTTGTAAGTTATGCTATTAATGTGGAGGTGTGTCTAGTGGTATGGAGATGATGTTAGGAGCAAGGGACTACTACCGAGACTGGTCATTAGAAGAAACATTGACATAAGGTGAAACCTGTTCAGACAGCTGCAGCAGATGTATTGGGCGATTTATCAAGAAGCAGGGTCCAGCAATCTGGTCCATAACTTGCCTGCAAGATGAATAGTAACTGTAATTTTGAACAATGTGTGTATGTGCATCCTGAGTTCAAGTCCAACTCAGGAAACTATTTCCATCTGATTTTCCAGCTGCCTCCCACCAGTCCTCCCAACTGTGATTGGGTACCTGGCATTTGCTGGTGTGCAAATTCAAAGCCTTTTCTCATGAAACACAATGGTCCAGGTGGGACTTTGGGTGCCCACACCACTTGCTGTGAGGAAAGGCCTGTTCTCCTGCGAGTTCCTAGCCCGGCTCCAGGAACTTTTACCAACTGTCCATTACTAAAATCCAGACTTTGAGTATATAGCTCTAGAATTTACAGGATATGTCACTCTATTCTCCACTGGAATGCTATGTGAAAGATATTGCCTGCTGCAGGTGGAAATAGAAAATATCTATCTTGGTAGAGTGAATCATGCAGACTTCAAGAACAGTTCACACCATTCTTAACAAGAAGAATTCATCAATCTAGCTCATATCAGTAAGACAATTTATAGCCATGTTTCACAACTTCATTTGCATTTCCTGTTGCTGTATGCTCTATAGTGTGACTACATGAGATAAACATAAGCAAATGAATATAATTTCACTAATGAATATTATCAATTGGTATTTTGATTTGGTTACTATGGTGATTGACTTTGATGACCTTAGTACACAATGGAATGCTCAAGAACCAAGTAAGAGATAGATATTGTCATAGCTAGCTAACTGTATGTGAGTGCATGCCAAGATTTTTCCTTTTTTTTCATACTATAATTTTACACATTATGTTAATTAGGTTTCCAAAAAAGAGTGTTTGCCATAAGTGGACAATAGAAGATGCTGAGCTTTCATTAGTAAGTGCTTCATTGAGACTGAATTCTGCTTCTTTTCTTATTTCTGGGTTTGGTGCCGACATTTCAGTTTGCCTTTATCTATCAATTTCTAAAAAGAAAATCCCTCATAATACAACGTATCTAAAGAGCTCATGTGGTGGTTCGAGATCAATAACTTCAGAAAGCTATGTCTACAATTGCACTATTGGACTTGGAAATTGTGAAAACAGATATGATAAAGTGATAGCCACGAACTGTACTTTCTCTCTTATTCATCCAATTACTGATGTGAATTACAGGGCAAGTTTAACTAACATGAATATTTTTAATAAAAAAACTGAGTCAGTGGAATTAAACTTAGAGCAAGACAAGTTTGAAAGACTACTTTATGAAGAAACCTTAACAGTCCTGCTAACAGTCCTGCTTTCAGCAAACTTGATATATTTTGGTGCACCAATTCATTCAGAGATTCATCAGTCAAGTGAACCTCACAGTAGTGATTACTCTACGACACTATTAACTAAAATGAGAGACAACAAACTTTTTTATGATATGCGAATTGTAGCCAATGATAAAGAATTTCAAGTTCATCGATCAGTTTTGGCTACATGCTCGAGTGTTTTTCGTGCTATGTTTGAGACCAACATGACAGAAAAGGCAGAAAGAATACTTACGATATCTGACATAAGTCCTCCAGTCATATCAGACCTACTGGAATACATTTATACTGGAAAGACTCCTTCACAAACAGATGAGCATGTTCAAGGCCTTCTTGTAGCAGCAGACAAATATAACATCCAAGAATTGGTGGGCATTTGCGAAAAGAAATTGATATGCAGTTTAACGCCAACAAATGTGTTTGAGATGTCTCAATTTGCTGATCAACTTCGTCTCAAATCTTTGAAGCAATCCTGCATATATCATTTTAAAAAATATCCCAAAGATATCTTCACTTCTGATTCTTGGAAACAACTGAAAGAAACTTCATTAGATCAAGCTATGAAAATAGCTGATGTAGTGCTCACAAATTGAGCAAAGTTGTATTAAAGCTAACATAATGATAATAGTGTGAGGTTAGGATGTTGAGTTTAAGTTCATCATGTAGCTGTACTTTCTATTGTGTTTTTTATTTGCTTTTTGTTTGTTTGTATGTTTTGCATTATTTGTAAATAATATATTCTTGCAACTATTACTTGTGATGTGCCACTCTTCTGTTTGGATCTCCTCTTCCTCACTAACAGTCTACCTTTCACACTTTCTTTCTGCTATGTCCAAATTCATGCATTTCCACACTATGTCATATTACATGTAACAAAAAGCTTGTGTCTGATTTTTTTGTTTTTATATTCTGAAAACTATCCAACTAAAATGTTAATTTTAGGACACTGTTCATAGCTAATTATTGTAAAACACTTTCTGTAATATCCCACAGTTTTATTTATATTTTGTTACGTGGTTTTTTGTTGTTGTTTTTTATTTTGAACTTATACTGTAGCTTGAAATAAAACAGAAAAATCCCTTCCTTCTATAAAAGTTCTGTCACCATTTTTTAGTGCCAATCCAACATTTTACAAGAAAACTCACATTTCTCAGCTAAATAACATGCCGTGGTGACCATGGTCAATATGTCCTAATGATGCCCACCAGCAAATCTTTCCTATAGTGCTATTCCTTTATTTCATATAAAAAGATACTCTGTGGTTCGGAATGGCTATATTATTCTCATTCATTACAATTGTATTTCAGAAGCATAACTGATGTTTGATTTAATCTATTAAAAACTGCTTCAATTTTGAAAGGCGATTTCTACTGGTTTATTTATTAGCAATGGAAAATAGTTGTAAATGGAGGCACATAACTTCACATAACTGCCTCCAGTAACGTTGGTTGAAGGACCAGACCCCACCATAAGCTATGCCCAGCTTCAGCAAGTTTAAATCCCAGCGGCTAGTGTGTGTCGAGCAACCGGATACTATGGCGGCATGGAAGGACTCTACCGCAGCAACAAGCTACTAGTAGGTATGCAGTCTGCATTCACTGGATTGACTTATGATGGACTAATTCTCCCTAGACAATTGCAATGCGTATGGGATGACACAGTACAAATTGTAGTGGTTAGGGAAGGATCATGAATATTATTAAATATGGGTAAGGGACATATATACAATAAACCCAACGTGTAAGGTAAGGTAAACAAACATGATGTTAGTTCATCGTTCGCCATGAGGCAGAAGACTTGACTTAAGTGTGGGGTGTAGTCCGTGTAAGATTTGCAGTTGTTCAGGTAACTGGTCTGGTTCTGAACAAGTTGAAATAGCTGCACATGCTAGAAACACTATCTGTCTGTCTGTCTGTCTGTGTGTGTGTGTGTCTGTCTGTCTGTCTGTGTGTCTGTCTGTCTGTAGGTCAATCATTATATTGTTCCCTTTCTCTATCAAAACACTTTACCAACTTACATAATTAGGAAGAAAAAAAAAAGGGGTCACATGTATCATAACATCGTGGAATCTCAATTGTGCAACTATAATCTTGCTTGCTCACCAAAACCAGGTGTCAGTCACTTTCCTCTAAACTGGAATCTTTTGAATTGACTGAAAATTGCCGTAGGCTGTATTCTTGCAGTGGAAACTGAAATGCAGGCCAGGCTGTGACTTCTCATGGTCCACACGAGCCACAATATACCAGCAAACAATTGTAGGAATGGCAGTAATCAGTCCACAGTCGAAGAGACACATCACATCCGAGATGATGGAAGATATTTTGTGAAGCTTCCCCCTCTGGGGAACTCCAAGCAAATGACTGAAAAGAGATTCTATCACAATGAGCATTCTCTGAGGTGAAAAGAACTTTTTGACAGCTTCATTAACACGATCAATGAATACAATGAGAGAACATTGTCTGTATTACAAAGAGAAAGATCTACATCACTTCTTGCAAAGTAAAGAGAAGATGGAAAAAGTAAGTCCCTCACCATCTACAACTAGAACTTCATAAAATGTTGAAAATGAGAAGCTGGCCCTTGGCTCAAATGAGAAGACATATCCTAGAGATTACAACAGAGTGCGAGTTGTTGACCTGCTCTGCCAAAGGTAAAATAATCCGCCATGCAGCACATCAACTGGTCCTCCTCCTTCACGAAACTGACCAGCTCCTGCCTCCCCTCCCCTAGCATGTCCGGGTCTCCGCCTTCTCAATGCCAAGGAGCCCCTCTCAAGACACTCTTATGCCTCACAGCTTCATGGACCTGCCGGCTGACCCTACCCAAGTCCAGAAGTCCAAGCAACTGAACCCTAAACAATTTAATTACTCCACAGACCACACCTTACCTAAGCAAACCCACTGTTACTTTGTGAATGTTCACTCCTTATAATATAAGTAATGTAATCACAACAAAGGGGGGTTTTTTTTTCAGCTCTGGTTGTCTAGTCTAATAGTGTGTTAAGGAATACCCTCCCTCCCCCTTTTAAAAATCCTGAGCATGTCCCTAATTTCGCTGGTGATAATGGTTACTAGTAAGTACCATATGAACCCAGTTTAAAACCTGACAACTGAGAGTTCAATCACTTGAGAATTTGACATTGATGTCCCTGAAATCAGTAGCTCTGTTCATTTAATTAAGCAGCATCTACATAGCCTCATGTCTATAAGTTGGCCGGGCAAAATATTGAGGCTAATCAGTAGCTAGTAGCTAGCTAATCAAATCAGAGATTTAATAGTGCCTAATTGTTAATGTCCAATCATGCAATCTTTAATCTAGTCTCTTCAGCCAATATTAATAAAAGAAAATACATCTAAAATGTATTATTAATGGGCAATATTGTTAAAATGAGATTTAAAACATTGAATACAAATGTACACTCTACACTCTGACAGAATGCCTCCACTCTGTTCTCAGAGTTACAAGTCTCACAGAATCCTCCATAACTTGTAGAGGGACAGTTTCCAGTAGTAGACCTCACTTTCTGACATTTACCTACACCATCATCTTCTGACAGAGGAGCTGGGTAGCATACAGGACAACTACATTTGGTTGTGGTCACTTTAAGGATGCAGTATTTGCAGTATATACATGAAGACAAGGTAGAATCTTGCATCCAGAGCACTGTTTTTGACATAAGCTACACTTTGTGTGTTCGAGCTTCTCAAGGTCAGTCTTCTCGGCTGCAATATAAGACATCTATCTTGACTTTCGCCGATTAAAAGTTTTGTTCGGAGAATGTAGTAGCTAGCTATAGAAAGTGCTTTTGAAATGGCCCATAGTACTTGTTCAGTCCATTTGGTTGCGACTTGCTGATTGCAATAACAAGTGCCACTCTATTTATGGTTTTATAGCACCCATCAATAGCAATATAATTACAGGGTCTAGTTGCTGCCAACTGTTAATGTGTTTCTAATACATACACACACACACATATATATAGCCACATACAATGTACGAATTCCTGTTGTGGGGGACACAGAAGTCAGTTTTTCCTTCTCCCCTCCCAACCTTGGCTCAAGAAAGGAATGAAAGAGAGGAGCAGGACTTCCTCCTATCTCTAATGAAATGTCCATTTCATATATCTATTATCAAAAACATCAAGAAATACTGAGAAGAGTGAGAGGCAATACCAGTGATTTATAGACTGGGATCATTGATATAGCTACTGATGCTAAACTCCCAGTTTATTAGGGTGAGCTCAAGTCAGAATACATACCAGTACATAGTATTGTCAGAATGTAACTTATTCTCACTGAAGCCATCTGACTGTTGGTTCTACTTGTAGCTACCAATAGCCTAGCAATGATAGTGGAGTTTACCAATTTAGCAAGTAGATAAGAATGCAGCTGCCCATACTTGACTGTAAGTTGGTGAACTGGATGTATGAGAGTAGGAAAGATGGAATTTTATTATGCACTGAACTGGGGCAAATAGCTAAGTGTGTTGACACATGTAGAAAATGTAATAGAGTAAATAGGATGTGGCTTAATTAATAGGATGTGGCTTAATTATGAAATTTACATAAAAAAAATTCCATTACAGCAGAACATCACTCTTCTGATTAGCCATATTTACACTCATGGCCTGTGGCACTTGTGTGAGCCAAGAGACTTGTAATATTCTCCTCTATCAAATGAGTATATAGTTTTATAGTCACCACTCCATTTAAAAAAAAATTATCAAAGCTACAATCAAGAACTTATTGTGCTTCAGTATAAAACAACAACAAAAAAGCAAGGGGGGCTGGGGCGGGAGGGGGGAGGTGCACCAGCAACTAGTACCTCACCCCCCTCTCCCCTTCTTCCTAACCCCACTGGATGTGTAGCTCTGAACTCTGAAGTGGCTCTCTTTTGGAAGATGGGAACAACTCTGTTGCAAGCTCTTTTTGTTTTCCTCAATATGTCTGATTTAACCTCCATGGGAAAGCATTCCGAGTCCATACAACAGCTACACATGAAGATTTTCTATATTGTCAGTTCCTCACTGGTACTACGTCGTATGCAAGCAAAGACACATTGCTACCCTATTAGTGAGGGTGTTTGTGTGAGTGTATGGTGGCTGTGTGTGTGTGTGTGTGTGTGTGTGTGTGGCTGTGTGTGTGGTGGCTGTGTGTGTGTGGTGGCTGTGTGTGTGTGGTGGTTGTGTGAGTGTGGTGTAGTGGGTGTGTGTGTGTGTGTGTGTGTGTGTGTGTGTGTGTGTGGTGTAGTGGTTGTGTCCTAGGCTCAGGGCCTGAGGTCCCCAGAGTTCAAGCCCCACTCAGGCAATTATCCATCTGATTTCCATCTGCCACCGTGTTGTGGATACACTGTTAGTTCTCGGGGTTAAAGTTTGTAAGCCTAGAAGTCTAGGTATTAGTGCAATACCCGTGCCGCTTTCCCACCAGCCCTAACCAGTCCACCCAGCTGTGATTGGGTGCTTAGCATTTTTGCTGGAGTGCAAATTTAAGGCCTTTCTCATGAAACAGCATTGGTCCAGGTGGGACTTTAGGTGCCGTAGCACTTGCTGTGAGGAAAGGCCTGTTCTCCTGCGAGTTCCTAGCCCGGCTCCAGGAGCTTTGCTTGCACGGCTCACAGTGCCTGCTTAGTGCACAGGCATCCTGGCTCTACCAGGTGGCATAACAGCAAGAGAATTTTTGTTGTTTTTTTGTTTTGTTTTTTTGTTTAACTTGGTGTTTGCAGTCTATGGGGCCTCTCACTCTCACCAGCAGCATGGAGCTCTCTTGTGGATTCTGTGGGAGACATTGCTTTCCCTAGACGCTGCATGAAGAGAAAGAGGAAGGCTCCAATATCACAGCAATCAATATCACTGGGTGAAGGTTGACTACAGCCGCCATTTATGCCTTCCAGGCCCTCATGAGGTTACAATGGAAAGAGACAATGTGCAACACCAACTCCTTGAAAGTCTACATGCTGGATCGGTCCAGCAACTAATATGTGTTGATCGCACTTTTTTTTTTTTTTTTTAGTCCCAGCTGAATTAAGCTGTGGACCAATTGCTATAAGGAGAATTGGTGCCCAACTCATGCTTCACTTCACCTCCAATGGATTGATACACTTGGGACCTCTGAGAAATCACCTGGCTTAGTTAGAAAAGTGAAGTAGCTAAACTTTCAAAGTTATTTAATAGCTAGTGGTTGTATTTATACAGTCATCCATCAAAGCAGTTACAATTCCTACATTAACTGTATTGTCTCTTCCTCTCTCATAATAGCCAAGTGCAATAGACAATATATTTAAATTAATCATATTAAAAATTTCCAGATGATAAAAGAACAGATTGCTGGCAATGAAAGGAATTCCACAGACAATTCCCACAAGATATGAAAATTAACTTGTCTATTGTAATAAGGTGAGCAAATTACAAAAAAAGAAAGTGTAATAACAACATCGTTATACTAGAAAACAAAGAAGTTGTTCATACAAGTCCAAATCCTGAGGTAAAGTTTATGGCTTGAAGAAGTTTATCTCTCATCATCTGTTTACTGGGATATGGAGGAAGATCCATGATGTTGAAGCAGGTGTGAGCCACTGGCAGTCGTTCACACCTTGTCCCTCCGTCCATGCGCTGGATGTATATCTTCATGCGCCGGAAACCTCCCAGTGGGATACGATCAGTGCCTGTCAGGAACACTGCAGGGAAAATGAAATAATTAAATAAAATAGATATAAATATAAAGCTATCATTAAAGTACACAATAAATAAATACATAAATATATATAACTAATTAGCTTATAGATAACGGAAAAATGATTGAATATGTAAAATATGTATAGCTACTCTTTAAATTACATTTTATGTACACACAAATATAAATTACGTGACTTGACAGGATATAAGTAAGTGTATGGATTACTAATTTACCACAACAAAAATGATAAGTAGTGGATTAGCTGGCAAAATTGATAGTGGAGCTTTGATAGCAGTAAGAAAATAAAGGACTAGATTGGATTTGCTGTCACAGTCAGACAGAAGTAGCAGAATCAAAGAGAGGTGATAGGAAAATGGATGTTAACAATGGCAACTTACAAAAGCTAAACAACAACAGCAAAAAACAACAACAACAACCACAACAAATGTCACTACAGTATAATGTCTGATTACTTCTAATTTTTTGAGAAAAACATTTACTATTTTAGCACGACATACACAAGTTCCTTCTTTCTTACTAATGTCATTTCAATTTTGTCTTATAAAAACTATTTACATGATACCTTACCTAAAAATTTGGTCTTCTGCTGATCGCTGAGTTCTTCAAACACTTCCCAGAAGTAGAGTATCGGCTGTGAGTTCTGGTTGTACCCATTCTTATATTCAGTGACCTACACACGCACACACGCACGGAACAAGATGTTCATGTCATCCAAAGGAATCTACCCCCCACCCCCTTTTTTTTTTTTTTTAAATACTTCCACAAAAATTATTTCCCGGTGAAACTTCATGCAGTAATAAAATAAGAGCACAGTCTGGACATACAACTATGGGATGCAGGGATTCCTACAGGGGTTTTCGCTAAGGGGGGGGGGGGGAATTTGTGGAGTCACAAAACTCTTTTGGTCACATGAAAATGGTGACGTCATGACTATGAAACAGATTATCATATGAAAACTTAGGCAAACTATTACAAATTGCTATTGAAGGACCAGAACTAGACAGTCATGATTATGAAGAATTGTTTGACATTTTAAAAGAAACTAGCAGTAGAGTAATTAAGCTATAGTTTTCATATTAGTACTTATTATTTTTTCTTCATAAAAAATTCAGTCAGGATAAAAAAAATTTAGGGGGGGGGGGGGGGGGGGGGAAAGGATTCCAGGGCTCCAATAGTTTGTATGAAACCCTGGCGATGCAAGTTCTCTGGGTCAGTTGGACTTTCAAATTGAAACTACTGAATGATGTGTTGATAAGTTTACCTTCTTCATCTCGTCCCAGTCCTGTACTTGATCTCCTACCACCAGTGACATCAAGTCCTCCGGGTCCAATAATTTCTAAGAAACATTTACAGGCATTGTATTAGTGTGCGGAACACAAAGTGTACGCACAATTGTAACAGTGATGTCAAGCTATTTCTCCACCTTACAACAACACTTTTCAGCTTATATAAGACAGTCACCTGAATCAGCAATAAGTATTATAATAAGCTAATACGTAAGTTGGCTTTGAAACAATTTAAACCTGCTGCACACAGCCAATTTATAAAAACACCTATAACTTGACTAGGACTTACATAACTACACAAACAAACAAACAAACACTCCAAGCTGAACAGTGTTTAAGGGTGCTGGCACACTCTTTGAGCGCAAAAAAAAAACCGCCAAATAGGCCACTGTTGTTAGAGCTTGTTAAAATTACTTCTGCTTCCCCCCCCCCCCGCGTTATTATATTTATGCAGGCCAGGAAGTACTACTAGGAGAAAGCACCTACCAAGAATGAAGACTGGAAGTCGATCGCATCTCAAGAAATACCCCCATCACCATTTTGGACTTCGTGGCAGTACTGTAGGGCTACCGTCGTAGTTTAGAAGCCGATGTTTTTTTGTATATCATTTTCTTACCTGTGCGTGCATGCCATAACGTTGAGTTTTTGTTGAATTTTATTTTAATTTTCTATTTACTCACCTTACCATGTGAACTACTGTCGATTATTTCTATAAAATTCCGTATATTAAAAATATCTCAATGTTATAGGGTCGACCCCTTGTGGCCCTAAACCCTGGCAAAAATTTGAACCATAGCCGTTAGTCCATTCCTGAGCAGTACGCCAGAGAAGATTCTAGATCCATTACTTTAGAGCGCGAGGATTTTTTAAATTGTAAGTTGACTCCGCACCACCCCGCCCTGCCCTATCAGTATACATGTAGTGGTGAGTGAGGCACAGCTGCATTTCACGGGCACTAATTTGTTACAGAGCGGGCGTGACTTTGTGGTAGATAACGTGCCAACTATTCAGCTGGAGTGCGCTACTAAAGCTCATAGTTGAGGCTACACGGACATGTATCATGGTACGTTCAAACTGTCCAATCAGATTGCTCAATTCGCCGTGAATATATTTCATACCCATCTCCTAGGAGATGAAAAAGTAAACCATCCAATCAAAAATTAGTTTTTATAGCCTAGAGCCATGGTACAAGTCAGTTTCATCACCCACTCAGTCAGTATCAGATTTACACTGTCCACGAGCCTTTGGTCCTCGGCTGTGTCGACCCCATACTAACCACTAGCCTCCACTATGTGGTGTAACTTAGACATTCATGTATTTACTCGATGGAATATCCATTCTATGGTAGCATGACAATTAAACCTCTACAGCTATTATTTATCAGTATTCTTGTCTTCACTTAAATAAAATACATATTTCATCAAATAATGAGCTCCACAACATGTAGCTTGCTTACCAATACATTGCCTTCACACACTCTCATGAATCCCTCCTTGAAGGCGTTGAACTGCTTCTCGATGGAAGTCTTGAGGTAGTAGTCCATGTAGCACTGGCAGTAGTGCTGCCTGTTGTCTTTAGTTACACTCAAGTGCTCTCCATTGGGGGCCAGTTCTCTAACCACCACTTCTCCCAGGATGTGTCTGGTTATCTAGACAGCCAACATCACAATAATAATAACAACAATATTACTCTAAAACAACAAAAATAATCGTACGTTCGCTGAAGTGTTATGAGACAACAACAACAACAACAGAAGTGTAAACTGATACAGAAGTACTCTGTATTGATACAAGGAAGGCGGGGCAAGGGGAGAGGGAGCACAGAGACTCCCCTCTCCACCAATAAGGGAAAAAAACAAAACAAAAAAACAAAACAAAAAATAAAAAATAAAAAATAAATTTAAAAAAACATAACAAAAAAAAAAAACTGATAAAAAAATCATTAACCATTTCAGTTCACTATTTCACACGATCAGTTTCTGTAGGGCGTATACTAATAATGTTCATGCACACCAGCAAGGAGAACTGCAATAAACTCACACACACACACACACACACACACACACACACACACAGCCCTGAAAGCAGGTAATGGAATGAACTAAAAGTGAGGTTTAAATTCTAAATTTAAAAAAATTCAGACTTACTTTCTTTCTATCAACAATGGATCTACATGTAAAATACATGTGAATGAACAGATGTTATTTGTACCGTATAATTCAAGTCAAACTTAGACTCGAAATCCTCTCCTGAATACTTCAACACTTCATCCATTCCTTTAGCTACGGAAGGAAACATCTGCTGGAAGTCTCTGAAGCTGGGGTTCCTGAAACACACCCACGCACATACAAGCACACACACATACATACATAGCGTTACAGATCTTAATGGACAGTTACATATGTGTGTATCAGGCACTCAAATTACTATAACTGAATTTTTCCATTTCTAATTAATACTCAGCTCATGTATGGCTACTGCTTCTAAGGGGAGATAGGCCATACAAGGTAACTATCCAGGATAATACGATAGTCTGAAATATACAATATGTTTACTTTGAGTGAAGCCAGCCTACATTTTCCACTAGTTTTAAATTTCTTTTAGTTTAGTTGTTTATTTGTTATCCTTATAATTTGATTTATAGGAATATTTTTACAGCAAATAAAATACTACACAAGAATTCTAGATTATGGCTAAATATTTTTTGACCCATGCCTATAGACCCCTTGCAGATACGTAATTTTTAATTACGTAATAGTGAGGGCGGCCATGTTGGAGTACAACCGCGCGAACCACGCTAAGAAAATGGAATCCAAAAGTAGAAAAAAGCTGTTGTTAGGAGGATACTTTTCTTCTCTCAAAAGTTCTGCTGAAAGGGAGAGGTATTTGGAGAAACTAAAGCATGTAGGAGGTATTGATCTTTATGAGACAGATCGATCAGATTGGCAAGATGACATTGATTTATGGCCGAGTATTACTCATATCCACCTGGGTATGTACTTACTCTATTCTCCAAGTTCATACACAGGAGAAGAACTACTGAATTATCGAAGTCTTGACTGCTACACCAACTTTGTATCTGGTTGGGTTAGAGAAGTCTTGGTGAAGCCATTTAATACTAAGAGGGCAGTCATTGCAAAGGTAAGATGTATTTTTCACAATTTATAAGATAGCTTTTTTATCTAAACCACATGCATGTAGGTAAATCATTCACAGAAATTGCGTTCAAAGCCTCTCACACCCTGGATTATAGCAGAAGAGAACGGTAAAGTGATTGCTTCCCACTGTGATTGTATGGCTGGACAAGGCGAATCTTGCACTCACATAGCATCTGTCCTATTTGCCATTGAAAGTGGGGTTCGTATAAGGGATTCAATGACAGTGACCCAAAAAAAGGCATACTGGGTTATGCCAACTGGCGTAAAGGAAGTAAATTATGCCCCAGTTAAAGATATTGTTTTCTGTGGAAAAAAACGAAGTGCTGCTATGTATGAGTCACTAGATAGTAGTAGGCCTTCAATTTCACTCACTCCCTCCCTCTCTCCAGTACCATGCTCATCTAGAAGCTCTACACCAAGTACCCCACGGGAATCGAAATCCCCTACACCTTCTTTTAAGGCTCCGGATTTTGATGAAGTTAAAACTTTTTTTGATGCTCTTGCTAATTGTTCATCCAAGCCAGCAGTTCTTTCTTTAATTGAACCATATTCCTCTTCTTATGTCCCCAAATCATTAGATATTAATCTACCCATCTGTCTCACAGAGTTATATAAGCCTGATTATTTATGTTTAAGCTATGGTGACCTGCTAAAATTAGCTTCGGCCTATGAGATTACAATGACTGAAAAAGAGGCTAAAAATGTCGAACTTCAAACACGTGCTCAAGCCAATTCACGTCTCTGGTTTAGAATGCGGGCAGGAAGAATAACAACTTCTCGTCTGGAAAATGTTTGTTGTACAAACCCAGCTCAACCATCAATCAGTCTTATAATGGCAATATGTCATCCTGAACTTGCTAAATTTCGAAGTGTAGGGGTTGCGAGCATGAAAAAACTGCCAAGTCAAAGTATTTAAACATGAATCTTGTTGCATATCAAGATTTTAAATTGATTGAATGTGGCCTATTCATTCCTCCTGAGTTTCCTTTCGTGGGTGCGTCTCCAGATGGCTTAGTAAGCTGCTCTTGTTGCGATGAAGGAATCTGTGAAATTAAAGTATGTTTTGGATGTTTAGTATGAAGTGTATTATTTATTCTTTACTCTGTATTTTTAGTGTCCTCACTCTCATAGGAAAGAAAAAATATCTCAAGCAGTAGACGATACCAGTTTCTGTTTGGAAAGAACTAGTGAAGGCTATAAACTAAAGCAAGATCACTCCTACTATTATCAGGTGATGTGTTTTTGTTCTAAATAACTTCACTTTTAGCATAATTCTGGGTATTTATAATATTTACATGGCAATCGTGATTTTAGTTATCATAGTAATACAGTGTTCAGTCACTACTAGCTATTTGTCATGAATTTAGTTTCATGTATATGTTACTGTTTAATGAATCACTAACTTCTTCATTCAGTGTTTAACAAAAAAAAAATTATTTGTTACTTATATTCCATATAGTTTTTATGCTTAATGGATGTTTTGTTTTAGTTGATATCTCTCTCTGACTTTGCTTTTAGCTCGAGTTATTGTCTGACCACATAAATTTTATTTTTAGTTAAACTACAATACTTATGACTAAAAATATTATAGTTTAGTTTTAGTCAACCAAAAAATATTTGATATTATGGTAGTACTGGGGAACTTTAGGATATTTCAGTTGCTATTTAATTACTTTCAGGTGCAATGTCAGATGTTTTGTTCGAGAAGGAGCTATTGTGACTTTGTTGTATGGACCGAAGATGACTTGTATGTAGAGCGAATATACCCAAATGAAAATTTCTGGTTGATCACTACCTCTAAAGCAAAGGATTTCTTCAAGTGCTCAATTCTACCAGAATTGTTTGGAAAACATTACTCTAAGCCGACAACCACCAATACCACATGTCAAATTCAATCTTCTTTGCCTTCATCTTCTGAAGGACAACAGTCAGATGAGCCTGGTAGTGAAAAATGTCAAGTGCAAAGTGGTAGTAGCACCAGTCAGAACAATACTGACTCTGTAGCACTGTATTGTTATTGCCATCGACCAGAAGAAGGAGATATGATAGGATGTGACAATCCTAACTGTTCCTTTGAATGGTTTCATTTAACCTGTTTAAATTTGAAATCTCTTCCTAGTTGTAAGTTTTGGTATTGCCCTGATTGTAGAAGATTGCCCCAATTTCAGAAGACATCAAAAATGAGAAAACTCATGTAACTAATCTATTATGTTAACTGTATCTAAATATTTTCAAACAAATTTATTATATTGTGCAAAAACTTAATTCATATTGAGGTGAATTGGACATAAATTATTTGATCAAAGTTACAACTGAATGGTACATGAATTATTTAGTCAAAAGGGACAACTGAATCACACATATTTATTAAACCACAGCTTACATATACAATCTTATCTAAGGTTGTTACAGTTTCATTAGAGCATACAAAATCAATTGGTTGCGTGGCACTAAGAATAGAGTACTTTTGCCTAATGTTACCAATTACACGTTCAACATGAATTCTCACATTGGCTATATTCCTGCTTTGTTCCACTTCAATACCACTGAGCTGAGTCTTTCCTTTAGTAAATGCAGGGATTTTCAAACTGGAACAGTATGAACCAACTGAATCTCCAATGTCAAATCCACGATCCGCCAAGATGGTATCTCCTGGAACCAGATTTTGCAGAAGAGAACAGTGCTCTGTAATGTGTTTGTCACTTGCTCTACCGCCCCATCCTTCCGAAATGTAACTCACAGTCCCTTGGGGTGTAATTCCAAGAAGATATTTAACTGTATTATGGTGCTTATATGTTGAATATGTCTGAGCCCTAGCCAATAAACATGTCGGACGCTCCAAAAAAATTTCAAAGCAATCAACTATAACTACACAGTTAGGAAAATGCTTTCTGAAGTCCATTGGCATAGTCTTTCTGAGATTATCTCTATCTGGCCAAATTATTAGTGGTTTTAATTTTACATACAAGACCCCGAGAACATGTAAAAATATTCGACTAATAGTGGAACTATGAACCTTGAATCGATACGCAAGATCTTGACCAGAGAGACCAAGACGCATTCGCATCAGTGTGGCAAGAAGCTGCTGAAAAGGTGTCAACACAGACGATTGCTTCAAATTTGGCTTGACATACTCAAATAAGACCTCAAGAAGTGACCAGGTACTTAACCCTGTATAAAACAGTACTTTAGAATTAGTCCCTTTAAACGAGTCTTCATTTAATGACAAATCTTTGATTTCATGCTTTAAAGATTCCACCTTTTTGGACATTAAATTAAAATCTTTGCTATGCTCATCTCTTAAATCTTTTTCTATTCTTTCTGCTCGTTCCACAAGGTCAGCCTTTTCTTTTTTTAGAGAATCTACTTCCTCTTGAAGTAACAAAACTTCCTTTCCTGTTAATTCAGTTTGAACTGGAGTACCTACAAAGCCATGATCACTATCACCATCACCATCACTGTTAGTAGGTGCTGGTCTCTTTCTGCTATTTCTTTCTGCTACTCTTACATATCTTTCAGTAGCTTTCTGAGTACTCAAAGTATCATACCCAAGCTTCAGGGATGGAACCCAATCAGGATTGGTACTGTCATAGAGCTTGGCAGGTGATCCATGCACAAAATGATCAGAACAAACACGAATGTATTGTAACTTTTCCAAATTTAGGTCTTTTCTTTTGATAGTTGCCATCCATTCACGCTGCCTCCTTGTACTCAGTTCGTGTGTTTGATCTCCTTGGTGACTAACTAGTGGTGTGCTTGAGCACAAATGGCGAGCGAGCCTTAAACTACACTATTGTTAAATTTAATTTTAACAACTAACACTCAAGCTATTAAAATAAAGTCGAGTTTTTACATTACTATGAGGTAAAGGGGTTTTCAATGTCATAGTAACCGCTCCCGCAACAGTTTGAATTGAAAAAGAAGAAACAAAATCAAATCACGTTATTTAAAATTTTCTTTGTGATATTCTTAATAGTAGTTGTAACGCACAATACTTTCACACAACTGAACATACCTACGCAAGACTAACCTTCGAGGTTCGTCTAGTGGACAATGCATTTTTAAGTAAATACTGTTGAGTAGGGCTTATAACTGTGACAAATAGCGCATTAACTTACCACCGCCACTAACTCGAACAGAAATGGAGCTCCCATAAGATTTTGTGTTTTAACTGCACCCGCAAAACAATTCAAAGCCGTAAACAATTCAATTTCTAAGGTGATACGGGTAATGGTCGCTAAACCGGAGGATTCTGTTTAGTGAAGTTTGGGACTGGGTCGAACGCGGAGCGAACACAAAAATACGGAGGGTCAAAGTACAAAATGACATACGTACGTCCATATATATAAACAAACATCCCCGATTTTTTCATTTTTACCCCTGTAAGTGTCTCGCTCGCTACGCTCGCTCGCCAATAACTGCTGGCAATCTGAAGAAACGCTGCCCCTTGTCTCTTTCGGTCCTGTTAGAGCAGCCAATCATAGCACACAACACCATATTTTCTAAAGCTAACGAGCATTTAAACAACGCTTGTACTCCAAGATGGCGGATCCGACAATTTGACGTCACGACCACGCCTACTGCAATGGGTCTAAATAATCGTATTTCCGCTCTAGTGGGCGTAAAATAGGGAAAATTTGAAAAAAGACCGCACCCAAAAAATATAGTGTTTTTGCTTCGAAGTATCTGAGGGGGCGAATTTAACGAGTGCACTCCATGGCTGAAAAAACGGTTATGAGCTCGGGTGGGTTGGATAAATTGGAAGGAGAAATCACTTGCGGTATATGTCAGGAGCATTACGTGGAGCCTAAAGTTCTCCCGTGCCTCCACTACTACTGCAGAGAGTGTATAGTGAAACTAGCTGCCAGGTCGGGTGAGAAGAAGCCATTTTCCTGCCCTGAATGTCGCAGCGAATCTCTTCTCCCCGAAGGGGGCGTGGATGGTCTGAAAACGGCGTTCTTTGTTAATCGTTTGAAAACCACCATTACAACGATGGAACGAGCCCAAGGTAAGGTCGAAGTTCATTGTGAGTTGTGTAGCAGGGGAAGTAAAGCTGCCTCATTCTGTCGCCAGTGTGCCATGTTCATTTGTGAAAGCTGCGCTCAACAGCACAAATTTATAAAGATTTTTGTCAGTCATGAAGTTGCCCTGTTAGAAGATTTAAAGCATGGGAGAGCCCAGCCCATTTATACCAAAGAGCTTCCTAATTCTGTAAAGTGTGAGGATCATGAAGAGCCTTTGATTATCTATTGCTTTGACTGTGAAGTCCTCATATGCCACCATTGTACAGTAAAAGATCACCGAGATTGTAATTTTGAATTCTGTAAAAAGGCGGCATCTGTGGCAAAGAGAGAACTAACAGACACATTGCAGCCACTGAAGGAGCAAACATTACTCTTATGCGAAGCAATAGATGAGGTGAAGATGGCGAAGGAGAAATGTGAAGTTCAGGGTCAGGAGATATCTCATACTATCGAATCCTCTTTCAAGAGACTTCGGGAGATCTTGGACAAACGTGAGCGAGAACTGCTGACCAAAGCCTCTGAATTAGTGCAAGATAAAGTTGACAAGCTTAATGTTCAGGAGAAGAATATATCTTCATCCATTGCTGAGATCCAGAGTGTTATTGACTGTACCCAGCAATGTGTGGAACATTGCTCAGACACTGAAGTTATGAGCATGCTCACTGAGATACAGCATAGAATGGAACACGAGTTGGAGCAGTGGAAACAGCAGACGGTTATAGCACCAGTGGAGGTCCCTAATATAGCAGTAGGAATGGAATGTGAAGATGCTTTACTAGAATTGGTTCAATCTAAAGCTACTATAAGTGAGGTGTTTATGATTGACGCCAGTAAATGCACGCTTGCGATGAATAATGGTACTCCTGAAGTTGGTGTAAAAAATGAAGTTACTCTGACATTGAGGGATGTAAACAATCTGATTTTGACTATATCGCGTGAAGTGTCGTGTGTTGTGACGTCTCTGTACGATAATAACTCTACCATCTGTGATGTAAGTCGAGTTTCAAGTGGTGTGTATACCTTTTCATACACACCCACTGTTCGTGGACGTCATACAGTTACCGTGGCTGTTGATGAAGATGTATTGGAAAACTCATTTCCTTTTTTTGTTACCGTGTCCCCAAACTCTTTGGACAAGCCTGTTAAAGTATGGAAAGTTCCGGCGTACGGATTAACAGTAAATTCTACTGGAGAAATTTTGGTTGCTGCCAGTGGTAACAATATTGATGTATTAACAGGCAAGGGAAAGTTGTTGCGAGTGAAACATAAACTTCCTAGTCTTCGAAAAATCGATGTGGATAAAGAGGGAAACATCTATGGCATTTGTGAAGTATCAAACTACTATCATGAAAAAATGTTAAAATGTGATCCTCAAGGTGCCCATGTCGACTATTACAAACTGGAACATGTTATTGGTACCATGCGAGGTCTTGCTGTGGTAGATGACCAAGTTCTTGTCAGCAGTACACAAACAGGCGTTGTCACTGTTTATGATAGACATCTAAACTATATTAAAGAAATAAAATATAATATGGGTATAATTTTGGCCATTTCATCTGACAATAATGCCTTGTATTTTGCTGACTACACAAACTCCTGCATTCATGTTTTCAGTAGAGATGGTACTTTTTTGTATACTTTTGGTGGGACAAATTTAAAGAGACCATGGGGTTTGTGTGTATCAAGTGAGTATGTGTATGTGTGTGACTATGATTCACATTCTGTAGTAATATTCACCACCAAAGGTCATTATGTTAACTCATTTCCTGTTAGTACTTGTCCTCAAAGTATTTGTGTGGATAGTGATGGATTTTTATATGTAGGATGTGATTCTGAAGTGTTATGTTACTAAAAAGAATGTTGTTTTTTTTGTTTTTGTTTTTTGTAATTTTAGCTACCAGTTCATATGTTTAACCTAATTTCTTGTTTTATAGTCATGCTTTTCACATAATTATGGTTATGGTTTTATACAATGGTATTACTAATTATTAAAATGATACTTATGGGATTTATGTTAAACGTTGCTAGTAGCTAGCTATCGGTGTATAGGCCTTGCTCAGCAATAGTTTCAAGCAAAATGGGCCATTTCATTTTGAAAAAAGTCAAAATTTGAGAATTGAAGTTGATAAGGATTCTCAGTTTACAAGTAAATATTACATTAGAGTAACTCGGTAGATTTTCCCTGTCATATTGACTAGCTATCTAGTATTTGTTGTAACTATAGTAGTACTCTTCCTGTCATATCTAGTCTTCCTTTGCCATATCAGTATTATTTTGCCTTATCTAGTAATCTTTCTCTGTCATATCTACAGGGGTGTACAGGATTTTTCAGATGGGACTCGGTATTAACCTAAAGTCTAAAAAAAAAACCATTTTACCTCAACCACACCCATTCCATAAAAGCCCCACCCCTATTTAACTTAAAATAGATTTTTGGTGAAAGATTGATGCATGAATAACAAGGGGGTTCACATGAACCCCTGTAACCCCCCACCCTGCCTCGCCCCTATAGCTATCTAGTTTTCAGGCAGCGTGGTTCTGGCGCATCATGGAAGGATGACACTGAAGTGCCGGAAAACTTGCGAGACTTTTCAGACGATGAAGCAGAGCAGAAACATCACAAAGCCAACAGAGTGGGCAAGCGGTCGAACAAAGATGGCGAGCCCCAAACCCAGTCAGGATTGAAAACAGCTCCATCGAAAGCAAGAGTTGGTTCGTCAGGTACCACGCCCCCAGCTCCTAAGTACACGACCAATCCTAAAATGAGTGCGTACTTTCCTCGTGCATCACCACAATACCCTACTAAGCCACCTCCTCGTGCTATGCTGTACGGCTCAGGGGGTTACCCACCAGTTTTCAATAACCCACCCGGAGTTCCTTACCCAGCAGTTCCCCAGCATCAACAACCAGTTCCTCATGGTTTTTCTACAATAATGGCTTCAATTTAGTTTCAGTATAGGATGCCTGTGCAGTGGAAGTTGGATGGGAATAGGATGGAAGGAAGTGGCCACGATCAACAAATGAAATGACAAATAAATTTAATTTTAAAAAAATTAAAAATTGAAACAATAAATTTGCACATTCCATTTTCCATGGATGCTTGTTGATAGAGTTTACAAACTATCAATGTCTATTTCCATTTCGTAATTGATATTGATCAGATATTGAGGGATAATATGCACAACTAACTGAGCATTAGCTAGCTATATTCAGTTTTTAGAAAGATTGATGCATGAATAAAACAAGGGGGTTCACATGAACCCCTGAAACTCCCCACCCTGCCTACGCCCCTATAGCTATCTAGTATTCTTCCTCTGTCACCTCTGGTATTCTTCCTCAGTCATATCTAGTAATCTTTATCTGCCATATCTGTCTTCCTATGCCATATCTAGTATTCTTCCTCAGTCATATCTAGTAATATCTTCCTCTGTCAACTCTATTAATTATTCTTTCTCTGTTATATAATATTCTTCCTCTTTAATAGTATTCTTCTTCTAGTATTCTTCCTCTCTCACAACATTTTTCTTCCTCTAGTATTCTTCCCTTAGTATTCTTCCTCTGTCATATCTAGTATTCTTCCTCTGTCATATCTAGTAGTCTTCCTCTAGTAATCTTCCTCTGTCATATCTATTCTGATAGCTAAAAAATTAGATCTCCCGCCAATTTGCTCAGCAGCAAGCTTCTTCAGAAGTTATGCTACCACAAAATACTTTGTCCATTATTCTAGTGTTATTAAAACTCCTCTTGGAACACAAAATATGTAAAAGGTGTGGTAAAATGGGTAACTTTAAATGCAAAATAAGTAGTTGGTTTCCTTTGGTTTTGCTTTTGTCACAAAAAAAGTAGAGACACAGGAAGAAATTACGTTAAGACCTAGCTAGTGGACTCACTTGATTACTGTGGAATGTCTTATAGTGAAATAACCAGCTAATCACGTCAATTAAACATTTTCCCCTAACAGCTAAGTACATGTAGTGCTATTGATGTATTAGTATACAGCCCTCTCTTTGCCAGCCTAACAGTCTTTATGAGAGTGCCATACACCGCACTACCTTTCTGTAAAGAAAATAATATAGCCATTGTGAATAAGCTTGTTTAGTATTAGTTTCATATGTGACCTTTCCAAACCTGACTAGAGCCACTTAGCTATTCTGATACTACAGTTAGACCACAAGTTGTCAGTCATGTAGCTAACTACTACTAGCTAGCTACTACTAGCTGTCACATTTTCATGAAAGTGTTTAGATCTAGCTATGTCACATGGCTGATTTTATCTTTGGCTCCAATTAAGTAGCTATATATCAATTCTGTGAGTGCACTTAGGATTTGGCTGTAAAGGATATCTGGCAGTCAGGGTTCAATCTAGAAAATTTTGTTGGATGAGGAAGTCTGTCCAGGCCCATCGACTTAAATAGCTATTCTTCACAGTCAATATTATCAATCCATAGATGGTGCACGGCCAGATGATGTCATAACTAGTTGTAACACTTACCAGTTTCTAACTCTGTTCATCTCTAACAATTCAGCATCAACCAAAATTCTCATGGGTGTGCTTCATCAAGTGATGTATCATCAAGTGTGCAGTAACAGCATTCAGTCCTCATGTGCAGATGTACTACTCATAAGTCATTAGCCCTGAACAACATCCATCATCTGAAGCATTGTTACTCCAACTGTGTAGTACCATATCATTACTATTTCAATCTATTTATAGAATTTTGCGGCATATCTTGATCATCATCAGATCATAGTTACTGAAAAAGGTGACCACCTGGCTTGGAGGAAGGTGGGAACAACTCAGGGTGTTCCAGCTGACTTTTGGATATTATTTGTTATAATGTGCACACAAAGTGCTTAGCAGCTCCTCTACATAATCAATCTCATACAATGGGGTAAAGCAAGAAAAATACATTGTGTCACCAATTCATGAAATTGCCTGGAGCTTAATGAAAATTATTTAATTTCTTGTACAATATGTGATCTATGAGATATATATATTTTCATTCCATGCTAGATATCATTGGAGGATCATGTGAGAGTCCTGTTGGGGTTGATTTGAATGATGAATTGAATGAACTGTCCAATAAGTCCTAGCTAAACCTCAGTTTTTACTGCTTGCTGCTTGGCACTCCATTGTATAATACGCTAGTCCTATATAACCCTCTATGCTACAGGAGACACTCACCTGCATTACATTTTATTTGGAAGGTCTTGATACAAACTATGTGATACCAACTGTCCATTACTAAAATTCAGACTTTGAGTATATAGCTCTAGAATTTACAGGATATGTCACTCCATTCTCCACTGGAATGCTATGTAAAGGATATTTCCTGCTGCAGATGGAAATAGAAAATATCTATCTTGGCAGAGTGAATCGTGCAGATTTCAAGAACAGTTCACACCATTCTTAACAAGAAGAATTCATCAATCTAGCTAGAACATTTCATATCAGTAAGACAATTTATAGCCATGTTTCACAACTTCATTTGCATTTCCTGTTGTTGTATGCTCTAGTGTGATTACATGAGATAAACATAAGCTAATGAATATAATTTCACTAATGAATATTATCAATTGGTATTTTGATTTGGTTACTATGGTGATTCACTTTGATGACCTTAGTACACAATGGAATGCTCAAGAACCAAGTAAGAGATAGATATTGTCATAGCCAGCTAGCTGTTTGTGAGTGCATGCCAAGATTTTTCCTTTTTTTTCATAATATTAATTTTACACATTATGTTAATCAGGTTTCCAAAAAAGAGTGTTTGTCATAAGTGGACAATAGAAGATGCTGAGCTTTCATTAGTAAGTGCTTCATCGACACTGAATTCTGCTTATTTTCTTATTTCTGGGTTTGGTGCCGACATTTCAGTTCGCCTTTATCTATCAATTTCTAAAAAGAAGTCAATCCCTCATAATACAATTTATCTAAAGAGCTCATGTGGTGGTTCGAGATCAATAACTTCAGTAAGCTATGTCTACAATTGCACTATTGGACTTCGAAATTGTGAAAACAGATATGATAAAGTGATAGCCACGAACTGTACTTTCTCTCTTATTCATCCAATTACTGATGTAAATTACAGGGCAAGTTTAACTAACATGAATATTTTTGATAAAAATACTGAGTCAGTTGAATTAAACTTAGAGCAAGACAAGTTTGAAAGACTACTTTATGAAGAAACCTTAACAGTCCTGTTTTCAGCAAACTTGATATATTTTGATGCACCCAATCATTCAGAGATTCATTTGTCAAGTGAACCTCACAGTAGTGATTACGCTATGACAGTATTAACTAAAATGAGAGAGAACAGACTTTTTTATGATATGCGAATTGTAGCCGATGATAAAGTATTTCAAGTTCATCGATCAGTTTTGGCTACGTGCTCGAATGTTTTTCGTATTATGTTTGAGACCAACATGACAGAAAAGGCCGAGAGAATACTTACAATATCTGACATAAGTCCTCAAGTCATGTCAGACCTACTGGAATACATCTATACTGGAAAGACTCCTTCACAAGCAGATGAGCACATTCAAGACCTTCTTGTAGCAGCAGACAAATATGACATCCAAGAATTGGTGGGCATTTGCGAAAAGAAATTGATATGCAGTTTAACGCCAACAAATGTGTTTGAGATGTCTCAATTTGCTGATCAACTTCGTCTCAAATCTTTGAAGCAATCCTGCATATATCATTATAAAAAATATCCCAAAGATATCTTCACTTCTGATTCTTGGAAACAACTGAAAGAAACTTCATTAGATCAAGCTATGGAAATAGCTGATGTAGCGCTCACAAACTGAGCAAAGTTGTATTCAAGCTAACATAATGATAACGGTGTGAGGTTAGGATGTTGAGTTTAAGTTCATCAAATGTAAAGATGTAGCCGTACTTTCTATTTTGTTTTTATTTGCTTTTTGTTTGTATGTTTTATGTTGTTTGTAAATAATGTTCTTGCAACTATTATTTTTGACGTGCCACTCTTCTGCTTGGATCTGCTCCTGTTCCTCACCAACAGTCTACCCTTCACACTTCCTGCTTTGTCCAAATTCCTGAATTTCCACACTATGTCATATCACATGTAACAAAAAGCTTGTGTCTATTTTTTTTTTATGTTTTGAAAAAATATCCAACTAAAATGTTAATTTTTGTACACTGTTCATAGCTGGATAATTATTGTAAAATATTTTCTGTAATTTCCCATAGTTTTATATATAATTATATATAATTATATTGTGGCTTTTTTTTTATTTTGAACTTATATTGTAGCTTGAAATAAAACAGGAAAATCCCTTCCTTATATAAAGTTTTGTCACCATTGTTTAGTGCCAATCTAACATTTTACAAGCAAATTTACATTCCTCAGCTAAATGACATGCCGTGGTGACCATGGTCAATATGTCCTAATGATGCCCACCAGCAAATCTTTCCTATAGTGTTATTCCTTGTTTCGTATAAGAAGATACTCAGTGGTTTGGACTGGCTATATAAATACTTCACATTCTCGTTCATCACAATTGTATTTCAGAGGCTTAACTGTAGTGTTGTTCTAAAACTATAACTAAAATTTAGTTTAGTAACACCTAAAACATTTTAGTAAGCTAACCAGAACTAAATTTCACATAGGATGATAACTAAAAAAGTCATTGAGCTGATGAAGAAAAACTAAAACTAAAATTATCAAACCTGAAAATATAGCTAACTTTTTTTAATGACATCGCTGAAAGAAGACGAATGACCAGTGGTAGTCACAGGAAACAAAACCCTTTACCCAATCATTTCTTCTTAACACCTGAGTATATTGTTTGGCTAAGGCAAACTGTTGGACAGCAGTCTGCAGTTGCTCAACTACCTAGCCCAGCCCCAGCCCTAGCCCTAGCCCTCCCTTAGCAAAAACCAAAACTAAAATGGAAGTTAGTAAATTTGAAAAACCAAAACTAAAACTAAAATTGTAGTTATTATTAGTGAAAAACTAAACATAAAATTAATCCTGAAATATTTTTTTGTCAAAAAAACTGTAACTAAAACTAAAATGTAAATGTTGAACCAAGACAACATTACTTAACCAACTGATGTTTGATCTAATCTATTAAAAACTGCTTCAATTTTGAAAGGCGATTTCTACTGTTTATTTATTAACAATGGAAAATAGTTGTGAACAGAGGCACATAACTTCACATTACTTCCTCCAGTTACGTTGGTTGAAGGACCAACCCCACCATAAGCTATGCCAAGCTTCAGTACCCTGCAGGTAGTGTGTGGCAAGCAACCGGATACTTTGCCAGCATGGAAAGACTCTACCACAGCAACAAGCCACTAGCAGGTAATGCAGTCTGCATTCACTGAGCTTGACTTATGATGGACTAATTTTCCCAAGACATTTTACAATGCATATTATTTGGGATGACATGGTACAGATTGTAGTGGTTAGGGAAGGATCATGAATAATGAGGGCTGTCCAGAAATGCCGTAAATTGTCCATCCCATCCCACGGTCCCATGGAATTACATGGGATTGTCCATCCCATCCCACAGTACCATGGGACTTTCCACGGGATGTCCACCTGTCCCTCTACAGATGCATGTGTCCTACTTTCCACCCCATCCCACAGTCCCATGGGATTGTGGGACAT
>WLWD01004472.1_pt1 | contig 33026 bp, 20 predicted proteins | sample 6712731 | NCBI WGS metagenome assembly WLWD01 (sample SAMN12718690, study PRJNA576275) | sponge metagenome | isolation source: marine sponge | host: Mycale hentscheli | place: New Zealand: South Island, Marlborough, Capsize Point | collected 2014-11-01
ATGCTACGGGTGTCACGTAGTTGCCCCGCCTCCAAGCCAGAGAGATCTGACTTTGAGGCGGCATCCAACAAGAGCTGCTCAGCCATACCCTGCTCCATAGGGATGGAGAAAAGGACACAGCCACACAAGCTGTCCTCGTGAGCAACAGCAACTCTGGCGTTAAAGGAACAGCCTTTGATCGTAAAGTCAACTATGGCAATGTCCAAAGTAACAGGTCTGCCATCCCAACCTTTAACATTCACTTTCTCGCCGGTTAGTTGGTCTCCATACACCAGACAGCCAGGAACTACAGAAATCTCCGCCCCAGTGTCGGGTACAATCTTGCACTTGGATCCATTTACGAACCCAACAACTGAGGGGGACCCATTAGAGACAGAAATCCAGTTAAGGTTATACGTTCTATTCCTTCTAACACCTGCTCTCTTACCACTGTCACCATTACCATCAGAGTTTCTCTTAGTTGGGCAGTCTGGGGACTTGTGTCCCGGCTCATGGCACGTATAACACACAATGCCAGGAGGTCTATTTGTCACATTAGCATGCACGGTATTTCCAGATGACCCACTGCTAGGACTAGAGGTAGGAGGACTACAATCAGAGACAGATGAACGGCACTCAAAAGCTCTGTGCCCAAATTTATGACACTTGAAACATTCCCTAGGGGGATAAGACCAAAATTTGTTAAATCTGCCCGAGGTATTTGGCTGTCTCTCAAGTTCACCCGTATTGATAGAGAGGGCAAACTTATTCAGGTCACGGAAGGTATGGAATTCGCGCTGGTCCATGAGAGACCTTTGCACAGGCGAACACGAAGCTCGATACGTCGCGCAAGCCACAAAAAGGAGTAATTCGTCAACAGAGCTACATTGCATAGCAATCGAGTCAGTTAAGGACTTAAGATGCACGTATTTCTCAAGAGGGTTCATCGATCTAGTAGAGTTAGCAAAATCAGACGTAAGTTTTATACCCAGCCCAGTAAGGCTCGAACCCAAACTCTCAATTAGAATCTCTTTAAGCTGCGAATAATCTGTAGTCTCTCTATCAATTCCAGCTACAATAGCAGAAGCTGACTTTGACTGTAATTTCCGTAGGAGAATAGTACGCCATCTGCCTTGCGGGCAACCAATGTCAGTGAGATCGGCCTCCAACTTAGTAATATACTTAGAGATGTCTATACCGTCCTTGTGAGGCGCCAAAGCAGTTATCTGCCTTGACATCTCAGCATCACCGGAGCCTTCTCTAGAACTAGAGGAAACTAGACCCGACCTACCAAACTCATTAAAGAATTCTCTGAACAAAGATTTCATGTCAAACATGGGAGTACTCATATTACCAGTCCCATTAAGGTCACGACCAGAGTCTTCGTCTTCGGCCATACTATATGGAACAGTACTAACACTACTGGAGGATTCAACACCAGGATAACTCTTCAAATAGGGAGCGTTAGAAGGCAAAGACACACGCTCACAAGACTCAAAACTATCAACTAAAGTATTGTCACTCTCCCTTCCAGAAGAAAACACAACAGACTTAGAAACCTTAGTAGAATCAGACAAAAGTTTATTCAGCACAGCACTACTACTCTCATGCGACCCAAACAATGGACACACAGGAGAAGGAGCGTTAGACCTACGATCAATACTAGAAACACAGTCTGCTTCCTGCTCTTGCACGCTCTGTATGGCTGTTCTCTCTGGTTCATCCAGTCACTCTGGACCGACTTGATGTTCTGCAAGAACGAACACAAAACAAAAATCAGTGACAATGAACAGGGTAATAGAGTCTATGACCAAAACAAAAATCAGTGACAATGAACAGGGTAATAGAGTCTATGACCAAAACAAAAATCAGTGACAATGAACAGGGTAATAGAGTCTATGGCCAAAAAAAAAACAACACAAATTTAGTTCAGCCAATTAAACAAACACACGCGCACGAAGTGCCACAAATGACAATCACAACTAATCTAGACAGGAAAAATGACACTACAGAAATATGACACGTCGACTTAGCCAGGGGCGAAGAATCCAATTAAGGTCCACGTGGGGTGCACTCCAGATAGGGAAGAAGATAACGAGAAACGGCGAACCAAGGGTGTAGTGAGCGAATATCCAGCCGCGCAGTAGCCGAGTTTGAAATCGGGACGTAGCAGCAGACGCACGAGCCAAGGAATACGAAAGTCGAAATCGATAAGGCGCAGGAAGAGTTCGGAATTCTCCACCGCTGCCGCCAATTGTGGGATAGTAGCTCCAGCAACAAGGGGAACCACCAGATCCTTTGGTTGACACCAGAGACACACGCACACACTGGGGGCCCTGATGACCGCTGCCACCAGAGTTCTCCACAGTTATAGCTAGCCCGCCCTGAGTCTTAAATCAGTTTGGGGTTTTGCGAAGTTATGGGGAACTAATGAGACGCATGCGTGTCTGGGTTTATGTACCAAGGACACGCATGCGCAGGGAACGATGGGAAAGGGTCGACCGGAAATCCGGGGCACAACTCAAATGAACTGACATACGCATACACCAATAAATACAGACATAAACACAAGTACACAGTGCTAATAAAATATACAAAATTAAATTATGGATGACACACAACACATATAATAGTTCTAAGTTCTATCTTTCTCCTCTTCACTTTCTCTTATCTTCTTCTCCGCCCACATAAGGTTAAAAAATATTTGACACAGAAATTGGCTAGAATTAAGTTTTATGGAAAGTAGCTAGAGTTGCTGAGCAATTATGCAACCTTAATTTAAATTCCATACTTTCTAATTTCATCAGCTTTCTGTCCCCTTTGGTACTACAAATACAAAAACTATTTTTTGTTTTTCACATTAATTTTTGTAATGTTCCTAATTTTAGATCAGTCCTTGAATTTAGACACTTTATTAATTAATTTACGACATTTGGCTCCTAAATGGCAAGAGATAGGAATACATTTGAAAATTTCAGCAGCTGAATTGATAAACATTCAAGAACTGTGCAAAGAAGTTGACTTTGATTGCCTAGTGGAATTATTTGATAAATGGTTGAGATCAACTGACACACCTACTTGGAAGATTATAACTGATGCACTGGACACTATAGGAGAACATGAATCATCTCAGAATATTATGGATATTTTATCTAAAGGTGATTGTGAGTTACAATTTAAATTTATTCCCACTTAAATCTGTAGCTTATGATACAAATGAGCTTCAGGGAAAAAGCTGTACATTTTGCTTACTTGTTTCATTTTTTTTTCTTTTTAAAGGAATACTATGTGAAGACCTGGAAACAGATTTCAATGCACCACCAATACCACCACAAAACTTTTAAACTATGTGTGTCTTCATCATGAAACATTACAACAACATTAACTTAATCGTTATTAACTAAGATTCTTTATAGAAAGTATCGTTTTGACAATAATATTTTAGATTCTGATCATGTACAATGTACGCTATAGTAGCAAATTTTCTCAGTTGTAACAGCTCATATGTTTGATTAATACTTAACCCGACATTTTGACTTCAAATAATATTATACAATAGTTCAAGCATTGTGTCACTCATGGTCCTCATAGCATTACCATTTAAAAATAACAATAAACTAAATCAAAAATAAATAAATAAATAAATAAATTGGCTATATGGAATTCTGAACTGTTAGAATAATATATCGCACAATATCAGAAGAGTGGTTGGGTTAAGCTAATTGTGTTCTATATATACTAATTCAGATCTAGAAAACTGCTCCCCAGCTTGGATGGAGTGGGTAACACAGCGTGCTGTTTCCTGCTTGGGTAACCAGCGAATGTTGTAAACAACGCAAACGTGGTGAAACCATTATATATATACTTGATGCAAGTGCCCTTTAAACGAAGTCTTTTTAAGTGGAATTTCTCCTCCATCTTCTATTTTGTGCATTATAAAGTATTCAATGGCTGGATTTGCTGTTTTGTTACAAGTATATGTCTTCGTAAATCTGCTCCACAAAGGTATAGAATTACTAGTAATTACTTTGCAAAAATGAGCAATTAAACTAGTGATGAAGGGCAGGGGAGAGGGCCCCTACTGAAATTCAGATTTGAACCGCCAGCTGCTTGTAATATTACTTATTAAAAGTTACAGGTTTTATTTAATTTGTTTGAGCTATTACCACAACACTTTTACGCTGCAAGTACACACTTGTTCACTGGATATACCAGGACAATATTTACATTGTATTCTCTCCCAGACTTGATCATTGGACAATATGCCATTCCGAAGTTGTGCTCTGTTGAAAAATTTCTGTTGTAGTATCAGAGTTCTAGAAGGTACAGTATCGTAATGTATTCTATTAGCAATTTGACTGTTGGACAATGGAATTTCTAGTCAGACCTAATCTGTCGCTCGATGCCTATAGCAACGACAAACAGGGCATTAGCAACAGAAGAGTACAGATGTTCAGAATTATGTATTAAAAAATTAGCGCAGTTCATTTAGCTACAATTCAATTAGTGGCGGAGGTAAGTTACCTTGGTTAATGCGCTTTTGGTCTTACTTTAATATCCAATTTCCAACCGTCAAGTCACTAAAATAATACAATTGGATGCTTTATCTACTAGAGCTCTGGAAAATAGCTAGAGCATTTTCAACAAGCGTTTAACTTTGAAAAGGCAGCTCGATAAACTGAATCCTTCGGTTTAGCGATCTTTACCCGTCTCTGAAAATTTGATAGCGTGCTTACCCCTAGAAAATCAATTGCCCAAAGACAAGTCGCAAAGTGAGTAATATGTAAATCTGGTGTAGTCTCGCGTAGCCTGACCCTTTACCTAATAGCTACGCTGGGAAAGGGTCTGGTGGCATTAGTACATAGTACCAGTTCAATACCCTCCAGATATCAAGGGAAAGTTGCGGTTCCGATGGTGTTTGTCAGTAATTTAGGATTACCGCAGCCCAGCCACACGATCAGCTCTTTTTCACTCCCAAGACTTCCGAGTATGTACTATAATAGAGGAATTGGGTAGTGGAAATTGCTGCAAATTATGGCACACCTTTTATCACACCTTCTCTTACGGTGCAAGAGATATTTTGTACAAGCATTTATAGTATGTCCAAGTTGAGTTGGCCGCAAGAAAAACTTGAATAACTTTAGAACGGAAGCAGCTACGCATACGGGGTTTGCACCATTGAAAAGCTCGCGCCGAAGCGGTTAAATATATTCCCTCAGTATACTCCAAAACCGGAGAGAAAATTCTATTCCAAAACTCAATACAAAAGCCTATGGGAATAGAAAAAAACACATGTTTCCCGCTCAAAACGCGCCCGCTTTTAGTCACGCGGAACGGCTCAATTGATCACGCGGAATGTCTTAGTTTAAAATTTTGTAAACAATGAGCGGCTTCTTCTCAGATTGCTGCATTTCTAGCTTTATATTGCGATTAGCTTAACTTGCGAGTGTGGAAACAGGATAGATGGAGTGTTCTGTTGTCGCAGAGGGTACAGGACTACCTGATAGGATGTTGGTAAGATTATTTGTCTACCTGTTCAATAACAAATGCCGTATAGCCAATATATTTCGGTGATATTGTTATCACTTAGCTAGCATCTAGTAATACAGCCGAACTTAAGCTGTTTGCCATTAAATTGTGTGCTTGTCAAAGCCGTATTCATGCCAATTCATTTTCTTCAATACTATAGATGCCGTTTATTGTAAGGATTAGGACCAACTCAGGCAGCACTCCACCTTCAACTCGGATCAAAACTATTTTTTGTATATGTGTACTACTTAAATTCTATCATTTCATCAATTTTCATATACATATTATAAATAAATGAAACAATTAATAATTTTATTTAACATGAAAGTGTAGTATCTTTAGCTACAAGTTAACAGTGCTGCACTGCTGAATCTTGTGAATATCAGAATACTTCTTGGGACACAGTAGGTAGAATCGACTGATTTTAATCCTGTCTCTTTAGAAGAACGCCCCACCAGTTTGCGTTTTCCATATGCTGTACATTATCTGCCGTAAGAAACATAAATATAATTGAAAACAGACGAGATGAGCTGTACAGCGCCCGAAAAACTCCATAAACTTCACTTTCTTTCAATAGTTACAGTATTAATGCGCACCTGTGTTACCGCCCCTTTTTCACGTGCAACATTGAAGTTTGAGATTCATACCTCTGGCTCTGTTTGCCTTGCGGCGGATGCCACATGTGGATACGGGGATGTCTCTATTTGACCTAGTGTATGGGTTTAGGGTCGGGGCGCTCGACTTGTTGTACATGGGTTGGGTGGATGATGTGTGCAGGCCTATGAATGTAACACAGTGGGTTATCTCCCTTCAAGATAGGCTGCAGCGGTTGCAGGACCTGTCGATGGCAAGAAGCAAGGTGGAGAAGGACAAGCAGAGAGAGAAGAGCAACAAGAATCGGAGTGACCGGACATTGAAGACCGGAGACCATGTCCTAATGAAGGTTCCCGGCAGAAGTGGGGCCCTGCAGAGCTCATGGGAAGGGCCTTACAAAGTGAGTGAAGTGCTAAGCCGTGTTAACTACAGGGTAGTAGGTGAGGGCACGGGCAGTGGTGGTCGTGTGGTACCTAAAGCAGTTAAGGCCCAGGGAGAGTAAAGTCTTCAGGGTTATAGTGACTGAGGAGTCAGCTGGAGAGAGGGAGGTGTGCGAGAAGAAGAGCATGCTTGGTGAGGAAAAGTGTGCTGGTTTTAAGGAAGAGGAGTTAGCTGGAGTGCTAGAGGAGTTCCAGGAGCTCTTTTCAGAGCGTCCTGGGTTGTGTACCCTGTGGGAGTGCACAATAGAGGTGGCTGAGGGTTGTGTTCCTGTGAACCTGTCAGTAAGACGGGTTCCCTTCAAGTTAAGGGAGGGAGTGGAAACGGCCATAACCCAGATGCTGAGAGATGGGGTAATAGAAGAGTCCACTAGTGTTTGGTCTAGCCCTATAGTGCCAGTGGTGAAGCCTGACGGTAGTGTTCATGTGTGTGTGGACTATCGTGGCCTTAATGAGGTCACGCCCCTGCAGCGGCATTACATGCCGACGCTGGAAGAGTTACTTGACAGGGCAGGTAATACTAGTGTCTTGTCGACCCTGGACCTGACAGCAGGTTTTCATCAGATCCGGGTGAGTGAGGAATGTAGGGACCTGACAACCTTTGGTTGCCCCCAGGGGAAGTAGTTTAGGTTTCGGCGGATGCCGTTTGGGAGAACGCCCCGCCATATTTTAGTCAGTGGTGGAGGAGGTGTTAACGGATAGCCGAGAAGTAGCTGGCAATTATATAGATGACGTATTGGTCTTCAATCAAGACTGGGTGTCCCATCTGGTAGCCCTTAGGCGTGTGTTAACCTGCTTAGGTAGGGCAGGTTTTACAGTTAAGCTGAAAAAATGCTGTTTCGGCAGGCAGAGGCTTCGGTATTTGGGCCATCTCATTGGATGTGGGAGGTTGGCTGTCCCCGAGGATAGGGTTGTAAGCTTGCTGCGGTATGAAAAACCAAAGAGGAAGCGTCAGTTGAAAAGCTTTTTAGGTGTCGTCGGCTATTACCGACGGTTCGTCCCAGGCTTTGCAGAACAAGCTGCGATGTTGAAACCGACGACGACCAAAGAGGCTCCGGATAGTGTGGTCTGGACCAAGGAGGCGGACAGAGCTTTTATTCGTTTGTGTAAGTCATTGTGTAGTCGTGTGTGTTTGCATGTGCCTGTGCCGGGCGATGGTTTTGTGATGTATACAGATGCCAGTGCAGTGGCTATTGGAGGTTGTCACCATGTGGTGCGAGATGAAGAAGAGCTCCCGATTGCATTCTATTCGCGGGTGTTGAAAGGACCGGAAGTATGATATTCCACCAGCGAGAGCGAGGCCCTAGCGGTGGTGTGTTCATTAGCACATTTCGATGTCTACCTTTACGGCCAGCTGGTGACGGTCAAGACTGACCATTAGCCGAATCTGGATTTGGTGGATGGAAGGAGTTCATCGGACCTCAACCCTCGGTTGAGGAGGTTCTCGCTCAAGCTAATAAGGCGGGTTACTAACATAGTATATGTTCCTGGTACTACTTTAGGAAATGCTGATGGCCTGTCCCGGATGTACGAGTCGGAGGAGGAGTGTAATCCAGCTTACAGTGTTGGTTCGAGAGCAACTGAGGAATCAAGAGTGTTCCGGTACAGAGACGAAGAGTCGCAGTTAGAGTCCTATGGATATGGAGGAGAAGGCTCCTCTAACCAGGGGGATGTGGGGCCACGCCCTGCTTCTGAAGACAGGCATGCCAGCCGAGATGGGCAGGCCTAACAGCAAGCCCTGAATGCGAACGATGGAACTGTTGACTAGTATTGTATGTATGTGTGTACGTAGTGTGTGCACATGACATAGATAGCATGATGTTGTGAGTTAGTGTGCGTGTATTAGAATTGTGGGTGTGTCCCGGCCTTCCCATAAAAGGGCGGTACACGCACGAGTCTTGCGTTCTTGTATTTCAGTCAGTATCCTGTATGTCTGTTGTGTGAGTGATGGAATTAAAACCTACTCATAATAAGGGGTAGCTAGTAACAAGCTATCAACGGGACTGGAGATAGAGGACGGCGGTGGCAGCGAACTCCCGGACTGCAGGACGAGACCTAAACCTCTTGACACCTGTGGCCCGACACCCATGTTCTTACGTTATATACTATAAATTCATGTTTATCCACACTTTTGTATTTGTAACTTATATTCTTTCAAGAAACAATTTATTTTGACAAGGAAATTAAGAAGAGTGATTTGTAAACATAATTTTATGCATTTGCAGATTATACAGTTGAGTTATCTGTGAACAGTTCTATCACTGACAAGTGTCCAGGTGAATTGATCTCAGTTCTATGCAGTACTACACAAAATGAAATGAAGTGGGTGTGGCAATCCAATGAACTTTCTGAAAGTTATCAGTATTTCATTCATCGGTTTACAGGGAGCCACTTGAATGTTCCTCATACTTTTAGTAGAATACAATCAGTTACTACAACTCTACTGAATTTTTCTACACAACCACTTTATCTGAAATCTTCTTTACAGTATGTAGTTTCTAGTGAATACCCAGAAGCTAGTATAAAATGCAGTGACTTTATGTTGTCTCCCACTAAAGCTATCCAAGTTACTACTAAAAGTGAGTAGTATTTTCATTAGAATACATGTATTAATATATTACATATCTCTTATAGATTGTTCTCTAGGTTCACAAGATTTCCATTTATATCAAAACAATTCTATCTTAATGCTCTGTCATAATAGAATATCTGATCATATTTACAATTATACAATACATATTTATACACAAAATGGCAGTATATCACAATTGCCATATGGAAACAATTCTATAGAATTAATTCTTCAATATGAAATAAATTATTTTATGTATGTCACCACTGAATGCTGCGGAAGTACTGTCAATTTAGCAAACTTTAATTTTCAATTCATAAACCAAATGAATCAGTACTCACATCCTAGTGAAATTTATAATAATAATAATATCAGTAACATTTTATTTTGATTGTAATCGTGGTGCATATAATTATGTGTACATCAGAGAAATACTAACAAGTAAGTCAGTGTAGTATGTATGTAGCTTGTGCACTTTAAGACTACTTCTGGGTCTAAACCACCCCAGAACTCTCATGCACAGCACGCATACAAACCCTTACTCATAATATATTCATTATAAACTTAATGTAAACGTCCGAATTTTGAAACAAATTTTTTTTTAATTCTGTTTGTGAATTATATACTTTTTGAAGCAATGCAACGTGGCTCTGTCCTGCAGAATTACAATACATTCACCAGTATTGACATGACAGGGATACACTACCAGAGCAAATTTGGTTAGAAATTACTAAATACATAATAGCTACCTGATCATTTTACCTTTTTTTTTTCTTCTTAATTATGGCAGATGCTACTGAAGAATATTCAAGCACATTTAATACTTAGACTCTTGGTGCCAATGGTTGTACTATCTTGTGGTTTTAGCTGTCAGTGCATAATTATTGTAACCTTATGTGCTGTCATTATAACAATCACCAAAAATAGTAAGTTGCTAGATTTGTTAATAAATAATAATCGTGACACTTTATTTTGTCCTGCAGAAAGAAAACACAGGTAAGTTTAATCACTCAATCTATTGTTGGCTCCTGTTTAGAGATGTTAGAAATAGGCTGAATTTGTTTTAGAGCTCGTTACTAGTGTTGTTTTAGTTAACTAAAACTAAAACCAAAACCCCTTTGTTATGGGGAATTTTACTTTTGGTAAGAATAACTAAAACTAAGCTGTAGAGAATATGAAAAAACTAAAACTAATTATTTTAGAAGACAGTAAAAATTCTGAAACTAAGTAGAGTGGATGACAAAAACTAAAACTAAGCAATTTTATTGTAAACAATTCACTTTGAATTATGTCATTATTAAATGAAATATAAATTCCCATCAAGTAATTATTCTCTAAACTACATAACAAATACCATACTTTATTAATAATACCCAAGTTTTCACAGAAATATACCATTTTTTAAGTTCTTTTGGAAAACAACATGAACAACATTCTTTAAGGAGTCTCATTATTGCAGAATTTGAGAGGCAACATAAATTAACTAAAACTAAGACAATTGATAGTATAACTAACAAAATATTCTACATGGTATTGAAGAAAAACTAGAAACTAACTAAATCTTCAGGGAGAATTTGGGAACTAAAACTAAGCATTCAAGATATTTTTTTAGTATGAATGACTAAAACTAAGAAAGTCTGGAATCGCTAAACCAAAATAACACTGCGTCGTTAGCACACCTCTGTAATTGAGAGTATGAGTGAACCTTGCATAAAATGTTTGATACTACAGCCACATTAATTAGGCTGTTCCTAGGCACTTTTCTTTTTGACTCAATGATATAGTGGCTTTAGTTAGGGTTCTGGCCATTCAATTAAATGATCAAGCAACATTAATTTTGCTGCCCTTTTTTGCATTTTGATAGATTTCAGTCCTATTGTAAATGCATCACCTGCAGAAAGAAAACATTTAGTTCCTTTAAAAAATCTCTATGGCCATTATAACAATGACTTTTTAGCTCAGTATAGCTATTCACACTGGGAGAGTCACCCACATTGACTTCAAGTAGTGAAGCAATTTAGTATTATTATTATGAATGGTTAGTAACTGTACAGTAGTTTATAAGAAGATAAACATGCAGACAAACAATTTAGTAGCTCTTTCATCATAGCTACAACTAAACAACAACTAAGTGAAACATTGCTGAAGTATCAATTGTGACCTAAGTGTTACTGTTTCCCCTGGTTGACAACTTTATTAGCGAACCCTGCTGGGAAAAAGTTGTTGGGGCAAAAATGATGCATGTAATTTGTAAACAAATGAAATTTAAGATAGAGACCATGGAAATACAGAAGACTTAGAATGCTGCATTGCCAAGTTCTTTGTTGTCGTTGTTGTTTTTTACCTTGTGGCATATAACTTTGTATGTTCCTCCTTTTGTTATTAGAAATAGTAATATTAGAGAGCAAATGCTTATGAAGCCAAGACAAATTGATCAAGTACAGAAAGACAGTGATGATATTTCTATTAGTATGAATTCTGCTTATGGGATTGTACAAAGAAGCTTGCTCCAGAATTGAATGTCAAAAAGCATAATGAGCCACTATGATTGTTTTATAAATAAATACACTTTTAGCTTAAACTAGTAGTTTTTATAGTTTAGTATAGTATTAGTCCACAAACAGAGGACTAATGATGGAATCATATGATATTGTAGATTGTCTTATGTTTGGTTATTATCTATTTAAATATAAAAAAAATTGATTTTGACGGGTTTTGGGATTAAATAAATGATTATTCCTTGATGTTACTTTACCACTCCTAATATTATAATATATACACTGTATATGGTGCTCCTAGAGCCATCATGAAAAGTAGCTTCACAATATATAAAATTATCTGTCTTTATATGTATATGTGACAATGAAAATTTAGGGGGGAACACTGAAATACGTTTTGGAGTTGTTCCGAGACTGTTTTTTTGACACATTTTTTCTGATTGTAAATAAAAGTGCACAAGTTAGTAATTAGTAAGTAAGTCAATACTACACAAATAAAATGAATCAATGAATGAAGAATTATACAGGTGAATAAAAGAAATATTACATTCCAGAATGATTGAAATGTATGAATGAATTGACCAATTGAAACAAACTTACAATTAATTTTATTGTACTGTATAAATTGATTGTGTCGTGTTTCCAGACTAATCAATTTGAGATTTCTTATTTCAATAAAATAAGAAGACTAAAGCCTCTATTTACTATGGCATGGCTGACATAGTACAATTTGCTGACATAATTTGTTTTCCAATGTAAGTTTGCCTCATTTCTGTCACCATTGGAATTTCAACACCTACAATAAAATCTTCAGCTAAATATGCTGGCAATTATTGAAGATTCCAATCTTTAAGAGCAAGCAATGTTGGGGCATTAGGACACATACCAGCAACCTATTTATCAACAGCGTCTTTCAGATTAGTCATGTGTACTGGGATATAGTAGCTATGTGGTTGAGGTGACATTCACTATGTCTACGAGCACAACTTGAGGATAATAGGAGGATTTAAGTACAATTATTACTACAATACTGAGCATTGCTAGCATAGCGTAATAACAAAAAAATATAAGCGTAATTTCCAGCTCCTACTTAGCTATGTTTTTTTTTTCCCAGCCACGCCCTCTGCTTCTGGTAGGATAGCCGCCAGACTGAAGTGTTCCTAGCCCGCTTTGCGTGAACCCAAAAAGTAAAAGAAGGTGCTGCATGACAACTTACGATTGGGTCAATTTTTATTGTCCCCATGGTTCAATTTTTGTTTCTTGAACTTCAGACGTTGCGATGAGTTTGACGGGTGCTCTACTAGTGTTCCTTTTCCTAAACTTGATTCCCGAAGGTACATAGCTAATTAGCTTAGCTACTTACATGTATATATGGTTATGAATGTCTCACGCTTCAACTAGTGACGTGCTTCAGCACAAATAGCGAGCGAGCCACCATTGTGCACAAGTATAAAGCATGGTAGAATCTGATAAAATAAAGTCTTTATACAAAAGGCTACGTTCATTTTGATTGCCTGAATTTAGATCATGTTCACCTAATTTTAGAAGTATCATTCAGTCTATATAGGATTTAGGGGTGCTTGACATTTTTTCAGAAAGAGTTTTCATTTTTTAGCTAGTCTATTTCTTACAGATAAAAGTATAATACTGGTAACTTCTTGTCCCGGTTGTTTTTCTACCTCCTATAATCGTGATCGTCTGAGCGCACCCCTACTTATGGATATGCTGAGTCAGGATTTTTGCTATTCGTCGTCCTTTTTTTTAGCAGACCAAGCTCTTAGTGTGCTAAAGCTGAGAAAATATAGCACTAATTCCTAACAGAATAGTATTGTTATTCGTTTTTTCTTCATGGTTGAATTATAGATATGTAACTATTTCAATATTAGCTAGAATGTCTTTGTAATTTCATTTTTTCTCATGAAATCTGTTTTCATTATTTTTTTCAGGATTAACTTACCTATTCACTCATTTTCACAAAAATATCTTTGTAAACTTGTTTTGTTTTTAGTTTTAATTTTTCCTTCCTGATTGTAGCTGATCATTATGTCAGTTCTAGACAGTTAGATTATCATGCTAATTATTGTGTGAATGAATATTACAATAATAATCTTGTAGGAAATGCGTTTTCCATTAGTAGCTCTCGCTATGTCACCCTTATTGAAAAGAGACCTCCAATAATGGCTGAGAAAGCTGTGTAAATGCAGTTAATACGTTTATTTTGTAGCTTCCCTCTTCCCCACTAGCTCTAATCCAGCGTTGTGAAAGTTCAGTGAGTGTGAATAAAGATCTACCTCAACAATGACAGTGTTAGTAGCACTTAATGTGAATGCTATTATCCTGGAGATGATAAGTAAATAATATTCTCTTTAGATTGTTTACAGCCACCTTTGATTATTACCTAATATATATATAGTACTTATTACATGAGTCAGGGTGTGATATGGTGAAATATTTCATGAGCCAAAGGCGAGTGAAAATAAAGCCTGAGAGTGAAATATTTAGCCATTTCACTCTGAGGAGTGTAATAAGTGGTTTATTCCACACTGGATATCTTCACAGGGGGGGGGGGGGGGGGGGAACTCACTAGGGGCTCCCCACAACCCCAGCTGATATAGCTGCTACTCTAACCTGGCTGGGTAGGCTCCACTAGAGTTAAGGTAAGCTGTAAAAACCTGTAGCCAGGCCAGGCCAGGTTGCTATAACTACTTTGGTAATGAGCTTGTGCAATACAGCCATGAGATAACACTTTATGATATAGTGAGGAGAAAAATATCATTGTGAAGATATCTAGCGGTGGCATAAATATATATATATTCCTGCTCTTTCAAGCAAATATATCCACTCTAGCTTAATTTACATGACTTGGAGAACTTATCAGGAATAGCATGGAATGATTTTATAGCATGTAATGTGAATGCTATTATCCTGGAGATGATAAGTGAATAATTTTCCCTTTATTTACAGCCACCTTTGATTATTACCTGCCACAGCTGTAGTATACTATACACTATCAATGACTTTAGTGAGAACCAACTTAGATGCTGTTTGAAATTAAATTCTCTACACAATCTCTGAATATTCCCACTCAATCTTGCTATGCATGGAATGGTAAGAATCAAAGCTTTCATTTACTCAGTATCTGGATAATTTCTTGAGGTAACTGTTTAGAGCCAGCCCTAATGCTAGTGTTGTCACAGTCATTACTCTTTAAAGTACTTTGGTAGGTGTTTATTGTCTTTCTTCAAGTTTTTTGCTTATAGTAGATACCCTCCTAGCTCTCTGATACAAGCACAATATCATAGTTCAGTCACACTCTGGCTAAAATACTTATAATAATAACAAATTTGTTGTCAGAAAACCATATATATTGTTATGAAATAAATGAATAAAACAAACTGTCTTTTTTACTGTGGTACTAAATTATTTTCAATAGAGGATTTATAATAGCTAGCTAACTAATCTTTCAGTGAAAACAGTGAGTGTCCCGGTAAAATGTTCAATGGATGGAGAAAACATTTTGTGCTGCAGCTGAAAAATAATTCAAGAATAAATACTCTTACAAGCCATTTGGGAATAAGGATTATAGCGAATTAAAGAATTTAACATGCTCATCTGTAAGTACACCTTCTCCTAGTTTCAAATTCGTTGGTTGGTTGGAAAGAATTTATTTTCTGTCAATTCTGCTGTTGTGTGATAGTTTAATTACCTAAGAAAAGAAACCATCTGACTCTGAGACTTATCTGACAACGCACCAAAGTAATTAAAAACTTTTCTCATTTTGAAAGTACACTAACAGAGTGGCCAATATGAACCCAGCAGCTTGAATGTATAAGTTATGATGACCTGCCCTATAATCACATTTTTAATGTTTACATTCTCATTTTCTCTTTTGTTTTCTTCTAAAAGCTTATATTATTCTAGAATTGTTCCACTATGTAATTTAACGAGTATCATTCCAGAAAAAAAAAAACTACCATAATCTAGCATGGCTCAGACAAAATTTGGCTTTTAAAGAATTTTATAGTCGAGTCACACATTCTAAATCTGACCCAATAGAATGCAATAATGAGTAAGAATGCATCCATTTATTGTCTTCTACTATAAAATACATTGTGTCAGAATATGGTGCCTAAATATTTAACACAAAGGTATAATTTAAAGAGGGGCTGGGTTATTAGGCTAATCTTGTTCTAGCTATTTACTAATTCAGATCTAGAGCTGTTACTTCTAAAGAAACATCCCCAGCTTGAATTAATTACACTAAAATTCAGCGTGCTGTTTCTGGCTTGTGCACCCAACAACAGCAAACAACAATTCAAACACAACATAGTTTATATATATATATATATATATAATATGCCAGAGTGCCTATTAAACTGAGTTAATTTGTATAAAATGACCCTCCTTTGTCTTCTATTTCACGGCAGCATTTATGGTGTTTTTAAAAGTATATCTTTGTAAATATTATTTGCTTCGCAAAGTTATAGAATGACTGGTAATTAGTTTGCAATAATAACCAGCTAATAATGTATGTGCATGGGAATATTAATGTATAATAAAAATCTTTATACTAATTAGCTTTTACCAGTCTTGAATTGATGGCCCATTTAATTATTCCTTTGATAGCTGTAAGTTTCGTAAATGAACTGAACTGTAGGTACACTTCAGTTTGGCTATACAATTTGTGCAAAATGGTGATTGAAACTTGATAGAATTAAAAATGGTAGCTAGCTACACTCACTATTACATCCTTATCCTTTTTTAGTATTAGTCACAATAAAGTCATATAAACACAAAAATACTTGTTTTGAACAATTTGTGTAAACAGTTTTTACTTATAATAAAAATTATACTCAGTTTTATTCATATTGATTACAGTGAAACTACTCATGCAGAGAAATGTTGAATTGATTGTCTTATAAGCCCATTGTTGTAATTACAATTTTATCATGTATTAAAATGTATAGATTATGCTGTCCAGTTATCAGTGAACAGTTCTATCACTGACAAGTGTCCAGGTGATGTGATCACAGTTGTTTGCAGTACTACAAGTAATGAGTTGGAGTGGGTGTGGCAATCCAATGAACTCACTGAAAGTTATATGTATTTGGTTTATCGGTATACAGATATGAGATTTAGTATTCCTCATCATTTTAGTAATATACAATCAGTTATTACAACTCTACTGAATTATTCTATACAACCACTTTGTTTGAAATCTTCTTTACAGTATGTAGTTTCTAGTGAATACCCAGAGGTTAATATAGAGTGTAATGATGGTATGCATTCTCCCTCTGAAATTATCCGAGTTACTACTAAAAGTGAGTAGATTTTTCATTAGAATACATGCATTAGTATTTACATAACTGTTTCTCTAGATTGTTCATTAGGTTCACAAGATTTCAATTTGTTTCAAAATAATTCTATCTTAATGCTCTGTCATAATGAAATATCTGACCATGATTATAATTACACAGTACATATTTATACACAAAATGAAAGTATATCACAATTCAGATATGAAAATAATTCCACAGAATTAATCCTGTTATGTGGAATGGATTATTTTATGAATGTCACTACTGAATGCTGCGGAAATACTGTCACTTTAGCAAACTTCGATTTTCAATTTGTTAACTGTATGAATCAGAATTCACATTCTGGTGAAATGTCTAATAATAATATATCAATAACTTTATATTTTGATTGTAATCATAGTGCAAATAACTATGTGTACATCAACGAAATACCAACAAGTAAGTCCTGATAGCATACACTTGTGCAATTTAAGGCTACCTCTGATCCTAAACCACCATTGACATTTCATACACTGCACACACACACAAACCCTTATTCATATACTCATTATAATGTAAATAGCTGCATTTTGCAATTAAATTACAAAAACAACTTAATTCTACTTGTGAATATATAACTTATATTATTCAATGTAAGGCGACTCTGTCCTGCAGAAGTACAATACAGTCACCAGTATTGACATGACAGGGGTAAACTGCTCCAGCAAATTTGGTGAGAAATAACGAAATAAACAATTCCTAATTAATATACCCTTTATTCTTAGTTATGACAGATGCTACAGAAGAAATTTCAATCACAGTTAATAATAAGCTCTTGGTGCCAATGGTCATACTTTCTTGTGGTTTTAGCTGTCAGTGCATTATTATAGTAACCTTATGTGCTGTCATTATAACATCCACCAAAAATAGTAAGTTGAAAACTTTGTAAATAAAAAATGATTGTGACACTTTATTTTGTCCTGCAGAAAGAAATAAGAAGTAAGTTTCTACTGTATAATCACTCAATCTGTGGTTGGATGACTCCTGTTTAGAGATACTAGAAATAGGCTGAATCTGCTCTGGAGCTCGTTAGCACACCTCTGTAATTGAGTACAAGTGAACTTTGCATAAATGTTTGATATTACAGCCATAAATAATTAGGCCATTCCCATGCTCTTTTCTTTTTAACTCAATAATATAGAGTGGCTAGGGTCTTGCCATTCAATTAACTTATCAAGCCACATTCATTACGCTGCCATTTTTTTTTTTGACAGAATTCAATCATATTACAAATGCATAAACTGCAGAAAGAAAACCTTTATGTGCCTTTTAAAATCTCTATGGCCATTCTAACAATTACTTTTAAGCAACTAGTCACCCACATTGACTTGAAGTAGTCAGGCAATTTAGTATAATAATTATGAATTGGTACTACGACTGTACAGTAGCTTAACCTTTATGGCTGCTATAAGGAAATAGACAAGACAAACAACATTTAGTAGCTCTTCCATCACAGCTGTAACTACAACAACTAAAACAAACATTGCTGAAGTATCAATTGTGACCTAAGAGTTCCTGTATCCCCTGGTTGACAACTTATTAGCAGTCCCTGCTGGGAATAAATTGTTGGGGCAAAAATAATGTAAGTAATTTGAAATAAAAGAAATTTAAGATAGAGAAGATGAAACTACAATTGCATTGTAAAGTTCTTTGTTGTTGTTTTCTTTTAAATAGTAGCATTTAACTTTTTGTATGTTCCTCCTTTGTAATTAGAAATATTAATACTAGAGAGCAAATGTTTATGAAGCCAAGAGAAATTGATCAAATGCAGAAAGACAGTGGTGACATCGCTATTAGTAAGAATTCTGCCTATGGAATTGTACAAAGAACCTTGCTCCAGAATTGAATGTCAAAAAGCATAATGAGTCACTTCTATTGTCTTATTAATAAATGAATTATAACTTTTTAACTCAAATTTGTAGTAGATAGTTTATTATAATATTAGTCAACAACAGAGCAATAATGTTGGAATCATATGAAATTGTAGATTGTCTTATGTTTGATTATTATCTATTTAATATTTGCTTTTGGTGGGTTTTGGGATTAAACCAATAATTATTTTTGGATGTTACTTCATCATTCCTAGGATTAGTACTTATTACTTGAGTCAGAGTGTGATATAGTGAAATATTTCACTGAGCAGGCTAATTTATTTTCACCAGCCAAATGAAATATAAAATAAAGCCTGAGAGTGAAATATCTAGCCATATCACTCTGACCGAGTGTAATAAGTGATTTATTCCACACTAGTTATCTTCACTGAAGTAGTTTTATGTTGTTTTTTTTGTTTGTTTTTTTGGTTGTTGTTGTTGTTGTTTTTTGTTGTTGCATTTTTGTTGTTGTTGTTGTTGTTGTTTGTTGTTTTTTTGTTTTTTTGTTTTGTTTTTTGGTAACTCAAGGTGTAAAGTTGGCTGAAAACTCACTAGGGGAACCCCAGGTGATATTATAGCAGCTGCTCTAATCTGGCTGGGTAGGCTCCACTAGAGTAAAGGTAGCTGTAAAAACCCAGAAAACTTGTAGCCAGGCCCAGTTGCTATCTGGTAATGAGCTTTGCAATATACAGCCATGGGATAACACTTTGTGACATGGTGAGATGGGTCACATACCTAAAAATATCATTGTGAAGATATCTAGCTTGGAAAAAATATATATACTCCACCCTAGATATTTTCACAATGATATCTTTAGGTACATGACCCATGAAATAACTCACACTCTGTTATTTCATGCTGTACTGCACAAGCTCATTACCCTTGTCATTATAACAACCAGCCAAACTTTTCAATTTTCTTGGTTTTTACAGGTACTTTCCTCTGGTGTACCCTGCTCAACAGGATCAGAGCAGCTGCTAAAATGTAGGCTGGGGGTGTGGGTAGCCCCTACAACCAACTTCACCTGTGAGTTACCCTTCCCCTAGTACTAACTACAGTAGTAAAGTTATCTAGTGTGGAATAAACCACTCATTACACTTGTCAGAGTGATATGGCTAGATATAAATAAATATATAAATAAATAAATATATATTATATATAATATATAATACTTATAGCACGAGTCAGAGTACAATATGGGAAAATATTTTACGAGCACGCAAAATATTTTCACGAGCCAAAGGCGAGTGAAAATGTGGCGTGAGAGTAAAATATCATTCCCACATTGTACGACGAGTGTGATAAGTCATTTATTGCTGCCTTGATATTTTTTCTCAACCGGTTACAATTCAATTTTCATTGATTTTACTCGCTACGCGCATGCGTAGTGTACCGTACAATATAAACCGTACAATATGGGAGAATACAGAACGCTCGCATGATGCGGAAATATTCAATTAAAAATATCAAAGCTGCAATAAAATTATATATAATATTATATTATATATATATATATTATAGTATTTATTACATGAGTCAGAGTGTGATGGTGAAATATTTCATGAGCAAGCTAATTTATTTTCACAAGCCAGAGGCGAGTGAAAATAAAGCCTGAGAGTGAAATATCTTGCCATATCACTCTGACAAGTGTAATAAGTGGTTTATTCCTTGTTAGATATCTTCACTGAAGTAGTTTGTGCTATAGGACCTGTAACTCCATGGGTGAAGTTGAGTAACACTCTCTCTTGGGGCTCCCCACAACTCCAGCTGATATTTTAGTAGCAGCTCTAAACTTAGTTGGGTAGGCTTCATTAGAGTAAGGTAGCTGTAAAAACCTGAAACTCCCTAAGCCTCACCTGAATGCTTATAACCACTGAGGTAATGAGCTTGCTCAGTACAGCCATGAGATAACAGTATGTGATAAAGTGAGTTATCTCATGGGTCACATACCTTAATAATATAATATTATATATAATTATGGTACTCCTAGAGCCATCAGGAGAACTAGATTCACAATGTTAAGAGCTTTCTGCCTTATGTCTGTCAGCCACATCTGTATGTACATCAGTCAAAAATGAAAATTCATGTAACACTGAAATACGTTTTCGAGTTGTTCAAAGACTGTTTTTTTTACATTTCTTTTCTGATTGTAAATAGCTAAGTGTACAAGTTAACAATTGATAAGTAAGTTAATACTAAACAAATAAAATGAATGAACGAATAAAGAATAAAGTGAATAAAATTACACAATTAAATAAAAGGATATGCAAGTAAATAAGTACATTTAAGAATTAATGAACATATGAATGAAAGGAGCAATTGGAAAAAAAAAGTATAATTAGTTTTTTTGTACTGTAACAATTGATTGTGTGGTCTTCCAGACTACATCAATTTGAGACTTTTCCAATAAATTTTAAGATTACTAAATATTCTTTCTACTATGGCATAGCTGACATAATTGGTTTTCCAATGTGAGTGTACCTCAATTTCTGTCACCATTGGAATTTCAACACCTACAAATATACATCTTAAGTTAAATATGTTGGCAATTATTGAAGATTCCATTATTGATTTCTGTAAGAAATTAAATAAACTTTCACAGACAGCACTGTTGGGGCATCAGGACACATACCAGCAACCTATTTATCAACAGCGGCCTTATCAGGATTCAGATTAGTCATGTGTACTGGGATATAGAGCTATGTGCTTGAGGTGACATTCACTATTATGTCTACGAGCACAATTTGAGGATAATAGGAGAATTTAAGTAGAATTATTACTATAATACTGAGCATTGCTAGCATAGCGTAATAACCAAAAATATTAGCGTAATTGCCAGCTCCTACTTACGTATGTGTTTTCCCCCAGCCACGCCCTCTGCCCGGTAGGATAGCGGCCAGACTGAAGTGTTCTTAGCCCGCTTTGTGTGAACCCAAAAAGTGAAAGAAGGCGCTGTTTGACAACTTACGATTGGGTCAATTTTTATTGTCCGCAAGGTTCAATTTTTGTCTCTTGAACTTCAAACGTTGCGATGAGTTTGACGGGTGCTCTACTAGTGTTCCTCTTCTTAAATTTGCTTCCCAAAGGTACATAATTAGCTTGTAACTATAACTGCTTGCACGTACATGTAATATGGTCATGAATGTCTTCCGCTTCAACCAGTGATGTGCTTCAGCACAAACAGCGAGCGAGCCACCATTGTGCACAAGTATAAAGCATGGTAGAATCTGATAGCATGGTAGAATCTGATAAAATAAAATCTTTATACAAAAGGCTACGTTCATTTGATTGCCTGAACTTAGAAGATCATGTTCACCTAATTATTTTTTAAGTATCATTCATAGTCTGGCGTCGCCGACACTTTTCCTTCTATTATTATTATGCGCCCACGCATAATAATAATAGAAGGAAAAGGGTCGGCGACGCCAGACTATATCATTCAGTCTATATAGGATTTAGGGGGTGCTTGACATTTTTTTCAGAAAGAGTTTTCATTTTTTAGCTAGTCTATTTCTTACAGATAAAAGTATAACTTTTTGTCCCGGTTGTTTTTCCACCTCCTATAAGTGTGGGCGCACCCCTACTTATGGATATGCTGAGTCAGGATTTTTGCTATTCGTCGTCATTTTATAATTTAGCAGACCAAGCTCTTAGTATGCCAAAACTTAGCAAATGACATTAATTCCTGACAGAATAGTATTGTTATTCTTTTTTTTTCATGGTTGAATTATAGCTAGCTATGTAACTACTTTCAGTATTAGCTAGAATGTCTTTGTAATTTCATTTTTTCTCATGAAATCTGTTTTCATTATTTTTTCATGATTAACTTACCTATTCAAGTAGCTCTCGCTATGTTACCCTTCATGAAAAGAGACGTCCAATAAAAAAAATCCTAGATCCCCTCCATGTCCTAAAAGTGTTTACAATTAGTTTTGTAGCCATTGACTATCGTAGTGATAGCTCATCTAAATGACCTGTGTTTCCGACAAAAGGAACTTAAAAATGGCCGTGTTTTTTTAAATGACAATGGTAAAGGGTTTCAAAGCCATAGTAACCACTCGCAGCAATTATTGGTCTTGAAAGAATAAATATGAATTTCTAAGGAATTACCGCACAGTTTATAATCTTACCCTAAATGATGACTTGCTTAGCAACAGAAGTGGCTGAGAAAGCTGTGTAAATGCAGTTAATATGTTTATTTTGGTAGCTTCCCAAGCTTCCCCATAATCCAGCATTGTGAAATTCAGTGAGAGTGGGAATAAATATCTATTTCAACAATGTCCAGCTTGATGTGCTTCCCTTTTAATGTTCAAAGAGACAGCCTAGTTTGGTGGTATATGAGACACATTCCTGCTCTTTCAAGCAAACACATCCACTCTAGCTTAATTTACATGACTTGGAGAATTTATCAGGACTGACATGGAATGATTTTATAGCACGTAATGTGACTGCTATTATCCTGGAGATGATAACTGAATAATATTTTCTTTATTTACAGCCACCTTTGATTATTACTTAATATTTACATACTTTGTCCGAGCTGTAGTATACTATACACTATCAATGACTTTAGTGAGACCCAACTTAGATGCTGTTTGAAATTAAAATCTCTGCACATTCTCTGAATATTCCCACTCAATCCTGCTATGCATGGAATGGTAAGAATCAAAGCTTTCTTTTGCTCAGTGTCTGGATAATTTCTAGAGGTAACTGTTTAGAGCCAGCCCTAATGTTCTAGTGTTGTCATAACTAACTCTTTGAAGTACTGTGTATAGATGTTTATTGTCTTTCTTTAAGCTTTTGCTTACAACAGATACCCTCCTAGCTCTCTGACACAAGCACAATATCATAGTTCAGTCATACTCTGGCTAAAGTACTTCTAATAATAATAACAAATTTGTTGTCAGAAAACCAAGGTAACTGTAGTACTTTTAATAGTATCTACAGGATGTAATTGAATGAGTTAAAATAAATTAGTTGTTATTATGATAATAATTGCAGGATGTAATTGAATGAGTTAAAATAAATTAGTTGTTATTATGATAATAATTGCGATAGTTTAAATAAATTTTTTTCTATGGATTTCAAATAGTTAATGAATGATTTTTTCTTTCACTTCATCTATTTCTGGAGTTCTTTACTTCAATTTTTACCAACATGCAAATTCTTTCTTGTGTATCATTAAGCCTAAAAAGACTCTATTTTAAAGAAAGACATATGCTAGGGATAGCTGTTATAGCAATCAAAATATTATGGCACTAATTGCAGGCTTCAATTTCAAATATCAGAATGATCTCTTGAATGAATATCATAGCCAGGAATACCTATTCTAGAATACAGGAATGAACTGGTTTTCAGTTTCAGTTTTGGGTAATTTAAAATCTCAGAGTTGAAGTAAACTGATGTTTATGGCTGCTAACTTTTGTTTAAAATGATTTACTCACATTAGTTTTTACCTGCACACACATTGAAATCTAAATTCTGGACATAAAAATATCAGCTTTAAGGAAAGACTTATGCTTAGTCTGCCATTCATTTATTCGTGAAATTGATTATGTTACCTAGAGAGCATAATAATACATGTGCACCGTAGAAATGTAATAACATCTGCTTATAAAAACATATTGTTTCATAGAACTAAAAGCCATTCTTAAAGTAATATGGTGCATATATAGTAATTTTCTGAGTAATCGTCTCACTAAGTTATATCTCAGTCTGCACTATGGCAATTCAGTGAGTCACTATATTATGTGTAGTGGTGGTGAGATTTTTTTTATAAGAGCCACTTAATATCTAGTCTTATATTGCTCAACAACTGACATAACATTCAGCAAAATATCTTTAATATCTTGTCAATCATATTATATATCACCACCGGAATCACTGACACTTCAAGTGTCAATAGTAGTAAAATTGAACTGGTAAGAGATCTTCAATTTCACATGGTTGTTTGCATCATAAGTTTCGAATACACAAAATCAGTTTTTGTCCTCAATAATCTGTTAGCTTTGACAAATATCTATTCAACCTTTTTTCCAAAATAAATCAGTGACTAATTGTTATTGTAAACAACAGATGGATGAGATTAAAATGTTGATTATGATTATAATATTTTTCGTCATTATTTTCCAAACAAAATTCATTCAATTAATTGTTTATCATTATACAGTTATTGCTGAACTCAAAATATTGAAGAAGATTCATAATATTAGCTTAATACTATTCATATACTACCATAATATGTTACAATATCATTTACTTTTCAAATGATTAGTTTTTCTGTACACTTACGTGAAGTTATAAAATCCTGGTGTGTTCTTTTAGTATTGTAATACTAACTTTCTTATACCATAGCAGAATCATTGATATTATGGGACGACAATTTACTCTGAGATGAAATTAAGATCTTCATTTTTCATATGACATTACTACAGTCACTAAATTTTTGACAACACATAATAAATACCAGTAACATATCTTGATTATAACAGTCAAACCATTATACTTATAGTATACTTAAACTCGCATAATATTTTCCCACAATTAACTTGCATTGGCCACACATTTTCGTATATTTTTTATAACTCACTCCGAATCACAAGATTGAAATACTGTTGTTAATTTTTTTTTGTATACATGTATTTTTATATATGGCTTTACTCAATGTCGATTCACACATTCTAAATCTGACCCAAAAAATGCAATAATGAGTAAGAATGCATCCATTTATTGTTTTCTACTATAAAATACATTGTGTCAGAATAATATGGTGCCGCCTCAATATCTAATACAGAGGTATAATTTGAAGAAGGGCTGGGTTATTAGGCTAATCTTGTTCTAGATATCTACTAATTCAGATCTAGAGCTGTTATTTCTAAAGAAACATCCCCAGCTTGAATTAATTACACTGAAAATCAGCGTGCTGTCTCTGGCTTGAGTACCCAACAATTGCAAACAACAACTCAAACACGACATAGTTATAATATGCCAGAGTGCCTATTAAACACAGTTCATTTGTATTAAATATCCCTCCTTTGTCTGCTATTTCACGGCAGGATTTATGGTATTTTTAAAAGTATATCTTCGTAAATTTGCTTCCCAAAGGAATAGAATGACTGTTAATTAATTTGCAATAATAACCAGCTAATAATGTATGTGCATGGGAATATTAATGTATAATAAAAATCTTAATACGAATTAGCTTTTTACCAGTCTTGAATTATTGATGGCCCATTTAATTATTCCTTTGATAGCTGTAAGTTTCGTAAATGAACTGAACTGTAGGTACACTTCAGTTTGGCTATACAATTTGTGCAAAAAGGTGATTGAACCGATAGAATTAAAAATAGTTTGGTAGCTACACTCACCATTTCATCCTTATCATTTTTTTGTTTTCAAAATAAAGTCATATAAACACTAAAATACTTGTTTTTAACAATATTATGTGTAAACAGTTCTTACTTATAATAAAAATTATACTCAGTTTTATTCATATTGATTACAGTGGAACTAATCATGCAGAGAAATGTTGAATTAATTGTCTGTATATTCTTTGCTATAAATTCATGTTTATCCACCCTTTTTATTAACTGTTTCAAGAAACATTTTCGAACATGAAATTTATGAAGAGTTTTTTTTACATAAGTTTCATGCATTTGCAGATTATACTATTGAGTTATCTGTAAACAGTTCTATCACTGACAAGTGTCCAGGTGATGCAATCTCAGTCCTATGCAGTACTGCAAATAATGAAATGAAGTGGGTGTGGCAATCCAATAATCTCACTGAAAATTATATATATACAGTTGGTTTTTATTCCGATCGCCTATTGAATATTCCTCACACTTTTAATAGAATACAATCAGTTACTACAACTCTACTGAATTATTCTACACAACCACAAGTTAGTACTAAAAGTGCGTGAGTTGTTTTTTCACTAGAATAAATTAGTATATTTACTTTATGTTTCTCTAGATTGTTCTCTAGGTTCCAAAGATTTCAAATTGTTTCAAAATAATTCTATCTTAATGCTCTGTCATATTAGATCATCTGACTATGATTATAATTATACAGTATTTATTTATTCACAAAATGAAAGTATTTCACAATTCAGATATGAAACAATTCTAAATATTAGTCTTGCAATGTGGAATGGATTATTTTATGAATGTCACTACTGAATGCTGCGGAAGTAACGTCACTTTAGCAAACTTCAATTTTCAATGAATTAACTGTGATCCTAGTGAAATGTCAAATATATCAGTAACATTATAATTATTTTGATTGCAATCATAGCGCACGTAATAATGTATATACTAAAGAAGTACCAACAAGTAAGTGAACTCTATAATGACATCTTTTATGGAAACCCAGCCACCACCAATAAATTGGCTTCTTGGTCCTCTTGAGAGAATTGGGATGGCAAAATTTTTGTCACTCCATTGGAGTATATACATTAGTGCCCAGTAAGACCACCTTTGTTCATAATACACTTCTGATATCTCCTACACTGCACCACACACGCATAGATACACTTTTGCATATGAATTCCTATAAATTTAATAAAAACAGCCACATATAATGCAAATTTCATTTTGAATTCTACTTGTGAATTATATACTTTTTGTGTGCAAGGTGACTCTGTCCTGCAGAATTACAATATATTCACCAGTGTTGACATGACAGAGATAAACTACTCGAGCAATTTTTGTGAGAAATATCTAAATGCACAATACCTAATTATTATACCTATTTTCCTTCTTAGTTACGACAGATGCTTCTGAAGAGGATTCAATGACATGTAATACTGGGCTCTTGGTATCAATAGTCATACTATCTTGTGGTTTTAGCTGTCAGTGCATAATTATAGTAGTCTTATGTGCTGTCATTATAACAACCACCAAAAATAGTAAGTTGTTAGATTTGTTAATAAATAATAATCATGACATTTTATTATGTCCTGCTGAAAGAAAAATCATGTAAGTTGTAACTACTGTATTATATAATCACCCAATCTGTTACTAGAAATAAATTGATTTTGTTCTGGAGCTCATTATCACCGCTTTAATTGAGTACGAGTAATGATGGAATTATATGAAATTGTAGATTGTTTTTTGTTCAATTATAAGCTAGTTAATTTACAGATATAATCAACAAAAAAAAAAAATATATATATATAGTATTGCATGAACCAGAGTGTGATATGAAATATTTCATGAGCAGGCTACTTTATTTTCACAAGCCAGAGGTGAGTGAAAATAAAGCCTGAGAGTGAAATATCTTGCCATATCACTCTGACAAGTGTAATAAGTGGTTTATTCCACACTAGAAATTTTTACTACTGTAGTTAGTACTAGAGGAAGGGTAACTCACAGCAAAGTTGGTTGTAGGGGGGGCTACCCACACCCCCAGCCTACATTTTAGCAGCTAGGTAGCAGTAAAAATCAGATAATTGAAAAGTTTGGCCTGGTTGCTATGACTACACCGGTAATGAGCTTGCCAATACAGCAAGAAATAACAGGGTGAAATATTGTGAGTTATTTCACAGGTCATGTACCTAAAGATATCATTGTGAAGATATCTATATTTAATTTTGATGGGTTTTGGGCTTAGCCTAAACAATTATTCCTTGATCTTACTCATAAGTCCTTGGGTATAGCTGCTCCTAGAGCCATCACGAGGATTAGCTTCATATAATCTTAACACATTTATAGCTTAAATAAACTATTTTAACGTTATTGTTTTTTCTTTATTATAGTTTTTCATTATAATAACATAAATTGTGTCATGAATTGTGCTTAATTTAGACTATTGCTAGTTACAATACACATTAATGAATAAGCCTTGAGGTGAGACAAAGGTGGTTAGTAGCAGTGGCGTAGGAAGGAAGAAGGCCCCCCATAATTTTGGGGCACGACTTTTAACCACAAAAAGTATGCCATTGGAGGCCCCTTCCATGCAGAAACAACTTCCTACACACTGGGTTGCTATTGTTAGAGTTAAGGCTGATCAAAGTTGATCCACTAACAGTTAACTGCTTCAAGCTATAGTGAGTTAGCGTTGATTAATTAGCTAGCAGCTAACTGCTTTAGATAATGATATATATAAGCTTGTTAGTAATTTACCAAATAAGAGCTTGGTCAAATTATGAAACTCTGTCGCTGAAGGAGAATAGAAGTTTACTTGCAAAGAGTCATTACAGAATGGAACCATAATTGTAGTAGAGAATATTAATTATTTTAACGTATTTAGCTTATTTCACAAAATATGTATAGTCATATCACATCACTTTAGAACACTATAGTTTATTGCATAATATCCTAGTTATACACTTTGGGTATGGTTTTGCTAAAATAGGGTTATTTAGTGTGTTTTTTTTTGCAAATTCAGAATTTTTGGCTTTAATCTTGGTAGTGGATGAGATGAAATGATACACCTTGAAGTGCAGAGACCCAGGGCACTGAAATGGAATCAATTTTATGCACTGTTTATTGTGCCATTCCCACAACTAGATCTTATATTCTACTTTTATTTTTAGACAAATAATGTCTTCAAGCCACACAATGTTGAAATTTTTCTGTCATATGTCTGTCAGCCACATCTTTATGCATATCTATCAAATATGAAAAGTTAGTGTAATCCTGAAAATACGTTTTGGGTTGTTCCAAGACTTTATTTGACACTTCTTTTCTGATCGTAAATAAGTGCACAAGTTAATAATTAAAAGTGAGTAAATAGAAAATAAATAAAATGAATGAATGAATAAATGAATGAATGAATGAATGAGAAAATATACAAGTTAATAAATGTAGTCGCATGATGTTAACTGTGCTAATATCAGTACAGCTTAAATTAGTTCAATTTAAATGGAACACAGTAGTTTGGATGTACAAACTCGAAACGATGATGACTCTGATCATGTAAACAACAACTATAGTCCTAAGTGTAAAGAGTCGAGACTGTCTTAATGTATCTATTATACCTTGAGCAGTTAGTTGGTCAGCCATCATCTTCACACAAGCACATCATAGTCCAATAGCTTATTGAAATTGCTGTTGTTGTTTTTTTTTGCGGACATTAGCATCAAATTTTTCATGAAATTTTCTTTCAACTTCATAAAAATTATTAGCCTAGGAGCTACACCTCAAATGTTTTATTACTCCCACTAATAAAAAAATGGCCACCAGGGAATTTATTTGTTAGTTTTCCGTAAAATGTTCCGTTTATGGAGCATTATTATTATATAAGAATTTTTGTATAGCTATTAAACATTTTAAACTTAAAGTTCGTGACAATTTTATGGTGAATATGGGACTATGTGACAGAAAATACACCTGAATAAAAAAAAATTGAAAATTAGTTGTATTCTTAAAAGAGCCCCCCCTTGGAAAATCCTAGATCCGCCCCTGATTTGGTATTACTTAGTGGGGTCAGTGCAAGAGGTCCATATTGTAGCCTTATTTACTGGCCTTATGTGTTACATAAATAAATTCTGTGTAGGTCATTATTTAGGCTGTTAGGGCTAAACAATCCCTCTCTGGCCTCATCACTGAACTCAATTAACTGGTTTTGTCCTAGTGAATAACTGTTAATCTTTCTATCTTTTGAAAGTGATTGACCTGCAAAGTACATAGTAGTTTGCACTATAGGAAATTGAAAAAAAGGCTGATTTTAGTTCCTTGAAATGACTTAACTACAGTTGTTGAGGCTGGGGTTATGGTCAAGATTATCCAGAGCACTGACTGTGAACAATACTTTCAGTAAGACAGGCAGGGGCCACAACTTCTTTTTACTCATAACATTGTTCAGATACTGCTGCAGCTATCATACTTTCAATTTCTAAACTCTGTTACATGAAATGCGAATTCTCTAGTGATAAAATTGTTTAATGAGTTATCCTTTTTGTGTTAAAATGACTTGACGTACAGTTAGACATGCCTCCAAGTTTCACATCGCCCTTGGTATTTCAAATTAGTACCGTTGAAAGTTAAAGAAATACAAAATTTGAGGCTTGAAGGAAGATACTTTTGTTGGAAAAGAAACATAGAACTTAAAAGGTCTGTTCAAATTATTGTAGCAGCCTTAACTAAAATAGTTAGCATCTTCAGAAAAATTCCTTTTGGTAAAGCTTCCCTCAGCATAATATTATTATTTCATATCTCTCATATGCTGCCTAAAACTTATCTTCTCCATATTTTCGCAACTACTTGCACCCAAAAACTACAATATCGACAACTTCCGCGTAGGTCAATACAATTAGACCTACCCGCGGGTCAATTTTGTAATCATCCTCAGTGCTTCGCTTTGACTATTACTTTAATAAATTCTCCCAGTAGTCTCCTAACTATGGGTTTAATGGGTGCTTTCTTCGTATTCGTCTTCGTAAATTTGCTTCCTGAAGGTATATAAAGAATTAGCTATCTTGTAAGAATGACTATTTGAATATACATAAAGTCATGACTGCCCACGCTACAATAATAAAATTCTCCTTCTATCGTCATTAAAATAGTACATTTTCCCATTTTTCTCTAAATAACTGTAAGTTTTGTCTATGCTTGGTATATCGAACGATGTATCTGAGATAGAAGTTTACTTAGTTCAAGTTGGCGATAACATTTTTGCAAACACTGAAAAACTACCTTGCCTTAACAAAGGGCATTAATATCATTGTCATGTATTTTCAATGGGTCTACAAAAAGTTATATCTTTTAACTCACTTCATATATCTGTTTCTGATTTAGTTTCAAGAATAGAAATTTTTGAATGAAACAGGTTAAACATTTTGGTCAAAAATGTTATCAAAATTGCTGTTGTATAGTGTTCCTCATTCAATAATTTTATATAATTGTGTATGCATTACAACAGGAATCATACTTATTAGAAGATTTTCTAAAAGTTGGGGATATTAAAATGATTTTTTTAAACAGATATATTCATTCAAACCTGTAAACCGGTCAATGGTGGAAATTACATTGTATTGAATTATTCCCAATCACCCATTTTTTAGGTTTACCATAATATAAACATTTAAGCATAAGTAGCTACATTACATTTGAGAAAAATTTGGAAAACTTCTTTCTATTCACACATCACTCACTCATGTTTATTAAATACAATAATTTTAATGCCGCAAAATATTGCAAATTACAGTAATTATTATGCATACTATTTATGAAGATATTATTTTAACTGATTTGGATATTTAAATGAACTGTCATGTACTTTCCTGTACAGATAAGTTATCTGTGAACAGAATGACAATTATTTTGCATGACATAGAAAGAATAATAATCTAAAATCTCATTGTGCATTTAAATATACAGATCATACAGCTGAGTTATCTGTGAACAGTTCTATCACTGACAAGTGTCCAGGTGATGTGATCTCAGTTCTATGCAGTGCAGCAAATAATGAAATGGAGTGGGTGTGGCAATCCAATGGTCTCACTGAAAGTTTTACATATTTTGTCGATCGGTTCACAGATAGCAAATTCAATATTCCTCACACTTTCACTAGAATACAATCAGTTACTACAACTCTACTGAATTATTCAGAAGTACCACTTTATCTGAAATCTTCTTTACAGTATGTAGTTTCTAGTGAATACCCAGAGGCTAATATAGAATGTAATGATTTTATGCCATATCCCACTGAAACTGTCCAAGTTACTACTAAAAGTGAGTAGTTGTTTCGTTAGAACACATGTATTATTATATTACATAACTGTTTCTCTAGATTGCTCTCTAGGTTCCCAAGATTTCAATTTGCTTCAAAATGATTCCAGTTTATCTCTTTGTTTGAATAGATTACCTGATCATGATTATATTTATACTGTTCACATCTATACACAAAATGGCAGTGTATCACAATTCAGATATATAAACACTTCTATGGAAATAATTCTTCAATATGAAATAAATTATTGCATGAATGTCACCAGTGAATGTTGTGGAAGTACTGCTACTGTGGAAAACTTCAATTTTCAATTCAAAACACAGAATCCATATCCCGATGAAATTTACAACATATCTGTTAAATTCTATTTTGATTGTAATTTAAATGAATTTAACTATCTGTACACTCAAAAAATGTGTGTTACTTCGACTGGTAAGTTGGCTACATAATGATTTCTATTTAACAACATTAGTTGGTTAAATTTTCATTCTATGTGATTGATGATAAAACTATTA
>WLWD01001138.1_pt1 | contig 33021 bp, 31 predicted proteins | sample 6712731 | NCBI WGS metagenome assembly WLWD01 (sample SAMN12718690, study PRJNA576275) | sponge metagenome | isolation source: marine sponge | host: Mycale hentscheli | place: New Zealand: South Island, Marlborough, Capsize Point | collected 2014-11-01
CTTCGGGGCTGACCTGCTGACCATTTCTGCGTGGCTGACCATTGCTGCGGGGCTGACCATTTCTGAGCCAACAGACCCACCTCAATCATGCCTAAGTACATGATCACTTGGAAAAATAGCTGTGGGTACACATCAATATTTTGCAACTGTAGTTTTTTTAATAATAATAGCTACTTGTTCACACAACAATCAAAGGGTGTGGCTTCAATTTTGGACGTGACTGCTTATTCTAAAAGTTGAAGCTAATGTTATACTGTGTGACACATATTCTTAAGTCGACAGACCACAACTCCATAAAGTTCATGGAGCAATCTACATGTGTATGTATCTAGTAGCGACAGTGAGAGAGCATATAAGTACTTTTCCTGGGTCCATGTATCTCACTCGCCTCCTCCGCATCTCCTCTCCCCCCCTCCCTTCCCCACCCATATTTGTTCATAGAATGTTTCTCCAATTTTGTTAGAATAAATCATAGCATTGTATTACTAGTTAAATACAACTTCAGTACGATCAACGTGACGACTCAAGGCAGCACTAAGAGGTCACTAACTGAAAGAACCGTGAGTACTATGTTAGTTAGTCAATTTTATTCTGAAATTAATGCAGACTTCTCATAAGCTAGTATAACATTCCCAATGCCATTGACAAAATACTAATGAACTATATTCCATAAAAATAAAATACTGTAAATTTCCAGTATGAAGAAGCTTTTAAAGAATTGGATTATGACAGTGTCAGTGATAGGTTTAATTGTCCTCAATACTCCAGTAGATTTTCCTTCAAACAAGGATTGAATTGTCACTGGAAACGTCCACAGCAATTCCTTGGACACTCTTTCATCTCCAACCTGTAACAAAGAAGGGAAAGTAATCACATGTTACCAAATTTTGGTGTTCCTTTCAGGAACACAATGCTGTTTTCACTATAGTACAGTACAGCAGTTGATGTTACACTGCTTATCTCTACTCGATAAAGGTCTCAATAATAACCTTTATAGGAATGCTTAATTAGAAAACTAAAATATACATTATGAATGTAAGAACGTAAAAAAACAAAAAAAAAGAAAGAAAAGTACCTCTTACTAAGATGAGTGAAAGAGACCACAATGGCACTTTATATACTGTACACATATGTATATGTAAGTGTATACAATATATGAGTTTGTACACGAGGAAGCCAGGTGTGATGAGCCCCACAACAAAAACTTTAATTTGTACAGACATAGCAGCAAAAGCTCTACAATTGACTCATGGGCTGATACACAATTTGTAATAATTGAAACTATCATTTCTCAATGATTTTACATGCCACAGTTGTTCATATATGTGCATGTGATACAGAGAGTACTAGTGATTGCAACATTGTGCTCGCATCTATCAGGGGAATCCTGTACAAATGGCATCAAAATGTTGGATGGCTTTACTAAACTTTGCTCTAATTACAAAAAAGGGGTGTTGCTTGCCAGTCAGAAAGCATTCAGATGGACTCCTTTTGTTACAAACAATGTAAAAGTAGTAAATGTAAGAGCAAATGCAAACAGTGGTGTAGGAAGATGATTCGGTATGGGTGGGCTCAAAGGGCAAGTTTTTTTTTGTGGTTTGCAGGTGTTCATGCGAGAAATCACATTGATCCTGGCATACACGCACTGCACTAAGCAGAAACAGAGTAACTATAGTGCAGTGAAGACCCACTAGTGGGTATGGTAACGTCAGAGTTCCAGTTAAGAACAGTCAATGACAGTGTTGAGGTGATAAATATAAACAAAAAACAAATCATCGACGATGCACGACGGTACACGAAAATAAGAACAAATGAGCATGCGTGAATACTAATGATGAAATAAAATGTAATGTTATAGTTGTTCTGGCAGTCAGAGAAAACATGAAAGTTTGAGAAAACATGAAGCTGTTGGCTTCACATAGGGTACTAACTGTTGTGGAAAAGCCCCCCTATCGTCACGTCGTAATTATGTGAGCAAATAATTTCTTGCAAATTTGAGATAGTTTTGCTTAATCCTGAGAATTTAACTGAGAGCAAAATCAAGATAGATTGCAAAAGATTCTACTAAACTATTCTAAGCAGTACGAAACATCAGAACCATCTTTACATAAATATTTCAAAGAATACTACATATGTTGCACTTGTAATACATAACTTTGTTGCTCAACAATGTAGTACACGTACATTACACGTTATTTCACAAAATGGGCAATGTGCTAGAAAGATTGGCCTTGCTGATATAGATACAAGCATGCATATTGAAAGACATGTTTGCAGTAACATTTTTAACACATGGTGGAATTTTGCTTCCATCAGCTCAAGATTCATGAATGGCAAAGTAAACAAAATAGTTGATGGTCTATTTCATATTTTGATGCACACATTCTCCCACTAACTAACAAAAGAACTGATTCGCCTTATTGGTATGGTTGCCTGGTGTCATCCTCCTAAACTACACATTGGCAGTCTGTGCTGATGTGAGCCCGTGGTCATGTCTGCGCATGTTCCTTGTGCATGAGGCAGTGGTATGACCCTGGACCCACTCCCCTGTGTGGCCTTGGGGGTGAGAGACTCGGCAGGTCAGTGGCAATTAGCGTTAATTGCCCTGCATTGCCGGAGTCCCCCCAAAGGGCTGCAGGAGGTGGCCTATCCCAAGGCTATAAGTGATAGGTTAGGAAAGGGGGTTGGCAGCTCTCTTACCAATGGTAGTAGGCTGTATACCTGTGAAAGTAAGTACAGACAAGCATACACAGTGAGAACTGAGCATTATGACAAGAGTACTGCTGAACTACCCTTGACCCCCAACTTTCTCCCTCTCACTGGCTTTGGGATGGTGTGGCCATCCAATAACTACGTATTGGTTCCTCGGAGAAGGGAGTGGTGCCACTGACCTTGGAGTTGTGATCAGCGCCTGGTACCTGGATGACTCCAGCCACCATGTCTGTCTCAGGTAACCCGAGTGGGCACAGCTTTAGTAAACCAGGACTGGTGAGTCCTGTATACTCCCATCTCACCTGCTATCACTGCACACTGGAGTCTAAGTAGACTCCAGGAACACAACCTGGGTAGTGGTTGTCGAGTAAGGAGAGAGTGCCCCCAGCAGTCGTTAATAAGTGAGGGACCACATGCCCAGGTAATAAGAGCAAGGGCAGAGTGTACGTATCACACTTAGTGATTTGCTGAAGGGCTACTTGCCATAACAGCAGTGAGGGGCAGTAGCAGTAGTATTAGATGTTGAATGAAGGGCAGCCTGCCCTGGACAGCTACGTTAAGGTGGTCTGTCTGACTGTCACACCACTACCGGGTGGAGAATCTAACCTCACATGCTAACAGTACCATAACTCCTCTCTACACCACTCTTGCCATAGTCAAGTGGCTTGTGACTCCAAGATTTACTCCTATAAATGCGAGTGAGACACTCTCAGGGGTAACACAATTGAAAATCGGGGATGTTTGTTTGTAATTATGTGTAGACGTACGTATGTCATTTGTACTTTGACCCTCGCATATTTTTGTGTTCGCTCGGTGTTCGACCCCATCCCAAACTTCACTAAAAGGAATTCTCCGGTTTAGCGATCATTACCAGTATCACCCTAGAAAGCGAATTATTTACCAATTTGAATTCTATTGCGGGTGCAGTTAAAACTAAAAAAACTTGTGGGAGCTCCATTTCTATTTGAATTAGTGGCGGTGGTAAGTTAATACGCTATTTGTCAGTTATAAGCCGTATGCAACAGTATTTACTTGAAAATTCATTGTCCACTAGACTAACCACGAAGGTTAAGTCTTGCGTAGGTATGTCAGTTGTGTGAAAGTATTGTGTATTACAACTACTAAGAATATCCCTCCCCTGTTGCATTATCTGCTCCACATCCCTATTCACATGGAACTTCAAAAGTTGGCATTAGCTATTAATAGTAACAGTCGGTGTGCCTGGTGGAGGCAGCAACAGACACAAGTGAGAAGGAACATGTCCTGATCGCGTGACGGGGTAATTGAGTGAGTGCCATGCAGATGCATATGTGAGCCTGAGAACAGATAGGCAGTGAGTCTGAGAATACATCAGTGAGCCCTAGAATACATAGGCAGTGAGTCTAAGAATATTTGGGCAGTAAGCCTGAGAATACATAGGCAGTGAGCCTGAGAATACATAGGCAGTGAGTCTAAGAATATTTGGGCAGTGAGTCTAAGAATACATAGGCAGTGAGTCTAAGAATACATAGGCAGTGAGTCTAAGAATACATAGGCAGTGAGCCTGAGAATACATAGGCAGTGAGCCTGAGAATACATAGGCAGTGAGTCTAAGAATATTTGGGCAGTGAGTCTAAGAATACATAGGCAGTGAGTCTAAGAATACATAGGCAGTGAGCCTGAGAATGCATAGGCAGTGAACCTGAGAATACATAGGCAGTGAGCCTGAGAATACATATAGGCAGTGAACCTGAGAACACATAGGCAGTGAGCCTGAGAATACATAGGCAGTGGGCCTGAGAATACATAGGTAGTGAGCCTGAGAATAGATAGGCAGTGAACCTGAGAATACATAGGCAGTGAGCCTGAGAATACATAGGCAGTGAGCCTGAGAATACATAGGCAGTGAGCCTGAGACTACATAGGCAGCAAGCCTGAGAATACATAGGTAGTGAGCCTGAGACAAGATAGGCAGTAAGCCTATGAATAGATACATAGGCAGCGAACCTGAGAATACATAGAAAGTGAGTCCGAGAATACCTAGGCAGCAAGCTTGAGAAAACATAGGCAGCAAGCCTGATAGTGCATGCAAAAATAGATAGGCCCTGGGGCTCAGTGCAAGATTAAGTAGGCAAGTCTGATAGTTCAAGATCGGATGGCAGTGAGAGAGTGCACAGATAGAGTATGACGATGTGCAACTAGTTGGCAGCAAGTCTGAGTGTGAGGATGGGTAAAAAAAAAGAACAAATACTACGCAAGCATGACAATACATTGGTGGTGAGTCTGGCTGTGGCGGGCAAGGCAGCACACTGAGTGCGAGATAGGTAGTGAACCTGATAGTTGAAACTAGATATCTGGATGTGGGACTAGATAGGTGGCTAGAATGAGAATTGATAGGCAGTGAGCCCGAGAGTGCGCACGAATACATTGGTGAGCTAAAGAGCAAGAATGCTTTAACAGCATTGGGTGTGAAAACAGATAGACAGTAACATGAGTGTGAGAATAGATAGAAAGTGAGCCTGATAGTGTGAGGATAGACAGGCAGTGAGCCTGATAGTGTGAGGATAGACAGGCAGCGAGCCCGAGTGAGAATGAGAATAGATAGGAAGCGAGCCTGCGAGTGAGAGTGAGAATAGATAGGCAGCGAGCCTGAGTGAGAATGAGAATAGATAGGCAGCGAGCCTGTGAGTGAGAATGAGAATATATAGGCAGCAAGCCTGAGTGAGAATGAGAATAGATAGGCAGCGAGCCTGAGTGAGAGTGAGAATAGACAGGCAGCGAGCCTGAGTGAGAGTGAGAATAGATAGGCAGCGAGCCTGAGTGAGAGTGAGAATAGATAGGCAGCGAGCCTGAGTGAGAGTGAGACTAGATAGGCAGCGAGCCTGAGTGAGAGTGAGAATAGACAGGCAGCGAGCCTGAGTGAGAGTGAGAATAGACAGGCAGCGAGCCTGAGTGAGAGTGAGAATAGACAGGCAGCGAGCCTGAGTGAGAGTGAGAATAGATAGGCAGCGAGCCTGAGTGAGAGTGAGAATAGATAGGCAGCGAGCCTGAGTGAGAGTGAGAATAGACAGGCAGCGAGCCTGAGTGAGAGTGAGAATAGACAGGCAGCGAGCCTGAGTGAGAGTGAGAATAGATAGGCAGCGAGCCTGAGTGAGAGTGAGAATAGATAGGCAGCAAGCCTGAGTGAGAGTGAGAATAGATAGGCAGCGAGCCTGAGTGAGAGTGAGAATAGATAGGCAGCAAGCCTGAGTGAGCGCAAGAGAATAGATAAGCAGTTAGCCTGATAGTGAGAGAATAGACAGGCAGTGAGCCTGATGGAGTGAGAATAGATAGGCAGCGAGCCTGAGTGAGAGTGAGAGAATAGATGACAGCAAGCCTGCGAGTGAGAGTAGACATGCAGTAAGCCTGATAGTGAGAGAATATGAGCCTGATAGCGTAAGACTAGACAGGCAGCGAGCCTGAGAATGACGGCCATGAGCCTGATAGTGCAAGAATACACAGGCAGTGAACCTGAGAGTAAGAAAATAGAGACAGGCAGCGAATATGATAGTGTGAGAATAAGTCCAGTATCAATAGCGTGAAGGGCAGTGTGTCCTGCATAGACACTATTAAAGGGCCCCTGGTGGACCGTCACACCTCTAGTAAAAATCTAACTACAATATGCACTAGAACCTCCTACCTATGCTCTATATAATGCCACACTGGCCATAGTGTAGTGTGGCTTATGAGACCTAACACACATCCAGCACTAGTTCATTCCCTAATCTCTCTCATCATGTAACCCCTATTTTCTCCACCTCCCTTCTCATGTAACACTCACATCAGCATAAATCTCAATTACAGCATGCACCTGACTGATTCAGGAGTTTCTATGCTTTCGAGAAAACTGATCACTTTGACAGAGCCAATCTTGGCAATACCGTGAGAGGGTCTGGCCATTACTAAATACTGCAGATCCATTACTAAATACTGCAGATAGTTACTAATATGCAATGGACAATGATGATCATAAATTGTTGCATGAAGGTTAGAATAAGAAGAGTGGGAGCCGGCCATGCACCCCACACCTGTAACGAAGCCTATGCCTGACCATAATGAGGGTTGGCAGCATGCTCGTGATTTAAAGATAGCGACTGTGGGTAGAGTAACAGCACCAGAACTAGAGTCCAACTCTTAACCTAGCTGCACTAGTTAAGCAAGGCAAATGAACCGGCAGCATGCCCATATATTATCGAGCCATAGAACTCCTGTTTTCGGCTGATTACATCTGTAAGTATCTATTGTGTATGAAAGGCCATAAGCCGGGTACTGATGATTTCACAATGAGGTAGTGGCTTGATGATGTACATAGATCCTATATATCCAACCTGGCCTACAGAAAGCTAATTATTTAGAGTACAGACAGTATATCTCCAGCCCCTTACTATTTAAAAACAACAACAACAACTACCACTGATGAGCAGTCATCCTTAGAGAGCTAATAGTGTCGGGTGAATCAGTCATTCTGGCAAGGCAGTAAGAGGTAGCTGCTAGGCTTAGGCTACAAGCACTGAGAACAGTGGCCATTAGGGCTAATGTAATTGTGCCCAGGTGCCATTGCTCCACATGTGACACACCACATGTGACCACTTAGCCGCATGGTCGCAGTATTTGCAGGTCCTCTGCCGACCTTTACCTGGGTTCGGGTGATGTGATGGTGGGCTACATCTCCGTTAACTTGCTCACTCATCACATAGTTAATTGTGGCTTAATTAGTGTGGGTAAAACCCCTAAGATAATAGCAAATTTTTCTCGTTCTAACAGCCGAGAATGACTGACTACTCACTAAGATTGTCAACATCTTGCGATAGTACTGGTCTCATATACTGATTACATAACTTGACATACACATTTACATGTATATTTATTGTCACACAAACACTTGTGTCCTAGGTGACCACAACAAGCTAGCCTGCTCTGAGTGTTGGTGATACATTCTAGCAATGTAGACCTATTGGAACCAATACTTCCTTATATTACAAACACACTCTAGAGAACACTCACTTGCCATCATTACAGCAGTATCAGGTAACTCTTCATGATCATATGTTGACACTTCTTGAGCCATCATTCAATGCTGGTACAAGTCAGACATCGAAAGCAGCTCCACCCACTCCATCCCACTACAAAGAAAAGCAATAGAAAAAGAATAAATGCAATCATGCAATTTCAACTCATACTCTGCAAGCTAATCCCCCCAAGAAATGTTAGAAACAGTTCGAGAGGTATAGTCTCTTAAACATATTCACTAACACAGCGGTTCTGGATCTCTAGATTGGCCAGTTGTAACACAACAAGAGGTAGGGCCATCCATGAACACATAGTATAATGCAGAAATAGATGGTCAATACAGTGTGGAAAAAATATAACAACAACATTAATTTGAGAGGTTAGCACAGGGAAGAAATCTCAGCTCTATCTAAATGATAGACCTTATAATAAAAAAAAATTCATTATCCTAAATTAGATAAACTTAGCGGAAGATATAGAAAATGCAACAGTTGCAAATCCCCATGTGTGGACAGTGTATATTTCACATGGGCCTCAATTTGGTGGACCAGCATAAAGAAAAAAAATTGCATTCATTGAAAATATCATATAAGAAATTGAACATCTGAATAATTCAATATTATCCAGGAAATCCCATCATATTGAACTACTGCACACTAACCACTGTCACTACGATAAATTTATCTCTAGCCAACTCTCAGATACACTTCTGAGGATCTCATGATTGATACTGATTGTAGACATGTTCAATACACCCTATTATCCCTACTATCATTAGGGTTCTTCCGGCTTTTCACCCAGGGGGGATCTAAGTTAGACAGCAATCGATATTTTAAATTAATCGTGCAATATACTTTATAAGATGTAATTCTGTACCAAGACTTAGAATAAAATATTACCCCCATTCTCTTTTTTTTTTGTGTATTATTTATTTTTCCTACTAAGCCTTATACCTTAGCCACTTTCATCATGTATACCACTGTTAATTTAAAAAAAATACCAGTACATTAAAGGAAAAACAACAACACAATCTCACTAAGTACTAGGGAGGTTGGGGGGGAGGAATTTTATTAGGTACAGTGGCTGAGTGTTTACTGTCATGCTTGTAATCACAAAAAATCTTACCTGCCGATGACATGGAAGATGTATATAGATAAGAAAACCAAAAAGGAACATGTTTTGACTTTGTTCATGTTAAGTTATTGAATGTGCTTCATTATTACCTTTCATAATGTTTCAGTAGGTAACAAATTAACAATTTCTAAATTTAATAGTACGGTGCGAAATTGCCCATTAAAATGTATGGGGAAAATAGCTGTTCAATTGAAATCGCACGGGGAAATGAAATAGTGCGTAACTAAGTGAAATAGCACGGAAACTAAGTGAAATACCACAGCTGCTAAGTGAAATAGTACGGATAAGTGTGCATGCGTGCAGCATTAACCTTGAAAACGTACAGTTCGAGAGATTCTAGTTGGAGACAATGTCATTGTGTACCACAGAAGCTCTATCCATATTAGATGGAATTTTTTCAACATTTTAGGATGAGTTGTAGGCTGAACACGAAATTCCAGAGGAAGCTAATGCTGAAATACGAAGATAGTGAGTGACTGATACGGTGTAGCTACAAGTGCAAATGATAAAAAAAAAAGCTGGCCTACTATTAGCGAGTGATACACATGTAATTAAGGGTCAATAGCACTCATAAAGCATTCAAAATAGCACTCTCCGAGTACAATTTCAATTGCTTTACGAGTGTTATTGATCCCTAATAGCATGGTTACCCATGCTATTGTACTCACACTAGTAATATATTAAATGGTATTCGATAACCCACACTTTCAACAATGAATTGGCAGCAGAAATTATTAGTTCAGACAGTTACATGCTTTACAAGAGGGGGAGGGGAGAGGTGCTTAAAGAAAACTCTGTTTTTTTTGTCATGGCAAATAATCTGTCATTCACCATAGCTCTACATGCAATTCATTAGCTATCTATTCTATACACATCAGAGTATTTAGTACACTTACTTGTTATCACACAGCATAAGTGAATTCCTGCCGTTGTAGTCCTCTCTTCCGTTATCATCACTCACCAGCACAAAATGCAACCTAGCCAACAACGAGCATCCAACCACCACCTACTTCGATCTTGCAGGGTCACCAAGGACAACTTCCACAGAGGTCGAAGGTGAAAGCTGGCACCAAGAGCGCGCGCAAAGACATTGCGTGAGGTCAAAGGTGAGGGTCAGCCGTTCTGCACATAACGTCTTTCATTAACAATGGCTTCTGTTCTGGTAGCCGTGGATTTAGAAGGCTGTGGAGTGTTATTAGCAAACGAAAGACTGAGTTGTGGCATAACTTTTTCCAATCAAGGCTCTTCCCCGGAGACTGTAGCGTGGGCTAGTGCGCAAATACATTGCCAGGCCTGTGTCAGGGAAGACATAGTTCAATTACCAGGCTCTTTGCCTAATTCTGCAAAATCTCCTTCCAATACAGAGACAGCTTTTGTCCCCAACAGAGGTACAAGCTAAAAACTACTGATTAATATGTTCAATGCTATGGTTATTTCTACAGGAGAAAAAGGTGTCACAATATGTGCCACTCCCTCTTCAATACTTTTTTGCAGTCTGGAACTAGCCCCAGGAGAAGTCAAGCATGGTAATTTACTGCAAAAAAAAATCTTTGAATACTACTTCATTTTTTTTTTGTTTCATTTTTTTATCCTGTACAGTGACATATAGCGAGCATCTACCTAGTGGAGGTCCGCCATCATTCAGTGGAAGACTGGTCAAGTACAGCTATAAACTAACTGTAGGGGCACAGAAGCCTGGATGTCCCACCCAAATTGTGCGTCTTCCATTCCGAGTTCTGGTAATTCCAGAGTCTCTGTATGTTTCATATATTTCTCCATCACCTCGTTATTCAAACCCATTTTTAATTTCCGATGTGAAAGAAGACCCAACCCTTGAACTTGCTTTGCAAGCTCTAGCTACAGAAACATCCAGACGGTCTTCATGTAAGTGAGGAATGTTTAGTTGTTGCTTCTCTGTATTGAATACATCCTTACACCTCTAATTTTGTTACATTTCATGGTTCTGGGTATTCTCTATGTAGTAAATTACACACTGAAGAACCAGAATGGAATATTGGGGAAGATTTCTCTCTACAAAGCATCCTATAAGTTGGGTGAAGATGTCATTGGTACACTGGACTTGACCTCGGCTACAATAGCTTGCTTACAGGTATTTGTTAAACTTGTTTTACCCTACAGATTGCAACTATTTTAATTCTTTATGCAAATTCTACATAAATTGTTAATGAGGTTTGTTAAATTTTTTTCAAACTACATCATTTAACTGCAAAAAAATAATTTAAAAAAAATCACAATCAAGACGATCCAATCATGATCTAAATTATGTCAGTTTCAATCTGTGCTGCTCACAAGATGTCATCACCTAACCTCATTACTTTTATTGTTCATCCAGTAGAAATGATTTTCATCAACTCTTTGTGTTTCAGATGAATGTGGCTTTACAGTGCGTAGAAGAAGTGAATAAAGAATGTTTGGTGCCATCTGCCACACTCAGATCAGTTTGTTCAGTTCATGGCAGACACACAGAGTGCTGCCACAACACTCTCCAGTCACAGTTTGCCTTGCCAATTCCACTTGGAGCCAGTCAATCATTCCAAGCTAAGGCACTCTCAGTGAGTTGGAAGCTTCATTTCGAATTTCTCATTGCCAAGAAGCCCGTCTCAGAACTTTTAAACCACCCAATACCATCAACCAGCTTCTCTGGATCAGGAGCCACTCTCTGGAAAGGGGTGGATCCTGTTGTCATGGACACTATGACATGGGACTTATCTGTGAACGTGTTGCCGACATCACCCAGCCAGGCCGAACCTTTGACCCACCAAAAACAGCACACTGTAAAATTATGAGTTTCACTGTGCAACTTTTTTTTTATTTATTGTTACCAAAAAATATTTTTTATGCTTTTAAGTGTGATGTTTTAAAAACATTCAATGCAGACAGACAAAAAATAAATGAAATAATATATGAAATGGGTGTAGTTGATGATTTTTGACTGTTCTGGATGTAAACATCACAGTGCTGCGCCTCCAAGCTAGCGAAAAAATATTCGTAATTGCTTAAATATGACATAGCTAATTAACTCTGATGCACTTACATTAATTGCGGATATTTCTTTATCACATGGTAGTCGCCTTCCATAACCAGAAGGGAGTTCAGCAGATATTATTACAGTTGGTGGCTTTAACGTGGTCGGAGAAACTTCATGGGACTTTATCTGCTCCGTTTTCACTGATACAGATTCTTGAATAGCTACAAAAATCAAGAAGACTTGCACAAATGTACTAAATACAGCTATAACACCTACAAACGGCTTTCGGGTTTCTTCTATCAGGGAACTTAATTAATGGTCTGGCTAAGTTCACTGTAGCCCGGTAACACCGCTTAGACAGCAGCAATCTGCAAGCCATATTTACCTCCTCCTACTATTTTCCACAGAATTAGCCACGCCCCTTCACATTTTAATTCTAAATCAGGAGCACTATGCTGGATTATCGCCATGGAGCGCGGAAAGCTGCACGGTACCGCTGACGGTAGCCCCAGTAGAACGAAGGGTGAGTTGTTACTGCACATAAATATGACAAGTTCAACATTCTCTCTTTGCAGGTAGTGGCCCCAGAAAGCTTGGGGCTTCCAGCTACCTGCTGGAGCTCCCTCCTGAAGTGCAACAGGTGAGCTTTTCTATTGTGTTAGCTTAGCCAGCCAACAGACTGACCCCGTGTTAATAATAAAAATAAAAAAAGGGTAATTTTCTATTTACAGCAAAGTTTATTAACTTCTCCAATTTGACTTTTTTCAGAAGTTTACTGGACTCAACTTGGTGAATTATGATCAGCAAATTGACTATGCATTTAAATTTAGCAGGACTTCTGTCACAGTAAAAAATATACGATTCCCGCAAGCACTGAATTATTTAAAGTGTATAGCATACTGTGCAGCTGTGGGAACGTATATATATAGATGAAACTAATAAAAGGCGTGAGCCTGTTTAAAGTGCGTCACGAGTATTTTTTAAAAATATTATACATTCAACATGTAGAATCCAGCAATTATTTAAATAAATTAAAATGACCCAAGGAACTTAAACTTAAGAGAAGTCTGAGTCTAAAAATTTTTTTAACTAATTTTAGTGTATTGGTCTTAATATCTTCAGTGTAAGGTGTTACATTTTGCTAACCCCTAAAGTGAAATTTGGCACAAATTAGAAATTAATTTTTATTGATACTGCTGCATATACAATAGCAGCATAATTACAATAGCAGTAATGTTAATAGTTGTGCTCCCATTTTATATTTTATTCCATTTTTTTTTACTACATCACTCTGCTCTCCATTGCAGTATCTAAATTACTTTGAACACACACAAACACACACACACAAAAAAAGACTGACATTTACTATTTGCTAAAGTGATATGTTACCATGTGGTATTCGAAATTAACTCGTGTTATTATTATTACTACTTTTTTTCCAGGGAAACATTGGTAATTTCCGACATTCTCACCGCTCTGGAGATGGATTTGGTAGTTCTTACAGCATTGGGGGAGGAGGAAAACTGGATGATGTTCGATACATTAGTGCTAATGCAGGTAAGCAAGAGCTCTTTTGAAGAAGTATACCAAGAAAATGTTTCGTCTAATGGAAGTGTACTGCTGTTCCCCTGCCCCTTTTATTAGAGCTCATCAGTAATCCATTTCTGCAAGATGAAACAGCTGTGCTTATTATGTCCACATTCTCTGTATATACATATAATAACATTATATTTTAAACTTAACCTATTTCAACTTCTTGCTAAAGCTCTCTTCAGGAATCATAGTTGGACTCTCCACAATGATTTTTTCTAATGAAAAATCAGACAGCAAGAAAATTGGTAGTGCATTTTTTCACTTAGCCTGCAGGGCGAGTTTTAAAATTGAATTCCTAATCTGGAAACACAAACGCACAAGTTAGCATGCAGCATAGACAGCCAGCATTCAAGAACCTCTACACAGTTCGTATAATATGCACAAAGTTTGTTGTCTTGCCATATGTCACAAATTGCTGTAGCGTGTCAATCCTAATGTGTAGTTGTATTTTCATGTAGAACAATTGATTCATGGTTAGTTTTATAGTTTTGTGTACTACTTGTTAATACATTAACAGATGAGTATACACAACGATGCCATGGTCTATCTTATTTAGATTCAATGTCTCACCAGTTTCACTGGAATAGCCGTGATGACCACCGCCCAATATCCACCTCATCATTAGCCTCATCTGTCCTTAGCAAAAGTCGACTCTCACGATCAAAAAAGCGCACAGCTGATCATCCAATGCCAGATATGTTTGGTAAGGATGGCATTATTATTGTGGACTCCCCCAGCAATCCTGGTGTCCCCATTGTGTATCGCTCTGCTGACTTTCGAGCTGCTAATCCAGACCGTCTGAACTTAAACATGCGACAGCTTCCAGTCATGCCAATACTCGAAGGAGAGGAGAAGCTTCGGATGCTAAACTTGCAGCACAATTCCATTTCTCAGCTTCAAAACCTCCACCTTCTGCGCAGACTTGTGTTCTTGGATATGTACGACAACCTGGTACAGGACATGGCAGGCCTGGACAGTCTACCTGCACTGCGTGTCCTCATGCTGGGAAGAAATAGGTGTGTACCTATGCAAGGAAGTTCTTCCTGGCCACATTGACAAACTGTGATGTGAGGCGGAACTTGCGAAATTTGTATTTTACAGCCCTTCTTTTTTTAATAGTTTGATTTTACCCACCCACTGCTGAAACATTTACTTTTATTTAAAAACAACAACAACAACAACAACTGATATCTAATAACAGAGAACTACATACTGAAAAAAAAAAAACATTCTCAATGCAGATATCCCATGTGAAAATGTTGTTCCCTGTTTCCACTTTGTCGAAGCTAGCATGTTGCATAGTCTCCAAACAGCTCTAAGACTGAAACTTCCTTTGCAGCTGTTTGAAGAAGTTTCTGTTTCTATATCTTCATTCATGATGCATGTTACACTAGCTCTGTGATGGTTTCTGTGGACAAATTCTATGGACTTTGAATTTGTGTTTAGAGCAATGACCGATCACACACCGTTTGGTCAATATGTGGATATTTAATTGGTACTAGAATTGAAGAAAAACAAAACAAAACAAAAAAAAAGGAATGTTGGGAGAGGATTACAAAAACATTTTTTTTGCTAAGTAGTTTTAAAAAAAGTTATTTCATTGTTACTAGCAGTTTCACGACATAATCATCACAAATAACCAGTTTATTTTTGTGAATGAAATTCACATTTCATCTCCAAGATTCACTAGCAAGTACCGCCATGTGAATGTGCTAACTTTTGCAAATTAGGAATGCATATTACATTATCTTCTACTACTTGATTTAGTTACATCAGTCAGCTTTTTTACCACTTACTTTTCTTGATCCATGTATGCGTGATTGCACACACCATTGTCATCGTCATCACTGATGATACTTACCAACCTGGTCATTTAATGCAGACATCCCCTGTCGACATTGTTACTGACGATGCTTACCAACCCACTTCAGCTAATGAATTGTTCATGATTACACATACTGTGACAGACAAGCATATTATTATATAGATATTTCGCTTTACCTAGCATTGTGGTGTGTGTGTGTGTGTGTGTGTGTGTGTGTGTGTGTGTGTGTGTGTGTGTGTGTGTGTGTGTGTGTGTGTGTGTGTGTGTGTGTGTGTGTGTGTGTGTGTGTGTGTGTGTGTAGAGAGTACAAGGATATTACACATGAATTCTCATTTACATTGCAGTTACAATTGATCAATTTGTTTCCCATTATCTCTCTTTACTTGTCTTTCTCTCAGGATTCATAAAATATCTTGCTTGCAATCCTTGACCAGGTTGGATGTTCTTGATCTCCATGGCAACCTTGTAAGTTCCTTGGGAAGTTACAGTGTTGCTCCGTATGTGTACGTAAAAATCTGGTTGTTTGCTACGATATTATATATATATATATATAATTCTGTATTTAGATTTCAAAGATACAGGGTCTTCAAGGTCTCATGCACCTTCGTATCCTGAACCTGGCAGGTAATGACATCACCAGTGTCACTGGACTGGGCCATCTCCACTCACTAGAAGAGATCAACCTGCGCAGAAATAGGGTCAGCCAAGTGGTGAGCAACATAGCATTTCATCCTGTGTCAACTCTCCTGATGAATTTATTCTTCTTCTCCCTAGTACGAAATAGACGAAATTCCAAATTTGACTCGCCTGTTCCTCAGTCACAATCGCATTCAAAGGCGAGTTCCAATTTTGCAGATATCATTCATTCATTCAATCTGTCTCTGTGTGTATGCAGTTTTGAAGACGCTCCTGCCATCTGTAAGTGTGAGCACTTGAAGGAGCTGACACTGGACAGCAATCCTCTGGCACTGTTATCGGATTATCGTTATTCCGTCATTTCACATGTCCCCAATCTCCAATATATTGACCAAGTTGAAATCACTGTAAGGTCTAATGTATATCATGTTATCTGTAGCACTAAGCTAAGTTGTTGTTCAGGCAAGTGAATGAATAAGTATTCATAATATATAGCCATAGTTTTTCTTGCTGTTATTGTTTTTGTTGTAGTTGTTGTTGTTTAATTCATAGCATTTATAATTTGGTAAGTTTAGTTCGGGTTAAAAGTTTTGGTAAGTAGTGAAAAAAGTAGAGATGATAATGGTTATACAAGAATTCTGTGTAAATGTGAAAATTGTACCGTATTTTTAGTGCATTTTTGCTTTTTACAAGAATGGTTCCACAAGTTCTTAACAACTTTATTTTTTGTGGCAGGACAAGGAAAGAGCTGCGGCAATGATACTTGCTCGTAAAGATGAGGAGCAAAAAAGAGAAAGGCAAAAGCAGAAGCTTCTTCAAGAGCACAAAACAATAACTATTGCTGCTATCAAGGCCAGCTGGGACAATGCTCATAATTTTGCGTATGTATCAAAAGGGTGGATCTAGAAGTGGTTATACATGTAGTAGTTTTTTTGTTGTTGTTGAGTAAGAAGTGAGCTGTGTGTTGTATGTTTTTATGTTAGTGAATGAAACTGAAGGTGTTAAATGTTATTTTTTCAACTGAATATCTTGTGAACTGTTACATGACCATGGTAATTATCGCAAAGCTACAACAAAGCTGTGTCGAATGATACCATTCTCCCTCATGGGCTAGTTTACTAGTATCCAGCAAGGTTTTTATCGTTAGCTTCTAAATCCACCCACCCCTCCCCCCCACCCTCTCCCTCCAGATCAGCAATTGGTGTTGCTCAAGAACTAATAGAAATATATTACTTTTTAATGTATTCTATATACATTGTTAAACTTGTAGATCTCCGTGCCTGTCTTCTCTGAGTTCCCCCATGTTGTCAGCAGATCCCTCTCCAACCACGCCTGCTACTGTGGAAGTAAAAGATGACCCTACTTCATTGGTCTCTGCTTCCCTACCAAACATATTTCCTGAAGCCACACCTCCTTACTTCCTGGACTACGATGATGAAACTCTGCACTTGTATGGCTGGGGTGCATTGGAAGGTGCAGAGGTGTGTCAGCCGGTTCACAACAAGCAGAATGTCACACTTCTCTACTTCCACTACATAGAGTTTGAGGACATTGCCCAGTGCCTGCTCAAGCTACTGCTACTCTGTCCTAAAGTGAATGTAAGTTGCTTCCCCCCCCCCCCCCTCCCCCTCCCCAACCAAGTCCACTGTACAAGTTGCAATTGATAGATAGCAAGGAAGCCACATATCTCAGATATGGAAGCCAAAGCAATTTTGGGTGTTCCCAGTTGACCTGGAAGATAATGCAGAGTTGTGATTATATCAGCTTTGATAGTTAGAAGTATTAAGTCATTATAATGATACCTTTTAAAATGAAAAAATGTTCCTATGCCATCTCAAGTTGCTGTTTACTACGGGTTATAAATAGCTACAGCCAGTATATAGTTGTATGCATAGCCTGCATTCCTCTCAGACTAGCATTGCTCTGCTTGTGTCAACCATCTGTTTTCTTATCTCTGTTTTAACAGAGCCTCTCCTTCGACTCCACCGATATATGCAGCCTGGAGCAAATGAACGCTCTGGCTCAAATGACCACGCCTTTGAACAACTTGGTGGTCACACCCAATGGCAACCCAGTCACTTTGCACCCTATGTTTTTCTCCTACACAATCTATCGGCTCCACCACCTCAACCTGACCAGTCTCAACGGGCAGTCAGTGGAAGACAACAGTGTGGCAGATGCTGAGCACTTGTTCAAAGACTTGAGTGAGTGTACCAGCCGACATCTGTCTCGAGCCAGGCTTCTCACGCTCATAGCCAAGCACAGGTTGGTTTGGTAAACATAATGATGGTATTAGCCTGACAGTTTCTGTGTTTACTTTATTATTTTGCCTCCAGACCTAAACAGTCCAAGAAAATAGTCAATTCTCAGCCAGCCATAAAGAGGTAATGTTTGTAGTGTATTAGTCAGAGCTGGTGCTGCAGAGACATTTAACAATATTGTGACCTTCGATAATGTGTACATTGCATGCATGCGTGTACATGTGTAACCTTTTCCTTGTTTGTTTGCCTAGTGTTCCAGTTTGTGTGGAGCCAATGAACCGACTTGGTCTCCACCACTACTCTACTACTCTACAACCTGCGAGTACGACACAACAAGACAGAGTAGCCACTGCCCGGCTCTTCACCACTGACCTTTTTCAATCTACTCAGCTCCGCTACGAAAAAGTGCAAATCCTGGAAGACGTGTGGCCAAAGGTCATGAGGAAGCTTATTGAAGAAACCATGAAAGACTATGAAAACATGGACACCAACATGTTGAACATGCTCCAGCAGCTCTAGCAGTGAAGGATGTATTACACACATTCCTCAAGCATTTGTTACTTGACCGACTGTAGTACTATCCATCTCCTCAGTTGGTAGACATCTCCAACTCACCAGAACTACTCCTTCTGTGGTCAGTACCTCCTTAAGAAACAGTATCTCAGAGGATATCAAGTCAATTGCCACATTTTTATTTGTTAAAATATAATTAAACAATTGTCATCTAAAGATTATCCAATCAAAGCTCTTACTTGATCCTAGTCTACCAAAAGTTTAAAAAAAAATTACTTGAATAGTTGTAACGTGTGAAACGATCTTGTGCGTGCAGAAGGTTGACTGACTGGCTATACCTCATATGAACTATTCCAGCACAAGCAATTGCACAGGAACACTACAAACTGGCATAGAGGAGAAAAGAAAACAAAACTGCAACTACATAGATGTATATAAAATGTGGAAGCATGATAGATATCATTGTAAGGTAAGAGTTAACCTCTATTTGAACAGTTTGAGTACACACTTAATCATCCTTCTTGGATGCTTCATCAGAGGCTTCAGCCAAGGAATTGATCATTTGGCCAGCTTGATACACTGTGCTGGGATCCACGTTCTTAAAAGCATCCTTGCCTGCACTTATAGCTGGAGGGAGGGGGAAGGGAAAAAAAGAAAGAACATGTGACCATCATGTGATTACAATGTGGGTTATCAGATTAAAGTTGATGCCACCATTTTGCCTATGTTCATGTAGAACTAGTCCTGAAATGGACAAGACTGCCGCCTACTAATTGGTACTAAATGGCCTCGTTGGTGGCACCATACTACTTTTTTTTTTCTTTTTTTTTTTAATTTTAAATAAACAACTTGCTCACCATGACTTGTGAGGTCTTTAGCTTGTTCAGTTATAGCATCAGTCACTTCATCGAGTTCTTTCTCATGCTTCTGGACGAATGGCTTGATGATCTTATGGTAGATGAACTGAGCCCCATTATTCTCCATGGGAACCATGCACCACACCAAAAATGCACACTACAGCAAAACGAGCCACATCACAACCCCAACTCCAAGACAACTCATCCAGCTACTTCAACTATGTCATGTAAGGGTTTGCAAATAAACCATGAATGGGTGTGAATTGGAAATAGACACTAGGTGCACACACTGTGAAACCTGCACTTCTGTTTTAAACCAACCTTGAGCAGGAAGTAGAAAGGTATCCAGAACAGCACAAGGTCAGCAAAGTATTCAACAATCCCAAACGCAGCATAGACTACCCAATACGTCAGCCACTGGGTATCATCATCCTTAGAAATAGAATCGATAGCCTTGCACCTAAAAAAGTATCACCAAGGACCAATTTCACAAACAACTGTTAGGACACATTCTATCATGACTTATTGCCAACTTATATAGTGCTACTTCTTAATTATTACACTGCACTTAGGTGTGCTCCATGGAGAAACTTACGATTTATATGCTGGGTAGACAAACCCCAGAAGATTTACTATCAGTCCTGCTCCATACCCAACAACCAAGTATACCATCAACACTCCAACTAGCCCTATGAAATATGCAAGTAAACACATATGACAACACTCAAGAAAAACTGCACCTTAGCAGATACATTCACTCCTATGCAAATTTATTCACTTACCCCAGAAAAGGTATTCTCTGTCAACCTTAGTGTACTTCTCAGCTAACTCGAAGAGATATGTGAACGAATTTTTCTCCTTGAGAAAAGACTTCACTGTGTTCCTAAGGTTTGTTAGTCTATTTCCTTCCGCACTTTTAGACATGCTGGTATTCTAGGGTAAAGACTTCTTTTCAGACTACACTCCCCGCTGCGCTAAAAATAAAGAGAAACAAACACTTTGTCGGGAGGTGAATATCCGGAAAAGACGGATATACGATGAAGTCAGGTCGTAATTGACGCACACCTTAATTTGTTCTTCGTACGCATGCGTTTCGTATAAGTGGGAGGGCGGGGCGGGGGAGGGGCATGCAATTATGTAGGGATATTATCATTTCGAGATGTACGCCTCCTGTAATAAACGTAAGAGAGTTACCTGGCGGTTCAGTTCCGGTTCGTCATCGCTAACTAGTATGCACGTTAGTGGAACTCTATTGGTGCTCTTGTTCTTTTCCGTGGAAGGGTTGGTTGCACTGAATGGCTGCCCTAGTGGAGATTACCGTTGCCTCTCTTCAGAGCTGAGAAACCTATCTGATGACAGTACATTAGAATTAGAGGGATCTTATCCCATTAACGAGTCATTTATAATAGAAAATATTGCAAATGTAACTATACTTGGAAAAGAATTGGATGCAGTCCTGTTTTGCCATTATTCTGGAGGTTTGGTTTTTGTTAACATCACAAAGCTGACTATCCAAAATATACAGTTACTGTCTTGCAGTGTGGATTATCAAAATACTTTAGAAACTATGCTAAGTAGAATTCATGTTCTACCAAGCATCCCTGTCATTTCATATTCCATTTTGATAGCTCTGTGTAGTGATGTAGTAGTAGACCAGGTCTCAGTAAAGAACAGCACTGAAGTGGGCCTTATGGTGATCAATGTCTGGGGAAATGCTCACATCTCAAGAACTAATTTCACTGGCAATAGTGGTGGTGGGATGCTGCTCATGTCAGCGGATTCTGCAATTAACAATAGTGCAGGGAAGATTATGCAGGTCAGTGTGACGAGTTGCTGGTTTTCAAATAATGAGAATGTAAAATCTGAAGGAGGGTTGACTGTAAAATCTGGAGGAGGGTTGACTGTCATGTTTTATCAAGCAATGTTTAATGTTCAAGTCAACGTAACAGACTCGCAGTTTTTAGATAACAATGCCACAGATGGGGGTGGAATGTATGTGGTCATGTATTCAAGCGTGGCTTTCTCATCTGTTTATCTTACGGGATGCTCATTTATTTCAAATACTGCTGTAGAAAGTGGTGGTGGTATGTTCCTAAATGTTGGATTGGAGTCGAATCAATTCTGTTCTCACTCTGCGATGAGTGTCGATTTCACAATGACTTTGTCAAATTCCTCATTTATTCAGAATAGGGCAAATGACGGTGGAGCAATTAAAGTCCTTTTTCAGAAGTCATTTTCATTTGCATTGTTTTCTGTCATTGCTGAAAATAATAAAGGTTTAAAGGCTTCAGCAGTCTCTTTTCATACAGATTCAATGTCCTTGGACAAAATGAATGCCACTTTTCATGACTGCATTATTCAAAATAATGTTTCACCTAATTTCCCATCTGCGTTAGCAGCTGCAATTATTGCCAATAAAGCTCGACTGATACTGAAATCTCACAATTCCGTTTCAGATACGATTGGATCAGGTATCAAAATTAATGAAGGTGAAATTCATTTTCAAGGAACAGTTATAATTTCTGGTAATCAAGGAATCAATGGAGGAGCCATGCAATTATTAGGTGCATCTCAACTGGTTCTTTATAATAATTCTATCTTGCATCTAACAAACAACAGAGCAATTATCTCTGGAGGAGGAATTTTTATTGATGATTGTAAGGGCTCGTATTGTTGTTTCATAAGTCTATCAGGCCAACCTAACTTTCATAACTGTCAGTTTACTCATTATTTCAGAACAAAATTAATTTTTTATGGCAACCAAGCACACAAAGGTAATTCAATTTTTGGTCCCATTTTAAATTGCACTTGGATTAAGGATTCCATCAAAAACTTTTACTCTTCATGTCAGGGAAAACACTTTATCGCATTTAATTACTCCCACAACAATTATAGCACTCCAGGAATTCTCCAGTTAAGCAAACGTTGTCAATTTTCTATTAAGCCTGGTGGTATGTTGATGATACCAATCCAGTCCCGTGATGAATTCAATCAGTCTGTTGAAGATGTGCTGATCTATCAAATTATTAATAGAACTTCGAGCATCATCAGCTCACAGGCACAGGTCGTAAATAACATGGCCCCATTCATAGTGGCCGTTTCTGGAGCTCAGAATGAAACTGTTGATGTCAATATTACATCTTCTCTGTCTCTGTCAAGATTGCAAGTCAGAGTCCATTTAAGAAATTGTGGTCTTGGGTACTGGTACAATGAATCTACTCAAGCCTGCTATTGCCATAAGAACTTTTCTATTCTGAGCATACACTGCACATTAGAAAATATTACCTTACCTGGAGGAACTTGGTTGGGGATAGACAAGGCAAAAGACCAGCTTCTATGGGGACTCTGCCCAAGACAACTCTGTAACAGTGACCCATCTGTGATAAGTAATGGCCACTTTGATGTACAATGTGAGTTGAATAGAATAGGCTTTCTCTGCAGTCAGTGTCTTGATGGTTTCAGTGTTACTCTGAGTTCTTATAGAGAATGCAGGAAGTGCTCAAATGCTTCAGTTTTTTTAGTCATAGGTGTGCTTTTATTAGGTCTTATAATTGGTATCATGGTTGCATTGTGTAGAGTTGATATTTCCAATGGCTATGTCTTGTCCATTATTTTCCAGTGCAACATACTTTCAGCATATGGAATACATCTAGTTCCCAAGGACTGGTATGCTATTTTTATTGGTATAGACATTATCAGCTTGAAGTTAAACCTGCATGCCTGCTTCTACGACGGCATGACAAACATGGGAGCGATTATGGTACAGTTCTCTTTTGTTGGCTACATTATTTTCTTGGTGGGTGTGGCATGTGCAGTCACTTCCAGAATGGCTCTGCCGGAGTCTCATGCTAACATACCAACTAAAGCAGCTCCAACTATCATCTTAATGTGCCAGGTGGCACTCATGGAACTCTGTACCTCAGGGCTTTCTTACGTTACTGTTCATTCATTGGACAGTGACTTGATACAGCACAAATGGCAGGCAAGTCCTGACCTGGCTTACATAAGGAGCCTTCACGCTCTTCCTTTCAGTGTGTCAATTATAAGTATTATATTTTTACTCCTGCCAACAGTTTTAGTACTGAGCTATCCTCCTTGTCCATACCGAGTAGCGCTTCTAGCCAAGCTTAAACCAGTTTATGATGTAGTATGGGCACCATTTAGAGCAAAACGGCATTGGTGGCTCATCTTTCGTATCCTTGTGTGCTGGGTTGTCTGTATTTGTGCTACATTCCTCAGCCACACAGAGACTAGTATTTTTGCTCTTTGTTTAATTCTCATGATTCTATTCTTCCTACAAATCTGGCTTAAACCATTTGCTATAAAGTGGATCAACACCCTTGATGAGGCATTTCTCTTTGTTCTTCTTTTGATGGCAATTGGAAGACTCTATTTCCTTTCAACTGGTGACAGCTACTGGCTGGCATACATTTTGACTCTCACATCTTGCTTTTATGCCATAATTATTCTGGTAGTCCTAATACATGTTTACACAATACTCCCCATCATACTCAATGACATAACTTCTATTTCCCAATGTCTTCGTGTGTGTGTTGGGAAGTGCTGTGTTAGGAGGCGCTATGATCTAACAGAATTGGATGTCCAACCACTGGAAGTGACCAGTACGGAAGTCTCAGTTGCTGGTCTACGTGACTGTCCAGACCTCAATGATGATAATGTCATTGATACAACTGGGAGTCCCCTGTCAAATGTCACCACCATGGGACCAGTAAGTACAACAGCAAGATCTGTAGCTGCAGCAACTTTGGACAGCTCTCTAAGAATATCTACTGAAGATGAAAGCGATTTGGTTGACAGGAGCACAGATGAGGAACAATTTTATACATGTAATAAAGTTCACGGCAATACCACTTTATAAATGTAGTTTTTGTACCATATTAATATTTAGTGTTGTAGTGCATAATATTGCCAATTTTATGACAATTAAATCATCACATGATTACATGGGGGGGGGAGGAGATACTCCTTAGTCTAGGTATGGTGTGACAAGGTTTTTTTTTTTTTTTCCATTCCATTATTCGCAGAATAAAAAGAATTGTTGTTTTTCAAAGGATTAGAATATCCTTCTCCCGCTTGCCGCTCTCATCAAGCCAACCAAGAATTGTCATGCTTACAGATCAAGTAAAGTCAAAAGTACATACAACAGTATATTTGGTGATGACCAGTAATCTACTATAGACAACTAATACACAATAGCCTACAACAATTGTGTAACAAATCCATCAGTTTAGTCAATCAAATGTATCTTTCATTAAAAACGTTCATATTTGTTCATTTGAGCTTCTTTTGCTTTCTTCTTTTTCTTGCTTTTAACATTCTTATCAAAATCTTCTCCATTATCAAATGGCTCTTCACCACTGTCTAGCTTGGCATCACCATTCTCATTTTTTTGCTTGAATTCAAAAGAAACTCCTTTATCCACCGGTACATCATCTGCTGGAGCACCAAGATCTACCTTAACCTCGTCACTGAATAGAGGGTTGTCATAAATGCCTTTGCCTTCATCACCTTTGCCGTCTTCATTGGTTTCTTCTACGAGACCTTCTTCCACGTAAGATATCTTCATCCTACATTTGTACCTACATACAATTCAAGACTCATTACATTTACATGTGCTGCCTCATTGGACTATTGGTGTACTTACACAGTAACCAAGACAGCAATAACCACCAATAACAATATTGCTATGATGATAATTGGAATAAGAACACCAGCAACCACACCACCTGTTGAGAAACTCGCTCTGGGCTCAGGTTTGGCTGTAAAAAAAATAAATACAAATTTAAAAAATTTGACATAAGAGTGGTCCAAAGATAGTAGTGAGTATAAAACAAACAATAACAGCATCAACAAACATTCCAACACTTTAGATAGAACAACAACCTGATAAGTATACTAAAAATGATTCTACATTGTTAATCTTACCACTGGTAATGACCTTTGGACAGTGGGAGTCATCTGGACAGGGACACAGGGTTGGATCCTCACCACACTTGGGGTTCACTTCCAGTTTCAATTTGAACTCACTAGTCCCTGCAATCACATTTATCACCTTAGAATTAGAGCACCGTAAAGACAATTAAAACACATGTGCACAACACACACCCAGTTCAGACGGAGACTTGACACTAGACCCACGAACTGTCACAGAACGAACATAGATGTTGGCATTAGATCCCACAAAAGAGAAGTAACCCTGGAAGAGGCAATATCAATAGTAACCAATCTATGCCTATCGTTACAATGCAGCGCCAATGCCCAACCTCATCAAATATAGCATTGTCATCAGCACAAGGTGCATGCTCCACCGGCGAACCATCACTGGTTACCCAGTTGTGAGAACACTCCCAATAATCTGTGGTGACTCCTACAAACTCGTTCTACAAATATTAGTACACGTTAATAACCAACACAATTACAACATTTACTACGCAATAATTTGGGCAAGAAGCCAAACAGAACAGAAAGAGGTTGACACCTAGTGGAATTCAATTTTTGCCATTGGTCAACATCTTAGGGCTGCTAGAAGCCATAGGTTTAATGGACACACAATCATACAAAGTGTATGGAATGATGTACAAGCAGTTTCATACACCTAAAAAAAGCACACACAATTCAGTGTTCCTTACCACTGTAGCAGCCATAGGTGGTGTCGCTCCTGATACTATGATGAAAACAAAAAAATTCTATACAATGTGATGGACCAATGAGTGGAGAATTACAAACCTGTACATTCAGTGTCAGGGGTCAGTCTGATGGTTACCGACTCCCCCAAAAGAAGCTGGCCATTTTCAGGCAGAGAAATACTACCAACTGTAGTATCAGTATCAAGGTACACAACTGAATCTCCTGGAACCTAGAAACAAGAATCGTATTCTAATATTCACCAGGGCTGAAAGTCAATTCTTACGTTTCGGAGAGATACTTTCTCACCACAGACGGGCACTTGGCCAGTAGCCCAGTTATTGGAATTTCCCCAATTGCTATTGGGTTTCCAGTAGAGATCCTTACCTCCGCCGAGGCGGATTAGTAAAGCAGTAACAACAAGAAAGGACACCTTGGAGCTCATCGTCTTCAGCGAACTAACACGTAAATTAAGATACGCACATTATGCCGCGCACATTTTTTTAAGATCGAAATTAGCCCCCCCCCCCCTCCCCCGCCCAAATTGAACGGACATGACGTCTGTATGATATCATAAGAAATTGAACCGTAATGCTGGCGACGCACTTTTGACTTACTTCAGTTTTATGTGCCTATATGCCTATGGGAGATTCTCTGTTACTCTGTAGTTGTGGTTTCTGTAAGTGCAGTAACGGTTCAACAATGCCGAGAAAAAACTGGAAAGTTTCAGTTGCTGCCGGATTTTTCATGTAAGACTCGCAAGCCTCTGGAATACTTTTTTCAGAGTGTTCTTATTGTTATTATTTAGACTTCTTCTTTTGTTGGGAAGCTGCGAACCCAATAATTTCCCTAGAGATACTGGAACCGAAGAGAGTAGTAATAAAAATGATTCCCAAAAGAATGGTTCATCACAGAAACTGAGCAGTCCAGGTGGGTTGAAAGCTGGCTAAGTTAGGAATAAGATGGTGCCATTAATATAACCATCAATTAATGCTGTACTTATAGTGCACACATAATTAGATTATGCGTCAGGTCATTAGTAACCATTACTAAGAGTTAGTGGACTTCACACTTGCTTAATTATAAAAGTTATGTTTTGGTGGAGGTTGTGCGATATTTTAAAACAGCATTTTTACTTTCTCTACAAGAATAAGTCCATTTTATTGTGCCTGCAATAGTGAGTTGTGATCTGATTCAGCCAATGGAAGGCAAGGGATTATGTTGTGAGGATAAGGGGAAATCTTCTATGTATCTAAAAGTGATGCTGAAGTGGCTATTGAGGACAGTAGGAATGAAGCACCAAAGGTGTGAACCCTTTGTGCTATTAAACACTACCTAGCTATTACAATCAATCTGTTAGCTATTTTTAATGAGGCATCAAAATAGCTTGACCAATGAAAATGGTACATGGAAACTCTGTCGTCATAAGAGAAGAAGCTTAACTAGCCTGAAACATTCACCGATATACATTTTCAACGCGAAACTTCACTTCTTTCAACTTCGTTAACTTCCCTGAGCATAAAGCAAACTACACTGCTAGCAGCAGAAATTATTTGCTCACATGATTATGACGTGATGTTAGGGTGTTGCCCATAAAAGCTGGTACCTAATCAGAGCGTGACAGACAGACAGACAGACAAACAGACAAGCCGACTACTATAACCCTCTCATGCATGCGTGCTGAGGGTTAATTACATAAAAGGAGTAAAATATACAGGAGCTGATTTTAATGTTGTTCTGCTTTTATTTTATTTTTTTAAATGCAGTTGAAGATCATTCTTGCAGGGCTCTCGGGAAATGTCGTCCATGCTCGTGGTTGGACATGGTAAGAGAGATAATATAATATGTACGTATGTAATGCAGAAAACAGGAATAAACAACAAAGTAATGTATGGGGATTTTCTGTTGTTTCCACCCACTTTAAGTAGCATATGGAAATATTTACGCCACTTTATAACAGTTTACGCTCTTCAAGGAAATGATGTATTTTGAATTGACATAAATTTGTCAACTTTAGGACTGCTCTACAATGTATTATTGATTTTGTGAACTGAAAATAATGTATTCACTGAACCTCAACCATGCTATGAAGAGTTTATAGCAGTTTTGTTTTGGTTGATATTGCAGAATAGAAAAGTTCCAGAGTGTTTGGAATTTGGTTTCAAGCAAAGATCCTATTGTACAAGTGTCAAGAAAGAGAAATTTACCAGGTAATAAAGAGTGGTTGGTTCAAATAGAATCCAACAGATGTCACGTGGCTGAATGCAATATTTCTAATGTCAATCAACAGACTTTCAAAGTGTGATGAGATGAGACATGTATGTCCTAAATACTCGTGAATTATTATTTCTTAAATGCAACTGAGTTTCTCATGTCAGCAGTCAATAGTATAGTTTGGGCATTGCGAACATGAATTTAAAAAAAAAAAATTCAATATGGAATTCTTTCCAGAGCAGTTTGTTCTGGGAATTGTACACAGATGAACTAGTCCATTCAGAATGATTGTCTCGTTTCTTTAAATTAAACCAGAACAGGGAATCAGTGTTTTTAAAATGCAACCCCACACAAATATCAGTCAAAATGTGTACATTTCACTATCTTATAATTGTATTATTTTTCTAACAGTTGTCGGTATGTCCCCAACTCTAATGACGCGAGGTCGTTCTGGTTATTCGAGGGCAGTGTGTGGTGTGTGGGGTTCTTTGCCTATGCTGTAGTCACTCTCAGAAACAGGAAGATTGAACTCAGAACTGCTCGCAGGATACAGGAACAAATCAATGCATAGGTACACACAACATAGCTCCAGATATCTCAATCACTTCATTACATTTTTCCTTCCAATCAACTATACAATTATTTAATTTGTCATTTTTCAACTTCTCATTCTTATGATACAAAAATTACCATATTTTAGCTGAAGAAAATATAAGATGTGGTACAAGTGGTGGGTGTGGCCTGCCTGCCAGTAGTTTGAAGTGCCGGTTCGGAGGATGTAGGAGCGTATGATATAACGGGAGCTCCAGTGTTAATGTCTACCACGACAGGTTCAGTGGGAGGGTTAGCGGAAGAGGGAGGAGTCGCCAAAGACGAAGGAGGAGTCACTCTAACAGTTTCAGATACTGCATGATGATGATAGATGCCTGGTGGAGACATCACCACTGGCTGGGGTGGCACTACAGATGGAGACAGTAGCACGGGCTGCTGAACTGGAACAGGAGTCCGAACCGCCTGTAAGGCTAATGAGGTGAGATTATGATCAGTTCCCGTTACATGCATACTGCCTGGGTCAATTGCAGGTGGCGGATAATTGCTGGAGGAAGAAATACTGGGAGGTGATTGAACCGGTACAACTGGAGCACTGACAGAAGGAACAGTTCCCACTAGACCACTCACAGACATCTCGTGTGATACTGGGGATGGTACGGTTCCTATAGGACCACTGACAGGAGTAATACGTGATACTGGGGATGGTATGGTTCCCACAGGACCACTGACAGGAGTAATACGTGATACTGGGGATGGTACGGTTCCCACAGGACCACTGACAGGAGTAATACGTAATACTGGGGATGGTACGGTTCCCACAGGACCACAGACAGGAGTAATACGTAATACTGGAGATAGTACGGTTCCCACAGGACCACTGACAGGAGTAATACGTGATACTGGAGATGGTACGATTCCTACAGGACCACTGACAGATGCAGCACGAGATGAGACCAATGACACATCTGATGACCTTCTGTCAGTGCACGAGGAGGAGGTGTGGCTACTGCAGGGCTGAATGGAAGGAGACACAGAGCGAGATAGCACAGAAGGAAGTGAGCTGGTAGTGGTACTGGGTGATTTACTCAGTGATGTCTGTGAGGTGATGGTTAATGAAGGTACACTTGAAAGACATTGATCTGTACCATATATTGTTGTAGTTCCACAGTCTCTGGTGACAGTAAATGCAGCTGCTGCGGCTGAAGTCTTCTCAGAGCACTTGAAGACGCCGGGTGTAGGACAGACCTGGAGTGTCGCATCAATATGAGTAACTGGGACAGAACCATTAGATGGTTTGAATGTTGAGGTGTTAAACTGAGAAGGAACACAAGCAGAGACAGAAGTTAAGGATGGTTTATATGATGAGATAGAAGTAGCAGGTCCACGGATAGATGACAATGGCACAGGAGCAGCAGATCCTGGGATAGAGGGAGTGGATGATACTGGGACAGAAGTAGCAAATCCTGGGATAGTGGGAGTGGATGATACTGGGACAGAAGTAGCAGATCCTGGGATAGTGGGAGTGGATGATACTGGGACAGAAGTAGTAGATCCTGGGATAGTGGGAGTGGATGATACTGGGACAGAAGTAGCAGATCCTGGGATAGTGGGAGTGGATGATACTGGGACAGAAGTAGCAGATCCTGGGATAGTGGGAGTGGATGATACTGGGACAGAAGTAGTAGATCCTGGGATAGTGGGAGTGGATGATACTGGGACAGAAGTAGCAGATCCTGGGATAGTGGGAGTGGATGATACTGGGACAGAAGTAGTAGATCCTGGGATAGTGGGAGTGGATGATACTGGGACAGAAGTAGCAGATCCTGGGATAGTGGGAGTGGATGATACTGGGACAGAAGTAGCAGATCCTGGGATAGTGGGAGTGGATGGTACTGGAACAGAAGTAGTCGATTCTGGGATAGAGGGAGTGGCTGATACTGGGATAGAGGGTGTGGATGGTTCTGGAGCTGAAGTTACTGATCCTGGAGTGGATGTCTGAGTAACTAACGTATCATCCTCAACTATGTACTTCTGGAACCGTTTTACAGCAGAATCAATTTGCTGCAAACAACACAATCATTACATCATTTTCTGAGGCAAGCACATTCACAATAAAAACAACAACAACAACAACAACAACAAACCAAATTCTTACAAGTATTGATTTTTTCTCCAGCTTGCTAATGACACTTCTCACTGAAGACGCCACATTCTTGAGTTGAACAGCATCTGATGAAGACAGATTCTCTCGCATACTTTCTTCCGTTAAAATCTCTAAGCATTCATGAGCAATCTAGACCACACCCATTCATTGTAAGACCACACCCCTTTCAGTACTGGCACTACTTACCTTCTTTTGCATAGCCACTCGTTCGTTCTCCCTCAGATACTGCTTATTAGGATCTGGCTTGCTCTTGAGCAGTGTGGCAACTTGCTGGAGAAGCTTGACGTCTCGTACCTTCACCAGCACACGCACGAGTAGCTCCAAGTTACGCCTGGCGTGTGTGGAGAAGGTGCCAGGTCTGTTGATCTCTTCACTGCCGAAGACTTGCCACATGTTCTGCAATCATCAACAAGTGATTGACATTAAGTCTCTGCTGGCATACTTAAAGATCTTCATTTGTTAGATTAGAGAAAGTTCCAACTCGCTCATTTGTTGAACTACTGGCAACTCACTGTAAAGATGTTTGCTTTGAGAACGAACAGAGGTTGAAGCTTCTCTTGGCACTTCAGGAGAGGTTCTGGTAAGGGTCCCAGAAGAAGGGCTTTAGCTTGCTAGATAATTAAATCAATTCATACCAACCAAAACAAGCTCATAAAATATGGCAAGAATAGGACAAGGACAAGCAATTCTTCCAAGCTGCAAATTAGTTTTGAAATACTTGATATTTAGCTTACTGAGTGTTCAGATAACTGAATTCATACTGTAATAATATTTCAAATACAGTACATTACTTCTACAATGGTGAGTGTTTTCAAAACAACAACAAACAACAATAATTAGTAGAGACAAAGAAACCATCTCAACACACCTCAGGCAAGCCCAGCTCCAGTAGTGTAGCCGCCATGCGATACAGTGGCTTGAAGAATGTTGGGAATTGAACGGCACAGACACTCACTCCATAGAAGCAGAGCTTCAGAATACTGAAATAATTCTTACTAGGAACACCTTCAAAAAAATCTCTCGAACTCAGGGAGTTATACTCTGCTTGCTCATGTGACTGATCACATGATCCCTGACTGATCTTTTCTGTGTTATCTTGCCCATCTACTTCCATTTTCTCTGCTCCACTAATCTCTTCCTGTTCAGTACTCCACCCATCTCTTTTTCCCACCATTCTCCCGGGTACACACTTCAGGAATGCATTGACCCACTGCCACAGGTCTCTGTGAGTGTCTTCATTCAGAGGAATATCAGAGAGACCAGGCTGGCACTCCACAATGGTGTCCACCACAGCCAACCTCTCCTTCACCTTGTCCTCTTCACAACCCTCAGAAGAAGTGCCCCGATAGAAAGGGAGGAGCAGTTTCAATGCAATAGAGTAGATTTGATAGTGCACTTCAATGGCCTCCACTGAGTGATGCTTGGAAGATACTTCCACCAGATCTGGATAGCCAGCACCATCTTCATACAGAATCACTGCAGACTGAGGCAACACATAGCACAATCCAGTAATACATGTAGTAAAGCACGCCCCCATCCACCCTGAACCACACCTCCATCCACCCTGAACCACGCCATCCACCCTGAACCACACCTCCATCCACCCTGAACCACGCCTCCATCCACCCTGAACCACGCCATCCACCCTGAACCACGCCTCCATCCACCCTGAACCACACCTCCATCCACCCTGAACCACACCTCCATCCACCCTGAACCACGCCTCCATCCACCCTGAACCACGCCTCCATCCACCCTGAACCACGCCTCCATCCACCCTGAACCACGCCTCCATCCACCCTGAACCACGCCTCCATCCACCCTGAACCACACCTCCATCCACCCTGAACCACGCCTCCATCCACCCTGAACCACGCCTCCATCCACCCTGAACCACG
>WLWD01005973.1_pt1 | contig 32977 bp, 25 predicted proteins | sample 6712731 | NCBI WGS metagenome assembly WLWD01 (sample SAMN12718690, study PRJNA576275) | sponge metagenome | isolation source: marine sponge | host: Mycale hentscheli | place: New Zealand: South Island, Marlborough, Capsize Point | collected 2014-11-01
TTTTTCTACTCACACACACAAACACACTCTTTTTTCTCCAGATAATTACCATACCCTTGCCTTTCTCTGTAGCTCCTCCCTTTTTCAGCCGCTTGCAATTTTAAATGTGCAAGCAGTCTTTGTTCTGTTCCGGTTAATGGATGATTGGAATGATTGATGTCCAGATAACTGATGTTCCACTGCACATGTATATTTAACACACAAACATACACGCTGTTGTCAGGTTATTACAAGGAGCTAGCCTAGTGTCAGGAATAGCACTCCAGTATTGGTGATGCTGCATTATCATCTAGCAATGTAGACCTATTGGAACCAATACTTCTCCATACTACCAACACACACTATAGAACACTTACCACACTATCACTTCAACAGTGGAGAGCTGATCAAGTGCGCTTCCAATAGCGATTGAGGTCAAAGGTGGAGGTCATCCTTTGTGCACAAGACGGTCGTTACATTAATTATATTCGCGTGGATTCTTCCAATAATGCAATATCTTATGAATCTACTTTACAACCTGCATTTTGGGTGTGGTGGGGTCAGAGATAAACAGAGAATGCGGGAACGCCCAATTTTGGAAAACGGTTAGCCGTTATGGCGGAAAGCCAGCCGCAAGTTCGTAATAAGGTGAGCACATAGCTAATCCCTAGCTGGTTAATAGATCAAGTGTTTGATTTACCTAGTTACTAGATCCATTGTTTGTTTATTAGATCCAGTCTCTGTTTGTATAGATAACTTTTACAAAGGGGTTGAAAGAAGGGAAAACACTACTACCTACACACATGCCAAGTGCTTAGCATAGTTTCAAGCATACTTTTTCCAACAATTGAAGTAAAAGAAAGAGAGAAATTAAGTCTGAGCATTCGATAAAACTAGGCATCAGCAACTGGAAAAATAGAGGGGAGGGAATAGCTGTAGCTATGTCTGAGCATGCTCATAAAAATACTAACAACTGGAAAAGAGAGGGAAAGTAATGTCTGAGCATGCTCACAACAAATGCACTGGCAACTGGGAAAAAGAGAGGGTAAAAGTCATGTTCCTGAGCATGCTCTTAAAAAGCACCAGGTTCTTTTATGAGCATGCTCAGACATGACTTTCCCTCTCTTTTTTCAGTTGCTATTGTGTTTTTGAGGATAGTTTGACAGACTATCCCTCTCTATTTGCTATAGTTTGTAACTATTTTACTCTAGTCATTTGAAGTCTATAATAGTTTGTTCCATTTGAAGTCTAGTTTGTTCCAGAAACACAGTAAGTTGTGTGTAACACATAAGCACAATATATATTTGTTGTAATGTTATTTATCTGCTTAGTTGTTGTTGTTTTTGTTTTGTTTTTTGTTGTTGTGCTTGTTATCATTTTATTTAAACTTTCTTACAATGTGTATTGAATTTGTATTTGGGAGGTATTTGTATGTTTGTTCACTTTTATACGAAGATTATGTTTTTTGTAATTTTTTAATGTATATGTTCATGTGTTAGCATTTTGATAAACAGCAGCAGGTATCTTTCGAAAAGAAAAAAGCTTTTTTTACAATTGCATTTTGACTAACAGTTGGTACCACTACATGAAAAATTTTAACAGTCAAGTTTTCGTTTCTGTTGATTTACTGCTAAAAGCTAGAAACTCTTCCACAGCTATATCAGCAAGCTAAGGCCTTGTACTACATTCTAAATGTTATAGGGATCATGCTAAACAGCTTGTACAATAATAAAAAAAATGACTTGCTTCAATTAAGCAGACTGACTGGATTTTTGCTGAACTTGCTGCTCTCACAGGTCCCTTACTTCTTAGTCTTTCTACCAGCTACAGTTGGGTCTCTAATAGTGAGAATGTCTAAGCCAATGATGGCCCCACTATTTAAAATAGCATCATTTTTTTTTTCATTCCTAGAAGTGATGCATGCAGTAAACAGTGAACATTGACATAGTCGAACCGAAAAACTATACTATATCAACTACCATATCGTTTTGTTTGTTTTTTCTAATATAACTCCTCCCGTGCAAAAAAAAAATGTTTTACTGAACAAAATTGAAAACCTATCTTTTCTGGTGCCTACTTTACATTATTTTAGCACAGGAAGAAACAGCACTTTCTCTTATTATGTGTTTGGAATATCATGCTGTTAATGTGTGTTGTGTGCACATATTTACATATTGTACCAGTTGTATATTAATTGTGTGTTTGTTTATTTGCCAATTTCTCATCATTAGTTTTTTATATTAAAATATTATTGTATTGTATTTAATCATTGTGCAAGAAATTGTATGTTTGTGTGTTAGCATTCATAGAGTTGCTGTTGTTTTTACATTTCTGTAAATTTATAGTTGTATGTTTGTGTGTTTGTTTACATGGTTTTAATTACAGTATTGGCATTTTATATGTACTTTTATTTATTTATTTATAGTTGTGCAAAGTGTTTAGAAAGTGTATTCACTGCTGATATAGGAATAAATTTGTTTTGTGTGTTTGTTTTATATTTGTAGTCTATTATAAGTTTGTTTGTGTGTTTGTATGTTTAACTCGTTTAAATAGCACTTAGTGATATTTGTTTGTTTGTTTGTATATCAATTTAATTATATATTTATTTATTTATTTGTATTTAGAGAGATCTCCATCCTCCAGTCTCACTTCACTGGGAGCACTGCCATACATGGAGTAAGGATGTCGTGCCTGTACAATGTGCAGTACTCCATAATAAAGTCATAGTTATGCATCGTGATTATCGCACACTTCACATCTCTACTGACCTTCACTTATGGACTACTACTAGTGCACCATATGAATGGTCGTCCCTAACTACCTACCAGTCTAAGTTTGTATTGGTTGGTGGACATCATCCCTCCACTGGCATCACTAACTCTCTATTGACTAGTACTACTGGTCTAGACTGGAAGCCATCGCTACGTGCCATGCCTACTCGTCGCTACAGAGCATCATCAGTTAGTGGAGGATCACCAGAGGTCCTGGTCGTGGCTGGTGGGTATGGTGGCTCACATAACAAGTGGTTGGACGTAGTGGAAGTTCTACTCAACGACCATTGGACGACTGCAGACTCACTTCCTTCTTCATGCTGTGACATGCGATCAACATTCCATGAAGACAACTTCTACTTCACAGGAGGAGATTACAAGAGGAAGATACTATTTATATGCAGTTTAGAGTCTCTCTTAGCATCTGCTAGTAATGGCAGGACAAGAAGGCAAACAATATGGAGGACAGTAACCACACTTACTGCCATCTATGCTATCGTCTCCTATGTATCGAATCTAATCGGCATCGATGACTATTCTACCATTAGCAGTTACTCCAACAAGACAGAGGAGTGGATTGAGACTACTAGTGAGGGAGATAGACCAGAACAGAAGGATAATAGTGGATGGATAGCTACTGCAGTCTTGTCTACTGGACAGTTGCTGGTTGCTAATAGAGATGGAGTATACAAAGAAACTCTGTCAGGTTAGTGTAAGTAAATAGCAGCATCTCTAGTAAGCCATCTTGCCTTCAGTGATATTGGCTTCTCTTTAGAATGTCTCATTTATAGATTATATTATGGGAAACTAAAGTTAGGAATTAAAACTTGTACTATAATAAAACTAGAATATTATTATTTATTATTAAGTTAATTAAGTTAAAACTAAACATTTATTATATTAATTATGATGTTATAATAAGTAAGGTAATTGGTTGTCTTTGCCAAAACTGCTAGTGCTAGAGTGCAGCTGCTTCTACTGGCAGCTGCTTCTACTTGCTGAGCACCCCAGGCTATAAAACCAGCTGCCCACACTCTGTATTGCAGGAGCCAGCTAATGGTACTGGTGCAGTGAGTGGGTTACTTGTATAGCATAACCAATGAGACTTTAATACCAGTAATTAGTGTTTATTTGCAATATTTTATAATTCATATTTTATTTCATGTTCAATAGCTTTCAAGTATGAAGATGCATACAAACACTTCATTGTTTCTAAAGAAGTGTTGGAGCTTCTATCTTTAAAGTTTATGTCCCTTGGTCCTCCAAGACAAGGCAAGAGCACAACTCTCAGGAGAATTAAAAAAGAGATCATAGATCTTCTGTCAGCTAAAGAAGAGGAGCAGATTCATGGCAGCACAGGTGCAGTACAGTGTTGCTCCAATATGCTAGTCCAAGGCAAGTCTGATCCAACTACAGCAGAAAGAACAGCAAACTGGAGCATTGTAAAGAATCTCATTGAAGAAGCATCTCTACTCTTTCACACTCTCAAATATAGTTTTCAGATTGAATCCACTTCTGATGCTACAGCTGATTCCCATAGAGGTAGTGACACCAGGGCAGAGGTCAGTCAGGCTAGCAGTACAGGGCAGTCTCACCCTGTGGAAGAGCCACCCCAACCTTCATTATTACAGAAGATGATAGCAAGATTGCAATCTTTTACCAGAAATAAGCAATCCAGGCATAAGGAAATCACTCCACTCTCAACAGCACATGACCAACCAGCTGATCAGGCAGTATCATCACCAGATTATTCTGAAATAGCTGCCATATTCGAGACCGTGTCCAAACAACCACACTTTGCAGAAAATGTGAAGCACTCTTGTAAAGCTTTTTTGAGAATGGAGGACACCGGAGGTCAGCCTGAGCTGATGGACATGCTACCAGCACTCACCATAGGACCTGGCCTCTACTTGCTGTTCTTTAGCTACAAGTTCCAACTAGATGAGGAGTATCCGGTCTTTTATCAGAAAGCTTCAGGAGAGACAACTGCACCAGAGAAATCTGAGTTTACTCTGCAAGAAATGCTTTTGCGTACTCTGGCCAGTATATCTTGCTTCAGTTCCTCCACCCATCTTCAACCTCTACCAGGACCAGACAACTCAGCCATTGGTGAGATACTGGAGTCCTCCAAGTCAGTAGTGTATATAGTGGGCACTCACAAAGACAAGGTTTCTGAGGAAGTCATCGCTACAGTCGACTCACAACTTCAAAAAGTGATTCGAGACACCGACTCCTTCAAAAAAGGCATAGTTCAGTTCTGCTCAAGAGACAAGCTTGTTGTTTCTTTAGACAACATGGGAGGCGGAGTAGAAGAGATCCATCACTTGCATCAGCTACTGGAGAATGCCATGGAGAAACACTTTAAAAAGCTGAAAATTCCAGCTGTGTGGCTTCTGTTCAGCTTGTGTCTTCGCATGAGAAAAGTGAGGACAGCCAGTCTGGAGACCTGCTTGGCCTTGTCCCATGCCTTCAATATGACACCCTACGAGACCAAAGCAGCTCTGTGGTTTCTTCACCACCATGCCGGTGTTCTGATGTACTTCCCCAGTGTGCCTGGTTTGGAGGACCTGGTCATCATAGACACCCAGGTAGTGTATGACAGTATCACTGGTGTCATTCTCAAAGCCATGAGCTTTGAAAGCGTAGGTCAGGCCACATCCGAGAGGTTCAGGAAGACAGGTCAATTCTCTATGACAGATTTGAAGACAGCTACAGCTGACATTTCAGGAGATCTGATTCCACCAGAGCAACTGGTAGCTTTGCTTGCATATCTTCACTTGATAGCTGAGATTGCGTCGTCAGTCGAATCTTCTGATACTAACTCAGTTTTAGAAGAGGAGAAAAAATACATCATGCCTTGCGTGTTAGAAAACACTAGTGCAAAGGAACTTGACCTATTCCACAAAGAATCCTGTAGCTCAAGTTTCGTGGAACCTCTCTTGATGTACTTCAGTAGTGGGTTTACTCCTATGGGACTCTTTCCTGCTGCAATGGCATGTCTCGTATCCAACAAGTCCTTCACTTTTATTACAGAAGGAGTCAAGAAAAACATGGTGCACTTTTTGTATGGATCTAAACGAATTCGTGTAACATTTTTATCTCAATGCAAATATTTTGAAGTCGTAGTTTCGTGTGATCCTACTTTCCAAGACTCCATTCATCATGAATGTGCTGCTCTAAAACAAGAAATAGAAGATACTCTAAAGGAGGCTAGTTCCAGAATGAACTACAACAGCTCCATGGACTACCAGTTTGCCTTTGACTGTCGCTCACATGAAGGAGGGAATCATCTCAGGATAGTTCATGAAGTCGAGTCTATTCCTTCAGCCATGACATGTGTCAACAATTCCCAAGGAATTGCACTTCAGAATAGACACCTCATTTGGTATGGACAGGTATGTAGAAATAAACTTATGTATTGTAACTTGCTATAACTAACAATTTTTTATTTGGTTTTAGAAATACGAGAAGAAAGATCCTGTGGTAGAGAAGAAAGATCCTGTGGTAGAGAAGAAAGATCCTGTGATAGAGAAGAAAGATCCTGTGGTAGAGAAGAAAGATCGTATGGTAGAAAATAAAGATTCTGTGGTAGAGAAGAAAGATCCTGTGGTAGAGAAGAAAGATCCTGTGGTAGAGGTCTCTGAAAGTAAGTCAAATTATTGTTTTTATTTGGTATCATTACAATATTTTATTAGGTGGCAATAGCTTGAGTATATTTCTGAATGTGTATCCTGGCTTGGTCCTCTCAGTGAAGCCTTGTGTTATGACAGTAGCTGATCACTGCTACAGTATTGGACTCATATCTCCTGACATGTATGACCAGCTCCTTCAACGTCAGAACTGGATTGATGTAGAGAAGACAAGGAACCTTCTGAGTAGCATTCGTACAGTCTTATCAACTAGACCTACTGCCCTCAAGGAGTTTGTTACTGTATTGTCTCAAGTGGACTATTGTAGACAAGTGGCAGATAAAATACAGCGACAGCTCCAGTAAGTATATTGTTATTATTGTAGCATTTGAATTATTGTATTGTTTGTGTAATAGAATTTCTGTGGATTGAATTCTATCAACACTACATGGACATACATTTGAAAACACTCATTGTGTTTTATACTTTATATATCATATCCCATATTTCAAATTTAAACATTGTGGATTTCTTTCTATTGTTATTTTTTTAATAAAATTATTAACTGTATTTTAACCACAACTTTATTTTAACAAAGCATTGTATTGTAGCATACCAGCAGACAAGTTGTTGGAACTTTAGTAACCAATTATCGCCTGTACAACTCCAGCAAAATGTCAACTACTTATCATTATTATAATAACTCTTATCATTATTATAATAATATATCACAATAGGGATTTCCCCTCTCTACATGCTAAGAGTGGCTGGGGGTTTCCCCTCTCTCACCAAGCTAACATCAGTGGCTGATACATAAAGCATCTAAGGAAACACTCACATTGTATTAATCAATTCTTAACAAAAGGAAAGTATGTGAATTTGCTCAGTTTGGCTAGTTGTTGTTGTAGTTCTAATTTGGCCACTGTCTCCAAGTGGACCACGTCTGGGCCATCGGTTATCCGCAGTGAATGGGTACCAGTACAAACTAATGTCATGGAAATAAAATTAATATTGACGTTCTGAACTTCGTTTTCATGCACACCATTTAATACCTTTCTTGTCCGTTTCCTCCTCTAATCCCTCCCTCCTCTAGCCCTTCCCTGGGCTGGAAGTGGGGTTGGGGTGAAGTGGGGAAGGGTAGGGTGAAGTGGGGTGGAGTGGGGTTGAGTAGGGAGGGTTGGGATGGAGTGGGGAGGGGTGAGGTAAAGTGGAGATGGGTAGGGTGGAGTAGGATGAAGTGGAGAGGAGTGGGGAAGGGTGCGATGGAGTGGGGAGGGGTGAAGTGGAGTGGGGAGGGGTGGGATAAAGCATTGAGTGTATGCTAAACAATAATTAAAGTAAATTGTGGTTGGATGTATGGTGCAGCAATGTAGCACCAAACAGATCTGACATTATGAAAGTGTGACTGGTCACGATTGTTTGAATGTGATGGACGTACAATAATACCGTAAGTCACACATTTCTTGTGAGTCATGGTGGGTGTGGTCTCCAACTAGAAGGTGGAAGTTACATCTACTATTGAACTAAAAAAGAAATGAAATAAATATCGAGCAACTTGATATGAACAAGCCATCCAAAAAAATATACTTTTTGTGTGTTGAACATACAAGATTAATTATATCCAGAACGATGAGCTGTGAAATATTAATTAATATATATCTTTGGGGTATTGAACCACCTCTGAAGTTCTAAGATTGATTCAAAAATATGAAAAAGGGAATAAAAATGTATTTCTATTAGAGGTACATGCACATGTCACAACAAGCCTTTACCTCGACTCTAATCAGGCTTTTGATGTATAATATTCAATTCATGTAAAGAGTAAGAGTTCATGAGACAGAGACTGCACCATAAAATTCATAAGCTTTAAAAAAAAAAAGAAGGTGAAGTTAGATTATAAACATTTAGTAATTATGTGTCCTGTGAGAAGCCTCAACATCTTGTTCTTTACTTTGAACCCTGACCCCTGTGCTCAATGACTTCCTGGATCTGCTTCCTCCTATACTACACCCATTTCTCTTCTGCTTCTTCCGCTTGCTCTCACTACTAGTACTCTGTTCCAAGTCTCTAGGCATTGATGATGATCCTTTACCATTCCCGCAATCCTCCAGTCTGGAGAAAAGTGCAGGGGTAGCCTCCAACCTCCCGTCACCGACTTGTTGCTGTTGCCCGGGCAATCCTTCGCTTGACAACAGCTTGCCTTCCGGTCCTTCTTCCTCCACCAGGTCGATGTTAGGAAGGACGTCCTCTGCTGATTGGCCGTCTCTTGTTGGGTCTCTTAGATGCACTGATATGAATGGAATCTTTCGTGTCACCTTGATTCTAGAGAGAGAGAGAGAAGGTTCAATTAACATTCTTTAACCCTCAGCACGCATGCACAAGAGGGTTATAGTAGTCATCCTGTCTGTCTGTCTGTCTGTCTAGTGATTACTGGACTTAAGTTAGATAAGAATTACTCAGAACTACGATTTAAGACCTTATTCTTCAGGGTTCTAAGTACAAATTTTGTCAGGGGTGGAAGCTGATGCTAATCTGTTGCCCTCTAATTGGCGAGCGAGTGAAGTGAGTGAGACACCCTCAGGGGTAACACAATTGAAAATCTGGGATATTTTTTGTTTGGTTTGTATATATGTGTGGACGTATGTCATTTATACTTTAACCTAATGTATTTTCGTGTTAGCTAGGTGTTCAACCTCGTCCCATTGTATGGAACAGAATCTCCTGGTTCATTGATCATTACCCGTATTGTCCAAAGGAACTGAAATCAGAGTTCATTTTCTATTCGAATTAGTGGTGGTGGTAAGTTAATGTGCTGCTATTTGCCTAATGCATTGGTCCTACTCGAAAATCCATTGTCCAATAATCTAACCACGAAGGTAAGTCTTGCCTTGGTATGTCCAGTGAAGTATGTGTGTGAAAATGTTGTAAGTTACAACTACTATTTTAGCTAAAGAATATCACACAAAGACCAGCTGCTTTTCCAGCTACTACAACTTGCTTTTGTAAGTCAAACAATTGTGGAGAGTGGTTACTATGACACTGAAAATTCTATACCAGTACATAAGTAATTTAAAAACTCAACCATTTTTTTAGTGGTTGAAATGGTAGGAGTTAAAATTAATTAACAACACTGTAGTTCAATGTAACTAGGGCACTCACCATTTGTGCTAAAACACATATACATATATACCAAGTTATTATAAGGGAAAGCACAATTCCCTTTACTAGATAAGAACCCTGTTCTTTGTAGTCATTCAACCTTCCTCCAACACCCAGCATTCATTAACTTACTTTTCAAGTCCATCCTCATCTGGCTCCCAGATGTCTTCTACTCTATAATTACAAACACTTCAGATAAACACTCAATTGTAATGACCCTTTCCCGACTGAACTCACCTGGCATACTTGATGGTTGTCTCTTGCTGCAGACCCTAAATCACACACACACACACACACACACATCCTCACTTTTATCACCACTGTATTCATCGCTACTGAAGGCGCTTTACCAACCCGGCTCATCTATAACACACCGCTGCCCTCACTGACCCAGTACGGCTTTATCATGAATACACACACACACACACAAACACACCTGTCACCGATACTACTGATGATGCATTACCAACTCATTATGACAAATCCTTGCTCAGCTCATGAATGCACACACCATTGTTGTCGTCATACCAACAGACAAGCATATTGTTATCTATGTGTGCCAGTAAGGCTGACAATGAAGACTGTGTGTGATCCATGAATAATTAATTAGCTGGTAAAGGGTTCGTATAAAGCATCATTACAATTTGAATGGGTAAAGCATCATCATATTCAGTAGGCGATGACTGTTGCAGCAAAAAAGCAGGTGAAATCAAGGAGGTAAAAGTTCCCAAACAGGAGGCAATAATTTCACAAACCCTTAAGATCTTGGATAGCTAGAGAGAGTGAGTGGTAATAGAGATTAACTAAGAAGAGGGGAATCCATGAAAGAGCTGAAGAGAGGAAAGGAGGATAAGAATGGCCGAGATGGCTCAGGAAGAAAGTAAAAGTGGGGAAATAAAACCAAGTGGAAGAGGAGGATAAAAATACCTCCTGCTACTATTTTTAATAATAATTATTAATTATTATTATTATTGTTATTATAATCGTTATTATTACTATTATTTATAATATATAATAATTCACTTGTATGTTGGACAACCACAGGGTGTGTATTCATGGATAATCCATGAGCTGAGCTGAGCTGGTAAAGGGTCATTATAACGGGTAGGTAAAGGAAGCACACCTGTTACCTCATTCCTCATTTGCAAAAGTTTGTATGTCACGCGCCACGTTGTGGCACGGTGTACTCGGTAGTAATTACTGGTACCAGCTGGAAATGAGGAACTATGAAAAATGTTTACGCCTTATTTCACTAATACCACGATTATCATCTATCTGCCCTACTCATAGACTCTGTCAATTAGTTCATGAGTAGTAGGGGTAACTCTTAGATGAGCATACAATCTAAATATACAATGGCATTGGTTGCACTTATACACACCGGGTTGGTGTGCTTCAATAGAGAAGGCGAGTGGGCTAGCATATAGTGATGAATAGTTCATATTATATTAGTCAATAATTGAACACATTCACAATTTCATTAACAGCTAGTTTCAATTTCAACTTGCTACAGTCAGAGAAAGAGTGTTGGAACACACACACTCACACACACTCACACACACACAGCCATTACAACAGCCCTTGATATCTCAGATAGACTAGTCCTTGAGTCCACTCAGAATATACAATGAAGCTGTCCTTTAAGACTCTCCATAGAGACAGCTAATAACTAAATCACACTAAAATCTGTAGGACTCCGTATTGTAACCAAAAAAGAAAAAGAAAAAGAAAGAAAAAAAAACTAATAAAAAAAATGTTGGTGCTAGTCATGCCCATGGCTGTCTTCTCTAGGATCTGTCACGTGTTCTGGACCATCTCATCATCTTTCCCTATTGCTACCTCTGGCTCACTCCATCTCAGAAAGACCTTTCTTACATCAACGATTATTTCAGTAGTTCAGTCATTACTGGCATGTTTTCTCTACTGCCAATCTCCCAGTCAAAACATGCATTCACACACAAACACACAAGCACACATGTAGAGTATATGGTAACTGAGCTCACTTTGCTATACAATGCCTTCCTCTCACATGAATCTAACTTAGACTTGTTCATGTAACCTTACCCTAATGCATTTTCATTCATTCACAGAGCTCAACTTATTCAACCCATACCTATGCACACACGTTCATCCATGTTCTTTCCCACCTCACCTTTTGGCAGGTTTGGTATATATGGGCCAGCCTCACTTTATAGTGGAGATCTCACTTCATCGAAGGCTCTGCCTACCTTTCCTCTCTTAAGGGCTTGCCTACTTGTTCCGAACCTAAGTTGACACTTGGACTAGGAAGCTCCTTGACTGGAGTGGGTGTATTCGACAGTGACTTCTCTGGTGGCAGATATTCTCATCATACCACATATATCTCAAGAAAGTCTTCAGTGAGAATAAACCACACCTTAAGAATATCATTACTCAATTATTACAACGTCCCACTGCTTCAGTAACTGAGGATTCTTGTCCCCAAGACAGCTAATAAGGCTTCAATAGGTGTTCTATGTAGTTTAGTAGCTCGTCCCATGTCTCAGAAACATCTAGTTGTTTCTTTTGCATGTTTTATAGAGTGTCTTTGGGTTGTACAAGGCTAACCACCAGTTCTACTAAGATGCGTGCACCTGACCACACCCACTCACATATGCCACACCCACAATCTCGTGTGCCACACCCACTTGCATGGTCACACGTGCCACACCCACTCACATGATCACACGTGCCACACCCACTCACATGATCACATATACCGCACCCACTCACATGATCACATATGCCACACCCACTCACATCATATGCCACACCCACTCACATGGTCACATATGCCACACCCACTCACACAGTCTCATACGCCCACCCACATAACAAACCACCATCAGAAACGGTGATCATCAAGCCATCTAAATCACTGCCCACCCACACACAAGTGTTGCTAGATATAAGGTAATGAATATGATAGACATAGCAACCAATACTGACTTACATATACAGCACTTGTACCAACACACCTTCCACTTCACACCCACCCACACAGAGAGAGAGAGAGAGAGACCACTAGCAAATCATTTGGTCTGCTAGTGATTTGTTTGGTCTTTCAAGTAATCGTTTATAAAATAGCCGAGTCAGCACTTGCTAATTGCTCTCACTTGAGTCATTCCGACAGGAGTTGGGTCATTCCCCTCCCCTCTCACCCACTCACTCATGAAGATAATGTCACCACTTACCGAATGCTTCTTCTTCAGCAATTCAACAACCGTGACGGCTTTAGTCACATGACCTCCTACAGCTGAGACGTAAACTCCACCTCCTGACTCCTCCTATCAATATACAAAAATAAATTCAAAATACTACAGACAGGGTATTATTTAGAACCAAACTTGAGAGGATCAAATCAACATTTTGGAAATTTCAGGAGGGAGAGGGGCTTCCCATTTCCATGAAATTGATGAAAAATCTGTGGCTAATGTAACCGGGGACAAACCATTTTCAGGGGAGTGGGTGGGTGGAAAAAATGTACCCCTAAAAAGGCCTAAAAGAATCCCTGCCTGAGTGTAGAAATAAGAGAATTTTTGGAGGCAAAACAAGTTGCACATCAAGCTATGTCTGTTAATGGAGTTTAGTTGTTGTGTGCGCTCTAAGATGACAAGATCCACTAAGTAGCTTTCAAAGGATTCAATCCAGAGAAGAATTAATGTTTGAAGTGTTGAGATAAGAAAGAGTGAGTGAGAGAGTGAGTTAATCAGTGCACGTATTCTAGTCCATAACAAAATGAGTCTACCAATCACATCTTCTTCAAGTCTGTGGCGGAAGATGATATCCAATGAAAACAAGCAACTGACTGAGATCTCAAATAACACATCCTCATCTCCTCAAACACCTTGAGCTTACCTTGTCCTCTCCTCCCTGTCTCCCTAATGAACACCTCAACCCTACCTCCAATAAATACTATTATTTCTGCCCCCAGCCTCTGGTATACTTCTTACCCCAGCCTCTGGGATATTTCTGCCCTCAGCCTAAAGTAACCCTTATATCTGCAACCCACAGGCTCCTACTCAAAGTATCACAAAACACATACACTTCACACATTTCTAATCCTTCACACTAGAGGTACAGCATACATCAGATCAGTCCTGACTAACAATGTATTAGCACGTTTAATATCAAGCACACCCTTTAATATTCTATTAGCACAGGCTTCTAGGCTAGCACGGGCTTCTAGGCTCAGTCATAACATTCATTGAGAACGAGATCCCTACATGCATCCTACAAGGACAACAAGAACCTCTCAAAGAACCTATTACCAACAATGTCCTTGTATCTGAAGTTCCTAAACAACCATCAAGTCACCAATATGACTAGAACCAATGGAGACCCACTTCAAAACATTTCTAGCATATCTTGTGGGATATATCTGACCACAGCTACATAAGTGTTACTAACTTCAAGGCTTTTTGGAACATCGCCATTAGCGCTAAGTAACACATGTACATACATACGCACATACGTATACCTTCAGAAAGTGACTCGCTTTGGCACAGAGGTCTCGCGCCTTTCTGTCACCTGATACTCGCACTTTGTTAGGGTGGGCGGGGTCTTCATGGTACGTACTGTGCTTCTTCTGATAAACACACGCACATATACGCAAGAAAATCAAGGATATAGAGGGAAGTTAGAGGTTGTACACAATGATGGTGGTTTATGATCATTAATTGCCTTATTTTTTTTAAACATTTGGGCTGATTTAAAAAAAATCCTATATAGATCTTACTCTCATTCGTGTGTTAATTCACTAGCATGCGAACACTGAGAGAATGTTGCTCTAGTGGTAGAGCAGTCCATGTTTTTACATTTTTAGAAAGTGTAAGCTTTTTTTGAACATCGCTACATGCAATAATTACATGAAGTTTTATAACACAGTCCGCGTGCTCAATATGGCTCAAACAATAAGCTTTGAAATTTGGCTCAATACTAGAACAGGAACTAAACTTGACAATGAGTGAAAACACAAAATTAACATAGAAATTAGAACATGTTCAGTATTTTTTGTTTTCTGGCTTTGATTTGTTGCCCAAATCTTTGGTCTTGAGAGCCTGCAATATATAATACTTAATATGTATTATATACGTGGCTAGCATGTGTATAATTTATCTCTGAATATTAGAGATTTTGAATTGAATAACTAGTACATAATGTGACTTCAATACCAGCAACTATTGAATGAGTGTGTATGTGTGTTAGTTTACTTCAATATCTCTATGTGGAAGTGTGCAAGGCTTGTGTGTGATGGTTTCTACCCGCACAATCCAAAGACATGATCTCTATGTACAAGTAGTTTCACCTGCATCGTTACCACAATACTTCACTGACTACTTCCACAATTTGGAAAAATGTAGCATCAGTAACTATCACTAGATCTAGCTCACAGAACTTGTAGAGCTTTGAGCTGCAATGGTAAGGAATATAGCCACAAGCATTCTAGAGGTCAGAAAACTACCTACAAACAAATAAAATAAAACTGATTATATATATTATATGTACATTGTATATAAAGTAATGATTAATAGTTTGTAACCACATAATATAAGCTTTGTAGAAATCATCCATGTCTCTGTGTACCGACCTCACTACAAGATAGATTCACCGATCACATGGAAAAATTAATGCTTATCCCAGTCAAAGTATTAGTCATCTAGCAGATCCTTATTCCAGTCAAAGAGGATCTAACACAGTATTAGTCATCCAGCAGATCCTTATTCCAGTCAAAGAAGTTTTAATGTGGTATTAGTTTTCAAGCATAGATGAGGTTTAAGATATCGAACAGATTGAGGAGGTAGATGAAGTATTTACATAAGAAAAAATTGTGAATAATTGCCATTATTATTGTAGTTTTGTTATTAATTATTATTATTCTATTATTATTATCTTGCAAAAATGAATCAACCGAATCCAGATTTCAATGATGAATAGTCCTATTTAATGAGTAGTTGTATTTTGCGAGCTATGTGTACCAAAAATACAGCTTGACAAACAAGTCTCAATAGAGATTTAGGTATATAAAATAGTTAAACCATGAGAGTGAGCAATTAGCCACTTCTCAAATGAGTGTCAATTGAGATTTAGGTATATATAACAGTTAAACTATGGGAGTGAGCAATTAGTCACTTCACAAATGAGTGTCAATTGAGATTTAGGTATATATAACAGTTAAACTATGGGAGTGAGCAATTAGCCACTTCTCAAATGAGTGTCAATTGAGATTTAGGTATATATAACAGTTAAACTATGGGAGTGAGCAATTATTGCTGATAATTGTCCTAATCACGAGCAAAATGAGTCTCAATTGAGATTTTGATGTGTGGCTAAAGTATATGGCAAAGTTCAATGAGATCAATATGTGTTTTCTAGTGGTTACTTTAAAAAATGTTAACATGAGCATGTAACTTAGCCAATATAAATAAAAGTGTCCACCTGTACCAGATCTCACAGAACAAAGGTTCCCTAACTCATCCTATTAGACAGGTTCTGCTCTTTACCTGATATCACAGAACAAAGATTCCCTATCTCATCCTATTAGACAGGTTCCCTTCTTTACCTGATCTCACAGAACAAAGGTTCCCTATCTCATCCTATTAGACAGGTTCCCTTCTTTACCTGATCTCACAGAACAAAGGTTCCCTATCTCATCCTATTAGACTGGTTCCCCTCTTTACCTGATCTCACAGAACAAAGGTTCCCTATCTCATCCTATTAGACAGGTTCCCTTCTTTACCTGATCTCACAGAACAAAGGTTCCCTATCTCATCCTATTAGACAGGTTCCTCTCTTTACCTGATCTCACAGAACAAAGGTTCCCTATCTCATCCTATTAGACAGGTTCCCCTCTTTACCTGATCTCACAGAACAAAGGTTCCCTATCTCATCCTATTAGACAGGTCCCCCAGTATACCTGATCTCACAGAACAAAGGTTCCCTATCTCATCCTATTAGACAGGTCCCCCAGTATACCTGATCTCACAGACAAAGGTTCCCTATCTCATCCTATTAGACAGGGTTCCCCCAGTATACCTGATCTCACAGAACAAAGGTTCCCTATCTCATCCTATTAGACATGTCCCCCATTATACCTGATCTCCCAGAACAAAGGTTCCCATCTCATCCTATAGACAGGAGGTCCCCCAGTATACCTATTCTCACAGAACAAAGGTCCCTATCTCATCCTATTAGACAGTCCCCCCACTTACCCTGATCCCACCGAACAAGGTTCCCTATCTATCCTATTAGACATGTCCCCCAGTAGAACCGGATCGCACACAGAAACGAAGGCTCCCTATCTCATCCTATTAGACAGGTTCGCTCCTTACCTTACTGATCTCAATAACATAACAAAGGTTCCCCGACTATCCTATTAGACAGTTTCCCCTCTTTACCTTTCCCACAGAACAAAGGTCCCTATCCTCATCAATTAGAAAAGGTTTCCCCTCTTTACCTAATCCCACAGAACAAAAGGTTCCCACTCATCCTATTAGACAGTCGCTCTTTAACCCTGATCTCACAGAACCCAAGGTTCCCTATCTCATACTATTAACAGGTCCCCCACTTTACCTGATCCACAGAACAAAGGTTCCCCCCATCTCATCCGATTAGACCTGGTTCCCCCTCTTTACCTGATCCCACGGAACAAAGGTTCCCTATCTCATCCTATAAAACAGGTTCCCATCTTTACCTAATCCCACAGAACAAAGGTTCCCTATCTCATCCTATTAGACAGGTTCCCCTCTTTACCTAATCCCACAGAACAAAGGTTCCCTATCTCATCCTATTAGACAGGTTCCGCTCTTTACCTGATCTCACCGAACCAAGGTTCCCTATCTCATCCTATTAGACAGGTCCCCCACTTTACCTGATCCCACAGAACAAAGGTTCCCTATCTCATCCTATCAGACAGGTTCCGCTCTTTACCTGATCTCACAGAACAAAGGTTCCCTATCTCATCCTATTAGACAGGTTCTGCTCTTTACCTGATCTCACAGAACAAAGGTTCCCTATCTCCTATTAGACAGGTTCCTCTCTTTACCTGATCTCACAGAACAAATGTTCCCTATCTCATCCTATTAGACAGGTTCTGCTCTTTACCTGATCTCACAGAACAAAGGTTCCCTATCTCCTATTAGACAGGTTCCTCTCTTTACCTGATCTCACAGAACAAAGGTTCCCTATCTCATCCTATTAGACAGGTTCCCCTCTTTACCTAATCCCACAGAACAAAGGTTCCCTATCTCCTATTAGACAGGTTCCCCTCTTTACCTAATCCCACAGAACAAAGGTTCCCTATCTCATCCTATTAGACAGGTTCCCCTCTTTACCTAATCCCACAGAACAAAGGTTCCCTATCTCATCCTATTGACAGGTTCGCCTTACCTGATCGCACCGAACCAAGATCCCACAGAACAAAGGTTCCCTATCTCATCCTATTAGACAGGTTCCGCTCTTTACCTGATCTCACAGAACAAAGGTTCCCTATCTCATCCTATTAGACAGGTTCTGCTCTTTACCTGATCTCACAGAACAAAGGTTCCCTATCTCATCCTATTAGACAGGTTCTGCTCTTTACCTGATCTCACAGAACAAAGGTTCCCTATCTCATCCTATTAGACAGGTTCCCCTCTTTACCTAATCCCACAGAACAAAGGTTCCCTATCTCATCCTATTAGACAGGTTCCGCTCTTTACCTGATCTCACCGAACCAAGGTTCCCTATCTCATCCTATTAGACAGGTCCCCCACTTTACCTGATCCCACAGAACAAAGGTTCCCTATCTCATCCTATTAGACAGGTTCCGCTCTTTACCTGATCTCACAGAACAAAGGTTCCCTATCTCATCCTATTAGACAGGTTCTGCTCTTTACCTGATCTCACAGAACAAAGGTTCCCTATCTCCTATTAGACAGGTTCCTCTCTTTACCTGATCTCACAGAACAAAGGTTCCCTATCCAGATTCTATTAGACTTTGGTTCCCCACTCTTACCTGATCTTATGACACTATAGCTGCTTCTGGGTCACTACCAGCAATCATTGGTCTTGATGGAGGAATGGGCGGAGCTGCAGGGACACCAGATGGAAGGTAGGCATACAGGTCCTCAGCCGCCTCACTGTGAGGTCTACTCTCTTGAGTGTATGAGACCTGAAACAAGGCTGGTTCTCATCCAGCTCATAGGGGGCGTGCACGTGATTGGATTGGGAATGAAATAATGGGAATAAATCACAGTGATAGGACATACACTAACAAGATGTGGATCAATGATATTGACATTCTAATGTGCAATCAAGATTTCATGTATGTATGTATGCGTGTATGTATTATACTATTGACTACACATGTTGTATAGACTTATTTTCTCGTCATAATCTTCTTTACTTTGTAAAATACTGAATCATTAGAATTCAAAGAATTAAATCATTGAGATCTCCGCCTTACCGAGTGAAAGTAGTATGGTTAGCATGCACTCGTATAATGAGACAAACAAATAAGCTAATACAAGACATTGCAGTACTGAAATACAATAGATACAAATTTCTAATCATGGACTATTAGTAACTAGACCAACAAGGTTTCCTGGTAAACTGGAGGGCTTCATTGTTACTAGGTGTTTGATGTACTGACAACATGGCTATTGGACAAGAAGAACATTGTGTCACAGCCTTGGGTTGAGTTGACCTGGCAGTGCTCTTACCTCAGAACCACCAGAGAGAGGGAGAGAGAGGGGAATGTACAGAAGAGAAATAAGGGAAGTTTGAAGAAGATTAAATATCAGTTTAGAATTGCTGTTCAGTGGGGTGGACCCATGTATATGCACACACACACACACACACACACACATCAAAAATAACTTCAGGCCAACCCAGGGATGTTTCCACCACTAATGACGGGGAGGTGCCAAATATATTTAGGTCAAAACTTTTGAAATTTAATGAAATGTAAATAATTGGGATATTAATTTTTACATATAAAAAGCATAAATTACATGCATTAACAAAATTGCATGTATTGGCATCCTTATACATTATAATTTTCTATAAACTTGGGTTGGAGGAGGGGACCATGGTCCCCACGCCCCCACCCCCCTGGATCCTCCCTTGCAAAATCTCTAACTCATGTTAATTAGCAATTTCACAAACTTCCTTCAGAATGCCCACTCTCGTCTGTTTATGGCATAATTAGCATTTCATGAGCATTCCATTATAGTGCTTGGACATTATCCTGTTGAGTAAACTTCTTCCAGTTGGTGCTTGTGTTATTCTTCTGGTATAGGTTTTTTGTATGTTTGTTCAAGTTTATACATATGTGTGTGCATAAACTGGGGATAGTTTTAACAAACGAGGGGCACTGGAAAAATCTTATAATTCTATCAACACCAAAAGAGAACACACAGGAGTGTCAACAACAGCAGCAATTTATGTTTACTCAGCAAACAATTCTCTGAAAATAAAAACCAGGGACATCCCAAAGACAATTAATTAGACACATATTCACACACATAAATACACCCACACTCCCTTACCATCTCTGCCGGCTGATTCTTAGCTTCTCCTCCTTCCATGGTCAGGCTGAACACTTCAACTCTCTTCTTTTTCTTCTACTATTTGGTCACAATATTTCACTGAAACTGGCTCTTACGAAATGTCGTCAGATGGGTTGGCTTCTCCTTCTCGAGGACTTTGGAGAGGGCGTGGCTTAGCGAGGTGCGACATGTTCAGCGGTGGTAGTCATTTCCATAAGAATAGTGGACTCGGGAATTACAGGGGAATCCCCTGAAAATACAGCTGGTCGAGTGTGAGACCTGAAAATGAACATCACTTTCTCTCCTCTCTTATTAGCTTGGTAATAAGAGAGGGGAGAAAGTGTGCATAGCACCTGGGAACACACCCCCCCCACTGCGTATCTATAGTCAGTTGGTACATGATGGTAGAGATTGTTAAAGCCACAGTGGGAATAAATTATATCTGGGAATAAATTATATCGATAATTTTAACGGGCACCTTTATATACATGGGCGGAGACCTTGAAAAGCCAGACAATAGTTCACAAAAAACTTTAACACTTGAGTAGCTATGTATTTATGTATGTGTAATGTACGTAGTAATGGTTAAATTATAGAGCTGATATACTTAACCCAAAAGAATTAAAAAAAAGATGTACTGGTCAGGTGGTTGCAAAAGGCGTGGCCTACCCACCTTACATTCAAGAAGAATGTGGGAAACAAAGCCCCTCATCACTGTGCGTACCAGTCATGTGACTACAAATGCTAAAGGCTACCATGACTACATAACCACAAGGTGAAGTTAATCAGCAGAGGAAGTGAATATTTTGGTAAACATCCCACAAAATGTTCTACTGTCCCATGAGACAGTGGACATCATTACTAAACAACACTAGTTTCAGAGAATGATAAAATACTTACAAATCTGTACATTTATTATTGGTTTTGTCATCATGCTTTGTCTTCATATAGCCTTGAATTGTAACTCGTATTTTGAACGACTTAATGAATTTATGTACACAAGTGAACACTCTATTCATTCCGCTAGTCGCTCTACAATTCACAGGAGTGCTTCTGCCGCTACAGAAGGCTGTCTGTAGAGCTTTTTGTGTCGATCTTTCAGAAGTTAGGCGTTATATAAACCCAATTTGAACTGACCAGCCCTGGCAGTAAGCCTGATCAGTAGTGAGCAGAGTTGGCTAGAAATAGACTATCAAAGAGCTACTCGGGGCACTCAAGTGTAGTCTAGAAGGAGGCTCCTTGTAGGTGTGTACACACACATAAGTACGTATCAGTACAGTTGCTATGCAACACTTTTACATGTACATACATCTTAACCTAATGACCCGACAGCTGTGGTAGTATCAACAATATGTAAGTCAGAACTTGTAAACAAAAACCGTCAGACAGAAATTTTCTATGAACATACGCACGCCATAAAATTAATAACCTTTACAATTTATGCAAATCAATATCCAGAACAAGAAGGCTTTTGAAAAAACAACAACAGTCGTTGCTATCAAAACAATCAGTAGGTACATACACAACACATTATTCTGAACAATCTTATGCATAAAATATTTGACATACACTGAAAATTGGGTGAAAAATTATTTAAGTGTCCAGGAAAGGAGGATATATCTGCCAATTTGTCTTTAATTTTTTTATAACATTAAGGATTATGCAAATTTTATGTCTGCCATAAGACTTTCTGACCCACCATTCATTCACTACCTATTTGTATGCAAGTGTAAGCATAAAAAAAAGCCTAACTGTTGAGATATTAGACATCTCAGTCTAGCATGCACAATCATTCACTGAAACAGAGTTTAAAAAAAAAAAAACTGAATTTTTGTTAATATGTAATTCACTTCAGGCCCTAAGTAGCACCCTCACTGCGCTCAGGATGCTACAACCAGGGTTCTTCGAGAGCCCCAAAACAACAGTTTCCTCAGAGGAAGCGCCCAACTAATTTAGTGCAGGACAGATTGTGTGAATAAACCCCTTACCAGATGTTTATTAGAACGCAATTGTCTTCAGAGTCCGTCTCTTCCGCTGGCTCACACTCTGTCAGACACACCCTCAATTAGACAAACCCTCAGTCAGACACACCCTCAGTCAGACACACCCTCAGTCAGACACACCCTCTGTCAGACACACCCTCTGTCAGACACACCCTCTGTCAGACACACCCTAAGTGAGACACACCAGTCAGACACACCCTCAGTCAGACACACCCTCTGTCAGATACACCCTCTGTCAGACACATTCTAAGTGAGACACACCAGTCAGACACACCCTCAGTCAGACACACCCTCTGTCAGACACACCAAGTACTCTGAGGGAAACTATCCATGGGCGAATGTCCCTCCTCCCATGTTGGCACACATAAACCAGCGTCCGCCGATGTGCTGGTCTAGCACCTGCATGATGTCCCCTTTCCTGAAGGACTGGTCCAGATAGTCATTGCTTGGCTCGGGAGGATAGTCTGTGGTAACGACATACTGGGGAGAGAGAGAGAAGGAGAGGGGGAGAGGGGAAGGAAGATAAAGTGGAAATTTACATTTCTTAATAATAATTAATAATGTACTAAACATGGTATTATTTAGAACCAAACTCGAGAAGGGGCAAATCAAGTTTTTTAAATTTCTTGGGTTTCTCATTTCCACAAAATCCAGAAATATAACCTACCCTTCACACATTAGAAAAAAAGTTTAATAATTTTTCCATAAACATAACACTCATACCCAAACACACAGCACACAACCACACTTTCTTAGCAAAAAAAAAGTTGATAGCCAAAACTCCTTTCAGTGAACAACAGTTGATATCCACACCCCTTCTAGGCCCAAAGCTGGCTAATGGCACTCGATAGGTAATTGGGCACACTAAATATACCACTATGACTCAAAGGAAGTGAAAAGCCAGTTCAACAATACATGTTTCATACACTAAAGTTGCACTAGAAACATTGGACAATGCTCGACTTGCTCATACTTACTTACCTAATAATATTGATAATAATAACACAAACAACAACGTTGTTAGACATATTCTCTCTCTTTCACAGGATTTTTTTAAACAATACAGAATTAAAAATATTTGGTTGCCACTGGGAATCGACCCAGGACCGCTTGTTTAATGCACAAGCACTCTGCCACTGAGTTACGACAACCAGCCGGCGAAAAAAACCTCCAATTCTGTATTTATACTGTTAAGGGGTACTGCTATGCTACAGTCTCACTCTCAACAGACCAAAATGTTATTATCATTTATCAACAGACCAAACAAACTACTTGGTCTAGTGTATACCAGTCCACATTTTCTTTCTTGTCCCATGTTTACATGAATATGCACACCACCGCCATTACCAACCCAGCAAATGAATTATTGAATGCACAAGCTGTCGTCACTTTCTCACTTACTTTTCTGAAGTATACACACTACTATTGTCGATATTGACAACACTTTACCACCCTTTTACTGATGATACTTTACCACCCTTTTACTGATGATACTTTACCACCCTTTTACTGATGATACTTTACCAACCTGGCCCTCTCGTGAATATGCCCACACAACCTATCACTGTTACTGACAGACAAGCATTAGTATTCTAAAATAGATCATTACTATTACTTAAATGTACAACTAGTATTGTATTCAGAATGAAAAGTAGAAAAAATAATAAAATAAAATAAAATAAAATAAAGAACAGACAAAAGATAAATGAAATAAACCCTCCAACTACCAATCTGCTAGTCCTCAAGTCCATCTTGTCCTAATCCTTGACACTTCTACTTAGTGTATGTATGTATATAATATTTCAAAACACTTTACCATCTTCTGTTATTATCAATTACATCTGCCTCATATGTATAAACATACATAGCTGGTCATATTCTTTTACTTGATGACTCAGGGATCATACTCTGGACTCTTCAGACATCGCGGGACCAAGAAGCATCTCTTCAGACATTGACCTCTTCCTACTGAGCTGAGGAGATGCCTGAGAGCTCGAAGACTTGGACAACGCCAACTCATTCGTGATCTGTGGAAGAACACATGAAGAAACAAAACATGTGAATATGTAGACTGAATTTCTGAAGAGTAAAATGGACCAATATTGATGCAAGGGAGGCAACATTCATTGCAGTGGAATTACATATTCAGAAATGAATGAAAACAAAGGTCTGGGAAGATTCCTTATATGTACAAACACACTCAGTTGTTTCAAACAGTCCTGGAATGTGCTAAGTTTCATTAGTTCCACTTTGTAACCAATTAAGTTAAACTAACAATCACACTAAGTTCAAGGTTCATGCTATGAACTGCCTCCACACCAGTTGCTTGTACATAATTATCAACTTCACAAACTGGTCTATAAACCAGCTTCACCATAGGGAAACATCAGTGGTCTCACCCAAAAAATACATACATACTTCAGGAATGCTGCATGTGTGTACAGTGTACATACTGTAGTTAATAAGTTGCCATCTCCACAGCATCAACTATTTCAAGACTTTGTATTTTCTAATAAAAATTTAAATTGTAACCAAAAGTCCTATGATATGAAGCAGCAAAGGTGTGAACCCTCAGTGCTACATACACTGGCGCTATCACCAAAATCAATTCTCCACCGAATAAATAATGTATTTGGCTATTCCTCCTAATGAGGTATCAATACGGCTCAAGCAATGAAAACAGTAGACGTAGCTAACTACTGTCTAAAAGAAGTAGCTAATTATGCAGGAGACTCTCACTGGCATAATGTAAAACTCCTGAATTCTAGCAATCATTAACTTCTCAACGTACAGCTAGCTTTTTCTCACAAATCAGCCTGAAATTCGAAAAGTGGCACAAGTAAATCTTCGTTCTTGAGTAAGCTCATACCTATATCAGCAAAAATAATTGTCAGTAATCTCCAAAATCAGAGAGTGACAGACAGACTGGTCAACTACTATAACTCTCTCGTGCATGCATAACATACTAAGCTGTGTGCATGTAAAGAAAGTCTCTGATATTAATCCTTCCAGTACAAACTTCAAGTTAGGTACATTGAACCTTCATACACTGCCCCACAGAGAGCTCAGCTACTCCCCTCTCACCTGCTCCTTCCTGGCTTCCTGCTTGTCTTCTGTGTGGCCATGTAGTCCGTGAGTTCACTCACCAGAGCCAACACCTCCCCATTTCTTGTCCAGTAACCATTCTGTTCTGACACCACCGACTAGCCTGAGGGAAGAGAAGGTGGCAACAACAACATGTATAAACAATGAATAAAATGAAATTAATATCTGCAGAGAATTATAACATGAATATAAATAACTATTGCTACTGCATTTTGCAATACGTCAAGAACCACTGTGTGGTGGGGTACTTGCTAGTTTATCACAATAGCATGGACTACTTTAATGTATCACACTCACAAATACACACCTACTTAAAGGCATCATCAGACCTTCGTCTTCCTTGCTATGAGGGTGTGGCAGTGTGAGGGTGTGGTAGTGTGAGGGTGTGGCAGTGTGGGAGTCTCAGTTGTCCTCGTGGAGTCTATACAGTCAATCTATAGACACATTTACACAACAGGAAAAATGGAAAACAGCAATAATGACAGAAAACTAACACACTAACATATCAGTATCACACGTGCAAGTCACACATTAATGGCACGTGTGTATGTCACATGTGCACAATAATTACATGCTGCATGCAAGTTCGTAGTATGTGTGCTACTTATTTGTTGGATATATAATATATATGCCAACTGCACACATGTATGTTGCTACAATGCCACATGTGTGTTGCCTAGTAATAGCCAATGGAATGAATGTAATGAATATTACTTGATAGAAATTCAAAGACATATATAATTTATCAAGAATATAAACAAACATGCCACACTCATCTGGGACACGTGTCACACTTATCTGGGACACATGTCACTCTCATCTGGGACACATGTCACTCTCATCTGGGACACGTGTCACACTTATCTGGGACACATGTCACACTCATCTGGGACACGTGTCACACTTATCTGGGACACATGTCACTCTCATCTGGACACTCATCTGGGACACATGTCACTCTCATCTGGGACACGTGTCACACTTATCTGGGACACATGTCACACTCATCTGGGACACGTGTCACACTTATCTGGGACACATGTCACTCTCATCTGGAACACGTGCCACACTCATCTGGGACACATGTCACACTCATCTGGGACACGTGTCACACTTATCTGGGACACATGTCACTCTCATCTGGGACACATGTCACTCTCATCTGGGACACGTGTCACACTCATCTGGGACACGTGTCACACTTATCTGGGACACATGTCACTCTCATCTGGGACACATGTCACTCTCATCTGGGACACGTGTCACACTTATCTGGGACACATGTCACACTCATCTGGGACACGTGTCACACTTATCTGGGACACATGTCACTCTCATCTGGAACACGTGCCACACTCATCTGGGACACATGTCACACTCATCTGGGACACGTGTCACACTTATCTGGGACACATGTCACTCTCATCTGGAACACGTGCCACACTCATCTGGGACACATGTCACACTCATCTGGGACACGTGTCACACTTATCTGGGACACGTGCCACACTCATCTGGGACACATGTCACACTCATCTGGGACACGTGTCACACTTATCTGGAATATGTGTCTCATCATCTGGAATACGTGCCACACTCATCTGGAATACATGTCACACTCATCTGGAATACATGTCACACTCATCTGGAATACGTGCCACACTCATCTGGAATACTTGTCACTCTCATCTGGAACACGTGTTAAACTCGTCTGGGACACGTGTCACACTCATCTGGGACACGTGTCACACCTGGAATATGTGTCTCATCATCTGGAATACGTGTGACATCATCTGGAATACGTGCCACACTCATCTGGAATATGTGTCACACTCATCTGGAATATGTGTCACACTCATCTGGAATACGTGTCACACTCATCTGGAATACGTGCCACACTCATCTGGAATATGTGTCACACTCATCTGGAATACGTGTCACACTCATCTGGAATACGTGCCACACTCATCTGAAACTTGTCACTCTCATCTGGAATACGTGTCACACTCATCTGGAATACGTGCCACACTCATCTGAAACTTGTCACTCTCATCTGGAATACGTGTCATACTCATCTGGAATATGTGCCACACTCATCTGGAATACGTGTCACACTCATCTGGAACTTGTCACACTCATCTGGAATACGTGTCACAATCATCTGGAATACTTGTCACTCTCATCTGGAATGCGTGTCACACTAATCTGGAATGAGTGTCACACTGGTCTGGAATACATGTCACACTCATCTGGAACAACTAAAAAAACTGAATTAAGTTGCTGGCTGACAGAACAGAACATGGCAAGCTAGCCTAGTGTCAGTAATAGCACTCCAGTATTGGTGATGCATGCGTTATCATCTAGCAATGTAGACCTATTGGAACCAATACTTCTCTATACTACCAACACACACCTGAGAACACTTACCACGCCATCACTTCAGCAGTGTCGGGTAAGTCCACCAATCAAAACCTCTTGAGCCATAATTTTACAGTTGGTTCCAGTCAAACACATCAAAAGCAGCTGCACTCATTCTATAGTACATAGAAAAGTGGCAGGAAAAAAATGTTTACATCACCTCCATTTTCCACCAAATTGTCACTCTATGACATTAAACTTTGTAAAATTGAGGTGCAGGGAAACAGAGATTCATGCAGGATTTTTCACTAGGAGGAGAAATTTTGTAGAGTCTCAAAATCCATCTAGCCACTTAATAGATAGTCAGAGGATAACTTGTACTAACTATTATGAATTGCTATGAGAACCAGGACTAGAAAGTGTTGATTTTAAAGATGTGTTGGACATTTACCTGATTTAGAGTAAATCAGGGAAGGGGAGGGAGGGGGAACTGATCATGGGTTGGAGAGGGGAAATCCCATAGTCTGCATGAAATCCTGCTAAGCATGCCCACCTGTTATTTTGCTGTTCCATGGAGAGTTCCAAATGTTGGGTTAAGAAGTTTTAATTAAACATTACATTGACTGCTACAACTGATTTGCTATTTTAATTAGCATAGTTGTTTATTTTATATAAATCCAGACTAAATTGGAGTGATGCCCTCTAGTTAATATAATCAGTCAATAGCAACAGGTGCTGTCTTACCTTGCTAGTCCTCTTTTATCTCATCTTCATCAAGTATCAGTTAGCAGTCTAGGTCAAAGGTGAAGGTCAATCTTCCGGCATGAGGTTGTTCTTCTCTATTCGCCTGATTTCTTTTTCGCGCATCTATTTAGAATCTATTTATAGTCTGCAGTTTGGGTGTGGTGAGTCAAACCGAGAATGTAGATGAAAGACGATCGAGTCTAGTCTATCAGCAAGTTATGGCGGAAATCCAGCCGCAAGTTCGTACTGAGGTGAGCGCGTAGCTAACTAGCTAGCTGAAAGTAATTGTTTGCCCAGATACTGGCTAGATCCGTTGTTTGATACTAGGTAAATCCATTGTTTGATTATTAGATCCAGTTTCACTAGCCCGCTGTTTGTATAGATAACTTTTACAAAAAAGGTTGAAGAAGGGAAAACACTACTACCTACACACATGCCAAGTGATTAGCATAATTTCAAGCATAATTTTTCCAACAATTGAAATAAAAGAAAGAGATAAATTAAGTCCGAGTATTCAATAAAATGAGGCATCAGCAACTGGAAAAATAGAGGGGAATATGTCTGAGCATGCTCATAAAATACTAACAATTAGAAAAGAGAGGGAAAGTAATGTCTGAGCATGCTCACAACAAATGCACTGACAACTCGGAAAAAAGAGAGGGTAAAAGTCATGTTCCTGAGCATGCTCTTGAAAAAAAAAAAACACCTAGTTCTTTTTATGAGCATGCTCAGACATGACTTTCCCTCTCTTTTTTTTAGTTGCTAGTGTGTTTTTGAGGATAGTTAGACAAGACTATCCTTCTCTTTTTGCTATAATTTGTAACTATTTTACTCTAGTTATTTTGAAGTCAAGTTTGTTCCATTTGAAGTCTAGCTTGTTCCAGAAATACAGTAAATTGTATATTATCTCTCTAAGCGCCGAAGTTCATTCAATATCCTGTGCGCACGCCGTGGACGTTGTTTTGTTTGTAACACGGGTAATGCCCTAGGCCGCGTGGCAAAGAAGTGTACCACTTTTTCGGCTGTAAACTAAGGCGCAGAGATCGAACTAACCACCGAGAAATAAAATTCAGTTTGGTTAGCTACGAGGGTCGAGTGGAAAACTTATTACCTTGCTATTTGAACTTAGAAAAAGAGTTTCGATAGAGGTAAGTCCAATTAGAAATTTCACTTCTAGATAGTTTACAGACAGTAGCAGTTATTTGTCTACATTCTAGCGCTTAGTTTATAAGTATTGTGCTCAGCAAAAGTTTCTGAATTTATGAATAATATATAATATATATATATGTATGGTGAATAAAATAAGTGCTACTATTTGTCTAGCTAAATATATCGACTAGGATTGACTTTAGTGTGATACAGTTCAAAACATGGATAAATACAAAAACCTAGTCCACATTGTTTACAGCAGTATGTGGTTGTTTTCCTCGGTTTTCCTGCTTTGGAGCTGCAAACTACACAATTTCGTTGTCCTGGTTTTCCATTCTGCCGAGAAGGAACCTTGTCAGGAAAATGTCTCTCCACTAGACGAGCAGATGGTGAACGTGCAACAACTGAATCTGTCTGTGTACTGAATGTTTGTTGACCTGAAGCATCCATGAGTAATTCCTTTGACAGTTGTATTCTATACTGGAGGAATTTCAGCTTGCGACCTTCTTGCTCAGATTGTGTATACAAGACAAAAGAATTGTATATGGCAATATCAAGCAGACAGAAAAAAGCTTTTCGCCACCACTTGCTAGTCCTACGGTTGAAATTGTAGTAAGACAACATCTGATCTAGCTTATCTACTCCAGACATGTACTTGTTGTACTCCTCAATTGCGGTTGGTTTCACAGTTTCTTCATGGCCTCCTACTCCAGACTTACTCCTCCTCCTCTTCACAATAGTGGAATTATTATGAATGTTAGTGAGTAGAGACACTTCCCTTTTGTCCTTCCACTTCAAAAACAAAAGAGACTTATTTTTCACATGGATTATATCACCTTTCTTCATTTTTCCAGATTTTTTTATGGCAATTGGAACACCACGACGATTGCACCACAAAGTTCCACAGCTATAAATGCCGACTTTCAAAAGACTAGAAAACAATGCTGGACTGGTGTAAAAGTTATCCATATATAAATGATGGCCTTCTCCTTGCAGCTTCTGGGTGACTCGCATCACAATGTCATGTGTAACGCCATTATCAGAAGGTGTTTGAGAAAGATCCTTTCCTAAGAAACAAAGAACAATTGTGAATGCATAATCAACGAGTATTTGAAAACAATAATTTACCTGTATACAGTACCCAGTTGAAAGCGTAACCTGTAACACTATCTGAGACTACGAAGGCTTTTAGTCCCCATTTAGTGGGCTTTTTGGGCATGTATTGAACAAAACCAAGCCGACCTTTGAAACCAATCATTGACTCATCCAATGATACTTCCCTCCCAAGCTGAAAACTTGACTGAAAATTCTCCAAATTTCGTCCAGAAAAGGACGAATTTTATGAAGTGGATCATGACCAGGTTGACCTTTGTGAATAAAATGGTTATTATCGTTCAGATGTAAGAACTGGAGAAGAAGAGAGTATCTGTCTCGTTTCATAATAGATGAGAATGTTGAACTGGCAAAGGGCCACGAAGTAGACCAGTAGTCTTCAATAGCTGGATAATGAATTGATTCCATGATAAGTATAAGGCTCAAAAATTTCTTCAGTTCTTGGAGATTGTGCTGCAAGGAATCCCACATTTGTGCTCTTGATCTTGGTCGAATGTTATTGTTCTCAAAAAACTGCTCAGCATACAAATTTGTCTGTCTTACTATTTCCTCAAGGATGGAGTCAGGAATCATGAGACGAAAAAAATCTATGGGATTTTTGTAACTCATATCGCGAATTGGACCTGGAGTGGCAGTAAAGCTGGGACCTACAGTAGTCGAGGAAGAAGTAGTCGAGGAAGAATCTATGCTATCATCCAAAGTTTCATTATTTCATCAGCACTAGCAATTTCACTTATATCCTCTTCCATTTCCTCTTCATTGTCACTATTACCACTGCTCTCAGTCTCAGCATCAGAGTTTTGATACCTATCAGCATATTCCTCTTCATCAATATACCCCTCAAAGTCATCCTCAGAGTCTTCATCAAGCATTGATAATACATCCTTGGTAGTATAGGTACACTGGACCATAGCTGACAAATTGGTAGTTGATATAGTATAGTTTTTCGGTTCGACTATATTAATGTTCACTGTTTACCACATGCATCACTTCTAGGAATGAAAAAAAATAAAGATGCTATTTTAAATGTTGGGGTCATCATTGGCTTAGATATTCTCACTACTAGAGACCCAACCGTAGCTGGTAGAAAGACTACGAAGTAGGGACCTGTCAGAGCAGCAAGTTCAGCAAAAATCCAGTCAGTCTGCTTAATTGAAGCAAGTCATTTTTTTTATTGTACAAGCTGTTTAGCATGATCCCTATAGCATTTAGAATGTAGTACAAGGTCTTAGCTTGCTGATATAGCTGTGGAAGAGTTTCTAGCTTTTAGCAGTAAATCAACAGAAACGAAAACTTGACTGTTAAAAATTTTCATATAGTGGTACCAACTGTTTAGTCGAAATGCAATGAAAAAAATTTGTAAAAAAAGCTTTTTTCTTTTCGAAAAAATACCTGCTGTTGTTTATCAAAATGCTAACACATGAACATAGCATTTAAAATGACTAAAAACATAATTCATATAAAAGTGCACAAACATACAAATACAAAATTCAATGGAAGAACTGTAAATAAAACAATAACAAGCACAACAACAACAACAAGATAACTAATCAGAAAAATAACATTACAACAAATATATATTGTGCTTATGTGTTATTATCTCTCTGTGACCGCGGCGAGCATATATATATGCCGCAAATGAACTCTGCGCAGACCGCGGAGGGCATATATTTATGCTTAAGAACACCCTTACCACAAACGCGTACCGCGGAGGCTACGGCGCCTAATCGGTGGTTACAGCCACCGGGATTTATTTAGTGGTAAAGTAGCAACGCTTGCTAGGGGTTATCATTTTGTTTGTTTTTTCTACTATAGCTCCTCCCGTGCAAAAAAAAATTGTTTTACTGAACAAAATTGAAAACATATCTTTTCTGGTGCCTACTTAACATTATTTTAGCACAGGAAGGAACAACAACATTATTTTATTATGTGTTTGGAATATCATGTTGTTATTGTGTGTTGTGTGCACATATTTACGTATTGTACCAGTTGTATATTTGTGTGTTTGTTTATTTGCCAATTTCTCGTCATTAGTTTTTTATATTAAAATATTATTGTATTGTATTTAATCATTGTGCGAGAAATTGTATGTTTGTGTGTTAGCATTCATAGAGTTGCTGTTGTTTTACATTTCTGTAAATTTATAGTTGTATGTTTGTGCATTTGTTTACATGGTTTTAATTACAGTATTGGCATTTTATATGTACCTTTATTTATTTATTTATAGTTGTGCAGAGTGTTTAGAAAGCATATTCACTGCTGATATAGGAATAAATTTGTTTGTGTGTTTTTTTATATTTGTAGTCTTTTATAAGTTTGTGTGTTTGCATGTTAAAGTCTCGTTTAAATAGCACTTAGTGATATTTGTTTGTTTGTTTGTATATCAATTTAATTATATATTTATTTATTTATTTGTATTT
>WLWD01004244.1_pt1 | contig 32975 bp, 26 predicted proteins | sample 6712731 | NCBI WGS metagenome assembly WLWD01 (sample SAMN12718690, study PRJNA576275) | sponge metagenome | isolation source: marine sponge | host: Mycale hentscheli | place: New Zealand: South Island, Marlborough, Capsize Point | collected 2014-11-01
TCTCTGACAATGTGATAACAGTCTCTGACGACGTGATAACATAGTCTCTGACGATGTGATAACATAGTCTCTGACAATGTGATAACAGTCTCTGACAATGTGATAACATAGTCTCTGACAATGTGATAACAGTCTCTGACGATGTGATAACATAGTCTCTGACGATGAGATAACATACTCTCTGACGATGAGATAACATAGTCTCTGACGATGTGATAACATAGTCTCTGACAATGTGAGAACACAGTCTCTGACAATGTAATGAAATAGTCTCTGACGATGTGATAACATACTCTTTGACGAAGTGATAACAGTCTGTTACCAATATTTGTACTGTTTTCTCCTTTTTATTTTTACAATCTCTAGCCGTTCTACTAAATTGAATTCAAAACTTTTTCTAGTGCCTACTGTTTTTTTAACATAGGAAAAAGACACTTTTTGTGTTTTTGTAAGATCATGTTGTTATTGGTCGTTTGTGTGCACATATTTCTGCATTTTACATCTTGTATGTTTGTGTGTTTGTTTTTCCATTTTAGAACATTTTAGTTGTTTGAAGTAGTTTTTAGTAATGTTGCTATTTCATTTTTAATCACATTATGTTTATGTATCTAAGCATTGTGTAAGAAAGTGTATATTTGTGTGTTTGTATGTCACAGTTAGTATTGTTAGTATGCGTGTCCGTTTCTCTAAATGTGTTTATTTACAGTTTAGCAAAAAGGGTTTATATTTATTTTATATGGTATATGCATTGCTAAAATATAAATCAATATGTTTGTGTGTTAATTTTATTTATCTGATATGAAGTTTGTTTGTGTGTTTGCATGTTTAAGTCTCGTGTAAAAAAGCAATTTATGCTTTTTGTTTCTTTGTTTACTTGTCATTTAAACATGTATTTTTATTTATTTGTATTTAGAAAGATCTCTTTCATCCTCAAGCCTCACTTCACTGGGAGCACTGCCATACGTGGAGTGAGTATGTCGGGCCTAAACAATGTGCAGTACTACAGAATACAATAATAATAATGCATAGTTATACCAGACTTCACATCTCTACTGACCTTCACTCATGGACTACTACTCGTGCACCATATGAATACTCGTCCCTAACTACCTACCAGTCTAAGTTTGTATTGGTGGGTGGACAGCATCACTCCACTTATGAACTCACCAACTCTCTGTTGACTAGTACTACTGGTCGAGACTGGAAGCCATCGCTACGTGCTATGCCTACTCCTCGCTCCTGGACATCATCAGTTAGTGGAGGATCACCAGAGGTCCTGGTCGTGGCTGGTGGGTGGGGCTCATCTGACGAGCGGTTGGATGTTGTGGAAGTTCTACTCAACGACCATTGGACGACTGCAGACTCACTTCCTTCTTCATGCATGGACATGCGATCAACATTCCATGAAGGCAACTTCTACTTCACAGGAGGAGTTGGCAAGAAAGAGATTCTATTTATATGTAGTCTAGAGTCCCTCATAGCATCTGCTAGTAATGGCAGGACAACTCCAATAACAATATGGAGGACAGTAACCACATCTACTCACACCAGAGCTATCGCCTCTTTCTTATCGAATCTAATCAGCATGGATGATTATTCTAAGGTTAGAATTTATTCCATCAAGACAGAGAAGTGGATTGAGACTACAAGTGAGGGAGATGGACCAGGTCAGAAGGATAATGGTGGATACATAGCTACTGCAGTCTTGTCTACTGGACAGTTACTGGTTGCTATTGAAGATGGAGTGTATAAAGTAACTCTGTCAGGTTAGTGTATGCAAATAGCAGCTTCTCTCTAGAAGAAAGTATGATATGTAATTATTAGCTGAGAATGTCTGAGCTAAATTGCAGCTGGTGCACTGGCAGCTGCTTCTACTGGCTTAGCTCCAGGCTATAAAACCAGCTGCCCACACTCCTAGTGCTGGAGCCAGCTGAGGGTAGAAGCATAGGAGTGTGTGGGTTATTGTAGAGTAAAACAAGGCTACTGTAAACTCTAATTTAAGCAAGTATGCTCAGCTGAGGATAGAAACCCCAGTGTCTGTATCAAGTTTGGTGTTTATTGAAGTAGTTGTATTTACTATCAGTTCTCCAAAAAATGAATTTATTATTTATTTTATATGATAGATGACTACAAGTATGAAGAAGCATATAAACACTTCATTGTTTCCAAGGAGGTTCTGGAGCTTCCTTCTTTAAAGCTTATGTTTCTTGGTCCACCACGACAAGGCAAGAGTACAACTCGCCGTCGCCTTACTAAAGAGATCATAGATCTTATGTCAGCAAAAGAAGAGGAACAGATTCATGGCAGCACAGGCACAGTGGAGTGCTGCTCCAATATGTTAGTCCAAGACACATCAGATACAACTGCAGCAGAAAAGAAAACAGACTGGACCATTGTGCAGAATCTCACTGAGGAAGCATCTCTACTCCTTCATAGTCTCAAAAGAAGTCTGGAGACTAAATTCACTTCCGAGACTGCAGCTCATTCCCGTGGAGATAGTGCAACGATGGCAGAGGTCAGTCAGGCTAGCAGTACAGAGCAGTCTCGCCCTGTGGATAATGCACCACGACCTACATTATTGCAGAAGATGATGTCAAGATTGAAATCTTTAACCAAAGGTCGGCAGTCCAGCAGTAAGCAATCTTCTCCACTCTCAACTACACCTGTCCAACTAGCTGATGAGGTAGTATCATCACAAGATTATTCTGAAATAGCTGCCATATATGAGAGAGTGTCAAGGCAACCACAATTTGCAGAAAATGTGAAGCATTCTTTCAAAGCTTTCTTGAGGATAGAGGACACTGGAGGTCAGCCTGAGCTGATGGACATGCTACCAGCACTCACCATAGGACCTGGCCTCTACATGCTGTTCTTCAGCTACATGTTCAAATTAGACGAAGAGTATCGGGTCTTTTATCAGAGAGCTTCAGGAGAGACAACTGCACCAGAGAAATCTGAGTTTACTCTGCAAGAGATGCTTTTGCGTACTCTGGCCAGTATATCTTGTTTCAGTTCCTCCACCCATCTTCAACCTTTACCAGGAGCAGACAACTCGCCCATCATGGGTGAGATACTCGAGTCCTCCAAGTCAGTAGTGTATATAGTGGGTACTCACAAAGACAAGGTTTCTGAGGAAGACATCGCTACAGTCGACTCACAGCTTCAAAAGGTGATTGGAGACACTGACCCCTACAAAAAAGGCATATTGCAGTTCTGCTCAAAAGACAAGCTTGTTGTTTCTTTGGACAACATGAAAGGTGGAGTAGAAGAAATCCATCACTTGCACCAGCTACTGGAGAATGCCATGGAGAAACACTTTAAAAAGCTGAAAATTCCAGCTGTGTGGCTCCTGTTCAGCTTGTGTCTTCGCATGAGAGAGGTGAGGACAGCCAGCCTGGAGACCTGCTTGACCTTGTCCAATGCCTTCAATACGACACCCTACGAGACCAAAGTAGCTCTGTGGTTTCTTCACCACCATGCAGGTGTTCTGATGTACTTCCCCAGTGTGCCTGGTTTGGAGGACCTGGTCATCATAGACATCCAGGTAGTGTATGACAGTATCACTGGTGTCATTCTCAATGCCATGAGTTTTGATAGCGTAGGACAGGCTACAGCTAAGAGATTCAGGAAGACAGGTCGATTCACCATGAAAGATTTGAAAACAGCTACAGCTGACATTTCAGGAGATGTCATTCCACCAGAGCAACTGGTAGCTTTGCTAGCCTATCTTCACTTGATAGCTGAGATTGTGTCAGTCGAAACTTCTGCTACTAACTCAGTCTTAGAAGAAGAGAAAGAATACATCATGCCTTGCGTGTTAGAAAACACTAGTGCAAAGGAACTTGACCTGTTCCACAAAGAATCCTGTAGTTGTTTTGTGGAACCTCTCTTGGTATACTTCAGTAGTGGGTTTACTCCTATGGGACTGTTTCCTGCTTCAATGGCATGTCTCGTGTCCAACAAGTCCTTCACTTTCATTGGAGAAGGTGTCAAGAAAAACATGGTGACCTTTTTGTACGGATCCAATTTAATTCGTGTAACATTTATATCTCGGTCTAAACATTTTGAAGTGGTAGTTTCGTGTTATCCTACATTCCAAGACTCCATTCACCATGAATGTACTGCTTTAAAACAAGAAATAGAGGACACTCTAAAGGAGGCTAGTTCCAGAATGAACTACAGCAGCTACATGGACTACCAGTTTGCCTTTGACTGTCGTTCACATGAAGGAGGGAATCATCTCGGGGTCGTTGATGGAGCGCACTCTGTCCCCAAAGTCATGAAATGTCTCTTCAATCCAGACAGCCCACAAGCAGTTGTACTCACCAATAGACACCTCATTTGGTATGGACAGGTATGTAGACATAGACTATGTATTCTAACTTGTATTAACTAACTGTCATTTATTTGGTATTAGAAATATGAAAAGAAAGATGCTGCAGTAGAAATCTCTGAAAGTAAGTCAAGTTGTTAATTGTGTTTAGCTAGTATTATTAAAAATGTTTTATTATTAGGTGGCAAAAACTTGAATGTATTTGTGAGTGTGTATCCTGACTTGATCCACTCAGTGGCGCCTTGTGTTATGACAGTAGCTGAGAAGAAAACCTCAGGGCAGGAGACTTCCACAAGTAAGTCAAGTATTTATTTCTATTTTGCACTGTTGATAGTGACTAATCTTTTGCTTTTATTAGGTGAGAATTACTTGACGATATTTCTGAGAGTGTATCCTGACTTGGTCCTCTCAGTGAAGCATTGTGTTATGACAGTAGCTGATCACTGCTACAGTATTGGACTCATAACTGAAGATACCCATGACGAACTTGTCTCCAGTGTCTTAAATGACAAGCACAAAGCAAGGATTCTTTTGGGCAACGTCCGTACATTCTTATCATCTAGACCCTCAGCTCTCAAGGAGTTTGTTACTATACTGTTCCAAACAGGAGAATGTAATGATGTGGCAGATAAAATACAGCAACAGCTCCAGTAAGTATATTGTTATTGTTGTAGTATTTGTATTATTGTTTTGTTGGTGTAATAGAATTGTGGATTGAATTCTGTCAACACTACATGGACATACATTTGAAATCACTCATTGTATTGTGTTTTACACTTTTTACATATCACAGTTGATAATGTATCCCATAAATTTTGTTTTGACTGTAAATTTTCATTAAAAATATAAATTAACATTATTATTAATATAACTTTTAGCCAAATAATACCATTTAAGGGTTTGGGGCCACCCACTGAAGAGTTGGAGGGATAGCAGGGGGAGGAGCTGGCACACTGCCTGAAATGTGTCCATTGACAACCAAAACAAAATAGTACATTAGTGCATAATGTGTTGATAACTAGTTTGTTAACATTTATTACCTTGTAAATTTATTGTTGACTCTAATTATCAGGACAGTTTATGGATGTTGTAAATAACCTTCTCATCACCTCTCATACAAGCGTCCTCTGCTCAAGCCTTCTAGTTGGCTCACCTATATATACTTTACCACAGCTGCATGGTCTAATGGCATGGAGTGAAAGAATTTTGGTAAGATCAAAGATAGCTAGCTTGTGTAAACTACTAACTACATTAACTGAGGTCAATAGCGGAGAGAGAGAGATGGACAAGCCAGACGGTTCCATGATGATGCACTGGTGAGATTAAAGTGGTCAGTAGTAACACTAGCTAAGAGGCATGCGTGCAGAAAGGACTTCCTAGAGTGTAGCTATGTAGCTACAACAAGAACAAAGAACTAGTACTTTTGAGATTCTCACGCATATAATAGGGTAAAGGGTCGCGGTCGTCATAGATGGTGATGGCAGTATCAGCTGTCCGTACTTCTCCAGAGATGGAGAAAGCGATGTTTGCAGAGTTAAGACCTCTGTGCGTGGCTGTGATGTCCTCTCCTTCTTGTGGTAGTTTGCGTGAGCTGCGTGCCCGTGTTGGGGCTCTGTCTCCACCACTGCCGCCGCCTTTAATTTCTTACATACTATTACCGTTAAGGACGACTATCAAGAAATGTGTCAAGTAAGTTAGCAATTATTAATCATTAGATGAATCATCTAGCATTATAAAGTTTCTTGACAACTGTGTTAGTTAGTGACCAATTTGTACTTTTGTGGTCTTTGCACAGGGCAGTGCTATGCTTTTAACAATACAGTATTATGCTAGTGACTCCAGAGGTGAGAGAGATAAGAAATTTAAATGAGAGAGATAAGAAATTTAAACAACAAGGTTGCTGACTTAATCTACATTTATTTACTTTCCCTGAGGTTAAAGTTCTAGCTCTCACCTAGTTTAGGAATCATGTAGTCGTCCCTTTACCGATTGCAACATGGGAAAGGGTCTGGTCAACTGACAGAGAGCAAGTTGTGCAGCTTCCCCCTGCTAATTGGGCTGGGTAGAGGACAATAGAGAGGACAATAGAGAGGTGGTAATGTGTGGGTGGAGTGGTCTAATGAGCTATTACCAGTGTGAATATTAAAAGTTGTGTACAGAGTCATTAGTGCACATGCATTGGAGAATTTATATAGTTTAAAGAAAGAAACATTTTCCTTGGAAACCACTTAATTTAAGCATGTATGCTCAGCTGAGGATAGAAACCCCGGTGTCTGTATCAAGTTTTGTGTTTATTGAAGTAGTTGTATTTACTATCAGTTCTCCAAAAAAATGAATTTATTTATTTTATGTGATAGATGACTACAAGTATGAAGAAGCATACAAACACTTCATTGTTTCCAAGGAGGTTCTGGAGCTTCTGTCTTTAAAGCTTATGTTTCTTGGTCCACCACGACAAGGCAAGAGTACAACTCGCCGTCGCCTTACAAAAGAGATCATAGATCTTATGTCAGCTAAAGAAGAGGAACAGATTCATGGCAGCACAGGCACAGTGGAGTGTTGCTCTAATATGCTAGTCCAAGGCACATCCGATACAACTACAGCAGAAAAGAAAACAGACTGGACCATTGTGCAGAATCTGACTGAGGAAGCATCTCTACTCCTTCATAGTCTCAAAAGAAGTATGGAGACTAAATTCACTTCTGAGACTGCAGCCCATTCCCGTGGAGATGGTGCAACGATGGCAGAGGTCAGTCAGGCTAGCAGTACAGAGCAGTCTCGCCCTGTGGAAAGGCCACCACAACCTTCTTTATTGCAGAAGATGACGTCAAGATTGAAGTCTTTTACCAAAGGTCGGCAGTCCAGGAGTGAACAATCTTCTCACTCAGCACAAGGTTTTTCTGAAATAGCTGCCATATATGAGAGAGTGTCAAGGCAACCAAAGTTTGCAGAAAATGTGAAGCATTCTTTCAAAGCTTTCTTGAGGATAGAGGACACTGGAGGTCAGCCTGAGCTGATGGACATGCTACCAGCACTCACCATAGGACCTGGCCTCTACATGCTGTTCTTCAGCTACATGTTCAAATTAGACGAAGAGTATCGGGTCTTTTATCAGAGAGCTTCAGGAGAGACAACTGCACCAGAGAAATCTGAGTTTACTCTGCAAGAGATGCTTTTGCGTACTCTGGCCAGTATATCTTGTTTCAGTTCCTCCACCCATCTTCAACCTCTACCAGGAGCAGACAACTCGCCCATCATGGGTGAGATACTCGAGTCCTCCAAGTCAGTAGTGTATATAGTGGGCACTCACAAAGACAAGGTTTCTGAGGAAGACATCACTACAGTCGACTCACAGCTTCAAAAGGTGATTGGAGACACTGACCCCTACAAAAAAGGCATAGTTCAGTTCTGCTCAGAAGACAAGCTTGTTGTTTCTTTGGACAACATGAAAGGCGGAGTAGAAGAAATCCATCACTTGCACCAGCTACTGGAGAATGCCATGGAGAAACACTTTAAAAAGCTGAAAATTCCAGCTGTGTGGCTTCTGTTCAGCTTGTGTCTTCGCATGAGAGAGGTGAGGACAGCCAGCCTGGAGACCTGCTTGGCTTTGTCCAAAGCCTTCAATATGACACCCTACGAGACCAAAGTAGCTCTGTGGTTTCTTCACCACCATGCCGGTGTTCTGATGTACTTCCCCAGTGTGCCTGGTTTGGAGGACCTGGTCATCATAGACATCCAGGTAGTGTATGACAGTATCACTGGTGTCATTCTTAATGCCATGAGCTTTGATAGCGTAGGTCAGGCTACAGCTAAGAGATTCAGGAAGACAGGTCGATTCACCATGAAAGATTTGAAAACAGCTACAGCTGACATTTCAGGAGATGTCATTCCACCAGAGCAACTGGTAGCTTTGCTAGCCTATCTTCACTTGATAGCTGAGATTGTGTCAGTCGAAACTTCTGCTACTAACTCAGTCTTAGAAGAAAAGAAAGAATACATCATGCCTTGTGTGTTGGAAAACACTAGTGCAAAGGAACTTGACCTATTCCACAAAGAATCCTGTAGTTGTTTTGTGGAGCCTCTCTTGGTATACTTCAGTAGTGGGTTTACTCCTATGGGACTCTTTCCTGCTTCAATGGCATGTCTCGTGTCCAACAAGTCCTTCACTTTCATTGGAGAAGGTGTCAAGAAAAACATGGTGCACTTTATGTATGGATCTAAACGAATTCAAGTAACATTTATATCTCGATGTAAATATTTTCAAGTCGTAATTTCATTTGATTCTTCTTTCCAAGACTCCATTCACCATGAATGTACTGCTTTAAAACAAGAGATAGAGAAAACTCTAAAGAAGGCTAGTTCCAGAATGAACTACAGCAGCTACATGGACTACCAGTTTGCCTTTGACTGTCGTTCACATGAAGGAGGGAGTCATCTCGGGATAGTTCATGAAGTAGAGTCCATTCCTTCAGTCATGACATGTGTCGTCAATTCACAAGGAATTTCACTTCAGAGTAGACACCTCATTTGGTATGGACAGGTATGTAGAAATAGACTATGTATTTTAACTTGACTCTCATTTATTTGATATTAGAAATATGAAAAGAAAGATCCTGCAGTAGAAATCTCTGAAAGTAAGTCAAGTTGTTAATTGTATTTAGTTAGTACAGTAGGATGTCAGTTATCCGAACACGTTGGGACCGAGGGGTGTTCGGATAAGAAAATTGTTCGGATATCAAAACCAAATTAGCAATGTATAAATACACAAATCTTTGCATCGTTGCTGGACAAAAGCCTTGTCCAGTTCACTAAACTCAGGCCTTCTCACTATCTTTCTGTTCTTAATACAATCTCCTTCTTCAATTTCTGTCGCAAACCGCTTCAATTTAGCCTCATTCTTGACGATATCATGAACTGTCGACCTACCAACGTTAATTTGTTGGGCTACGCTCGTCATAGACAGTCCTTTTCTTATACTTTCACAAATTTTAAGCTTTTCTTCAATTGTTAGCACAATTCTTTTCCTTTTTTTCCCGGTTGCCTCAGCCATTTTCGAAAAAAATAGCAGGCGATCAGATATACTGTAATCCATGCGGGTAGCTTTCCGGCGGCGGGGGGTAGGCGGGTCATTAAGTCGGTAAAGGGGCGCCAAACTTTAGTTGTTCGGTTGATCGACGTTTTCGGATAACTGACGTTCGGATAACTGACATCCTACTGTATTATTGAAAATGTTTTATTATTTAGGTGGCAACAACTTGAGTATATTTCTGAGTGTGTATCCTGACATGGTCAACTCAGTGACGCCTTGTGTTATGACAGTAGCTGATCACTGCTACAGTATTGGACTCATATCTCAATATACCTACAAACAATTTTGTCAACGTAGAGACCTGATTGACGAAGACAGAGCAAGGAATCTGTTAGACAACATTCGTGAAGTCTTTTCATGTAAACCCTCAGCTCTCAAGGAGTTTGTTACTATACTGTTCCAAACAGGAGAATGTAATGATGTGGCAGATAAAATACAGCAACAGCTCCAGTAAGTATATTGTTATTGTTGTAGTATTTGTATTATTGTTTTGTTTGTGTAATAGAATTGTGGATTGAATTCTGTCAACACTACATGGACATACATTTGAAAGCACTCATTGTATTGTGTTTTACACTTTTTATATATCACAGTTGATTATGTATCCCATATTTCAAATTGGACATTGATTTTGCACAACATTGTCAAGTTTTAATTTTTATTGCAGCTGTAAATTTTCATTAAAAATATTAAAAATATAAATTATTAGCCATAATAGCATACAAAGGTAGCTAGTGTATGTTTTCAAGTGGTTTGAACTTGATAGCTAATGGTCACCCACACAACTAGTAATAAGAACTGCAGTTATGGCTAACACTCACAAGATATTCACACCTCAACCTGTAACTCCATAGGCACATCTAAGAATGGTCACATAGTGAATGAGTGAATAACTTGGTCCTTACTGACTTGCTGCACCACAACTAATTACTATTCACACACACCTCACACCTATATATACACACCACACAAATTCTCTTTCTTTTCTAAATTATAATTTTTACTATTATAATTATTATAATTCTTATACCTTCAGACTAGAGCAATCCTCATCTATCTCCCTCTCTCTCTTCTCCCAACTCTCACCCACAAACAGTGGGCACTGCATGGCATACTCAAATAATATAATAAAGTAAACTTGTCACAGACTTCCTTCCACAATATTTTATTTCTTAGTAAATTTTTGTACAATTTGAGGAGGTTGGCATCTATACACCCACAGCACATATTATTGTTAGCACAAGTGCAATATTTTCAGACCATGTATAATGTTATAGTAACTCCTAGCAGCCAAAATCCAATATGTTTAAAACCCTCATTTTATCTAGTTAGTAATCATGGCAGTCAAGTATTGATCAATAATTACAATCTCTTGCCAACTTCAACATGCCTTGACTACAATTATACACAACATAAAAGTTGGGATTATCATCCTTCACACATACATGTAGTTTAGTTTTCATGGCTTACATAACCTAATAAGGAAACTGATCCACACAGTCTTATCACACTTCAAGAAACTAACATTTATCAGAAATAATTATAATGGTCATTAATAAAACCCTACAAAGGTTCTAAAATTATGACTTAGGAATTCACCTTTAGCTAGAGAACAAAAGCACTCCTGGTCTTTTCACATAACTGCAATTGGGACTACATTCTCAAACAGCTGCAATTACCTCTTGACTGACCTTACTAGAACTATCTGAAAAAATAATTCCTCACACAAGAAAGGCACAAACACATACACACAAACAAGCAACTCTCTATTATTACCCTTTCTCTCTAAACAAAAAATAAAATAAAATAATACATGAACATGGAAAAAATTATGGGCATAATTTTAATTAAAAGATGCAATAATAATGCAATTTCTGGGTAACTATGGTTATAGCTGAAGCTTACAAGATATTTACACCTCTACTACTATAGACCACTAAAATGTGTCACATTGTCCTCTCACATCTAGAATGAGAGTACATATGTACTTGTTATACAACAAGCAATTCTAACCCACTTATTGAATCCCCCTAATTCTGACCCAGATTAAATAGTCACTGAAATGACAACTATGCTGTGATTGTTTCATCCTTATTAGGAATCATCAGTATGTTATAATCACTATGAAGTCATGGGTGACAGTGTACTATAATAACTTAATGTCACACTATATAATTATAGGATACACCCATAACTTCCTAACGATAAGCATAGACAATCAGCATTAGTTAGTGTGTGTGTTTTTATGGTGATGGCAAGTTTTCTTACCTGTTATATGTTCATTATTTATCTTTGATGTCTAGTAAAAAAAAAACAGTTCAAATCATGACACATACACACTCTACTCCTACACACTGAAATATCATCACACACATACACACTCTGCTCCTACTCACTGAAATATCATCACACACATACACACTCTCTTCCTACACACTGAAATATTATCAGACACATATACACTCTCCTCCTACACACTGAAATATCATCACACACGCACACTCTCCTCCTACACACTAAAATATCATCACACACGTACACACTCTCCTTCCAAACAGGAGAATGTAATGATGTGGCAGATAAAATACAGCAACAGCTCCAGTAAGTATATTGTTATTGTTGTAGTGTTTGTATTATTGTTTTGTTTGTGTAATAGAATTGTGGATTGAATTCTGTCAACACTACATGGACATACATTTGAAAGCACTCGTTGTATTGTGTTTTACACTTTTTATATATCACAGTTGATAATGTATCCCATATTTCAAATTGGACATTGGTTTTGCACATTGTCAAATTAAGTCAAGTATTTATTTCTATTTTGCACTGTTGGTAGTGACTAATCTTTTGCTTTTATTAGGTGAGAATTACTTGACGATATTTCTGAGAGTGTATCCTGACTTGGTCCTCTCAGTGAAGCATTGTGTTATGACAGTAGCTGATCACTGCTACAGTATTGGACTCATAACTGAAGATACCCATGACGAACTTGTCTCCAGTGTCTTAAATGACAAGCACAAAGCAAGGATTCTTTTGGGCAACGTCCGTACATTCTTATCATCTAGACCCTCAGCTCTCAAGGAGTTTGTTACTATACTGTTCCAAACAGGAGAATGTAATGATGTGGCAGATAAAATACAGCAACAGCTCCAGTAAGTATATTGTTATTGTTGTAGTATTTGTATTATTGTTTTGTTGGTGTAATAGAATTGTGGATTGAATTCTGTCAACACTACATGGACATACATTTGAAATCACTCATTGTATTGTGTTTTACACTTTTTACATATCACAGTTGATAATGTATCCCATAAATTTTGTTTTGACTGTAAATTTTCATTAAAAATATAAATTAACATTATTATTAATATAACTTTTAGCCAAATAATACCATTTAAGGGTTTGGGGCCACCCACTGAAGAGTTGGAGGGATAGCAGGGGGAGGAGCTGGCACACTGCCTGAAATGTGTCCATTGACAACCAAAACAAAATAGTACATTAGTGCATAATGTGTTGATAACTAGTTTGTTAACATTTATTACCTTGTAAATTTATTGTTGACTCTAATTATCAGGACAGTTTATGGATGTTGTAAATAACCTTCTCATCACCTCTCATACAAGCGTCCTCTGCTCAAGCCTTCTAGTTGGCTCACCTATATATACTTTACCACAGCTGCATGGTCTAATGGCATGGAGTGAAAGAATTTTTGTAAGATCAAAGATAGCTAGCTTGTGTAACTACTGACTACATTAACTGAGGTCAATAGAGAAGTCAGAGAGAGATGGACAAGCCAGACTGTTCCATGATGATGCACTGGTGAGATTAAAGTGGTCAGTAGTAACACTAGCTAAGAGGCATGAGTGCAGAAAGGACTTCCTAGAGTGTAGCTATGTAGCTACAACAAGAACAAAGAACTAGTAATTTTGAGATTCTCAATTTTCTATAACAACGCACAAACGCATATAATAGGGTAAAGGGTCGCGGTCGTCGTAGATGGTGATGGCAGTATCATCAGCTGTCCGTACTTCTCCAGAGATGGAGAAAGCGATGTTTGCAGAGTTAAGACCTCTGTGCGTGGCTGTGATGTCCTCTCCTTCTTGTGGTAGTTTGCGTGAGCTGAGTGCCCATGTTGGGGCTCTGTCTCCACCACTGCCGCCGCCATTAATTTCTTACATACTATTACCGTTAAGGACGACTATCAAGAAATATGTCAAGTAAGTTAACAATTATTAATCATTAGAATCATCTAGCATTATAAAGTTTCTTGACAACTGTGTTAGTTAGTGACCAATTTGTACCTTTGTAGTCTTTGCACAGGGCAGTGCTATGCTTTTAACAATGCAGTATTATGCTAGTGATGTGCTTCAGCACATGTGGTGAGAGAGATCAGAAATTTAAACAACGAGGTTGTTGAATTAATCTACATTTATTTACTTTCCCTGAGGTTAAAGTTCTAGCTCTCACCTCTAGTTTAGGAATCACGTAGTCGTCCCTTTACCGATTGCAACATGGGACAGGGTCTGGTCAACTGACAGAGAGCAAGTTGTGCAGCTTCCGGACGTATGTATGTCATTTTGTACTTTGACCCTCCGTATTCTTGTGTTCGCTCCGCGTTCGACCCCGTCCCAAACTTCACTAAACAGAATCCTCCGGTTTAGCGACCATTACCCGTATCACCTTAGAAATTGAATTGTTTCGGCTTTGAATTGTTTTGTGGTTGCAGTTAAAACTCAAAATCTTATGGGAGCTCCCCTGCTAATTGGGCTCGGTAGAGGACAATAGAGAGGACAATAGAGAGGTGGTAATGTGTGGGTGGAGTGGTCTAATCTAGTAAGTTAAAGTATGCGAGCACATCGAATTTATTGACTTCCATTTACAACGCAGGAGAAAAAATTTAGTTGCTAAAATATCCACACCCCCGGGAACTTAGTGCAAAATAAAGAAACTAGTGTTTCAAAGGAGTTACTGCACATTTTCTTAAATGGTGCCGGTAAAGATGGATGATTGCGATGATTAAGTATGTTATCATTATTGACTTTCATTTCACGAAGCAGTAGCAAAAATTTAGTCGCTAAAATATTAATCTACCACATTTGCGGGAATTACTGCAATTTCCTAGTTTGCTGACTGTGCAAACACATCTCTCCCTATGCCTGTTGACCAGACCCTTTCCCACGTTGCGATTGGTAAAGGGTCTGGCTATTTTAGGAATGCATCATTCAGTTCATTTATTCCTAAAAGTAGCTACAAGTAGTTAGCTATTGATCATGTGTGGAATTATTTTTTAAACTCAATTTCCCCGACTAGTGGTCTTCTATAGTCAATAAGCCATTCTGACTATCTAAATGATGCGATAAGCACTCCTCTAAAAAACGGCAGAGTTTTAAATTCATATAATATACTGTAATGAGGCTTCAATGCCATGGTAACCACTTGCCACAAATGATGCAATAGAAAAAAAACAAAAAACAAAACTAGCATTTCAAAGGAATTACTGCACACTTTCTTAGCTAACCCTAAATTAAGACTTGCCTACTGCTGTACTGGCATCAACAGCTGTAGAAAGACAGCTAATATATGTTTTGTTAGTTAGATGTTTACTTTGTTCTATTCTTTATCTATGCAACAGCTGTAACCCACAATAACTTCACACACACTCGTTCACTAGACGTAGCAACTCGAGACTTACCTTCTTGGATTTTCAAAAGAACAATACTGTTGTGCAGGACATATAACCATGGCAAACAGCGCTATAACCAAGATAACTTACCACCACTACTAAATCTAGTTTAAAATGAACTCCAGTTAGTTTGTAAGACCTAACTGCTTCCACATAACTTCACTCATGTCAGGGACAACCTAATTCAAAGCAGTAATCCTTGGATGGTGCCGGTAAAGATCGATAGACTAAAGGATGCTGTTTAGTGGAGTATGGAGATGGGGTCGACCACAAGGCGAACACAAAAATGTGAGGGTCAAAATACAAAATGACATGCGGACAGCTGAACATATGAACGAATAAATATTCCCGATTCTCAATTGTGTTACCCGTGATAGAGTCTCGCTCGCTTGCCAATTATTCTAGTATAGATCCGTCCATTAATTAACTGTACTTTACTTCACATGCAGAGCTAGTAGGGTCTTCACAAACATTATATAAGTCTTGTGGAGAAGAGGTTTGATTAAGAGGATACATGCACGTGACTGACTTGCTACCAACCAACAGTCACTGAACGTGGCACAAGAGTTGCTCCTTGTGTGTGTATGTGTGTGTGTGTGTGTGTGTGTAGTTCTGATGCAGCTGTCCTGGAGGAGACTCTGCTTGCTATTGCTGTGGTCTTGTCTCGTGCCAGTGACCTGTCTGAGTGGGACGTGTTCAAAGATCTCTTCACATTTCTGAGCATGTTGCTAGACACAAAGATGTCTGCCGAAGCAGGTCAGTAAGATTTTAGGGTGTGGTTGATGGGTGTGGCCATAGCATGGGTAATAATGATGTAATCATAGGCTCCTGTCCCAGAATGTCCGGGACAGTCCCAGATTTGTTAAATATGTCCTGGAAGATTTCCCTATTTGTCCGGAAAGTCACTTTGATTGTTAATCGGTAAAGGGTCTCACTACGGGAGCGTTGAAACTAGGTTTGCTGGTTATGGAGTGATTGCTGCAGTCCCAAAGACTAGAAAAGTGAGAAGGCAATAAATACGACATTTTGACAGTAAATGACTTCAAATTGGGGCAGATTATGAAAGTAACTAGCTAGTAGAGAAGTGATCTAACAAATGAACATTTTGTTTCTGCAACTGAATATTTATAATCAAGACAATCCAAAGACAGCAATTCAATAATAACTGGAGGTGGCATCTGGAACACTGCATCTCTAGTCTCTACTGAATGTTTGTATAGTGCAACTGCAGAATGTAGTATCGTGCAATACAGTGGCATTTTTATGTAACATAATTTTCTCTCTCTCTGTCTTCATTCATTACATTCAGATACATACATGGATTAAAATTTGTGGCTTAAAAGTTGTGTCTGTCAAGTAATTACTAGTGGGTGTGGCTATGGTCCCTGAAGCTCCTCTGGAAAAGTTGGAGCCAATGTGTAATTATGATGTAGTCACCAGACTGGCGTTGTCTGCAGGTATAGCTGGGTGTGGTTCTGAGGAGGTGCTAGAGGCTGCCATGGCGATGTTGTCCAGTCTGTTGCTGTCACAGTCTGTAGAGTGAGTAGTTCATATCTTAGATGTGTAGATTTACTCTAACATGTAGAACTGAATGAAGTACTGCAAGGTGTGGTCTAGTTCTAGAACATGAGCCATGGGTGAGTGTTCTTGCTCATCTGTTGCATGTGTAGTACTAGAAGGTGTGGTCTAGTTCTAGAACATGAGCCATGGGTGAGTGTTCTTGCTCATCTGTTGCATGTGAAGTGGAAACAGAGTTGGCAAAACTTTCTGTCGTGTGTGTATACAATACAGAGAATGCCAGTCCAGAGCTAGTGCTGCTTTATTGAATAGTTTCCATTAGTATGAGAGTTTAGACAGGAATGGAGTTTCAAACCATCCACATATAGACGAGCGTTCATGAAGATCTGGTGTGAAGACCTGAAATACCGTGATAGTGCATGCAACCATTAGCTTGTTAATAACGCACCAGTTTCCCATGTATGTATGCGTGTGCGTGTGTTCTAGTATTATGAAGCAGTTGTACTCTGAACCCATCCGTGTTGGTCACTGCATTTCGGTGCTGATAGACCACGCCTCTAACTCCTCCCATGGCCTTGCCGTCAGGTGTGCTGCACTCACTGCTCTCTCTGCCTTAGCCTGTCTGGATACTCATCCCATTCTACGCCTGGTTGATCAGCTACAGGCCACACCCCCTGATCATGAAGTAGACACGCCTCTTGATGAAGACCAATCCTTGCCCCATGGCAGCACATCGCCAACAGTTACCAATTTTATTACTAGTATGAAGAGAGTCGGGCAGGGAAGGGAGTGGGCGGAGTCAGTTCTACGTTCTTTCCTTCCTGGCCTCTGCACCTCCATTACTAAAATGATTGCTTCAGACAAGAAAACAGCCACGCCTCTCATCACACGTGGACTCATCACGTGGGCACACTATGTGGGCGTGGTCATGAGTGGCGATGCCACACCCTCTCAATCTACAGTTTCAATCAATCTTCCGTCTTTGTATCTCCCGTGTATGCCAACTTCCCGGGAAATGAAGGGGAAGTCCCTTCTGGTGCAGAGAGATGCAGAATGGGAGCGTGCCACTGCTGCCAAATTGCATGTGCTTGTACAGAGACTTGCCGTGCTTGTTACTGGAGACACGTGGAAGTCACACCTCTTTCTGGTGGGTTGGGCCCACAGTCTAATAGTCCACACTCACAGGTAAGGATGGACAAGACCGCACTAAACAGAACAGACTAAGCATGTCGTATTCCACACGTAGGGTGTTAGAGGGGTGTGTCCCTGACTGGGTGGAGTTACTTGTGGCATTGTCCCACGACAAGTATCAGTACGTCTCCCATTCTGCCCGTCTAGCTCTTGCACAGTTCCCGTCTGGAAGCCATACTCTCTCGAGTCTGTTGGGATCACAGCTTCACACTCTGGTTTCTTCACTTCCTCGACTCATCCGTCACCATGACGACACAAGGTGAGAGGAGAAGGTGGACTCCTTTCCGAACCATGGAGAGTACCCTATGTCTGGCACTATGGCTAGTTGTTGTTGTTGTTGTTGTTGTTGTTGTAGGTATGTTGCCTAATTGTTGCCTGTGTTTATATGGAGTTGATGATGAGTGTTTCACAGGAAAGTGGCTACATTACAAATGTTGGCAGGATACTTGCAGCTGTCAGGCAGTCATGTGACACTGATGGTACACTCTATGCCACACCTTACCAGACTAGTTCAAGCACTTCTGGAGGTCAGTATGTGTGAGTTGGTATTGATACAGAAATTTAATTGAAGAGAGCAAAACTCTAACAAATGAATTCTTATTTAATTGGTACTTTATGTAACTTCTCTCTGCTTGTTGTTCGTAGTTATTAGAACAGCTTAAGCTAAGACAGGAGCTAGAAGTACAGCTGGATTATTGTCCTGTTGCTATATGTGTGTTTGTGAAGGTGCTAACTGTGGAGGTGTGGTCTCAGCCTGTGTTGGCCACGCCTCTCCCACAACTAAATCCATTGTCCTTGTCGTCTGCTCCTCTCCGCCTCAGCCACGCCCACTTTCACTCGGACCAAGTGTTGGCTCTGCTCAAGGAGGTGTGTCATCTGCTTAGTTGTCATGGAGATCTGCTGGTTTTATTAGACTACCTCTTAGACCTGTTCCGTTTGTCATCACGGCAACATAATGAACTACTGTTGCTATTGGCTTATGTCTTACCTGGAGGCTTCACTAATGATGGTAGTCATGGCAATAGTGTCCATGGCAACATAGCCTCGGAAGAACTCGTATCAGTGGTAGAAGAAGTGGTGGGTGTGGTTGTGGATGAGGAGGTGTGGTCTACTTCAAGCAACTCTGACCTTCGGCGATATCTACTAGTCAACTTAGTATACACTTGTATACATTTGGTGGGCGTGGCATGTGAGCCCATGCTGCAAGTGATACTTTACCCACTCATGCTTCGACTGCAGGATGATAGTGAGGGCGTGGCCTCTGCAGCCATGGCAACATTAGGAGCTATTTGTCACCACTGTAAATACAGGTATAGTGCATGTGTTGTGAGTTGAGGAGTGTGTTTGGCTGGTAAGGTGTTGATGTCGTGTATTTTCTCACACATCATCAAACAGTTCTCCTGTGTAATGGAAGTGTGTGTGTGTGTGAGTATGTGTGTGTGATTGTATGCTTTTTATTGAGTATCAGGTAAAGATCATCACCATATCGAGAGAGAGAGAGAGAGAGAGAGAGAGCTATATGCAGCAATTCATGAGAATAACACTTTAAGCAATAAACAATACTTTATGAAGACTCATCGTCTCTTTGAATAGCTGCCGGCGGCCATGCATGTAGTCTTCCATAAACTATAGATACTCTCTTGAAAAATTTTATGCTAGATTCACAAATTGCTAGCTTCTCGGTAAAGTTTCAACTAGACTCTAGTTTAACCACACCTTACCGAGAAGCTTCTTGATAACTAGCGATTTTTATATATCTTACTTGAGTGTGCTAAGTAGGTAAGGGGTGGTAAGTAGGTAAGGTGTAGGAAGTAGGTTAGGTGTGGTAAATAGGTAAGGTGTGGTTGTTTGTGTTTACTATGTCTTATAGGGGTGTGGCAGAATTGGTAGGCAAAAATTCAGACTATCTTGTACATAAAATATCAGAACACTTACGTCTGAGACACGCCACGAAACTCCGCCCATCCATGGCTGTCAAGGTGCTCCAGAGTGTGGCATCACACGGTGACGAGGAGGTGTGTCTTCTCATCAAAGATGTGCTGGATGAGCTCCTGCTCTCTCTAGACCTGCAGCAGTTGGAGGCGGGGCTGGTGTGGGAGGGGCTCAGTACAGTGTCACAAAGCTGTGCAAGGTGGGTGGAGCTTCGCACAGCTGGAAGTGGGAAGGATGGGGGAGGAAGAGATGTAATGTCAGACGAGGTTCCATCTGACGGGAGTATCGTAGAAGATGATTCAGAAGAAGAGAAGGTGGAGATTGAAGCTAGCAGTGATAAAGGAGTTAGTTTAGAGGCCATTGGTCACTTCTTTATGAAGTATCACAAAGACAAGGCAGCCAGGGAAGAGAGAGACCTCGGAGGCATGGCTGAGGAGGGGGAGGGGTCAGAGGGTGGAGCTTATTCTAAAGAGAAAGAGCTGCCATGTAGCGAGAGCATATGTGTGGAAGTACTAAGGAGGTGTGTCCACCACATGTCACACCCTGTTGCCATGGTGAGGATGAAGGTGTTAGCATCGATGCAGCATAGCATAAAAGCACTACAGTCTCACAAGGTCAGAGTTCAAATAAAGGCATGGGTGTGGCTTAAATTGGGGCGGAGTTAAATATTGGCTGAGCCATTTAATTAATAAAATGTGATTGTGTGTGTGTGTGTGTGTAGCTGTCTCTATATCCTGAAGTACATCAGGTGTGGGGGCCACTCCTTCCCAGGTTGTCTGACCATTCCCCTCCAGTGGCTAGGGAGGCGTGGCAAGTCATAGGGTGCATGAGTGTAGTGGCAGGTGATTTCCTGCGGAAGAGAGTTCTGGATAAGGTGTGGCCTCAACTCATTCACACTTTAGAAATCATGGCAACCAGCAGTTTGAATGCTGATTCTCTATACAAGTGAGCTATAAATATTGTGGTGTGTGTGTGTGTGTGGTGTGTGTGTGTGTGTGTGTGTGTGTGTGTGTGATGAATCACAATGGGTGGTCTAACTTATGCTGATATAATGTTAGAAGATACACATGCTACAACCTTTCTTTAGTCTTCCTTATTGAAGGGTACAATTGGCTCTCAGATTATTTGGACCATTACTCACGGCTCAGTACAGTCAACATTAAACTTGAGGACATAACTGAACTGGTGTTTGTCTAGTTGTAGTTCTGTTCTCTTTTAAGACCGTCTTATAAAAGTTTTAAATTTTCATGACAATTCGACGGTGAAAGAGTTGAAGGAACTCATGTACAGTACTTCACGATAACTATCATTCTCAACGAGATAGTTTTGAGCGTGGTCGGTTAGTGCAAGACAACATGTAAGGAAAAAAGGCATAATGCCTTTGTGTAATGACCCTTTACCAACATTGTCCAATGTTCATGGTTGCTGGTTGGTATAATAAATGCAACATAAAAGTGAAACTATTAAGTGTTCATTATTGTCAACCCTTTACCATCTACATGAACGATGTTATAATTAGTTGTAATGTTAGTTTTGGCATAACAATAGCAACTGTCATGAGGTGTGTGTGTGTGTTTGTGTGTGTGCGTGTGTGTGTGTGTGTGTGTAGACAGAGTGTTCAGTGTAAGGTACAGGTGTCAATGTTGGAATGTGTCGGTCAAATCTGTGCTGCTCTCTCCCTTCCTTCTCTCTCCATGGAAGATGGGACTGTAGCCATGGCAGCCTATCTCCACGGCAATCAGCCTGAAGTGCTGCAGGAAGTGGCAATGGGTGTGGCCAGGCAACTGATAGGTGTGAACTCTGACATCGTGTGGCTTGTGTTGTGTCAGATGTGTCCACTGGCACTCCCACAGACCACACCCCCTCCTGGTCTCACTCCGTTCACATTTCGTTCTCATTCTGAATCTGAGAAGTACGTCAAGAACATTCAAAAGCTCCTCCCACTGACTTTATTGTCATGACAACAACCCTGTTCATCAATCATTGTTTGATGTTTGTCCATGCTGCACCATTCAGTGGGCGTGGTCACTCTCATTAATGACGTTAAAATGTTAATATTAAATATTTAAGTTGTTATAAAAATGAAGGCATGTGTAAGAATGACAGATGGAGAGAAGTGGAGATCTAGAGCCGCGAGTTCACTTGTGCTGTGCCAGATGAGTGGGTGTGGCTTGAGTGTGTCGAAGGGTTTGAGGTTCAAGGTTCCTCTTTTATGGGTGCAAAGTCTGGTGACATGGGTGGGGAGGAGGTGGAGCTGGAGGAGGAGCTACCAGTACGGCCAATGCGTGCTCCGAAAGATCCAAGCATTGCTCTGTGGGGAGAAATTAAATGGGAGAAAATGTCACATCAGTTGCAGGTATCTCCTCACAATCATGCACATAGCTGTGTGTGTGAATATGTGAACATTAGTCTGCAGTTAGAGTTGCTATCACTAGAAGTGATCACTCAACTAGTGATGGAGGGTCTCTCAGGGACAGAGGAAGTGGTTTTGTATTGGTCAGAAAAATCAACCACGTGCAGCATAGAGCACAACTAGATGTAAGCCACAACTGAGAACATTAATTGATATTTAGTTATATGCAGAATTAAAAAAATGAAAGAACTTAGTCACAGGATTCATTTATTTAAAGGTACAACTCGTGGAGTTTACTGAGTTGCTAAGTTCATTATAATAGTCTAAACTTCGTCCTCCCCCCTATCTTGATACAATTTCTATGGGCAATCATTTGTTGAAAGGGAAAAATTAATTGAATTTTAATTCCATTCTCTAGAAAACACTAGAGGGACACATTCTGTACTGGCTTACTTGAGTTCATGGTATCTCTTCTTCTCTCCTGGATGTTCGGGTGGCTCTGTTTCATAGGACGCCAGCTGCAACTCTACAGGCAATACACACATTTAGCTGACTGGCTGCGGAGGGAGCACTATTTAGAGTTCCTTACCATCGTCCGTGTGTATGGGAATGGTCATCAGATAGTTGAGTACATTTCTATTGCGAGGAAATGGCAGCTGAAAATAAATGAATTTACACTATAATGCAACACCTTAAGGAGTAATATAACACTTTATGGAGTAATGCAACACCTTATGGAGTAATATAATTATATTCATTATCCCGTACTAAACATTCATTGCTTAATGATATTAACAAGTAAACAACTGTAAGGACGTAACGATAATGAAGAGCAGACGTACAAAGTGGGAGGGGCTCCAAAATAAATTGATGCTCTCACTTTATAAAAGAAATCAACCAGTTTACAAATAATGGATTAGTGTTCCGGAAGAAACGAATGATTACAAGAAATTAGCAATAACTCACAACTCATGCACACACATACAAACTCACTACAGTAAGCACACACATACAAACTCACTACAGTAAGCACACACATACAAACTCACCACACAGTCCTTGTAGCTGAGTATCTGCGACACTAGTCTTGCATGTGACATGCACTTGGCAAAGCGAATGAATCCTCTCTCGTCTCTGTCACTCATGCCTTGATGGAGGAAGTAGATGTCCTTCACTAACAGACTGAAGAAAGGCACCACCCAGCTCTGAGCGCCGCCTGTAGTGGCGTTGGCGCGACCAATGGCCTTCTCCAGGGCATTCCGATACGTGGAGAAGTTACTGATGGGATCGGCAAATTCCTGAGTTTAATGAAGGGGTGTGGCATAGGGGTGTGGTTAATTATAGCACTGAGTAACGCTTACCTCCATTGCATGGATCTTGGATGAGCTGACCTTTGCCCTCTGTATATTTGTGTATGCGTGTGTACATAAAGGTTGAATTGAACATGACCAGGTACGTCTAATATCAAGTTGCTATGACTATAGGTGTGGGCAGACATACTACATCATCTTGACAGGCTATGCAGGGGACACTAATAATTCAGTTGTTATGATAACATCATCACATTCACAACTCCTAGGAGCAGAACAACAGAACTAGTGCAACCCCAGCACGCACACACACGCATGCACACACACACACACACATACACACACGCACACACATGCACAAGCACACACATACACACACACACACACATACACACACACATGAAAAAATGTAAATTCTCTTGCAACCGCTAGCAGTTATGTGCACCTGGCAGAGCCAGGATGCCTGTGCACTAAGCAGGTACTGTGAGCCATGCAAGCAAAGCTCCTGGAGCCAGGTTAAGAACTGCAGGAGAAAGGCCTTTCCTCACAGCAAGTGGTGTGGGCACCCGAAGTCCCACCTGGACCATTGCTGTTTCATGAGAAAAGGCCTTGAATTTGCACCCCAGCAAATGTCAGGTCCCCAATCACAACTGGGTGGACTAGTGGGGGTAATGGGAGGCAGATGGGAGGCAGATGGAAAATTAGATGGAAAATTGCCCAGAGTTGGGCTTGAGCTCTGGAACCTCAGGCCCTGAGCCAAGGACACAATCACTACACCACACAGCCACACACATACACAGCCACACACATACACACACACACACATACACACACACACAAACACTTACCGTACGCTTGAGTCTGGTCACAGGGCTCATGAAGAGACCAGCTATAAACACACACACAAACAAATACACAAACATACTCACCACTACGAGCCTGATAGTATAAACACCAGTAATTGCCCTCCAGTTTCCCACTCATTGCCCTCCAGTTTCCCACTCATTGCCCTCCAGTTTCCCACTCATTGCCCGGGAACTGACCACACGTGTGTTATGGTGGGACCCTCCTCAACTTCCATTGGTCAGCTAATACAATTGACACCAGACAATTAACACGGACACTAGTGCCCGAGGGCTATTTATTTAATCAGAGAGACTGTTGCCATGGTGAAGCACTTGTTCACACCTGGTGCTTGCTCAACACTGGCAGAGTTTCTGCTCAGAGTTTATAAAGCACAAGAAAAATAAATGTGTGTGAGTGTGCGTATAAATACTAAACTGTGTCCAATAAATGTTGCCTCATACAAAATGCATCGCAGGAATTTGCTCAGGGCATTATTTCCCGTATCATCTGTGTTCTCAGTCATCACGTTGGGCTATTCATCCCCTCCCCTCTCACACTGTCCATTGTGGTTTCATACACAATATTCCCAGAATATCACTCATCTCATTGGCCGTATTTAAGCTTGCCTGTGGCACTCGTGTAAATACTAAGCCAACAGACTCGTGATATTCTCCTGTATCAAATGAATAATATAAATTGATATCTTTGATTGAATGTTGTGGACTAGATACTTTGTAACGTGACCATACTTTGCTGAGCGATCAATATCTTCAACACCGTAGGATTAACTAACAATCAATAGAACCGGAGCGAGCGAATATTATGAGGACAAGAAGATCAAGATCATGCCACGCCCATAACCTAAGCTACTCCCACAAAAACTTACCACTGATGGCAATATAAGAATTAAAGTTGTTGAGCTTTCGACACTCGTTTGCTGTGTCAGCAAAAAATTCAATGAGTTTCGCTCTGTTCCTAGTCTTGTCCGCCTAACAAACACAAACACAAACACAAACACAAACACAAACACAAACACAAACACAAACAGATCAATCAAGACACAAGGTACGGTTGCAGGAGCAGAACACGTGTCAGGGCTGGGGAGGGGCGGGCTTACCACACATATCTCCGTGGCAACCAAGTAGCTGAGTCTGTTGAACCATTCCACATAAGCTTCAATGTTACTAGTCTTCTTCATGTCTCGATAGAGAACTTGCTACATGTCACACACAAACAAACACAAGTTCATACCAGAGTAATTACATGGGGGCAGAGTAATTACATGGGGGCATTGTCGATATGGCAATTAAGTATTTAAATATTTGCTTCATTCAATCAGCTGCTATGGGATATATTCAATCCAGTATGTCAACATTTTCCAAGGACTATCATTCTATAGTGTAGTGTAGGTATTGTTGAGTTGCTATAGTGATAGCACTTGAAGAGCGGCCACAGCAAGTAACTCACAGTGTGCACGTGTTGCCTAGGAGACCATGGTTCATGTGAATGTGTATGTGTGTGCATGTGCACTCACCTCTGATTGGTTGGGGTATTTGACAAATGTTTGTATAAATTCTTCAGGTCCAATATTATTCAGTCTCTCCTACAACACACGCACACACACACACACACATTACACCATCTATCACACACACACACACACACACACACACACACACACACACTCCTCACCAGTTCGATGTGTGTGAGTTGTTGTGCGAGTACAGATGGATTGTCACACACCAGCTGGATATTGACCTGAGTCTTGGGGTCAATCAGTCTCTCCATGGCAACGGCATTCACCTGGGCTAGGATGTGTTCGTACTTGTCCAGGATGCTGAGTTTCTTCACCAGCATAGCCTGGACTTGACCCACAGACTTACGCAGATCCTGCAGTGCAACACACATGGGAGTGGCATGTGGGTGTATGTGTGTGCATGGCTGAACTCACATTGGAGAAGGAGGAGCAAGTCTGAGTAAGATCCTTCAAAGAACGCATCATCCTCTCGTCACGAAAGTCATACGGGAATGTTTCAGTCCACTCTCTGCACACACATCACAAAAAAAATTCTAACTGAGCATGCTCATAAGGTAATGAGTTTTGCCCACACTACCTACTGAGCATGCCCACACTACCTACTGAGTATGCTCACACTACCTACTGAGCATGCCCACACTACCTACTGAGCATGCTCACACTACCTACTGAGCATGCTCACACTACCTACTGAGCATGCTCACACTACCTACTGAGCATGCTCACACTACCTACTGAGCATGCCCACAGTACCTACTGAGCATGCTCACACTACCTACTGAGCATGCCCACAGTAACTACTGAGCATGCTCACGATGCCTACTCAGCATCATGATACTTCCTGAGATTGCTTATAAACTTTGCATCATTCCACAACAACTTTTTCTGAAGTGGTTATCAAGTAAGTAAAGATATTTTCACTATAACTACAGATCAGACACTACAAACACAAGATAAGGTAAAGTTGAAACTCTTTCAGCTGGAGATATTACATATCACGGAATAGCATACTGAGCATGCTTACTACACAAGGAGTAATCCCAGTAGTCATAGAGACCACAACTTAATCATTTGCAATTAGCTAACAGTAGCTCATGCAGTTCATCACACACAAACATACAAGTCTAGACTTATAGAAGCCAGCATGACCAACTAATCATTGGCTTTCATAATGACTCACATGATGGACTTCATCAGCAGCTGCTTTATAATGACTGATTCACCTCAAACTCTCAAACTGATGAGGAGGGGCTATGGGGAAAGGGGAGGGACAGGGTGGTGTCACATGACTGTCAATCAGCCAAAACCCTGGCCACTGGCGCTATCACACTCTATGGGTGTAAAACATGCATTCTCCATGGTTGCTAGGGTGTGCTAAATTACTTCTGCTTGAAGCTATGAGCTATTACATTTTTGTAAGCCAGCAAGTAAATATAAATACCGGTTCCATGCATCCCAAGGAATGGCCCGTCGTCACCTTTAGAGTTCAGCAGTTCTGATACATGGCAGCTCAAACCTTTAGAAGCTGATTCTCTGTAGGATTTATTAATCCTGGTGTGTATCAACTTTACTTTTCTATTGACTCACATTAGCACTTAATTATACTTGATTTTTCCCCATAATGTATAACTTATCATTACAGGGTCGACCCCTTATGGCCCCAAGCCTTGGCACAGTATAACTGCACTATAGCCGAGCCTAACCGGTTATGTTGATACAGCTCATGTTACTTGCAACCCAAAGAGAAGAGAGGAGAGGGAACCCCCTATAGTTCAGTATGGCACGTGCTACTATGTGTCTGTGCACGTGTATCACAGCTACTTACTGCAGTAGTTGAACCATCTCTGCAGCCACGCCTCCTACATCCTAAGAAAAACAGGCAACATACAATAAATAACAACAAAAAACAAAAAACACAAAACACGCAATGTAGGATGACAATCAACCCACAATATTCATCTGATTAACTTCTTTTTTTTAATTAGGCCATTTTACATATTAGTCATTACTTTAAAAAAAAAAAGGCATAACCTGTTGTTGTTGTTGTTGTTGTTGTTGTTATATATATTATATATATATATCTTTACAGCTAATATATCTTACGGTGCTCATCTGCTTGACTCTGAGGTGAAATATCTGGACAACCACCACAACAACAACGACATTGATAGTTAACACACATACATACACACATGCACACACAACTGGTCACTCACTCTGGACACCCGGGCCAGTAGTTCGTACGGCTGGACAAAGAGTCTGGAGCACAGAATGAAGGCAAACACGAAGGAATGGTCAGGCTGAGAAGAGGAGGTGGGGATGAGCAGGTCAATGAGGCCATCCAGAGAACCAGCTACTAGCACGCCATCTTGATATACCAGCTCCTGACACACACACACACACACACACACACACACACACACACACACACACACAACATGCACGCAAAATGTAATTATTGTTCAAGAAAGATTAGGCAAGTATTTATTTTACTCTCTAAATAAGTCGTTTAATTATGTAGGAAAATAAGAACTACATAATCCCACGAACGCTCCAGACACAATTCTATTTATAGTGTCACCATCTATTAATAGTATCACTGTCCTTACCTTAGTGAGCTGTCCAGGAGTGAGGATCGTATTGCTGATGCTGGAAGAAGAGAAGATGGGTGTGACCTGTATGTTTGTGTGTGCACGTGTTGAAAGGACAAGAGTTTCATAAAGTTTATCCAAAATTACAAAAAAATCATTTAAAATCAAACATTGTGGAAATCAACATTGTGGAAATCAACATTGTGGAGATAAAAACAATTCAAGTAAATATCACATACTAACCACTTCATGAGACAAAATGTATTCTGTACAAGTCACTGACATGCTAACACACACACATACACACACACCTTAGGTGGAGGAGAAGTCTCCATGTCTCTGTTCACTAGGTGGTCAAACACAGAAGGCTGGAGTAAAAAGGAAACAAAACAATAACCCAAAAATAGTAAATAATAACAAATGCAGCGTATTTAGTATGTGCTCGTGTGTTGCTTACTCTGCTCTTTGGAGTTGGTTTCAGCACAACAGCCGGCAGACTCCTGGAAGCTTTCATTTTAGGTCTCTTCTGAATGAGTCCAGCTACAGCGGCGTCTTGGATCTCTTGAGCCAATCGCTGCTGCTGCATCTTTATCCGCCTGAAGATCCACCACACACGGAAGAATAATCTCAACTGATGGCTTACCATTTATACTGAAGACTCAGTCTGATCATCTTTATCAGACAAATTCATAAGCCAGCAATGGCAGAAACTAATGTTTATTCAGTTAATTTTTTTTTTCATGCTCATCAAATGGCAATAAACAGAACTCATAGAATACAATATTGTTTTCAACTCACAAAAAGTTGGCTTCTTGTATCTCCAGCTCCCTTGCCTACAGGAATATCAACACAGCATCCTATCACTCTCAGCTACAGTCACCTAGCTAGCTCACTCTCAGCTACAGTCACCTAGCTAGCTCACTCTCAGCTACAGTCACCTAGCTAGCTGACTTCACTACCTTGGAAGTGTCTCTGTTGGCATCCGTTCTCCTCCCAGCCTCAATCTCTGCCTTGAGCACATGAAGCTTCTTCTCCTCTGCCTCTAGCAGTTTCTCTGTAATCTGAAGCATGTACAAATAGTTTAAGATGGCGACAGGATCCGACATGACTGGGACCTGTAGGGACTGAGCACGAGACTGCTGGTCTTGCAAACTAACTGGTCAATCTGCACTCTGTGCACAAACACTCAACCTAACTTGCACAACTATGGCTTTGACCACATCCTCTTAAAAGCCACATAATAAATTAAGCAAGCAACAGAGGAGGGAGGAGGTAATAGAGGGCCGGGTAGGGGATTACTGACAGCACAATGATGATGGGGGATGGGCTCCCATAGGACATCTGAGCTAGTGGGAGACATGAACCCGCACGCTCACGCGTAGGTGGACGTTGCATGTCTCTCCTCCTACACAAGCACGCCCCCTATAGAAACTCGAGTCATTGACTTACCTCCAGCTGTATTCCGAACAGATCTCTACCCACATTGCCCCGCGAAGTTTCCCCCGACATATTTGAAGTCTACCTAGCAGCTCTTCCTCCAAAAAGGTGTAAATAACCTTTTCTCCGGAGCTCTCCAGTGTCTAATCAGCTAAAGTCCTCTAAAAGTCACGCACGAGCCACACCCCTTTCTTGTCGCGTGGCAACCGTTTGTTCGCGGTAGGTGCGGGAAAATATGGCGACCGCTTATCACAACGAAGCTTTGCGAAAGCAGAGAATGATAAACAGAGTTGTAGAGGCTCAGTCCAAGATGAAACAAGCCGAATTCCAAGTGAGTTATCTAGTATAATGTGTCTTTGTGACCATTTTCAATTTTATTCCGTTAAACCCACATCTTTGATGTGGCTTTAGAAAAAGCAGGAGCATCAGGGATACAGCCACAAGCATTGCCACTGCAATCATCACAAACAAGAGCAATCTAGGTCTGTATCTGCTCAATCTCAGATTTCGGTGGATAGCAAGAAGAGCCAAGTATCGCAAACAGCAACTTCGCAGCTGACAGCGGACACTCACCACAGTAGCAGCTCCAAGCAGGCACAATCCAGTGCTAGTCACACTGTCAGCCACACACCCCAGCCATCTCACACTCCAACCACACCCAAATCTGGCTCTGCCACACCCTCAGGGACTGCCAAAACTCCAGATGTCCCAATATCTGCAAAGAGCTCTAAAGTTGCCACACCTCTACCAGCCACACCTTCTGCGGCTAGTGGTGGACGCCAGAGTGCAACAGGAGCATCTGTTGCCTCAGCTATTCCCCAGACTCCACTCACTGTTGGTACGGGGACGCCTGATCGATGCACCACGGGCTGCTCTCATGCTACTAGCTCTAAGTGTGTGAGTTCTGCTTGTTCCAAATGTGGTGGTCGACCTGGAGCTATATCTAAGCTGTCTATGAAGAGCCGTACCAGCTCCAGGACATCAATGACAGCAGAAGACAAAGCAGAGGCCATTAGAAAGGAGCTCTATAAGTGAGTTTTTTTTTCTTTTTTTAATAAAGGGAACTATTTTTTCCTTTAGTTTTCATTCTAGTTGTTTGTGATCCTTTGATTAAAAACTGGCTAGTCCATGTGCAATATTTTATGGAGAGAGACAGACAGAGCCAGTGACTGTAGCATAGTAGGAGTGTCCTGGATACTGCCTATGAATATTAGCCTGCACAAAAGGATAAAGCTATAACTGCTGTTACTTTTATAAGCAAACGTTTGGGTATATGCTCAACTTCTGAAGGTTCATCATTCATTATTTACACAAAACTGAAATATTAACAATAAAATGTCTAATTATTACCAGCTTATTTACACCTACGGTGACAACCAGAGGCACGGCTTAGTACCACTACTACTTCTGATTTACCACGTCCACTGGCAAACTTCAACTGGCTAGCAAGCTTGGAAATAAGTTTCTTGTTACCGTTGGTTGTTGTAACTCAGTGGGCTCAAGTGGTCCTAGGTTTGATCCCCAGTGACAGCCAAACATTAATAATAATCTGTATTGTTTAACAAGCCTATGATGAGAGTGAGTACATATACTGCCTCACTCATTGTGTCACATGAGAGTTATATGAAAGTTTCAATGAAAATGCAAACAAAGAAGTGGGCAGTTAATCAAACTCTCCATGATCCATACTGTGAATGCTGCAGTCTCACTCTCAACAGACCAATGGAAAATTTTGTGTTTTTCATCAAAGATTCTTTTTATCCGAGGAATTTTTTTACTCTACTAATTTATTACTTCACAATTTCTTTCCCACCATACAGTACAAATAGCATGGCACTGCCAGACATGTGTTATATCACCATATATTGTATGGAGTATAGCATGGCACTGCCAGACATGTGTTATATCACCATATATTGTATGGAGTATAGCATGGCACTGCCAGACATGTGTTATATCACCATATATTGTATGGAGTATAGCATGGCACTGCCAGACATGTGTTATATCACCATTTTACAAAATCAGAACATTAAATCAACACAATTCCCTTACCAATGAGTAACCCCAACCTGCTATTTATGTTTTGAATCTATTTAAGTAATGGTAGGAGAAATAAGTATAAGAATAATGAATAACTTAGTGTTTAATTGACTTTTAAATAAATTGGCCTACTCTACTCTATCTGTGCCAGGCAGGAGTACACACTGAGGGACAGCAACCTAGTCATGGGTACCATTTGTGTGGACGAAGAAATGGAACTAAGAGACACACAGTAATAATTCAAACTATAGCTACTTTGTCACGCTGTTGTTTGTTGTTTGTGTTTATGTATGTTGTTTGTACGTTGTTTGTTGTGTATGTTATTTGTAGTTGCTGTCAAGCACACTGATATTAAGTTCTGTTCCAGTAGTTAATAAATTTAATGTCAGATGTTTATATGGTACATACGATTGATTATTCAGATGTAGTGATGTCTGGGCGTAACTCCCTACACAACACACAAATACACTTGAAGATCAGTAGCTTCACAAATGCACTTGAAGATTGGTGATTAGAGTAGATACAGGGTAACTCAATACATCTATACAAAATCAGCAACTGAACGAACAAGGAGACGGTGAAAGTTCGACAAACACCAACATCAATGTGTGACAGACAGAATAATAATACTATACATTAGTGGTAAAATGAAAGAAACATAATGACTCAACAGGTGAATGAATAATGACTCAACAGGTGAATGAATAAAGGAAAGAATGAACAATTAAAATAGTTATTAGATGACTGTAAGTGTTTCTTCACATCAGGGAAGACTTGAAGTAGCAGGCTGCTCAGCTGGCCTGGACACGTAGTCTGTAATTAAAATTTCACTTGAACCTGGGTGACGATAATAAGTAACTAATGTTAGCTATTCGTTTACTAGTGCTAGTGGAGGTGTATAGCTACCTTTACTGGTGCTAGTATATATAGTGGAGGTGTATACTTTACTGGTGCTAGTATATATAGTGGAGGTGTATAGCTACCTTTACTGGTGCTAGTATATATAGTGGAGGTGTATACTTTACTGGTGCTAGTATATATAGTGGAGGTGTATACTTTACTGGTACTAGTATATATAGTGGAGGTGTATAGCTACCTTTACTGGTGCTAGT